>ODAK010003648.1_pt1 | contig 15912 bp, 16 predicted proteins | sample 1539591 | NCBI WGS metagenome assembly ODAK01 (sample SAMEA3539303, study PRJEB22396) | soil metagenome | biome: tundra; feature: field; material: soil | place: USA | collected 2010-05 | depth 0.15 m
TCTCGACGATCCCACCGCCGGTGCCACCCAGGGTGAACGCCGGCCGGACGATCGCAGGCAGGCCGATCTCGCCGAGCGCCCGCTCGGCCGAGGCGAGACGATCGGCCTCGGTTGCCCCGTCGACGATCGCCGAGGGCGCATACGGCTGGCCGATCCGGTCGAGCAGCTCCCGGAAGCGCTGGCGATCCTCGGCCATCTCGATCGCCTCGAGCGGCGTTCCGACCAGCCGGACGTTGTGGCGCTCGAGGACACCGGCACGGGCCAGCTCGACCGCCAGGTTGAGGGCGGTCTGACCGCCCAGCCCGGCCAGGAGACCCTCGGGTCGTTCGCGCACGATGACGGCCTCGACCGCCTCCACGGTCAGGGCTTCGAGGTAGACGACGTCGGCGACCTGCGGGTCGGTCATGATCGTGGCTGGATTCGAATTCACCAGGATGGTCCGAACCCCTTCGGCCCGCAGCGCCCGGCACGCCTGCGTCCCGGCGTAGTCGAACTCGGCCGCCTGACCGATCACGACCGGGCCCGAGCCGAGGATGAGGACCGAGGCCGGCTTCATCGGCTCCCGGCTGCCGCGACAAACCGGTCGAAGACGGCCAGGGCGTCGAGCGGACCGGGCGCACCCTCGGGGTGGTACTGGACGGTTTCGATCGGCAGCTCCCGGTGGCGGAGGCCCTCGACCGATCCGTCGTTCAGGTTGACCTGGCTGACCCGGAAGCCGCTCGCCGCCGGCAAGGTCTCGGCGACGACCTGGACCTCGTGGTTCTGGGCCGTCACCTGGACCCGCCCACTGTCCACGTCGCGGACCGGGTGGTTCGCGCCGTGGTGTCCGAAACGCAGCCGGCTGGTCTCCGCGCCGGCGGCCCGGCCGACGATCTGGTGGCCGAGGCAGATTCCCAGGAGCGGCCGGCCGTCGGCAATCGCCGCCCGGGCGAGGGCCACTGGACCAGCCAGGCGCGCCGGATCGCCGGGTCCGGGCGAGAACACGAGCCCATCGATATCGCTGGCCAGGGCCACCTCGAGCAGGGCGCTGTGAGGCAGGATCCTGACCCGGGCACCGCGCCGGCGGAGCGACCGGACGATGTTCGCCTTGAGCCCCAGGTCGACGATCGCCACCAGCGGGCCACCTTCGGCTGGATCACCCACGTCAACGATGGCCGTTGGCGAGACGAGGCCGACGAAGTCCTCGTCCTCCCAGCGCGGCAGCGAGCGCACGGCCCTGAGCGCGGCCGCAGCGTCCACCTGTCCCGGCGCCGTCACGATCCCCGGGACCGAGCCGTTGGTTCGGAGATGGCGAGCCAGCGCCCGGGTGTCGATCCCCGCGATCGCCGGGATCCCCGACTCGCGCAGGAGCGTCGCGAGCTGGCGGGCATCTTCGAGGACGGCGGCCGTGGCGTTGGCGACGACGAGGGCGCGCAGCCAGGGCCGCTCCGACTGGTCGTCCGAGGGGAGCCGGCCGTGGTTGCCGATGAGCGGGTAGGTCATGACGACGACCTGGCCGGCATACGAAGGGTCCGTGCAGACCTCCTGGTAGCCCGTCTGGCTCGTGTTCACCACGAGGTCGCCGCCCGCCGTCAGCGCGGCGCCGAAGGCGATGCCGGGAAAGATCGTGCCGTCGGCGAGCACCAGGAGGGCCGGGCCGAGGTCACCCACGCGCGGATCGACGATCGAACTCGACAGCGGCAGGGGCGGCACGGTGGAAACGGCTGATCCGGCCATCAACAGGGCGTCCGGCCCGGGACGTCCCGGCGCGCGGACCTGCGCGGACATGGTCGATCAAGCCTCCCTTCCGGCCTCACGGGACCGGTACGCCGGCCTCACGGGACCGGCTCCAAGGACTGCCCGCAGGTTACCACCGGCAACCGGGGCCGGTAGCCGGCCGGACGGTTGTCAGGCTTCAGGGCCGGCCGGGTCGAGCCACCAGCCGCCCGGGTCCGCGGCGGCGGCCCGGATCATGCCCTCGCGGACACCCGCCTCGAGGACGTCGAAGTCGGCCAGCCGATAGTGGCCCAGGATCGCGCCGAGAATCAGGGCGCCAGGGGCGAGCAATGCAACCCGCCTCGGATCGATGCCGGTCTCGGTCCCGATTCGGCGAGCCGGACGGGCAAGAAGCAGGGCGACGGTCGCCTCGAGCTCGTCGAGCGTTATCCGCACCCTCGAACCTGGCTTGCGGCGGGCCCGGATCGAGCCGACGGCAAGCAGCCCGTGGGCCGTGCCCCCGGTCGCAAAGGCATGCCGGGGATGGCCCTCCGGGAGCGAGCTGAGCGTGGCTCCGATCTGGATCGCGGTCAGTGCCCAGTCGATCGGACGAGGCGGATCGCCGCTCAGGCCCGTTGCCAGCAGCGCCGCCCCCACCGGCAGCGAGGCGGCCGCAACGGTCGTTCGACCCCGGGTCAGGGTCGTCTCGGTCGAGGCACCGCCCGAGTCGATCACCGCCAGATCGCCCCGGGTCGGAAGCTCGGGCCGCACGCCCGCGAAGCCGAGTTCAGCCTCGCGGGTTGGCGACAGGAGGCGGATCGGAACCTTCACCCGCGCGCCGAGCCGGGTCAGCACCTCTTCGCCATTCGAGGCACGCCGGCTCGCCTCAGTGGCCGCGATCAGGATGACCGCTCCGGACTTCCGGGCCCGCCGGACCATCCGCTCGAGGGCCCGGCCGATCTGTGCTTCGGCCGCCACGGTGATCCGGCCCCGCCGGCCAACGACACGGCCGAGTTCCACCAGCTCCGACTCGGAATGGACCATCCGCAGAGCGCCCGAGGCCGTGCTCCCGGACAGGTCGGCCACGACGAGGTGAACCGTGTCCGAGCCGATATCGATCGCCGCGTAGCGTGGCGCCGCCGGCGCCGATCGCCACGGACGCGCCTGGGATTGATTCACGCGGGTGCCTCCGTCCTGCCCGAGTCTGGGCCTTGCCGCTCGGTTGCGTCGGCGGCCAGTCGAAGGGACCCGATCGTCGCCGGGATCAGGGTCAGCAGGGCAGCCCCCACGAGGGCGGCCGCGAGCGCCGGCGAGAGCGTGCCGCTCTGGAGCCCGAGCGTCGCCGCGGCGGAGGGCAGGCCGAGCTGCGCCGAGGCGGCCAGCGCGGTCGGCACCCGTCGCTCGCCCAGGGCCAGTCCGCCGACCTGGTGGACGGCCACGACCATCAGCGCGTCAAGGGCCATGAACGCGAGGGCGCCCGGATCCCCGAGCAGGGCACGCAGATCCAGCCTCGCCCCCAGGAGCACGAAGAAGACCGGGACCAGGAAGCCGTCGGCGAGGCCGCTCAACTGGGTTGCCAGCCGGGTGGGTTCGCGCAGGCGGCCGAGGACGATGCCAGCCACAAAACCGGCCACGAGCTGGCTGCCACCCCATGTCTGGGCGATCGTCCCGAGCAGGAACACGAGGACCAGTGCCGCTCGCAGCTGGAGTGCCCAGCCGCGGGTCCGCGACCAGTCCCGCATCAGTCGGGCCGGGCGCCAGGACCGCAGCCGAGCACCACCGCCGAGGATCAGGCCGCCAATGGCGATGATCGCCGCGTCCGCCGCGATGGCCGCCACGGGTGAGCCCCCCGAGCCGATTGCCAAGGGCAGCAGGATCACCGTGATGCTGTCGGCCAGGGCGATCCAGGCGATGAGCGAGGCGACGAACGCAGGCTCGAGGCGCTGCTCGACGATGATTGGAAAGGCGATCGCTGCCGAGCTGCCCGCGAGCAGGACGGCGATCCAGGCCGGCGCGCCCACGCCGGACAGGGCGACCACCAGGAATGCTCCGGGAATCGAGGCGAGCACGACGAGGGCAAGCGCCGCCAGGCCCCGCTGGGCACCCGCCCGGAAGGTCGGCGACCCGAAATCGATGTGGGTGCCCGCGGCGAACATCAGCAGGATGAACCCGATCGTCGACAGAGACGGCAGTGGAACCGCGTTGGGGTCGATCAGGCCAAGGCCGCTCGTGCCCAGGATCAGGCCCGCTCCGATCTCACCAACCACCACCGGCACCAGCGGCCGTCGCCCGGCCGCCAGGAGTGGCCCGATGAGACTGGCTGATATCACCAGGGCGAGGGTCGCGAACATGCGCCGGAGTATCCTCCGGCCGGCGAATCGACGCGCGCCCAATCGCGCGGTCGCCCGGCAGCGGTCGCCCGGCAGCAAATCGCGTCGTCGGCGACACTTTGCTCTCCGCAATGTCGTTGAGGCGCCGATCAGTGTCCGCCAGCCCGCCCGCCGCTCGTCCGGGCCACCCCTGGACCGTCCAGGTCGCGCTCTGGAGCGCCCGTCACCGCTGGCCGGTCTTCGGCCTGTGGTTCGTGCTCACGATCGGCTTCTTCGCGGTCAGCCTGGCGCTGGGCGGGATCCGGACCGTGGCCGCGACCGGCGGCCTGAGTGGTTCCGACACGGAGGCCCGTGCTGGCGCCCGGGCAATGAGCGCGGGTGCGTCGGCGGTGGCCGCCGAAACCATGACGGTGGTCGTCACGAACTCGACCATCCCGGTCACCGACCCGGCGTTCAAGCGTACCGTCGAGACGATCGTCGCACGCCTCACTGGGACCACGGCCAGCGTCGACGGCACGACCGGCCCGGCCCTGAGCCAGGTCATCGACCCGTACCTGGCCCCGCCGGCCGCCGGCCTCGTGGCGCCCGACAAGGCCGGCGTGATCGTGAACGCACAGCTGCTCGGTTCGGTCACGGCCCGGGAGACCCGGACCCAGGCGATCGCGACGACGATCAGCGCCATCCAGGCAGACTTCCCCGCCTTCGGCATCCACGCCGTGTCGAACACCCTGACCAACGACCAGATCGGCAGCGTGGTCAACGCAGACCTGGACGGGTCCCTGCGGATCAGCCTGCCGGCCACGTTCGTCATCCTCGTCCTCGCCTTCGGCGCGGTCGTGGCCGCCTTTGTGCCGCTCCTCCTGGCGATCAGCGCACTGCTGGCGGCCTTCGGCCTGCTCGGGATCTACAGCCAGGCAGTCAGCCCGGTCAGCCCGTACGCCAGCCAGCTGGTCGTCCTGATCGGGCTGGCCGTGGCTGTCGACTACTCGCTGTTCATGGTCACCCGGTTCCGCTCCGAGCGGCGCGCCGGGCGGCCCAAGCTGGCAGCGATCGAGACCGCCAGCGCCACGGCCGGGCGGGCTGTCTTCTTCTCCGGCCTGGCGGTGATGATCTCGCTGGCCGGCCTGTTCATGCTGCCCAACGAGATCTTCCACTCGATGGCCCTGGGCACGATCGCGGTGATCATGGCCGCGATCGCCGGCAGCCTGACCTTCGTACCGGCCACGCTGGCGATCCTGGGCGACGGCGTCAGCCGCCTGTCCGTGCCATTCCTGTCCCGTCAGCGCGGCGAGGACCGGAGGCTGTGGGCAGCGCTCGCCAACGCCGTGATGAGCCGGCCCTGGATCAGCGCGATCGCCGCCTCAGCCCTGCTCCTGGCGCTGGCCTCGCCAGTTCTCCACATGCAGCTCGGCGAGAGCGACCTGACGACGTTCCCCGAAAGCGTCGACGGCGTACGGGCCGTGGAGGAGCTCCAGGCCCACTGGCCCCAGGGCACCCTGCTGACCCTGGAGGTGGTGATCACCAATGCCCAGGACGGCCCGACGAAGACGGCGATCCTGGCGCTCGAACCAAAGCTCCTGGCGATCCCCGGGCTCAGCGGCCCGGCCCAGCTGGGCGCCTCGAAGGACGGCTCGGCGGCTTCCGTCTCGGTCGAGATGTCGGGCGCCATGAATGATCCGGCGAACTGGCAGATCGTCCGCCAGGTCCGTAGCCAGGTGCTGCCGGCGCTGCTCGGTGGGCTGCCGAACAGCCACGTCTACGTGACGGGAGACGCCGCGGAGTCGCTCGACAATACGAAGATCTACACCGACGGCATGGCCCGCGTCTTCCTCTTCGTGCTGACCCTGTCCTTCGTGCTGTTGATGATCGTCTTCCATTCGATCGTCATCCCGACCAAGGCGATCCTGCTCAACCTGCTCTCGACCGGGGCCGCCTATGGTGCGGTCGTCCTCGTCTTCCAGGATGGCTGGTTCGGGTCGCTGCTCGGGGTCCGGCCAACCGACGCGATCCAGAACTGGATCCCGATCTTCATCTTCACGGTCCTCTTCGGCCTGTCGATGGACTACGAGGTGTTCATCCTGTCGCGGGTCAAGGAGTTCGTGGACCACGGGGCCGACACCCGGACGGCGGTGGCCCGGGGCCTGACGGTCACGGCGGGTACGGTGACCAGCGCGGCCGCGATCATGGTCGTCGTCTTTGCCGTGTTCATGACCCTGCGCCTGGTGATCATCCGGGAGCTGGGCCTCGGCCTGGCGGTCGCCGTGCTGGTCGATGCGACGGTGATCCGCTCCGTCCTGCTGCCCGCGACGATGCGCCTGCTGGGTGAGTGGAACTGGTACCTGCCGCCGTTCCTGCGCTGGCTGCCGCGGATCCGGGTCGAAGTCGAGCCGGTGACCCCGGGCGGGAACGATCCCGCCTGACCTGCCGGACTCAGGCGCCCGGTTAGCCCCGCGCGCGAAGATCCTGGCCGGGGATCCCCCGTTCGGTCAGGGCAGCACCCAGGCCCTCGAGGTCGTCCACCGACACGTACAGCTCGGTATTCGAGAGACGCGCCGCGCGGACTGGTTGGCGGAAATGGACGCGCAGGCCACCGTGGGCGCTGCCCCCGAAGCTGAGATCGTGGGTGCCCATCGAACGCCGGACACCGAATGCACGCCACGACTTGTATGGCCCGCTGATATCCCAGCGTTCGACGTTCGCGAGGGGCGTCCGGAGCTCGAAGCGACCGAAGGCGGCCGTGAACGAGCCATCCGCCAGGCGAACTACAGCCCGGCCGTCGTCGTGCACGCCGAACAGGAGCAGGAGCGGCTTGAGGTTCGGCTGGATCCGGATCGGAAACGCGACCGCGGATTCGGCCGTCGCTGCGGCAGGCGCGCTGGCCATGACAAACCTCCTGCTCCGCCCGAGCGGCGTGGTACCCGTGACGATCCGAGCTTACCTTGGGATCCGCACTGGGGAGCGAGTATCCTCCGAGTCGTGTCAAGGCCTGCCCTGCCGGACGTCTCGCCACGCCTGGTCACCGTCTTCCTCGTCCTGGGCAGCCTGTTCTTCGGCCTGACCGTGATCGATCGAGTCGTGTCGATCGCCGCCGGCTTCAGCTCGATCCTGTTGGTCGTCTTCCTCGCCTGGCTCCTGTCGTTCCTCGTGGCCCAGGCGGCCGACGCCATTCGTCGGCGATCAGGCCTGGGGCGGGGCAAGTCGATCGCGATCGTGTACGTCGCGGTCGTCATCTTCGTCGGGTTGCTCGTCTTCGACATCGTCCAGGTCGGCGCCCGCGACGCGGCCGACATCCTGGGCCGGAGCAGCGAGGTGACTACCAGGATCCACGGGCTCCTTGTCGGGGCGCAGAAGTCATTTGGGCTCAGCCGGAGCGTGATCGACCTGGCCGCGACCTTCGACCAGGGCCAGCACGAGCTCTTCGCGACGATCAGCGCCTCCCTCAACGACGAGGTCCAGGGGATCGCGGGCACCACCCTGAGCGTGCTCGGCAATCTCTTCCTGATCGTGGTGCTGTCCCTGTATGCCGTCGTCGACGTCGACGTGATCCTGGGCGCACTGAGCCGTGTCGTGCCCAATCGCTACTCGGGCGAGCTCTCGCTGGTCGAGCACTCGGTCGGCCGAGCCTTCGGCGGTTTCCTCAGGACGCAGGTGATCCTGGTGACGATCCAGGTGATCCTGACGGTGGTCGTCGGTATCGTCTTCGGCCTGCCCTACCTGTTCCTGACGACGATCGTCGTGGCCATCGCGATGTTCATCCCGTTCTTCGGTCCGCCGCTCGCCCTGATCCCACCGCTCCTCGTGGCGGTCGCCTTCCGGCCCGAGGTGGCGATTCCCGTCTTCGTCGTCCTGCTCGTCGTGCAGACGGTCCTGGTCAACGTGATCCAGCCGCGGTTGATGAAGGAAAGCGCCGGCCTCCACCCGATCCTGGTCCTGCTCGCCCTCCTCGTCGGGGCCCAGGTCGCCGGCCTGTGGGGCGCCCTGTTCGGCATCCCGTTCGTGGCCGTGCTCAACCTGCTGGTCCGGTACCTCGTCAACCGACGGGTCGTGGACGAAGTCGAGGGGATCGACCTCATGGACGCCGTGGCCGAGGTCCAGGCGGCCGATCCCGACATCCCGCTCGACGAGGCCGTCGCCATCGCGGCCGACCAGGCCGAGGCGATCACTGCCGACCAGGCCGAGGCGATCACTGCCGACCAGGACGAGGCGATCACGGCCGACCAGGGCGAGGCGATCACTGCCGACCAGGTCGAAGCGCTCGATCCCGAACCTCCGGTCTAGGTCCGCCTGCGGACCTTCCAGACGTCCTCAGCCGGCCACTGCCTCGCCCACTCCCCGGACATCCGTTCGAACGAGGTCGTCGCGCCTTCGGGCGGGTATCGAGGCCGGCCAGCTCGTCGGGTAGCAGCCGCAGCTCGGCCTCGGGAACGCCGAGGAGCCCCCACTCGGGCTCGCCCGCCCAGTTCCGGCGTACGTACTCAATCCATTCCGATGCCCAGCCATCCGAGGCGGCTCGATTCGCCCTGACGTGCTCGGGCAGCCCGTTGGTATTCATCGGCGCAGTATCACCGGACGAGCCATGGGCGTACGTACTTACGCTCGGGCCAGGTGCCAGGACCCCGCAGTCAGGTGCGGGTCTCGCCCGTGTCCCGCGCTGATCCTGACGTCGCCCATATAAGCCCCGGCACTACGGTGCGCGTTGGAGCGCTCGGATCGCTGGCGGAGGTCGACCCCCACGGGACAGTGGCCCGCGATTCGTGCGTAACCGATCGGGCGAAACGTCGTCTCTGACCCCGTGGCGGCCGCCTCCCGACCCCGCTAACGCAGCGCCTAATCATGGGGCTGATATCCGTGATGTCAGGATCGGCGCGGCGGTCGCCTGCTGCGACAACGGCTACCGGCCTCCTAAACCTGGGAGGGATGCACCTCGTGGACGGTCCCATTGACAACCAGGCTGACTCGAGATCAACATGATACCTGCGGGTATCATGTAACTGGCGGATCGCGCAGCCTGGCCCGCCGTCGCTCGAGGAGTGGGCTGGATGGCCTACTGGATCGTCGCAGCCGGCCTGTGTGCGTTCGGATTCCTGACCGGGTTCAGCATCGGTCAGCCATTCCTCCTGGTCGGCCTGGCCCTGGTCCTGCTCGGTCCGCTGCGCCACAGGGCTCGGATCTTCGTGCCGATCCTGACCGCCGTCGTCGCGTACAACGTCGGCTTCTTCCTGTTGGTGCCGTTCTACTGCAGCGCAACGAGCCAGGTTGGCCAGGCTTCGGTGGTGGTCTGCCAGAGCTTGCTGGGCGTGACCTTCACGGGTGGCGAGGGCTACAACCCGTCGCCGGTTCCAGCGATCCAATCGGGACTGATCATCGCCGCACTGGCGGGAACCCTCAGCCTGGGGCTGCTCAGCGCTGGCCCCTACCGTCGGCGATGGCACTGAACGTGCTCCTCAGCCGGTCCAGCCAGGAGGTCGATGGGCTACGATCGGCTGCCTGATCCGCTGCGCTGAGAGCCAATGTCCCCGATCTCCGTCGTGCTCGGCTTCCTCGTCATCACGCCGTTCGCGCTGGGCGCCATGGTGCTCACCCGGAACCGAACCACGCGCGAGCGGCTGCTGAGCCAGGCAATCCGCCAGATCCGGTCGCCACGCGAAGGTGAGAGCCGAACGTGGGGCGTCGTCCTGTTCGCGTTCTTCTATGCCTTCATGTTCATCGCGATGGAGATCGGGCTGCACATGTGACCGGGCCGCGCAGACGCTCGGCCCGTTGATCGCCCGGCGAGACGATCCGCGGCCCTCGCTCGTCCCGACGCCGTGACGGTCGTGCCGGGTCAGGGCAGCCCCAGGTCGCCCGTGAGGTAGCGCTCGATCGGCGGGCCCATTGCAGCCACGAGCTCCTCGCGGTCGGCAGAGGCGAGCGGCTCGATGCCAACGATATAGCGGCCCATCGCCAGGCCGATGATCTGGGAACCGACGAGGACGGCGCGCAGCTCCGGGCGGTCGGGGGCGATCGCGCCGACGAGCTGGAACAGGCCCTGGCGGCCGAGGAAGTCGCGCAGCAGGCTCGCGGCATCAGGATCGGTCGCGGCCGAGCGGACGATGCCGGTCAGGATCGGCCGGACGCTGGGTTGCTCGTCCCACACGCTGAGGAAGAAGCGGATCAGGCGTTCGCCCACGCCGGGCAGACCCGGAGCGAGCAGCTCTGCCTTGATCAACCCGATATCGAACGGCAGGTTCATGACCGACAGGAAGAGCCGCTGCTTCGTCCCGAAGTAGTGATGGACGAGGGCCGGGTCGACGCCCGCCCGGGCCGCGACGAGGCGGATCGTCGCGCCATCGAACCCGAGCTCACCAAATGCCTCTCGTGCGCTCGTGGCGATGCGCTCGCGTGTCCCGCTGTCGCCCGGGCGGCGCCCGGAATGCGCCATTGGCCCTCCTCGTGGTTGCGGCCCGATCCCTAGGCGATTTCCCGCCGAATCGTCGCCCCTGCCAGGAGCACGAACAGGATCGCCACACCGGCCAGGAACGCGAGGTCGAGCTGAAGGTCGCTGCTGGATAGATCTGACGCCCGGATCAGGACCGCCCGGAGCCCGTCGATCGCATAGGTCAGCGGCAGCAGCCGGGCCACTGCCTGCAACGGGTCGGGCAGGCTGTGGACCGACCAGAACACCCCACCCAGCAGCCCCTGGGGCACGATGACGAGGGGAATGAACTCGATGATCTGGAGCTCGGTGCTGGCGAATGTCGACAGGAAGATCGCCAGGTTCACCGCACCAATCGCGGTCAGGAAGATGACCAGGTAAGCGAGCAGCGGGCTACCGGCGTTGGCGATCCCCAGGCCAACCTCGAAGCTGCCGAACGGTCCGATCGCGGGCACGTTGATCGATCCCAGCGCAAACACCAGGATGAGCGCCACCTGGACGGTCGCGAACAAGCCAAAGCCAAGGCTGTAGCCGATCACGATCTCACTGCGGCGGACCGGCGTGGCGAGCAGCCGCTCGAGCGTCCCCCCGATCCGCTCGCGCAGGAAGCTGATGCCAGTCAGGACGAATACGAAGAAGAACCCGAAGAATCCGATGAGGGCCGGTGCGAAGGCATCGAGCACGGTCGCGGACGCCGAACCGTAGACCGTCTGGCGCTGGAGCGTGGGTCGCAAACCCTGCCCACCGATCTGGCTGACGAGGCCGACCACGGCCTGAATCCGGGCACCGTCATCGGCCGGCGCTTCACCGAGGGTGATCACTGTGACGATCGGGGACGGGCTCGTGAAGTCAGGCGGCAGGAGGATGACGAGGTCGGCCCGGTCCTGGCGGATCGCGGCCCGGGCACTCGCCTCATCCGTCCCCACGTCGACCACCGCGATGCCCTGCCGGTTCGCGGCAACCTGCACCGCTGCGGCGGCGGCTGCGCCAGGTGGACCGGCGAGGTTGACGATGCCGAGGCGCGTGTCGAGCGGCTTTTGGTCCCGGATGACGTAGCCCAGCAGGGCAAGCACGGCCAGCGGGGCCACGATCAGGAGCGCCAGCGACCGGCGGTCGCGCCGGAACTGCTGGGCGATCCGGCGGGCGATCGCCCCGACGCGCAGGAAGCTCATCGCGCGCCGTCCATCCCCGGAATCCCGGAAAGCTTGAGGAACGCCGACTCGAGATCGGGCGTGCCCGCACGCCGCCGAACCTCGTCACTTGTGCCCATGTCGAGCACCCGACCCGCACGAATCAGGATGAGCTGATCGCAGCGGTCGGCCTCATCCATCACGTGGCTCGAAACGAGCAGGGTCGCTCCACCCGCGGCCAGGCCCCGGAAGTGATCCCAGAACTGGTAGCGCAGGACTGGATCGACGCCGACCGTCGGCTCGTCGAGGAAGATGACCGGTGGTCGATGGACGAGTGCGCAGGCCAGCGAAAGCCGGCGGCGCATCCCACCCGACAGCTCGACGACGGGCGCACCGCGTCGATCGCCGAGCTCGACGATGTCGAGGATCTCGCGCAGCGCGTCCGGGTCCCGCTGGCCGGACATCGCGGCGAAGAACGACAGGTTCTCCCAGACAGACAGCTCGGAATAGAGGCCCTCGCCCTGGGTCATGTACCCGATCTTCGCGAGCAGCGAGCGCGATGGCATCGGGGTCCCGAGGACGCTGATCGAGCCGCCTGTCGGGCGGGCCAGCCCGGCAAGGAGCCGAATCAGCGTCGTCTTGCCCGAGCCGTTCGGTCCGAGCAACCCGTAGATCCGCCCGCCCGCCAGCGAGAGGTCAATGCCATCGACGGCCCGGATGGCTCCGAACGTCTTGTGCAGCCCATGCGCCTCGATGACCGGCCGGGCCGGCTCGGAGCCCGACGCGCGAGCTCCTCCAGGCAGATCCGTTGCGTCCATGACCCTGTCTCCGAGATCGGTCGGCGGAGATGCACTCAACGGCCTGAATTCTACGAGTGATGAATTCCCCGGGTCAAGAGGCAATCACTCCCCGTCGGCCATCGCCCCGCGGCGCGGACTCGATGTCGGCGGCCTGCTGGCGGTGGCGACGGCCCATGACGCCGAGCACCTCGCGACGCTGCTGGCCGCTGCTCGCGCCTGAAACCTTTCGGACCTCGAGCGCCTCTACCTCCTTAACGGCTGCATGTCAGGGAGGATCCTGTGCGTCTGAAGGGACCGACGCTGGTCACGCTTGGTGCGCTGATCATCCTGGTCATTCTCTATACGACTGACCAGGTCGCGCCGGCGACGTCTGCCCACCAGGCCCAGCTGCGCATCTGGTTGGCGGCTCGGGCGACTGGCGTCACCACCCTGCTGCTGTTGACGGGGCAGGTCGTGTTGGGACTCGTCCTGAGCCATCCGACGAACCAGTCGACTTGGAAGCTGTCCAAACGACTCTTCCCGTGGCACGAGAACCTGTTCATCTTCACGCTGTCGTTCCTGGCCGTCCACATCGTCTTCCTGGTACTCGACCCGTATGCCGGGGTGGGCCTCGGCGGCGCGCTGGTCCCGGGCCTGTCGAGCTACCGGAGCGTGCCTGTGGCGGTGGGCGTCGTGACCATGTACGCCCTGATCATCACCGGGCTGACCGCCCGCTATCCAAAGCGGCTGCCGACGGGCTGGTGGCTCAAGATCCACCGCTTCTCGCTGGTCATTCTCGTGGCCGCCTGGCTGCATGGCCTGTTGGCGGGCACGGACAGCCAGTCATTCCTGCCCATCTACTTCGGGGTCGGCGTCGTCGTCCTCGGCGCGGCGGTCTACCGCTACTGGGTCGTCCGGCGGGCACGCACCGCCACGAGCCGGCCGGTGGTCCGCGAACGCACGATCACTGACACCCAGCTACAGGCCGTGACGGAACGATCGATCGGAGGCACCGACTCATGAAGCTCCTCATCCGACGCAGCCTGGTGGTGACAGCCACGGGCGCCAGCCTGGTCATGGGCGGCGCGGCCGTCCAGACCGCCGCCGCCTGGGTCCATTCGAGCGTCCCCGCTGCCGCACCTGCCCTGACGGCAGCCCAGCTGCAGGATCAGCTCGGCGCCGAGCAGGCACGGGCGCTGGCGCTCCAGGCGCAGGTCGACGCACTGCTGGCCCAGGCTTCCCAGTTCAATACCGCCCTGGACGCCGCAGGGACGCGGGTCGCCAGCGACGTCCAGATGGCCGCTTCCCTGCGGGCGCAGCTGGCTTTAGAGCAGAAGCAGCTCGCGGCACTCAAGGCCGCCAACAAGGCTGCCGCTGCCGCCGCGCACCGAGCTGCGGCAGCGCCCCCGCCCACGCATGCCCAGACGGGAGCGTCGGGCGCTTCCGGCGGCGGTGGTGACAGTGGGGACTGAGCCACGTCGACCGCTGCATGTGGTGTGGTTCATCGGGCTGAGCGCCGCAATCTACGCGCTGGACCTGGCGGCCGTCGCAGCGATGCAGGCCGGAACCGACGCCGGGGTTGCCGCCCGGCAGGCCCCGGCCCAGGCAGCCGTGGAGGCGCTGCGCGCGCAGGACGCCAGCGTCGCCCAGGACATCCAGCGTGCCTCGACGAGCCTGCAGGCAGGCGCCACCGCCTATGCCCTGGCGGGCAAGAACCTGGCCAGCCTCGAGCAACGACTGGCCGGCCTGGGGAAGTCCGCGGCAAGCCTGCAGGCCCTGCCCGCTGTCCCGACCGTTCGCAGCGTGGCGGCGGCCCCGGTCGTCCATGCCACGTCGGGTGCTTCCGGCGCGAAGCCGTGACGGGCATCGTTGCCTTCGCAGGCCGGGCCATGGGGTCCCCGTTGCGCCTGCAGGTCGCGACGGCTGCCCGCGCAACCCCTACACCGGAACGACTCTGGGCGCGGGTCCAGGCGGAGTTCAGGACGTCGGATGCAGAGCTGTCGTGTTACCGCCCCGACAGCGCCCTGAGCCAGCTGAACGGGACCGCCGGAAGCGGGGCGTGGTGGGCGGCCTCGTCACGCCTGTATGGGTTCCTGGCCATGGCTGAGCGGGCCGAGCGCAGGAGCGGCGGCCGATTCGACGCCCGCGTGCTGGGCGACCTGGCCCGCCTCGGGTATCCCGGACTGCCCGCCCCGAGCACGAGGTCTGGACCGATCGACCCGAGGGCAGCCCCGGATGGCACCGGGGCCGGTTCACGCTGGCTTCAGCGCGATGGACGGACGCGGCGCGTGCGGGTGCAGGCTCCGGTTGACTCCGGTGGCCTGGGCAAGGGCCTGACCCTGCGCTGGGCCTGGCGGCAGATCGAGGCTGGCCTGGCGGGCCGCGGCGCACTCCTCGAGGCCGGTGGCGACCTGGTCGGGCGGGCCGCGGCTCCCGACGGCGGGGCCTGGCAGATCGGCATCGAGGACCCGACGGGTCGAACGGAGCCGCTGGCGGTCGTCACGCTCAGCGATGGCGCGATCTGCACCTCATCGACCGCCCGGCAGCGCTGGGTCGACCCGACGGGACGGCCCGCCCACCATCTCCTCGATCCCCGAACCGGAGAACCGGGCGGGGCGGGCCTTCTCGCCGTCACGGTGGCCGGCGCCGACCCGGCCTGGGCCGAGGTATGGAGCAAGACCCTCTTCCTGGCCGGCCCGACGGCGATCGGCGATGAGGCCCGGGCGCGGGACCTGGCGGCGTGGTGGGTCGAGGCGGACGGGACGCTGCGGATGACCCCGGCGGCGCGTCAGCGCACGATCTGGAGCGTCTCCTAGGACGCCCGGTCGCGCCGCAGCCATCCCTCGCGCCAGCGCGCGCCTGGGCGGACGGGCCGACCGGCACTGGCGCACCGCCCTGGGCAACTGGACGATACCGTCATGACCTCGTCGGGTGCCGCTCCGGTTCGGGAGCTCGAAGGGGACGACGTATATCGCGCCTCGAGTCGCGGGCCGCAGCTCGTCCGCATCCCGGAACGCGCGTTCGCGATGATCGATGGCCGGGGCGATCCGAACACGTCGACCGAGTACAGGGATGCCCACGAGGCCCTCTACTCGCTCAGCTACACGCTCAAGTTCGCCCTCAAGAAGGAGCTCGGACGGAGCTACTGCGTCGGCGCCCTTGAAGGGCTGTGGTGGGCTGACGACATGACTGCGTTCGCGCTCGAGGTCAAGGCCGACTGGCGCTGGACGATGATGATGTGCCAGCCGGACGACGCGACACCCGAGCGGTTCGCCCGCGCCCAGGACGACATCAGTCGCAGGAAGCCACTTGCGGCCCTTGGGTCCGTGCGCCTCGAGCGCTACACCGAGGGGCTGTGCGCCCAGATCATGCACATCGGTCCGTATAGCGCGGAGGGGCCCACGATCGCCCGACTCCATGCCTTCATCCAGGCGTCTGGCGGCATCTTTGACGGCCGGCGCCAGAAGCATCACGAGACCTACCTCAGCGACCCGCGCCGGGCGGCTCCCGGGAAATGGCGCACGATCATTCGCCAGCCGTTTGACTCGAATCAGTGACCCTAG
>ODAK010003649.1_pt1 | contig 15911 bp, 14 predicted proteins | sample 1539591 | NCBI WGS metagenome assembly ODAK01 (sample SAMEA3539303, study PRJEB22396) | soil metagenome | biome: tundra; feature: field; material: soil | place: USA | collected 2010-05 | depth 0.15 m
CGGGTAGAGCGCCTGGTACCTGGCGGCGAACTCGCTGATCCTGGCATCGATGATCCCCTCGAGCCCGGGGCCGGGCGGGGTCTTCAGGTCTTCGGTGTCGAAGATGGCCCGGTAGGCGTCCTTGACCTCGGCCTGCATCCCGGCGGGGATCTTGGCCAGGAGATTTCTCACGCGGTGAATAATGCAGCGCTGGCGCAGCACAGCCGGGAATGCCTGCTCGATCGCGCCGATCAGCCCGGCCGCGCCGTCGCTGATGACCAGCAGCGGGCTGGCCAGCCCCCGGTTCTTCAGGTCGTCCGGGAAACCGTGCCAGGCGTCGAAGGACTCGCCGGTGCCGGGGGCCAGGCCGATGAAGGCGGGCTTGCCGTCGGTGGTGATGCCCCGGGCCGCCAGGACCGGCTCGGCCGGCGAGCCGGGGTGCATCCGGAAGAAGCTGGCATCCAGGAACAGGTAGTCGAGGGTGGTGCCGTCCAGGCGCCGCTGCGCCCATGCCTGGTACTCGCCGGTGATCTGCTGGCAGGCGCTCGACACGGTGGACTTGGAGATCGCGGCCTGATCGCCCAGCGCCTCGGCGAGGGCTGCTTCGACGTCGCGGACGGACAGGCCGCGGACGAACGAGGCGATCACCAGCGACTCCAGCGCATGAGTCTTGGTGACGTGGCTGCCGAACAGCCGGGACGCGAACGCCCCGCTGGTGCCGCGCAGCTTCGGCCGGGCCAGCTCAACCGGGCCGGCGGTGGTCTTGACGGTCACCTCCCGGTACCCGTTGCGGCTGCCGGGCCGGGCATCGGCGCAGGCCGCGGCCCGCTGGTAGCGGTCCCGGCCGAGGAACTCGGTGACCTCGGCCTCGAGAGCGGCCTGCATCAGCAACTGCGCGCCGAGCCGGGCCACCTCCTCCAGGATCTCCGGCAGCGAACGGCCCTCAGCGAACAGCTCATCAATGTGGTGACGGATACGGTCAGTAGGCGATACTCGGACAGGCACGGGCGTGGGTCCTTCCTTCGAAGACTTGCCGGTCTTGAAGGGGAACCTACGCCCGTCCTCTCATTTACACCCGATCTTGGACGCCACCGGCACTGTTCGCGACCCTGCTCTGCGTGATACCGAGAGCGCGGCGCCAGGGGCTGCGGCTGCTGGTCACCCCCGATACCATCCTGCGCTGGCACCGCGACATCGGCCGCTGGGCGGCGCGGTCCATGAGCGGCAAGACCGGCCGACCGGTGACCCGCCGGAACATCCAGGCCCTGGTTCTCCGGCTGGCGCGGGAGAACCTGTGCCGCTCGAAAAGAGGATTCTGGCCTTGATCTGGGTCTTCTCCGGTTTTCAGGCGGCTCGCTCGTATTCGTTGATCAGGCCGCTGAGGACCGGTTTTCGGCGGATCCGGCAGGTGCCGGGGTCTGTTGCGGTGACGCGGGGAGTGGGGCCAGGGTCCGGGACGCGCTGGTCGATGCCCTGATGGGGGCGGGCGGTGTTGTAATGCTCCTGGTATTCGGCCAGGACGGCGCGCAGGTGCGCCTGGTTCAGGATCAGGGTCCGGTCGAGGAGCTCACGGCGCAGGGTGCCAATAAGGCGCTCGCAGATCGCGTTCATCCGCGGCGCCCGCACGGCCGTGCGCACGATGGTGGTGCCGGCGGCCTGGAAGACGGCATCGAAGGACGCGGTGAAATTCGAGCCGCGGTCACGGATCAGGAAACGGAAGTCCCCGAACCGCTCGCCGAGGTCGAGGGCCAGGTTGCGGGCCTGCTGCACCGTCCACTCGCCCGTCGGGTGGGCGGTGACGCCGCCGAGGTGCATCCGGCGGGTGCCGTGCTCGACGAACACCAGCACGTACAGCCTGGTCAGCGCCACTGTGTCAACATGCAGGAAGTCAGCCGCCAGGATCCCGGCGGCCTGCGCGCGCAGGAACCGCCGCCAGGCCCGGCCGTCCCGGCGCGGCGCCGGGTCAATGCCCGCGGCGCGCAGGATTTCATAGACAATGGAACACGATCCCGGCGGGGAGGCGGCGGGGGCCGCCGCGGGCCGCGGCGACTCACCGCGGCGAGGCGGTCCGCCCGCGCCAGGCAGCTGGAGCTGGTCTGATGTCACGTTGCCCGCGTCCGTATCTGCTGCTACGGCTGACGCCGTAGAGGTCCCCTCACATGGGCGTCTTTGACCTGCAGGTCCTCCCTCGCGGCGGCTGAGATCGAAACTGCCGATCCAGTCATGGCGGGGTGGCCAAATTCGGAGGCGTCATCGAGGAGCAAGGACTCGTTGCGTCAAGCCTTCCGGTGCAACGCTGGTGACCATGAGCGACATTGCCCAGCGGTCAGGCCAAGGTACCGATGATGACGCTGATGTGGACGACCCCGATGGCCGCCTAGCCGCCTATGTAGCGAGAACCCAGACGGCACTCGATCTTCTGGCGCTGGCCACGCTGTGGATCGTGGTGATCCCTCCCGGCGACTTCAGCACCTCACATGACGTCAGGGCTATCGTGCTGACCATCCAGGCTGCTGTCCGGGTCGTCTATGGGATCGACATCACCATCCGCAGCGCCCTGGCCAGGCGCCACGTTCACTACCTGCTCACCCATCCGCTCGGAATCGGCTCCGTGATCTTCCCGCCGGTGCGCGTGATCTTCAGTTTCCGCCTGGTCAGATCGGTGTTCCGGCGTGGGCACCTCAGCCGCTTCTTGCTGGCCGCATCGGTGCTGGTCATCAACGGCGCGATCATCGTGTACCTGTTCGAGCGCCACGCGCCCAGGTCCAACATCCACACCCTGGGTGAGTCACTGTGGTGGTCGGCGGTGACGGTCACCACCGTCGGCTACGGCGACTTCTTCCCGGTCACCATATGGGGGCGGATCACGGCTTGCCTCATCATGGGCATCGGCCTGCTCACTCTGGCCGTCGTTACCGCGCAGGTAGCGTCGAGTTTCGTCGCACAAGCACCCAGCCGGGCCCGGCGCGGCCCGCGGGTGGAGGCGGCCACACCAGAGGTGACGCTGGCTGAGCTCGACCGGCGGCTTGCCCGGATCGAAGAGCTGCTCACCGCCGCCACAGCGTCGTCGTCGCAGCGAGCGGCTGGAGCGCCGGAGCGGGAATCAGGACCCGATAGGTCCTGACCTGTTGCGCGACCGGTGACCAGCCGGCTGGTCCGGCGGATGAGACGCGGGCATTCGCGCTGCAGGTGGCGGAACCCGCCCCGGCTCCTCCATTGACATGGCACGGGCCAGAAACTGGGCGGGCGGGAAGTGTGAGCGTACCTAACGAAGGGCTCTGCGGACGCGCCACCAGGATCGCCGACGCCGGACGGGCCCTTATCGCGGCTCAATCCAGGCGGTCAGCGACTTGACCCTGTCAAGCGCAGCCGACGATGCCCGGCACCGGCACCAGCTGCGCCTGGCGATCATCACCTGGATCGGGCGCACCCACCACCGCCCCGGCGGCAGCTCCGCCTTGGCAGGCTCATCCCGTCGAACACGAGATGCCCTATACGAAGCTCACACTCGCGGCCTGACCCCCACACCCACTCTGAACGCGCGGGCCTGTGGCTGGCGAGAACGTCAGGACGCTAGAGGATGTTGATCGCAAAGCCAATCACGATCACGGCCAAGGCGATCGACCCGGCGGCTTCGAGCATCATCAGGAGCTTGGCCCATGGCTTGATCGCGGACGTGTCGGTGGGGCTGATCGCGGTGGCGGTCCAGAAGGTCAGCGGCAGGTAGTCGACGAACTGCGGCATCCAGGCGGGCGGCCACGTAGTCGGTGTGCTGCATTTCCGGGAAGACGGACGCCGGGTTCCAGTCCGGCCGGTGTGCCCGGGCGGCGGCGCCGCCGCGATCGAGGTCCCAGTACCACAGCGCGAACGCGATCACGTTCGTCGCCCAGATCACCCCGTCGGCTGCGAGCAGCCCGCCCGGGTTATGCGCGAAGAGCTTGTTGCCGGTCAGGATGTCCACGACCAGCCGGACGGCGGCCAGCAGGTTCGCCACGGTGACGACCCCGATGACGATGTCGGTGACGATCCGCAGCCAGGCTTTCTGCCGGTCGATGCGGCCCGGGTCTCCGGCGATCAGCACGGCCAGCAGCGCGAGCAGCACGACCGGGACCACCCATCCGGGTTGTACTGCCCGGTACCGGGTGGGCAGCGCCAGATGCAGGCCGGCGACGACGATGATCGCCGTGGCGACCGGCCACCAGTGCTCACCCCGTTCGGCGGTCGGCACCGGCTCGATCGCGGGCCGGCGGGCCGGCTTTCGCCCTGTAGCCATATTCCATGATGACCCCGGCCGACCAGAGCCGAGATCGTACGATCCGGCTGATGTCCCTCCGCCATGGGCGCCGCAAGATGGGGTCATCAGGGCCGCAAGAGGTGTCTGGGCAGTGTTGCGTTGGCCGATCGCAGTCGGCGGGAGACTGGTTCGGTGACGTCGTCTGGGAGGTCCTCAGTGTTCGCCGGCTTCCGGTTTCCGCGGGAGGTGATCGGGGTCGCCGTCCGCTGGTACCTCCGGTACGGGCTGTCCTACCGCGATCTTGAGGAACTGCTGGCGGAGCGCGGCGTCACCGTCGATCACGTCACCATCTGCCGATGGGTGCAGCGCTTCACGGCGGAGTTCACCGGGGCCGCCCGGCCGTGCCGCCACGTTCCCGGTGACCGGTGGTTCGCCGACGAGACGTACGTCAAGGTCGCCGGACGGTGGACCTACTCTCTACCGGGCGATCGACCAGCACGGCCAGGTCATTGACGTGCTGCTGTCCCAGCGGCGCGACCTGGCCGCCGCCCGGCGGTTCTTCACCCGCGCCCTGCGCGCCGGCACGATCCCGGCCGAGGTCACCACCGACCGCGCCCCGGCCTATCCGCGGGTCCTCGACGAGCTGATCCCCTCAGCCCTGCATACCGTCGAGCGCTATGCGAACAACCCGGTCGAAGCAGATCACGGGCGGCTGAAAGCGCGGCTCCGGCCGATGCGCGGCCTGAAGCGCCACCGGTCTGCGCGGACCCTGGCCGCCGGGCATGCCTTCGTCCAGAACCTCCGCCGCGGCCACTACGAACTCGCCACCGACGTTCCCGCCCGCCACCGGATCCGCGCAGCATTCGACCAGCTCGCGATGGTCATCTGACAGCTGGTCATTCTCGTCAGCGCGCTCTGCCATGCGCACCGATCGGCCAATGCAACACTGCCCGTCAACCGCGCTCCCGGGCAGCCGGATCTGCCCGTGCGGGGTGCTGCCGATTGCATTCTGGTCGGCTCCGCTTACGAGGGTCAAGACGGCGATCATCGGCGCGAATAGCTGCGTGAATGCGGGTAACTGCTCGCGGGACCACGAATGCCCTTTCACCCTGATGAGGGGATGGCATCCCGGCGTGGTGCTGCTTGCCTGGTATCAGCACCAGGGGCGCGATCCGCGGTGCTCTGCCGCCCAGCGGCATCACGCTGCTGCGGCTCGGAGGGAGTGGCCATGACCCTGACGACTGGTGGTATCGCAACCAGGAGGTCAGGTGCGCAGGCATCTGGCCGCAGACCCGCGCGGGCCGGGACGGTGGAGCACCTGAGCCGGGCGGACCGGGATGCCCGGGGGAAGGATGCCCGGGGCGTGGCGCCGCTGGAGTCGCATGGCGAGTTCCGGCCGGGTGGGTCGCGGGATCCGGTGGGGCTGTTGCTGGGGCAGGCGGCGTCGCGGGTGCCGGAGCTGGTGCCGGTCCGGCACGGCCGGATGCTGGTATCGGCGTTCACGTTCTACCGGGGGGCGGCGTTGCCGATGGCAGCGGACCTGGCTAGCACGCCTGCGTCGGGGCTTCGGGTGCAGTTGTGCGGGGACGCGCACCTGTCCAATTTCGGCGCGTTCGCCTCGCCGGAACGGCGGCTGGTCTTCGACGTCAACGACTTCGACGAGACGCCGCCTGGCCCGTTCGAGTGGGACGTCAAGCGGCTGGCTGCCAGCTTTGCCGTAGCTGGGCGCGACAATGGGTTCACCGCCAAAGCCCGGCGCAAGATCGCCCTCGCGGCGGCGGAGGGTTACCGCTCCGCGATGCGCAGCTTCGCGGAGCAACCCTTCCTGGAGGTGTGGTACGCCCACCTGGACATCGAGCCGGCCCTCAGCGAGTTCAGGTCACAGGTCAAGGCAAAAAGGCTCAAGGCGTTCGAGAAGCTGCTGGCCAAGGCCCACACCAGCGACAGCACGAAGGCGCTGGGCAAGCTCACCACCGTGGCCGACGGGCGGCGGCGGATCATCAGCGACCCGCCGATGATCGTCCCGGTCGAAGAGGTCTTCGCCGACGTGCAGGCCGACGCGATCTACGAGCAAATCCGCGGCGTGCTGGGCAAGTACGGGCGCACCCTGCAGTCCGACCGGCGGCACCTGCTGGAGCAGTTCACGATGGTCCAGGTGGCCCGCAAGGTCGTCGGGGTCGGCAGCGTCGGCACCCGCGCCTGGATCGTGCTGATGGACGCCGGCGACGGCGTCGAACCGCTGTTCCTGCAGGCCAAGGAAGCCCAGGCCTCCGTGCTGGCGGAGTATGCCGGGCGCAGCGTATACCTCAACCAGGGCGAGCGTGTCGTCGCCGGGCAGCACCTGATGCAAGCCCAGAGCGACATCTTCCTGGGCTGGACCCGCATCACCGGCCCCGACAAGGTCGACCGCGACTTCTACGTGCGCCAGCTGAAGGACTGGAAATTCTCGGTGCCGATCGAGGTGATGCTTCCCGCGGGCATGACGGCTTATGCCCGGCTGTGCGGGTGGACCCTGGCCCGGGCGCACGCCCGCTCTGGTGACCGCATCGCCCTGGCCGCCTACCTCGGCGGCTCGGCCAAGTTCGACGAGGCGATCGCTGACTTCGCCGAAACCTACGCCGACCAGAACGAACGCGACTACGCCGCGCTCAAGGCCGCCGTCAAGGACGGCAAAGCCGAAGCCACTTCAGAAATCTAAGACGCACCAGGCACGAGGCAGTCGGAGCCCGACGCCGCAGTCGATGACGGACCGTGGAGGTTTGACGTGAGTGACGAGGTTGACCGGACTGTGCTGCCTATCCGCCGGCCGCCGTTCAAGGGCGTGGCGGACAAGACGCTGGGTGGGTCGCAGCCGGATTGGGGGCTGATCGGTCATGTGCAGCCTCCGGAGGGAGCCCCGAACGTCCTGCTGGTCCTCATCGATGACGCGGGGTTCGGCAATCCCGGCACGTTCGGCGGCCCTGTCGCGACCCCGAACTATGACCGGATGGCGGAGCAGGGGCTGCGTTACAACCGTTTCCATGTGACGGCGATGTGCTCGCCGACTCGGGCTGCGTTGCTGACGGGACGCAACCACCACGCGGTGGGGATGGGCGGCATCCCGGAGTTCTCCGGCGCCTTCCCGGGTTATTCGGCCATGCTGCCGAGGGACGCGGCACCGTTCCCGAAGGTCCTCAAGGAGAACGGTTACTCCACAGCGGGGATCGGCAAGTGGCATCTGACGCCCGAGGGTGAGCAGGGACCAGCGGGCCCGTTCACTCACTGGCCCAACGCCTGGGGTTTCGACTACTACTGGGGTTTCCTGGCTCCCGAGGCTGGCCAGTACGACACGATGATCGCCGAGAACCAGAAGTTCATCGGGGTCGTGGAGGGCAAGGACGGGAAGCCGTTCTATTTCCCCGAGGCCATGACCGACCAGGCGATCGACTGGCTGCATGGCGTCCGGGGCCACGATCCGGGCAAGCCGTGGTTCCTGTACTACTCCACCGGTTGCAGCCACGCACCCCATCACGTCTCCAAGGAGTGGTCCGAGAAATACAAGGGCCAGTTCGACCAGGGCTGGGACAGGCTCCGGGAAGAGACGTTCGAGCGGCAGAAGAGGCTCGGCGTAGTCCCGGCCGACGCCGTGCTGACGCCGCGCAATGAGGAGATGCCGGCCTGGGACTCACTGTCGGAGAACAGCAAGCGGCTGTTCGCGCACCAGATGGAGGTCTACGCCGGTTATTCGGAGAACGCCGACCACCATGTCGGCCGGCTGCTGGACGCGATCGAGGAGATGGGCGAGCTCGACAACACGGTCATTATCTGGATCTGGGGTGATAACGGCGCCAGCCTGGAAGGCACCCCGACCGGCACGTTCAACGAGGGGACGATGGTCAACGGGCTCCCGCTGACCGATGAGGAGCAGATGCAGCTCGCGCTGAAGTGGGGCGGGCTGGAGGCCTGGGGCACCGAGATGATGTACCCGCACTACTCCACCGCCTGGGCGTGGGCTGGTAACACGCCGTTCCAGTGGGGCAAGCAGGTCGCCTCACATCTCGGCGGCACCCGCAACCCGCTGGTCATCCGCTGGCCAGCGCGTATCGCCGACGGCGGCGGGTTGCGGTCGCAGTTCACGCACGTGACTGACGTGGGCCCGACGATCCTGGAGATCGCCGGAATCCCGCAGCCTGCCCACGTTGACGGCGTTGAGCAGCAGCCCATGACGGGCGTGACCTTCGCCGGCTCGCTCGCTGACCCGGGCGCTCCCGAGCATCACACTCAGCAGTACTTCGAGAACTTCGGTAACCGGGCCATGTACAAGGACGGCTGGTGGCTGTCGATGCGGATGCCCCGGACCCCGTGGCGGCTGGATCCGGAGCTGCTGAAACGGTTCGCGCCCGGCGTCTGGGACCCCGATGAGGACCCGGTCGAGCTGTATTACCTGCCCGATGACTTCTCCCAGGCGAACGACCTGGCGGCCAGCAACCCGGAGAAGGTCAAGGAGCTGCAGGACCTGTTCTGGGCAGAGGCGGAGAAGTACAACATCAAGCCGCTGCTGGCGGGGTTCTCCCCGTTCTTCGGCATTTTGCCGCCGCTCGGCGCGCAGACCACCACCACCTACCACGGGGACGTGCAGAACGTCGCCCCCGGGTGCGTCCCACGGGTCTATAACCACTCCTACACGATCAGCGCGGACCTGCATATCCCGGACGGCGGCGCCGAAGGGGTGATCGTCGCCGACGCCAACCACCTCGGCGGTTTCTCGCTGTTCGTCCAGGACGGGAAGCTGAAGCACACCTACGCGTTCCTCGGGGTGTTCGAGTACCGGCAGGAATCCGCAGGCGTGCTGCCGGCCGGAGACGTGCACGTGCAGATGGCGTTCGTAGCGGATGAGGCCAAGCCGGCCACCCCCGGGCAGGTGACGCTTTATGTCAACGGCGAACCGGTGGGCGGCGGGCGGCTAGATCACACGGTGCCGTTCGGGTTCAGCGGCTATTCGGGCCTGGACGTGGGCCGGGACAACGGCCTGGTCGTCGACCGCGGCTACGCCGCCAAGGCACCGTTCGCGTTCACCGGCACGGTCAAGAAGGTGGTCTTCGACGTGGCCCCGCACCCCGACGGCCAGGACGAGCATGCCCTGCACGCGCACGCGCACCAGGCACACGCCGCCCGCGGCATCAATGCCTAGCACCAGCATCGAACCGTAGCCGAGGAGCGAACAGTGAGCGACACCGAGTTCGACGTCGTCATCGCGGCGTACCTGATCCCCGACCTCGCCCAGAAAGACTTCGACGCCCTCGTCAAGCTCGTCACCGGCAAGCAGCTCACGGTGGAAGGCGTGGCGCTGGTCACCAACGACGCCGACGGCAACGTCACCATCAGCGAAACCGGCGATCACCTGGGACGCAAGGGCCTGGAGATCGGCGGCGGGGTCGGGCTGGTCGTCGGGCTGCTCGCGCCGCCGCTACTGGCATCGGCGGTCGTCGGCGGCGCCGCCGGCGGACTGATCGGCAAATTCGCCCGGCACCGGGTCGAAAGCGGCCTGGAGCAGAAGATGGGCGCCGCGCTGCCGCCCGGCTCGGCCGGCGTCGTTGCGATCTACGACCGCGGCAAAGCCGGCACCGTCGATGAGACGCTCGCCAGCGCGGTGCGCAAATCGGTCGCCCACGTCGACGGCGGCGGCGCTAAGAAGCTCAAAGCCGCGCTCGCCGAGGCTCAGGCCGGCATGGGCGGCTAAAGGCGATGAGCCAGCGTTCTGGCGAGTTCCTCCCCCCCGGCGCCAGCAGCGCGCCGATCATCGTCTTCATCGTGATGCTTATCCCGCGAGACGCCGGTGAAGGAGGTCATCGGGAGCATTCTGCCCCTCGCCATCGCCGTGACGATCTCGCCGATACCGATCATCGCCGAGATCCTGCTGCTGTTCACCAAGAAGCCGGTCGCCAACGCCGCCAGCTACCTGGCCGGATTCATCGCCGGTGTCGCCGGGGTGCTGGCGATCCTCGCCGCCATTGCCGGAACGCTCAACCTGTCCGCTGGCTCGGGGCCATCGACAGGGGCCTCCATCCTCCAGCTGGGGCTGGGAGCGCTCCTGCTGGCCGCCGCGCTGCGCCAGTTCCGCGGCCGGCCGAAGCCCGGCGAGGAGGCTTCCATGCCGCAGTGGATGAACGGGATCGCCGGGTTCGCTCCCGGGAAGTCCCTGATCGTCGGCGTGGGCATCGGCGCGCTCAACCCGAAGAACATCATCGTCGGCGTGGCGGCAGCGGTGACCATAGCCTCGGCGAGCCTGTCAGCTGGCCAGGTTGCGGGGCCATCGCGGTGTATGTTCTCGTCGCGGTGCTCGGCGTGGCGGCTCCGCTCGCCGTCACGCTCGCGATGGGCGAGAAGGCTCAGAAGATCCTGGACAGCTGGAAAGCCTGGCTGGGCCAGAACAACGCGGTCGTCATGACCGTCCTGTTCCTGATCTTCGCCGTGGTGCTGATCGGCAAAGGCATCGCAGGAATCTAAGAAATATAAAGACGAGCCCCGGAGGAGTGGCATGGACTCCGCAACGAAACCGTCAGTTCTGTTCGTCTACTTCACGTACACGAACCAGACACGGAAGGTCATCGACGCGATGGCCGAGGTGCTCCGCGGCCGCGACATCGACGTGACCCTGGCCGCGATCGGGTTCACCGACCCCCGCTACGCCGCCAGGTTCGAGGAGTTCCCCATGCCGCACCCGTTCCGGGAACTGGTGGGGATGATCCCGGCGGAATCACCGCGGCGCCGCCCAGCGAAGATCGAGGTCCCTGATGTGGTGACCGAACGGGACTACGACCTGGTAGTCATCGGGTCCCCTACCTGGTGGCTGTCCACCGACGTCCCGGTCCGCTCCTTCCTGGAGTCCGACACCGCGAGCCGGGTCCTGAAGGGCAAGCCATTCGCCGCCGCCGTCTGCTGCCGCCGGTACTGGAAACACAACCTCAAGACAGTCCGCAGGCTCGCCACCAAGCACGGCGGCGTGTTCGCCGACGGCATCCACTTCGCCTACCAGGGCGGCCAGGTGCGCTCCCTGCTGTCACTGCTGAGCTACCTCGGGTCCGGTGAGTACCGCGAACGCTACCTCGGGATCAAGATCCCGCCGACCAACATTCAGGACTACCACCTGCAGACGGCCCGGAAATTCGCCGACCGGCTGGCCAGCCGCCTGGCAGGCACCGGCGCGCCGCAGTAGCCGGAAGGAACCGGGCGCGCCAACAGCCACGGTGCGACGGCCTGGCAGACCGTGTGGTCAACTGCGAGCGGAGATGTATGGGGCAGACCGTGAGATTCCAGGAGACGTTGCGCAGGCTGGCGATGATCGACGAAGGCTTCGTCGAAGACCAGGCCGGGCTCAAGCTTGGCACGGCCGCGGCATCGGCCCTGGATCCCAAGACCACCGCGCTGCTCCAGCTAGGGGCGTCGGTGGCCATCGGGTCGCCGGCGGTCTGCCTGGAATGGAGCGCCGGCCGGGCGCTGGCGGCGGGCGCGAGTGAGGACGAGATCGCCGACGTGCTGCTGGCGATTGCCCCGGTGACGGGGCTTTGCCGGGTCGTCTGCGCCGCTCCCGATGTGGCGACCGCACTCGGGTACGACATTGCGGCCGCGCTGGAAGAACCGGACGGTCACTGATGTCTCCCAGCTGGTCGCGTCAACCTGTCAGCGGACCGGCGGAGGAACCCGGATCCCATCCGAACAAGGTGATGCAGCTACGGGGGGCGGTGTTTCGCTCGAACAGTAAGTTCCGGCGCCTCAGCATCCCCGGAGGCTGAGATAAACGGCCCTGGCGGCAGGCCCGCGAGTGACGCAGCCCGGGGAAGCGTCCGGCGGAGCCATCGCAAAGGAGGCAGGCATGGCGCCCCGTGATCAGCCCGGGGACGGCTGGGCGGTGGATTTCGGCCGCCAGCCGGCCCGCATCGTGGAGGGCCAGCCGGAAGGCCCCTGCACAGACGCGTTCGAGATCATCTGCTGTGGCTGCGACCATCCCAGCACGATTACCGTGAGGCCGCACCCGGGCTTCAGCGGGTCCGCGGGCCATGATCCGATCGCGGACGGCGTCGCAGCAGGCAAGAAGCACCCGGGGCGGCAGCTGGCAGGCGCCGCCTGCAGGGGACGATAACCGATGCGGGCTGACCGGCAGTGAATGCCGAGTTCTTCGCGCTGGCGTTCACCGCGGCGCTGAACCCGAAGCTGCTGGGCATCGATCTGCTGCTGATCGAGAACCGGCGCTCGCGGGCAATGTTCTTGTGCCTCCTGCTCGGCGGCCTGACCGTGGCCCTGACGATCGGCCTGCTGGATGTGCTGGTCTTCCACGCCGATGCCCTCAAGGCCCAGGGCACGGTGAGCGCGGGCGTCGACCTGGCCGCTGGCCTGCTTCTGCTCGCCGTCGGCGGGCTGCTCGCCACCGGCCGCCTGCACGGCCGCCGGAAGGCACCTGTGCCAGCCGCAGACGTGCAGGAGAAGAAGGACGCCTGGGCGCAGCGGGCGCTGCGTGAGCCGCGGCTCGGGCTCGCCATGCTCATCGGCGCGCTGGTCGGCATTCCGGGCGCCAGCTATCTCACCGCCCTGCACATTCTGGTCACCGGGAAATCCTCGACCGCAATCCAGGTCGTCGCGGTCGTCATCTTCGTCCTCATCGATTTCTTGCTGATCATCGTTCCCTTCGTGTTCCTGGAGCTCAGGCCGGAGGCCACCAAGGCGCTGCTCAAGCACAGCCAGGACTGGCTGCTGAGTCACGCTTTGCAGCTGATGTCCGCCATCGCCCTGCTCCTGGGCGCCTACCTAGCAATCAGCGGCCTGGTTCGCCTGAGCTGACAGCAGCACCACCGCTGGTCAGCAACCCCGGCTGGTCCTGCCGGGGGCCAGCCCGTTGCCGGTAATGATGCCGCGGACGAGGCGTGCGGCGGCCAACAAGTTCGCCGCCGCGGCGCCTTGCCCACGGTCCCGGGTCGGCAGGTGAACCCGCCGGAACTCAGCACAGCCGTTCGCAGCCGCAGCCAATCCGCTTCGCGCACTGCGTGGCTAGGCGGCCAGGTTCGCGCGGCTACTGCAGGCGCGCAGCCCGTACAGCGCGACCACGTCGACCGCGATGATCATCAGGGACCAGCACGGGTAGGCGGGGATGAAGAACATCTGGTCGATGGCGCTGAGCCCCGCGACGGCCACCGCGAATCAGCGGGCCAGCTGGTTGCCCGCCAGCACCCCGCCCGCGGCCAGGACCTGCAGGGCGCCGATGATGAGGGTGATCCAGCCCCACGTGCGCAAGCTGCCGGACACGTAGTGGGCGTTGGCGGTGAAACGTGCGAGTTGGCGATCGCGGCGATGCCGTAAATCAGGTTGAAACAGTCAACTACTACCAGCAGGGCAGACGCGAACAAGACCAGGCCGTAGCCGTGGCCATCCGCGTGCCGCCCACCCGTCCCGGTTGCTGAACGGGTTGTTGCCGAGGTCATTTTGGGCCCCTAGTGTCACGGATTAAAGATCCGAGACACTAGCGATCAGTTTCCGGGAAGATAAGCTGACCGTCGTCTGCTCTGCCGTAGCGGGTGGCGTCTTCGGCTGCTCGCAGCTGGGGTTTGGGTCTCGAGGCGTTCGGTGCTGGCCTCTGCAGAACGCTGGCCTGGGCCTGCTGCCAGTGGTCTTCGAGTGCAGCGCCGGTCGTGGCCGTGCTCCTGGTGGTGCTCTCGTCGTCGTTTCCTGTTCCGGGGTCACCGGGCCGGGAACGTCATGGAGCATGGTGTCAAGCGTCTGGCTCGATCCGCCTGTGCCGCTCGGCGGGGCCAGGCGGCAGGATGCGCCGATGCTGGCCTTAACGTGGCGGGGCCATTGTCGCGCTTGACCTGTCAGGGGCTTCGGCAGATCATTGAGTGGCAGATCTTTCTGGGGGCGCCGTCGGGAGCATGAGCGAAAGCGATGTGCGTCAGCGGCCCCACCGATCGCCCCGCGTGGGCGGGCCGGTGTCCGACCTTTTCGAGTCGAAGCTTCTGCGTCCGCTGTTGCGGCCCGGGACCGTCCGCCGCTCGCCGCTGATAGAACGGCTGGCCCGGGGCGACCCGCGCCCGATCGTCTCGGTGGTCGCGCCCGCGGGCTATGGGAAGACGACGCTGCTGGCGCAGTGGGCCGAGCGTAACGGCCAGGCTTTCGCGTGGGTGTCGGTGGACGAAGCGGACAACGACCCGAAGGTCCTGCTCACCTACGTCGCGGAGGCGCTCGATGCGGTGCAGCCGATCGACGGGCGGGTGTTCGACGCGCTGGCCTCCCCGGTGAGCTCAGTGCCTGGCTCGGTTGTCCCGCGGCTGGGAGCGGCGTTCTCGTCGATGACTTCGCCGGTCGCGCTGGTCCTGGATGACGTGCACGCGCTGCATAACCGGGAATGCCGGGCCGCGCTGTCGGTGCTGGCTGATCATGTACCGGGCGGCTCGCGGCTGGCGCTGGCCGGCCGGGCCGAGCCGCCGCTGCGGGTCGCGCGGCTGCGCGCCCAGGGCAAGATCCTGGAGATCGGCCCCGAAGATCTGTCGCTGACTTCTGACGAGGCGTCATCGTTGTTGCGTAACGCTGACGTGGCACTCGGCGTGGATGAGGTGGCCGGGTTGTATCAGCGGACCGAGGGATGGCCGGCCGGGCTGTACCTGGCGGCTCTCTACCTGAGGGAGGGCGGCCCCCTGGCCACCGCGGCGGTCTCCTTCCGCGGGTATGACCGGCTGGTGAGCGAATACCTGGAGTCGGAGTTCCTGGCGCGGATCACCCGCCGGCAACGGGTGTTCCTGACCCGGACCGCGGTGCTGGAGCGCATGTCCGGGCCGCTGTGTGAGGCGGTGCTGGCCTTGCCGGGTGCGGCCGCGGACTTGGCGGATCTGGCCCGGTCAAACTTGCTGCTGGTGCCGCTGGATCGGCAGGGGCAGTGGTACCGCTACCACCACTTGTTCCGCGACATGCTGCTGGCGGAACTGGAGCGCCTGGAGCCCGGCCTGATCCCGGTCCTGCGGCGCCGCGCCGCGCTCTGGTGCTTGCGGAACGGCCCGCCCGAGGAGGCGCTGGGATACTCGATGGCTGCTGAGGACGTCGGCGCGGCTGCTGGCCTGGTCGAGAAACTCGCGGTGCCGGCCCACCGGCAGGGCCGGTTCACCACGATTCAGCGGTGGTTCGGGTGGCTGGAGGACCGGGGCGGGATCCAGGGACATCCGATGGCCGCCGTGCTGGCCTCGCTCCTGTCAGCGCTGACGGGGCGGCCAGTCGAGGCCGGGCGGTGGGCTGAGGTGGTCGATCGCTGGCAGTACGGGGATCCGGCCCGGCCCGATGACCCTCCCACCGAGGCGTGGGCCGCCGTGCTGCGGGCTTTCTTGTGCCGCCGCGGGGCCATGCAGATGCGCGCTGACGCCGACGAGGCGATGTGGAGGTTCGCGGCGCAGAGCTTCGTGACGCCGGCACCTGCGATCCTGCAAGGGATCGCGCGCATCCTGTGCGGTGACCTCGATGGTGGCGACGAGTCGCTGGAAGATGGGATCCGTGTCGGGGGGGAAACCGGCGCGCACGAGGATTGCGCGCTCGCGCTGTCCGAACGGTCGCTGGTGGCGATGGCCCGCGGCGAATGGGACCGGGCCGAGGTCCTGGCCGGCCAGGCACGTACCGCTTTGCGCGGGGCCGGGATCGAGGAGAGCTACGCAACGCCCCTGGTCAGCGCGGTGCGGGCCCGCACCGC
>ODAK010003651.1_pt1 | contig 15907 bp, 16 predicted proteins | sample 1539591 | NCBI WGS metagenome assembly ODAK01 (sample SAMEA3539303, study PRJEB22396) | soil metagenome | biome: tundra; feature: field; material: soil | place: USA | collected 2010-05 | depth 0.15 m
CGAACAGGTTCTTCATGCTCAGGGTGACCCCGGCCCAGTGGTGTGTTTTCACCTTAGGCATCGAGACGATGAAGTCACTCGTCAAGACCGTCCGCGGGAGCCAAAGGCAGTCGAGGCCGGTGAAGGGAGTTTGCAGCGGCACCTTCCGGATCTCGTCGCGGTTCAAATCCACGAACCGGATGCGCCGCTCTCGCAGTTCCGCTTCCAGTCCGCCCTCGGCGAGAACGAGCACGGTATCCCGCTGGTGGCCCGGCCCTTCGCCGACGAGGACGGTTTTCGCTCCGAGGGCGAGGAAGGCGCTCGCCGCGGCTCCCACAAGCCGAGGGTTCGTGTTGACCTCCGCGCCCGGGATGTACTCCACCAGATTCGGCTTCAGCAGTACAGTCTTGCCGCGAAGATTCAGATCGAACAAACGGAGGCCTTCAATCAGCGCGCGGTCCAGCGGGCCGGAGTAGGAATCCTTATGAAGGATCGCGACCCGCGACCGCGGCCTGCGGCGATCAGGCACGAAGCCGCTAGAAAGCATTCGCCGTACAGCCAAGGCGCCCGTCCCGGCGAGGAGGCCGCCGCCGAAGATCCGGCGACTGATGGAGGTGCTCACACTATTACCTCGAAGGGGTTGGTCCCGGTTTCCAGTCCCAGGGCGAGAGCCGCCAGCGCGATTGTGGATGTGTCCTCAACGGCGCTGGGATCTTCGACCAGTACGGCGAGACGGTCGCGCGCGATGGCAAGCGCCGGCAACACGTCCGACCTCACGTCCCTGTATGCGGCGGCGGCAAGGATCACCCATGCCAAGCTGTACGCCGAAGGGCAGTCGATGCGATTCAACATCCAGGTCAGAGAACGGTGCACGATTGGCAGATGGTAATGGAATCGGAGCGCCGCCAAAGCGAGCGCCGTGGCATCAATGTGAGGGCGCAAGGGGACACCGTACACGACCCCGTTGCCCGCGTTCCACCCACCTTCCGGGCACGCGCGATCGAGGAGCATCTCCGCGCCGAGGTTGAGCCTATTCCACATCTCGCTGCCGTGGATCAGTCCCTGGTTCTTTGCGCGCTCTAGTGCAATCAGGGCCATTGACGTCGGCACGACCCAGCTCACCGTGTCGGGAACCCACGGCCAGCCGTACTTCGCCGGGTCGAACCGAACCTGGCGATCGGAGAATCGAAATCTCAAGCGGACAAGCCACGAAGCCTCCAGCGGCCGGCAATGAAGCAAGGCGTTGAGCGCCTCAGCGAATGTCTCTGGAGCGGCCCTAACAATCATCAGCGCGTTGACCGCCATTGCTGTCGCCCAGAAATTCCCGCTCGCCGCCCCGTCGCCAACCGACGGCCAAAGCCCATTCGGTAGCTGGCGCACAATCAACGGCGCCAGATCCTCCGCCGTCGCTGTCGAGCCGGACGGCGATGCATATAGTGCAAGAGTCGCCAGCGAAGTCGGCTCGGCCCCAAACTGCCTGCCACCATGGCTCCACCCGCCCGCATCTGGGAGTCGCCGCCGGCGGATCTCCTCCAACAGTCTCCCGCGGACTAACTGCTGTCCTTCTATTCCAACGAATGAGCCGCTCACCTTTCTGTCGTGGCCTCTGTTTGCGTTTTAGCCCGGAACCAGTCGCCCGCCAAATTCCTTGGACGCTTTTGGCGAGTTGTGCAGTCTGCCCTACCATTGCTCTACGGCGGGTGAACACCCCCGCGGGTAGAGGAAATCTATGCTGTCACGAATCTTGCGCCGAACCGTTGAGCCAATCGAAAGCGAGGTCCAGTCACGGCCCTCAGCGGCTGAATTTGAGATGGCCTACCAGGCCCGGGTCGCCATTGACCGAATCAAGTTTGCAATCAGGCACACCGAACAATTCGCCCGGCCCTGCGACACGATGCGCGAAGCAAGCCTGCAATTGCTCGACGCACTCGAACGCCTTGAAGTGCTCGACCGCCGCTTTCAAGTACGGTCTCGCATGGCCCCTTCCCCCCGGAACGTCAGGGCGGAGGGTCCGAGGGCAGAATCAAGATGTTGTCGGAAACCGTTTCAAACACCAGGATTTACCAACGCAGCGCATTGGACCCTGCGATTTCGGATTACGGACGAATCGTATGAACGGTCTGACTGAACTCCTCACCGTCGCCGATATCTGCCGGAAGCTGGGTGTCAGCCGCGCGTGGGTCATTGAACACTCCAACGGTCGGCGGCGGCCGGTCTTACCGTCGATCAAGCTCGGAAAGGTTCGGCGATTCGACCCGAGCGAGCTTGAAAGCTTCATCGACGATTGCCGGCGAATTGGACAAACGCGGGTGCGAAACGGCAACGGCCGCATTCAGGCATAAGCTTCTTTAGCTCCCGGAGCGCGAGAATACGATGAGCTCGAGCATAGACGAAAGCCGCCGGAAAGATGGGAAGGTCTCGCCGCCAAGCACGGGAGACCAACCCACGCTCGCAGAGTCGGTACGCGAAGGTGTCCGGTCACCTGCCGCACCGACTCCTAGCCCTAACACCAACCCGACCGAGGAGCCCATCAGCGTCGTAGGGATCGGATTGCATTTACCTCGGCAGCGCCAGCGCCCGCGAGGAACTGTAGAACGGTTCGGCACGCGGCCAGAGAACTGGCGAGGATTGTACTACGTCTACGTCGTCGAGAACGGCGCTGAAAAGCGAGTTCAACGCCGGCCGGTCTTGGGTCCCACCGCCTCGATGTCGAAGCGCGCAGCAGAGGACAAGTTGTTCGAAATCATCGACCGCGAACTGGCGCTGCCTCCCGAACTGCCACGCAAGGTGACGTTCCGCAGCATTTGGGAGCGGTACCGGTCCCTAAAGTCCGGCATTTGGAGCCGAGCCAACGAGGGTCCCGTGCAGAGCATGTTCAAGAAGCATGTTCTCCCTGCCATCGGCGATTGGGAACTGGCGGAATTGACGCCAGATCCACTGCAGCGTCTGTTGAATCAGATTGCCTCACGCGGCTATCGCAAGTCGATGGTGCAGCACATTCGGACGTACGTTCGAGCAGCCCTGGAATACGCCGTGGATGAAGGCCTCCTCGGACGTAACCCGGCCCGCAAGCTCGAGTTCCCGAAGACGACGAAATCACGCGCACGGTTCTACTCGTTAGAGGAGGTGCGAGCCTTTCTGGCTGTGTCAACGGGGCGGGAGAATCTAGTTTTCCGCATCCTCCTTTTCTGCGGCCTGCGGCCTGCGGAATTGCTCGCGTTGAGAATCGAAGATGTTGAGGCCGGTCGGTTGCGAATCGACGAAGCCGTGAAAGAGAAGGAGAAGGGCCAGAATCGGATCGGTGAAACCAAGACCGAGTCCTCGGACGCGTGGGTCAGTGTGCCGCCTGACCTCGCTCGGGATTTGCACGCATGGGTCGCGAAGCATCCCCACAAGGACGATCCAAAGGCATTCCTATTCCCGACCGAGAGCGGCACGGCTTACCGGGTCGGCAATTTCCTGAAGCGCGTCATGAAGCCGATTGCCAAGACCGCTGGGATCGCCGATTTCGACTTCCGTGCCATGCGCTCGACGGCGTCAACCCTGTTTCAAGTACACGGGACCGTCAAAGAGAACCAAGGCCAGATGCGCCACGCGGATCCGGCAACCACCCTCCGCTACTACGTCAAAGTCATCCCCGAGAACCAGCACAAAGCAGTAGCCGATTTTGAGCGTTCCGTGATGAAGAAGGGCGGAAAACGGCGTTCGAAAGCGGAACCCGGCGGCTTATTGATGAAAGGTTGATGAAAGGGTTTAAAGGGTGACCCTTGTAAACCATTGATTTTGTGGTACGCCCGAGTGGATTCGAACCACCGACCTTTTGCTCCGGAGGCAAACGCTCTATCCAGCTGAGCTACGGGCGCATGTTTTCAACAGTTTACGGAGCTAACGCCAAATTTTGAGCCTTTGCCTTGCGAGGTTCAACTTGACGCTACAACAGCAGTTTATCACGGAACGGCGGTACCTGAAGTCTGTTACGCCGGCCACAATCACTTGGTATGAACAAGCATTTAAACATTTTGACGGCGCCATCGAGAGCCGGGCTGAGGCTATCCAGCGAATCGGGCACTTGAGAGAGCGCGGCCTGTCCGCCGTCTCCGTCAACTCCTGGCTGCGTGTCATAAACGCTTTTTGGCGGTGGTCTGGCAAAGACTTCAAAATCCGCCGGCTAAAGGAAGAACAGAAAATCCTGGCAACGTTCTCATCGGAGCAAGTTGAATCACTGCTTAAGTTCCGCCCCAAAGGAACGAACGCTTCGCGAGTCCACGTCCTTGCGTGCTTGCTTCTCGATACCGGCCTGCGAATCAATGAAGGACGCCAAATCAAGCCTGCCGACGTGGATTTTGACAACCTGCTCGTTACGGTTATGGGCAAAGGGAATAAACAGCGCCGGGTCCCGATTTCGTTTGAAGGCCGAAAGATTCTGTTCCGCTACGTCCAACAGAACCCTCGGCGGTACGTCTTCGGCACCCGCAATCAGACAGCCTGCACCATTCGCAACCTCCAGCGGGACTTCAGCCTGCTATGCAATAAAATCGGCTTGGCCGGCGTCCGCTGCTCGTTCCACACGCTCCGGCACACGTTCGCCGTTTTTTACTTGCGGAAAGGCGGGAACCTGTTTTACCTTTCGAAAATCCTTGGGCATACCTCCGTGAAAACTACGGAGCGGTATTTGCAGAGTTTGGGAATCGAAGACCTTCAGGCGGTGCATAATGGCCTCAGCCTTCTCAGCCGATAGACTCTATATGCCAGTGAATGGTGATATCCTCGTTGGTCCTAAAGAAATGGCCAACAAAAACTTTCTCTTCTACGGCGACAACCTTGATGTCCTGCGCAACAAAATCAAGGACGAAACGGTTGACCTCTGCTACGTTGATCCGCCCTTCAACTCCCAGCGGAACTACAACCAAATCTACAACAACATCGGCAACGAAGACCTGGCCCAAGCGCAGGCGTTCATTGACATGTGGATTTGGGACGACATAGCGATTGCAGGGTATGACGAAATTCGTGATAACGCCAAGGGTCGGTTCACGCCCAAGACGGTCGAACTCATTAAAGGATTACGCGCAGTACTCGGCGAAGGCAGCCTCCTGGCCTATGTCGTCAGCATTGCGTTGCGAGTGACGGAAATCCAACGCGTCCTCAAGCCGACCGGCAGCTTTTACTTCCATTGTGACCCAACCGCCAGCCACTACATCAAACTGGTTCTGGACGGCATTTTCTGTTCGCAGGGCGGTTTATACGTCAACGAAATCACCTGGAAGAGGACAACAGCCCACAGCGACGCAAAACAGGGCGGGAAAGCCTACGGCAACGTCGTTGACATCATATTCTTCTACACGAAGTCCGGCGAGTACACTTTTAACCCCCAGCACGCCGACTACAGCGAAAAGTACTTGAAGAAGTATTCCTACAAAGATGCAGACGGGCGACGTTATCGTTTGGACAACCTCACGGGGCCGGGTGGCGCGGCCAAGGGTAACCCCATGTATGAGGTGATGGGCGTTTCTCGGTACTGGCGGTACAGCAAAGAGAAGATGCAGGACCTGATTGACGAGGGGCGCATTATCCAAACTGAAGAAGGCTCTGTCCCTCAGTACAAGCGCTACCTGGACGAAATGCCCGGCGTACCGATGCAGAACATTTGGGATGACATCTTCCCGATAAACTCTCAGGCAAAGGAACGGCTGGGTTATCCGACACAAAAACCCAAAGCCTTAATGCGGCGCATCATCGAAATCAGTAGCAACCAAGGCGACGTTGTTTTAGACGCCTACTGCGGCTGCGGAACCACCATTGACGCGGCTCAAAAGCTAAAGCGGAAGTGGATTGGCATCGATATTACCTATCAGTCAATCGCTGTCATCCTGAAACGGCTTGAAGACACCTACGGCAAGAATATCACCGACAGCATTACCCTAAGCGGAATTCCGAAAGACATTAAATCCGCCAAGGCTCTGGCCCACAAAAAGGACGACCGGCTACGGAAAGAGTTCGAGAAATGGGCAGTTCTCACCTATACAAACAATCGAGCGGTCATCAACGACAAAAAGGGTGCTGACGGCGGTATTGATGGCCGGGCATACTTTAAGGTCGGTAAAAAGGACAACGCCAAAATCATCTTCCAGGTCAAATCTGGTGGGGTTGGCCGTGGCGATATTGCCAAGCTCCGGGGCGACATGGAAAAGGACAATGCCTCCCTTTCCGTATTCCTCACCCTCGAACCAGCTACAAAGCCAATGGAGCATGACGCTAAAGCGGCCGGCCAATATAAGCATGAAGAGATGGGAAAAAGCTACGACCGGATCAACATTGTAACGATTACAGAACTACTAAACGGCACACGGCTGGAAATCCCGATGAGCATGGAAGTCTTGAAAGCAGCCGAGAAAGCTATCAACGAGGAGCAGGTTCCTCTGTTCGAGAAATAACTACAAACCGTGCTTCAATAAGCGCCGCCAAGGCGAGTTCCAAATGCTCAGGCGGCGCTTTCTCTATGCATTCACGAATTGTCTGCTCCAATTTTTCCATATAGTTTAACGTACGGAACGGAGAAAGGCGTTACCATCTTGACTCATGGCTGATTTCACAATTAGTTATTTTCATCGGGGTGCAACGTCAAGCCTCAAAGCAATGCGAAGACGACGAAGGAAATTGGGAGCACAGGCAAATAGCGGCTGTCTTGGCTGCCTTGTGTTATTGATTCCAATACTGTTAACCGCAATTGTCATATTTGCGCGTTAATTAAGCTGCGCCTGAACTTCTTCAATGCTATGTGCCACAAACGCCAACCCACCGGCCGCGTTAATGGTATCAATGAACTGCTGCTGCTCCTGCGTCGCCTTCCCTCCCGGCCGTTTCACTTCAATTGCCAGAAACCTACCAGTCTTCGGCATACAGCCGATGATGTCTGAAACGCCGCGGGTGTGCGTGGGGATGTAGCTACCGTCTGGCTTACGGATGCCTGCGTTCTGGTGCTTGTAGCAGGGAATGCCGCGATAGCGGAGGTAGTCGAGGATTTGTTTTTGGATGTGTTGTTCGAGAATGGAAGTTATGACTTTCGCGCCACTTCGAGCGCTTAATTATTGATATGTGATAGACTGGTATCTAACATGCAACAGCTTTCCGTAAAAATGAGCATTCCGGAACTCAAGTCGCTCTTGGAACTTGTTGACAACCAGCTCTTTCGGATGAAGTTCATCGACTCCAGAATTCCTGGACATATAGCCAAGCCCGAAGAGTTGGCGCTTGCCACTGCGGCAATCGACACACTTAGGAAAACTTACAACAAGGCGATGGGTATCACGCCACACGTGAAGACAATGTAGTTCATGCCGCCACCTCGCCGGGATCAGGAATATTAATGCTTAAGTACTCCGCTGCCCACTGCCTTACCTTTTCACAATATTGTCCGAAGTCCACGGTATCAAGGTAACGGCTACCGCTGGCGACTACAATATTTCCAACAACATGTTTAGGTGCGAAGTTTATCTTAAAGGCTTCGTGTAGGTCTTCGGGAGTGTCGCCGGTATGCTCGGAAATCAGTTTCAGGATACATCCCCAATACCAGCGATTCTGTTGGTTACTGCGTTTCTGCTTTATCTTCTCAACTGTAACCTGGACCCGCTTGCCGTTTAAGCCAGATAGGTACTGCTTAAACTTCTCGCCTTTATCGAGGAAGAGTTTGGAGTCGCGGATTGTACCGTCGAAAAGAGGGGTCATAGAACTAAAAATTAGGTATTTTATAAATATGCAATCCGCCGCGCTTGCTCATTTCCCAACAGGTCATTCCAAACATAAAGTGTTTATCCAAAGCTTTCAGAATGTCTTCGTTCCCACTCCAACCGCCGGTAGCAAGCCGTAGAGTCTTAACTTTCCTACCTTTCAATGTAGCCCAATCATCATAGTGCCAAAGGTTACAAACAAACTCCGCTAAGTCAACATAATCCTTATGGCTTTTCAGCGGCCAGTGTTCTATCTGCCGTAATTCGTTTATATCTGGATAGTCTTCTCTCATCGTTGTTGCGTTAATTCTCTTGTGGCCGTTCCGGTACCTTTCATCAAGGCTTGGAACTGCGGGCGCGGGAGCTGGCGGTGTGGCGGGCGGTTGCCCGGTTGGCACTTGAGGCTCTTCAAGAGGTTGTTCCGCTTCCGGCGCCGCCTCGGGCGTTACAGGTTCGTTGCCTGTCGGGTCAACTTGAGGAATGACCGGCTCCTGTACTTCCGTCCCGTCTGGCGGGGTTGGGATGTTGTCTGACATACATTGTCCTTTTGAATGCCGTCCCTGCGTGAGGGGTTGGGCTTAAGGTAAAAGAAAACTAGGCTGCTGGCTGCTCGGTGGGAGTTGCCGGCACTTCTGGCGCGCTTTCCGGTGTCGGGGGAGTTTCGGGGGTGACCGGAGTTTCCGGTGTCTGCTCTTGTTCGTCTGACATAAGAATGTCCTTTCAATGGGTTAATGATTAGGCTTCCTCGGTTTTAGCCTTCGCTTTTGGTTTCTTAGCCGGCTTTACCGGCTCGTCTTCCGGCACGACTTGGTCTTCTTCTGGTTCTGGCTGAGGTGTAGGCGCCGAGAGTCCAAGGCTAACTAATTCGTGCTCGTGCAAATATGAACGCCTAGCCCAAAGGAAACTGCGGTCGAATTCGCTAAGCTCGCTGGGATGCTTCTTACGAAGCTCGTTAACCTTGTCTTGAAATGTTTCTGACATAGTTGTGTGTTTAATGTTTAGGTTTGATGTTGGATAGGCTCCGCTCCAAAGCCTTCTTGGCTTTCTCGGGGCCGGTAAGGAATGCTAATAAAAGCATATAGTTTCTCAGTCGGGCGGTCAAATAAACGTCTTTCTTCCTTCTGAAAAGGTAATCCCAAACTGTCTTCGGTTCGGTAAATGCCACAAGCTCCGCCTCCACCTGGTCTTTCATGGCCTGAACATAGTCGCGGATAGCCCCAACGGTGAGAGTGTTATTGCCTAACGATTGGAGCCACTGGTTATAAGTTTCCCGTTCGGCGGAGTTAAGGTCTTCAAAACTTAGATTGAACCTCTCAAGCATAGAATCCATTTGTCGGGGTGTTTAAGGATTAGGCAGGTTGGGGCGCCATCGTCGGTGTGGGCTGAGGTTGCGGTGCGGCTGGTTGCGGCTGTCCAGGTTGGCCGGGAGCATTAAGTATTCCCATTTGCTTCTGCTTTTCGCCGTTTAGCACTTCGCTCTGCTGATCAGGCGTTAGGCCAAGGAAGTCAAGCATCTTTTCCTGATAAATGCGAATCATAGCGGGGTTGCCCTGGAACTGTGAGGCCACGGCCTGGAACTTCTGAAGAGTCTTGATGTCGTCCTGCTCGCGCTCGGCTGAAGAGACTACGCGACAGGTATAGCCGTCGGCTGTCTTCCAGTCTTTGGACTTGATGGCTTTCTTGAAGTAGTTGCCCTTAAAGGATTTCTTGTAGACTTGGACTTCTTCCAGCTTATCGGCGTTGGCAATCATCATCTGCGCCCACTTCCAGCCAAATTCCCTTTGGGCAAGCATATAGAACTTGCTAATGGAGGTTATGCGTTCGTTGGCGGCGGAGGTCATGAGCTGGACTTCGCCCAAGGTCTGGTCGCCCTTTTCGGAAACTCCCTGCTTCACCGCGGTTGCGGCCGTGGCCGACTGGACCATGTCCTTAATGAAGCCGATGTCGTTGAGGTTGTCTTCAAGGGCCGGAATCTCCACACTCTGGAGAATGTCATCCGGCTTGCCGGGAAGCGGGTAAAAGCCCCACGGTTCCGGCGTCCAGCCCTGCGGTGACCAATTCTCATTCTTGGTGCTGTCAAAGAAGTGCATGCCGAAGTTGCGCAAAGTCCGGTTCTCCACAAGCTGGGAAAACCAAACATTGAGCACCTGGTTAGGTATGCGGACGATGTCGGCCACGCCGTCAGAATAGAAGTCATTACGCTCCGGGTCGTCGGCCCACGTTACGAACGGGTAAAAGTCAACACCCAAGAGTTCCTTTAAGGGCTTGCCATACAAAACCTCGGAGCCATTGGAGATTTCTCCGCCCGGTGAGCCGCCCAAGGCGCCCACGCTCCTGACAATGACGTGGATGTGGTCGGCTCCGTCGTCTTCGTCGTAGATTTTGACGTAGTGGACTTTAAGCTCGACCATGGTATGGCCAAGCATCGGCATGTTCATGTCCGGCACGCCCATATCAATAAGGCGCTGATTTCTCGCTGACATCAGTTTGGTGACTTCCTCGGCGCGCTGTAGTCCCATGGTGGTTGCCGAGTAGTATATGCGCAGTCGGTCTGAAGCCTCTTTGTTCACTAAGGGATTCGCTTCTAGGTCGTCAAGACTTTGGAAAATGCCGCTTTCGATGAGGTAGTGGGCGGTTTCCAGGTCGGTCGGATCAACGTACCTGTCCACCAGCATATCGAACGGCTCTTTGATTTCGGTTTCAATCTTGCCGGCGCGGATGTTGAGCTTGCGCCAGGTGCGGCCGTACAGGTATTCCTGCTTTTTGTCAACGATGTCCTTGAGTTCCAGCTTGTCCTGGATTACGTAGTCTTTCCAAACCTCGTTAAACAGGATTTCCTTGTCCTTGTCGTTACCCAATTCCTCGTACTCAATCGCCGGAAACTCATCCGTGTTGGCCAGGATGGTTTTCAACGTTTCCTTCATTAAAGGGATGTTGACGGCTTGGCTCTGGGTCAGGCGGTTTATGATGACTTTGTTTCTGTAGAGCTCGTAATTGTCGGTCCACTCTTGGTGGCGGCGTTCACGAAACTTGAACGCGTTGCGTTCGTTGTCATCGTATGGAATTGTGGAGTAGTCCACGGTTTTCATGTTTTGGTTTTAAATGCCTAGTTGTGGATAATGTCTTGCGATACCTCCGGATTGTGCTGTTTGTAGTTTTCCGGCTGGTTTGTGAATGGTAGCTGCAATATAGCTTAGGGCGTCAATAGCGTGCTTTGCCTGCGGCCCCCATGCCGGTTTCTGGACTATCCCCATATCTGTCTTGGTCTCTTCCCAGCGAAGGTTTTCAAACTCCTTTACCAGGAATGCTACGGGTTGACCGAATGTCTTGCTTAGCGGGTCGTCGTCAATGTCAACGAGTTGAGAGGAAATGAACAGCTTGGGCTTGCCGGTGCCTTCCTGAATCTTGCCGAGTTCGAGGAGCAGCCCCGCGCGCCACTCGTCCCAATTCTGTTTGCTGGTGCCGCTCGCCTTTTCAACCCCGGTCATCTTTATTCCGCCGTCATTGAGCTGCTTAATGTCTGAGGCCTGGGCTGAATCGCCAATTCGCTTTACAATCCCTAAACCCTGTTCCTTTAGCCTGATGAGCTTTTGGATATCGGGGTTGGTCATGCTGCGCCGGTAGAATCCGTCAAACACCCACCAGTTGAATTCCCTGTCAATCCGTACCCAGAGCCCCGCATTAGGGGCGGAGAATCCGAAGTCCTCGCCGAAGTAGGTTTCACGGAACGGCAATTCCTTGATGTCCACAACATGGACCGAACGGAGGAACCACGGGCAGACCAAGCCGACTTGCTTAACGAACTTCCCGGCCTTTCTGACTTTCAGAGCTTGGGGGTTGAGTCCCCGCGCCATTTGCGCCTTCTGTTCGTCCAGCAGCCATGGGTTATCATCCCAATCAGCCTCGGACACGAAAATGTCCGGATTGCTGGTGTTGAGGTAAATCTCGTTGTAGACCCACGTCATGCCCTTAATCGGGGTCATGGTCATGATGATGAAAAGAGCTATACCTGCTTCCTGCCTGACAAAACACTCTTCCCAAATGTCGTGGGGCGGCTCCTCGTCAAACCAGATGAGCACTTTCCCCGCGCCTTGGGCCTTCTCTCTGCCTTGTTCGTAACTTTTGAAGGTGATTTTAGAAACTCGTCCATTGCCGGCGTCTATTGTCCATTCCTTGACAATGCCTTTGCGGAGCCAAACGGTATCGAGTATGCGGTGTGCCGGGAGGTATCGCTGAAGCTTCTTTTGAGTGGTGTCCTTCTGGTCGTCAAACGATGGGCTGAACACCCAAATCTCGCCCGGTGTTATCCAGCCATGCTCGCCCAGCGCCACCTTCGCCGTTTCCTGGGCTCCCCATTCGGTCTTGCCGACACGGTTGCCCCAAAACAGCGCACGGACGTTCTTTCTGCTATTGCTGGCTTCCCGCTGCTTCTGGTGCTGACGGGCGTACTTCAGGGGCGCCAGGGCTACTCTCTTGGCCTTTTCCATCAGGGCCTTGGCCAACTGAATTTTGTAACTTCGTAACGATTGCATCCAGTTGTTCGTCGGTTAATTTCTCAAGGCCGGTAAAAGCTATCGGACCGCCGCCCTCTCCCGTATGCTCGGTCTTGTCTACGTATCCGTGTTTGGACAGGAGAAGTTTCGTAATTGTCGGGTTGTAGTCGCCGGAAAGGCCGTTATTGATTAGCCTACCTGCCTGTTTTTCTTTCAAAGCCTCTAAGATGTCGGAAAACTCTGCCTCTTCTTTAGCCCAGGCATAGAGCGTATCTCTGTTAACGTCGAGGTGAGTAGCAAGCCCTTCAATGGTCGGCAAATTGACCTTGAGCTTGTTCTCGTACATCTCATAGCCCTTTTCCTCGTTGGCCTGTTTAACGGCTTGAACGTCCTGATCTTCACACGCTGAAATGTACTCCCTCGCGGCAGCTAACATCTTTGGGCTGTATTTAGTTGGTCTGCCGCCCTTATTCATGGTTGTCTTCCGTCTGGCCTGCCGGTTTGCTTAATTGCTTTTCGATTAGCAGGCGCTCCCGCTTGTTCTTTAACAGGCGAATCTGCAAATCCAGCTTGTTTATCTCCGCGTCAATGTTTCTCATTTCAGATATTCAAAAATACTTTAGCAACTCCCCGCCATACCTTTGTCGGTATGAAGCGTGGCGCCGGTTTCACCAAGTTGTGCAAGGTCTTCTCTACCGAGTCCATAACCTCAATCATCTGCTTGTTTTCTTGTCGTCTCGCCAGTTGCCTTAACTTTTTAGCTTGCCTGCCGTTCATAGTTTTCAAATAAACCTGTTGGATAACTTCTATCAATTATCTGAATCCCCAATGTTTACGCTACCTTGACGCTATCTGCCCAACTGATAAAATGTATATGTGAGGGGAAAGACCAGAGAGTCGAAAGGTTCTTATCCGCCGAATTAACGGCGCTGGAGCGAAAGCTAGAGAAACGGAGACTTGAAACCTTTCCCCACACTGTTTAACAAACTAATCAACAAAACAATGTCATACATCAAAAGTGCTTATCTGGATTTGTCGGAGGAATTGGGCTTGGCTCCGGCGCAACTACTTGAGGAGCTAAACGAAAAGGGAGTGGAGGTAGAGGAAGAGCTGGACTACGAAGACGCTAAACATCAAAGGTCGGCTGAACGTGCGGGGGAAGGAGCATTAAACTACTGGGGAAGATAATATGCTTAAAGACTTTGCGTATCGTTCAAGCTGGCGGCGTGACAGGCCGCTTGGCTTTCCGTGGCCCCTGGTTGGGCTGATTGTGCCGACGCTGATTGCTCTAGCATTCCGCTAATTATCCGGTACACTAAATTACCTGCATACCTATAGGCCTGCCGGTGAGTGAGTTCTGAAACGAGCAGGTATTCTGCGAGGTTGAATTCCACGGGTGCGGAATTAAGGCTTGTAGGGTGAAGTGTATAGGGAAGTTGTAATAATGTCAAACTTCGGATGGCCCCCCTAAGAGCTATCTCCTGCTGCCGCAACTCTGAAACGTTTCTTTCCCGTCCTTATCTGAATAAAGGTAGAGGTAGCACAACGCTTCTCGCTGGCGCTTGCCGAAGGTGTCGAGATATTCTAAGTGTCCTTCTATTGACTTAAGTCCCACATCTTTCTGCCACAGTATTTGTCCCCTGATGGTAAAAGTTGCTTTCGGTTGAATCCGATGGGGATACGCGACTAACATAACACTGGACAATCCATTGCTGACGGTAGGGTCAATGTCAAAACTAATGTCTTCAGCGGGGGTATTTCCAGAATTCGTTACTTCCATCTCAAAGAAAGACTTCCTACTAGAATCCTGCGGCAAAAGGTCGGCAAATTGATCAGAGAAAGGCTTCATTTCACTAACGCTACGTGGCTGAAGCTTCAGCCCGAGATAAGCTCGTTGACTGGTGTGAATAACCTCGTTATTCAAAGAAAGGCTAAACGCACTAAACGCTATGGCTACTACCGCAAGCAGTGGCGATAGCATCCCAAGAACAATCGTTATTCGGTGTGGCCTATTAGGCGAACCTTCGACCCGCCAATCGTAGTACCACAACTCACCACGCAAACCTAGCCGCGTCCGCCACGCACCCTTCCGTCTCAACATGGTTGCATTCTACCAACTAAACGGCTGGCGTCCTACCGCCAACAACATGAAACTAGAAAATCAGGTCTGCTCCCTAGACCTTGCCAAACGGCTAAAAAAGTTGGGAGTGAAGCAGGAAAGTTTGTTTTGGTGGAGTGCACACACAGAACCAGCTACACTATGGAATGAATGGAGTCTAGAAAAGCAAGAAGGCTCACCCGATACTAGCTATGCCGCCTTCACCGTAGCCGAGCTGGGGGAGATGTTGCCAGACTATATCACCTGAATTATGCACAGCTTTAGTGTTCCGAGCGCCGGTTTCGCTCGGCTGATGCCGCCCGTAGTTGAGTGAGTCAGTTCGGTTTTCGCTGTTGCATCGCCCTCTTGAGAGTCCGTTCTCGCCAAACCCCACGCCGAAGTCTCTTACTTCGTTGCGCTTGCCGGCCGCGCATAAATTTCTATGCACACCAGCCGAAGGGCCGGCGGGGCATCCAATCAGCGCAATGCCGGCAGCATAACCGGCGCGTAGCCTGCTCCGCGCGGCGCGATCTTTCGCAGTCGGTCCAGCAGTCGCTCGAACACGCCCTTCTCCTCGTAGTGATCGCTGTAACTTACCCCGGTGCGGCCAGCGTGGCGCCAGATCTTGGCGGCCACGAACAGGAAGCGCAGCCGTGCGGTCGCCAGCGTCGTGTGTTGTAGTGCGGTGGCGTCGGCCTGCGGTTCGCGGTTGAACAGCATCAGCCAGCAGTTCAGGTTGTAGGCCAGCATCGCCAACTGGAAATGATTCCCGTTCACATCGAAGCGGCCTGAGGGGTGCGCCGCCAGCCCGGCATCGTTGTTCGCCTCCTTGATCAAGTTTTCCGCGCCACCGCGCTGGTTGTAAAACCAGACCACGAAGTAGATGGGATCGCTGAAGTCGGTCACGAAGACCCGGTACTTGTACTGGCTGGTCTCGAACAACTGGTACTGCTCGGTCTTCTCCGCCTCTACCTCCTCTCGCGTTTTCTCATAGCGCAGGGCCACGAACCGGTAGGCCTTCTTCCACCCGTCCGGCTGATAGCTGAATTCACACTCCCACCCGGCATCCGTCTTCTTCGACGGCTTCCACTCGGCTTGGCGCAGTTGCTCGACCAGCCGGAACGTCTTGCGTGCTGAGATCACGAACCGGGCAGTGCATTCTTCGTAAGCCTCGACTGCTTGCCGGCAGTAGAACCCGGAATCGGCCCGGCCGTAAATCTGCTTGACACACGGCGGCAGCGCCGCGCACACATCCCGAATGTGGTCGCCAATCTGTTTGCCGGTGGGCCGATCGCCGTTGCGCAATTCCCCCCAGATATATTCCCGCGTCTCGTGGATGAACGTCAGCATCGGTTGGTAGCTCTTCTTGCCTTTGTTCTTGGGGTTGTAGCTCTTGCGTCCGCCCATCTGCTGGCCATACAGCGTGTGCACGGTCGTGTCGGTGTCGATGGTGACGACCGCCAGTTTCACATTGGCCGCCGCCCAGACTCGTTCGCGCATGATTCGCATAATGGTCAGAATCTGCCGGGCGACATTCAGATGCAGCGCATTCACAAATCTCCAGAAGGTGGATTGCACCGGCAGCTTGGTGACTTTGAGAATGCCCGTCA
>ODAK010003652.1_pt1 | contig 15907 bp, 10 predicted proteins | sample 1539591 | NCBI WGS metagenome assembly ODAK01 (sample SAMEA3539303, study PRJEB22396) | soil metagenome | biome: tundra; feature: field; material: soil | place: USA | collected 2010-05 | depth 0.15 m
TACACCCTCTCGAGTTCACTCACCGTCTACGCCCGGTGGACGACGAATGCGACCGTGACGATCACCTTCGACTCCGAAGGCGGTGGTGCGGTGGCGTCCATTAGCGGACCCCAGGGCTCGACGATCACCCTGCCGGGCGCCCCGAGCAACGCCGGGAGCGCCTTTGACGGCTGGTTCCTCGCCGCCTCCGGCGGCGCGGACCTCACGTCGCCCTACACCTTGACCACGTCACTCACCCTCCACGCTCAATGGACGACGCATGTGACGATCACGAACATTCCAGGCTCGGCAAGATTTGGTGGTCACTTCACGCCGAGCTTCAAGACCTCCGGGAATGGAGCGGTCTTCTCCATGACTTCTTCTACGAACTCGGTCTGCACGGTGAGCGGTTCGACAGTCAATTTCACGGGCGTCGGGACGTGCACTCTTATCGCACACGTCGCGGCGACAGGAAAGAGCGGTGCTGGAATTGGTTCTGCGCAGAGCTTTGCGGTGGGCCGAGCCACGGCGACGGTGTCAATCACGAATCCGCCTTTCTCGGCGATAAAGGGTGGTCACTTCACGCCGAGCTTCAAGACCTCCGTGAATGGAGCGGTCTTCTCCCTGACTTCTTCTACGAACTCGGTCTGCACGGTGAGCGGCCGGACAGTCAACTTTGTGGCAGTCGGCACTTGTGATCTCAACACCACCGTTAAGGCGACTGCCAAATTCTTGGCAGTGAGCAACCGCTCAACGATTTCGGTGTTTGCGAGTCATGCGAAGGCGAACACCCGCACTTCAAACACCCGCACTTCACTGGTCCTTTCGAAGGCGACCGTTCTTTACGGTGCCGAAGATTCAGTGACTTTCGTGGTACATGTGACGTCCCAAGGTTCCCAACACGCGTTGAGCGGCGTGGTGAGGATTGTGGCGGACGGTCGACTGCTGTGTGACGCGACAGTAAATGCTCACGGCACTGCGGGGTGCACTCTGAGCGCGGGGGCTCTGAGCCCAGGTGCGCACAACATCAGTGCCAGTTTTGAGAGCAATTCTTTCTATAACAAGTCGACATCGGTAGAGGTGAAACTCCAAGTTGTCGGGGCCAATCTCTTTGCGCCGAATCCATAATGTGAACATGAACATGAGCAAGGGCATCCGACAAACTTTCGTCTGACATCGAGGTACTTCCGCCGTCTTCATTGTGATTGCGACATTGGTGGTAGCGATCTGCGCACCAATGAGTTCTGCGTTAGCTCACAAGGATCGTCAATGGGGGCAGTTGAGGTACTCACTTCTCACCGTCTTGTGGCCAAGGACATGACCCCGTCAAGGTGGAGGCGCCGGTTCAGCTGTTCACGATGACGTGACAGATTTCAGTATCTACCTCCGCGAGGTGTTCACTATGTCGCGACAGATCCGTTCACTATCTCATGAAGGTAGAAACCGTTGGGACTGCGCGTTGTGAGACGCGCCGAATGACCCTTGTTGATCTCTAGTGACGCGCCCAATTGCGGTGCGGACGTGGAAGTGGCTAGCCCGCGGTCGATGCTGAGGGGGTGAGGAACGGAACGACGTTCTGCGCCCACGTGAAGTACATCGGCGGCGGTGAGCCGACGGGCAATTCGATGAGGCTCGTGAAGGATCCGGTGCCGTTCACCACTGCGAACCCGGTGCCCATCTCGCACGTGGTGCAGTGCAGTCCCACGCCGTAGTTGTAGGTCCCGTCGTAGCCGAGCAGTTGATCGCGGTGGCCCCAGCACCCGAGGGCGCCGGCAAACGTGCACGCGATGTTCGGTGTCGACGAGGCGCTCCCACCCCAGCCGTCCTCGTACATCCAGACGTAGTCGGCTTCGAGCGTGGTGTATCCCAGGGCGAGCGTGCCGCCCATGCCGCGCACGCCTTCGGGATCGAGTCCCGCGCTGAAGTTTCTGGCGTAACTGGGATCCACTTCGTGCGCCGCGGCAGATTGCGCAGTGGCGTGGAGCTGGCGATTGAGTCCCAAGTACGGGGGCAATCCTCGATCCGTTCGTTCAAGGTCCACGATCACGAAGAGTTGCTCCTGGGGTTTCAAAGTGAACCAGTTGGTCGGCAAGACGATCGCCGGCAGGCCTTCGTCTGTTCGTGCGACGTTGAGGGCGCGAAGCACGAACGACGTGCACGTCGGCGTACCGCTGAACGCGGGGAATACGGGATGCCTATTCGAACTGGCGCCGACAAGTCGCACGCAGGGATTCGCGCACGGCGTCGCGGCGGCGGTGTTGTGACAGAGCCCACTCGAGTTGAAGTTCGGGGAGGGGGCCACATTGGCCGTCGGATTCGACGGAGGAAGATTGCCGGCCGCCCCAACGGGCGTCGCGACGGCACCCACCATGAACATGCCGGCGAGCAATACGCCGACTGCTCGTAGGACATTGAAGCGTGGTCGCAAGTCTCTCTCCAGGTTGGTGAGTCGTGGGGGCTCTTCCGGTGCTTTGAAAACGTGATTCTGGTCCCGTGAGTTTTACACGAATCCCCGGCACGAGCATTTGTCCTGATCTATCCGGTCAATTCTGAGACATCTGGCTCAAACAGCGGCCAAATCCCGCTCAATTCATGAAGGACTGCCGGCTCTCAACGATCGGCATTCGGCATCGCCACGGTCGCTCGCTACGCATCGAGGACACTGGCGAGAGATTCGTAACCGGGTGCGTTGTTCGACCACGGGTACGCGCTTTGGAAAAGGTCAGCGACGTCGAGCAGCCGATAGTCGTCGTAGTGCGCGGCCGTCACTTGAAGTCCGAAGGGCAGTCCGGTGCGCAATATACCGAAGGGGAGAGTGAGCGCCGGGTGTCCGGTGACGTTCTGCACCGCGGTCGAATAGACCTCGGGCGGCAAGCCGTGGACGTCGGTGTCGGGACGTAACCGACCGTCAGCCATGCAGCCCTCCGCGGCCAAGGTCGGCGTGAGCAACAGTCCGTCGTCGCCGAGGAGTTCGTCCAAGGTGCGTACGTAGAGGAATCGACGTCGACGAGCCGCGAGATACTCCTCGGCCGTGACGGCGAGGCCGGACGTCAGAAACTCCTGTGACGACACGTGGAACTCATCCATGTGCTCCTCGACCCACGAACGACCGAGCGACGTGACGTGCTCGGCGGTCGTCACCGTGAACCAGTCGAGGTCCGGGTCACCGTCTTTGAAGAATCCTTCGGCGTCGCGCCACGAGACCGTCGCTTTCATCACGTCGGCGAATGCGTCGACCGCGTCGTGGAAGGCTCTTTCCACGCCCTCGGGCAGAGGCCCGAAGGGAGAGGTCCGCTCGGCGGCGATTATTCGCACCGGACTTTCGTCCAGTCGTGACATATGCGCAATGAACGCCCGCGTCGGCGCCGTCGGGTCGCCGGCGACCGGACCGGCCATGACGTCCAAGAGAAGTCGCAGGTCGTCGCTCGACGTCGCGAACGGGCCGTCGGTCGAGTAGTCAATCCAGTCGTGGGCCGGCCATCGACCGATCAGGCCGTTGGTCGGCTTGATCCCGACGAGTCCGCAGAACGACGCCGGGATTCGAATCGATCCGCCGCCGTCGGTGGCGGTGGCGACGCCGACGAGGCCCGCGACGATGGCGGCGGCCGATCCGCCACTCGAGCCGCCGGGTGAGAGCTCGGTGTTCCAGGGGTTGCGCGTCACGCCGGTCAAGAGGTTGGCGGTGTAGCCCTCGATGGCGAACTCGGGCAAGGTCGACTTCCCGACGATGACGGCTCCGGCGTCGAGAAGACGCTGGGGCACGACGCCGTTTGAGCTCGCCGGCGCGACGTCGCGCAGTGCCAGGGAACCCTTCCTCGTGGGATGACCTCGCCAGTCTTCGAGGTCTTTGATCAACGTCGGAATCCCGGCCAGGGGACCGGTCGGTCGTGTGCCCGCGTCCATCGCCGCCGCCGCCTCGAGGGCCTCGTCGAACGCCGCTTCCGCGAGGACATTCAATATGGGATTCGCCTTCTCGAGCCGTTCAATCGACGTCGTCACGAGCCTCGTGACGGTGATTCGGCCCTCGCGCACCGCGGCGGAGAGCGCGTGCAATGGTCCGAGAGGTTGCGTCATGCGCTAGGTCCTAGATGATCGTGGGTTCGTCAACGTCGCCTTCGAGTGGTTCGCCCTCGGCGCTCCAGGCGAGCATGCCGCCTTCGAGGTTGACGGCGTCTCTACCGTGATCAAGTAGGAATTTCGTGGCCCGTCCCGAACGAGCGCCGGAGCGACACACGCAGACGATCGTCCGTCCGGCCGGGAGTTCGTCCAGGTGATCGGGCACCTCGTTGAGTGCGATGTGATCGGCGTTCGGAGCCCGGCCGGACTCCCATTCGTTGTCCTCTCGAACGTCGAGCAGGAGCGCACCTCCGTCGAGCAATTCCAGTGCTTCGGCGACGTTGACATTGCGTACTTCGACCATGACCATTCCTTTGTCTCTGACTCATCGCCAGTGCCAAGGAATCTACTCCTAGACTTTTCGCGTGGCTCGAGCAGAATTGATCTCCAGTATCACCACGTACGAGCTCCTCCCACTGCTCGACACTGACGAAAGTCCGTACATGATCGACGTACGCGACGTCGACGAGGTCGCCGACTGGCAGATCCCCGGAGTCCACAACATCCCGCTGGACACGCTCGAGCGACGAATCGACGAGGTCCCGCTCGATGAGCATCTCGTCGTGATCTGCGCCAAAGGCACCCGGGCGCGACAGGGGGCCGAGATCCTCGCTCGCCACGACATCGCCAGTGACGTGCTCGAAGGCGGGATGGGCGCGTGGGCGTCGACTTACGACATAGTCGAAGGAGAGTTCGGCGGTGCCACGGTCGTCCAGCTTCGTCGACGGGGGAAAGGCTGTCTTTCCTACGTGATCGGTGCCGACGCCAGTTGTGTGGTGGTCGATCCATCCTTGGAGATTCAGCAGTATCGGTCGGTCGCCGAAGATCACCACTGGACGATCACCCACGTCCTCGACACCCACCTCCACGCCGATCACATCAGCGGCGCCCGCGATCTGGTGGTGTCGACCGGAGCCCAGTTGTGGTTGAACCCCTCAGATGATTTCACCTTCGACTTCGAAGCCTTGAGCGACGGGCGAAATATCTCTCTGGCGCCCGGAATCGAGTTGACCGTGTCGGCGGTGAGCGTGCCCGGTCACACCGAGGGCTCGACCATGTACCAACTCGGTCACGCGGCGGTCTTCACGGGCGACACCGTGTTCCTCGAGAGTGTCGGACGACCGGATTTGGCGGACCAGGCCGAATCCTTCGCGCACAGTCTTTATCGCAGTGTCCACGAACGGGTGTTGCCGCTCGGCGACGACATCATGGTCTTTCCCGCGCACTACGGCGCCGTCGTCGCCGTCAAGGCCCGCGAGTTCGTGGCGCGACCCCTGGGCCAACTCCGGGTCACGCTGCCGGCCTTGGCGCTTGGCGAGTCTGAGTTCGTGGCGTGGGCGCTCGCCAACGTGAAGGATCGTCCCCCGAACTACCAACACATTGTCCTGATCAACGCCGGTCGAGAGACCGTGAACGACGAGTCATCTCAATTGGAGCTCGGGCCCAATCGCTGCGCCGTCGCGTAGCCGGATTTCCGATTATTTAGGGGATTTCTGTGAGTTCTCGGGCTCGTTGGCGTCCGGAGCTCAATCTCGAACTCGAGCCGTATATATAGGCACAATATATAAGCGCAAATGCGGAGGGGATCGAGGTTCCTTAATGAAAGGCGACTCGGTTCGATGGTCGCTCTGATACTGCTCGCACGATTTCGGCGATCGATGACTACGAAAGAATTTGGGGCGACGTCGGCTTCGTTGATCGTTTCCAAATCATGACTGCGTCGTAGAAGTTTCGAGATTTTGTCGCTTCGTGATGTGCGTCGTTGACGCGTGCGATGACGTTGCCAAGTGATGATTCGACGAGTGCGATGTTGACGACGAATCGTGCGTCACACAGACGAAGTGAGCGCTTCGACTGAACAACTTCGGGACAAATAAGGGAGTTACGACTCTGTGACGTTTTTCGGGCGGTGAACTTATCCACAACATGCGCGCAGGCACGTCAACCTTTTTAAGCCTCTAATCAGGTACTTCATGAACTTGAAGTTGAGGGTTTGGTTGAACTTTGCCTGATGAAGAATGCATTTCAGTATTCGCACCGAACCGTAGGGGTTATCTATACTGACAGCAGAGGAAGCGGCCGTGGATTGTCACGGGGCGTCCGCCTCATGTCATATTCTGCTGTGCCGTATTACCTCAAATTAATTAGGTCGATGGGAGTCGGCCCCTGTGAATGGAGTGAAGTGAAAACGAACGCCGCTACGAAGGAAGGATTCTTAATGAATACTTTGCGACGGATATCTCGACCATTGGTGAAGACATTTGCTGTCGGCGCCGTAATGGTCGCCGCTGCATTGCCAGCGATGGCCTTATCTGGTACTGCTAGCGCAGCCACCACCGCCCCGACACTGGTATGCACGGTTGCCTCATCTGCGCTCACGCCGACCTGCACCACTGGCTACGCCATTATCGGTCAGGGATTTGGCGGTCAGTTCTACGCGCTTGGTACTGGCTTCGCCAATGACCAGGCAGTAGGCGGAAACGTCACCCTCACGACCACGGCTCCTGGCGTAACGTTCTCGAACGTCAATGAGACGGGCGCCTCGACGCTGACTGCGACGATCACCTCGACCTCGGCGACGACTCCCGGCTTCTACCCCGTGACGTTGACTGACGACAATGGCACCGTGACGTTCGCGGTGGGCCTTGGCGTCGACAACGGACCACAGATCACGACGATCGCTGGCAACGCCGGCACCAATGGCGGCTCCGCTTCGACGGTAACCGTCACCGGTACGTTCCTTAACGGCGCCACGCCTACTTTGACTGGAACCGGTACGATTCCCGTGGTGAGCAGCGTTGTGAGCAACAACGCTGGTACGAGCCTGACCTTCAACGTGAACAACGTTGGAACGCCCGGCTCCTTCGGGATCAGTGTGACGGCTCCGTGGCCCGCTCCGGCTCTCGGTGTTGCCACCAGTTCGTACACACTGAACGGCGCCGCCACTCCGGTGTCGATCACTTCGGTGTCTCCCAACGAACTCGGCATTCCACTGGTTAACCCCTCTTCGCAGACAGTGACGATCAGCGGGACGGGCTTTGAACTCGGTGCTGTTCTGACGATCACGTCCTACACCGGTGTCACCGTGTCCAACCCAACTTTTGTGAACAGCACGACCATGACGGAACTCGTCACGATTGCCCCGGGGACTGCCATTGGCGAACTGAACGTCGCGATCGTTAACCCTGACACGTCGACTGTCTCGGGTGCGGGCCTCATCGGAATTGGTGAGCCTGCGACGAACACCGTCGCTGGACCCGCTGCCCCAGTCGCTCCCGCGATTGAGTCACTCGTTGGCTTTTTGACGCCCGGCACATCTTCGATCCTCCACGTGAAGGGCACGACAACGTTCCCGATCACGACCGGTTCGACGGTCAACGTTCACCAGACCGGCATCACGAACGTAAGTGAGTCACTGAGTGGCACGGTGGTGTCGGTCGACTCGACCAACACCGCGACAATTCGTGTTCAAGTACCGCGCTTCGCAACGACGGTTACTTCAGCCGCCGCTCTTGCAGGTGCAACGACACTTCCCGTCGTAGATGCATCGGGATTGGTGACATTCCCGGCCACTGTGACGATCATCGACGGTACGTCCACTGAGAACGTGGTGGCTTCGGCCGGAACGGCAACTTCACTGACGATCTCGGCGACTAGGTACGCGCACGTCACTGGCGTCACGATCGAGTTCCCGTTCCCAGCCCACGTCGACACGCTGAGCATCAATGACGGCACCAACACCGAGACCGCGTCGGTCACGGTTAATGCCCCGCCGCCCGAGTTGAACACGGCTACGTCAACTGGTGCCACGTTGGGAACGCTGGACCCAGGCACTTACTCGATCAACGCGTACGTTCCAGGCTTCGGCTTCGGTACCGGCTCCGCCGTTACCTTCCAGAGCTTCAACGCTGGTGTTCTTGACAACGACGGTGTCACCGGCACGGTGACAGTCGTTAACGGCAACACCGCCACTTTGGCCGTAACCGTTCCCAAGGTTCGTTCGAGTGCGACGGGTGACTACCTCACGACGTCAGCGTCGGCCGGCCAGAACGCCCTGCAGTTGAACTCTGTTGTCAACAGTGCGCTTACTCCTGCGGGCAACATCGCCGTCGGTGACTCGTTGACGATCAACGCGGACGCGTTCTACACGACGCCAGAGACCGTCACGGTCACGGCCGTCAACACGACCACGAACGTCGTTTCGATCACGCCGGCCCTCGCGGACCCCCACACTGGTGGCGGCGTAGGCGTTGGAGCAACGATCACGGACAACTCAGACCCGCAGTCCCTAACTGACACGGTTCAGATGAACCTCACGAATGGCAGCGGTGGCGTTGACCTCGTCAACCCGTTCTTCACCTTCACCACGGCGGGGACAATCACGCATTCGTCCCTGAACCCCGTTGGTGCCGGTGCGAACAAGGCCGCTGAGACCTTCACCTTGAGCCAGGCGACGCCTGACGTGCTCCCGCTCACCGACTGGACTGCTAGCTCAACCACGGCTGGTGTGACGTTTGGTGCTTCGACAGCTAACACCGGAGGGACCATCAGCTTCCCGATTAGCGTTGCTCCTGGAACACCCGCGGCCGCAAGCGTCCCAGTCTCCTTGACCGATGGTCTTGAGACGTACTCGGGCACCATTGCGATCGTCGCTGGTCCGACCATCTCCGCAGTCACGGCTGTTGGCAACCTCACCGCGAGCTCACTTGGCTTCACGGTTGGTGTCACCGGTACGAACTTCGTGGTCGGCAATGGAACGACTCCGAACATGAGTTGTTCAACGTCGGATCCGGCTGTCACCTGTACCGTCGACGAGACTGTCACTGACACGACTACGACGGCCACGGTGAGCGTCTTCCCCGGCGCCGCCATGTTGAACGGCACGTTCTCTCTCACGTTGACTGACTCGGGCGCCGTTGGTGCACCTGTCACGCTGAACGTTCCGACCGATGGCGCGGGCACACTTGCCGGTGCCTTCACGGTCACTGGTCAGCCCGTCGTCACGACGATTGCGCCCACGGTCATTCCTGCCGGCTCGGCAGCGATGCCGTCGGTCGCCACGCCATTGGTAATCACCGGCACGGGCTTCTCGACCGCTCCGACGACCTGCACATTGGTTGCCACGCACCCTGACTTGTCGACAACGTCCGGAACCTGCACACTTGCTGCTGGCGGAACTGCGACCACGGCGGGCATCACGGCCTTTACGTACGCGGGTTACGGCATCGGATCTGGTGGCGACAGCATTGTCTTCACCTTCGGCACCACCACCGCCACTGCGGCTACGCCTGCCGTGCTTGTTCAGACGGACCCGATCAACAGCTTCCTCATCAGTAGCTCGATTTGGACCAACTTCACGTCACTCACAACGATTTCGATTGGTTCGACGGCTGTTCCGTTCCACATCGTTGGTAGTGGCTACCTCGCTAGCGCAACCGTGACACTGTCGCAGGGAACCGCAACGGTTACCCAGGTAACGCCGAACGCAATCTTCGGAACGATCACCATTCCGTCGACTGCAACGGTAGGCACTGACACTGTGACCGTGACGAACACGAACGGTGGCTCGGACATATCCGCGGCATTCTTCAACATTGCAGCGGCACCGTCAATCACCGCGCCTAGCGTCGGTACACCGAAGCCCATCCTCGATGGAGTGGCAACGACCATCACCATTACCGGTACGGGCTTTGCTGCCGGCGCCGTGGTAACTGGTGCTGTCGCTGGTGTTGACACATTCGGTGCGGCAACCGTTTCGGCCTCGGCGAACGCGCTCGACAAGTGCACCGGTCTCGCGGGCGACTTCTGCAACACCATCAAGGTTCTCGTGACACCGGTTAGTTACTCGGGTAGCACGCCGATCCTTGACGGCCTCGTCGTCACCAACCCAGTTGGTGGCGGTTCGGTAACAGTTCAGAGCGACCTCACGATCAACCCGGTCCCGGCCGTGACGGGTACGTACTACGTACCGACGTTCACGACCAACGCCGAGATCACGATCAACGGCACCGGCTTCGAGACAGGCATCACCGCCTCGAGCGCCAACCCGGACTACACGGTCCTGGCCGTCGCCTCAACCCCAACCACTGTTACGTTGCTCGTGACCACTGACTCGAACGCCACCTCTGGCACGTCGAGCACGATCACGTTGACCAACCCCGACACTGGCTCAGGTACCTTCCCGCTCAACGGTGGACCGAACCCCAACACGGTGACGCCCGCTCCTAAGGCAACACACGTGAACGGCGTTGTGCACACCGGCAAGAAGTCAAAGGTCACCATCTCTGGTACCCACTTCTACGGTCAGCCGAAGATCACGAGCAACGCCAAGGGTACGAAGGTCCAAGTATCTGGAGACAATGGCAAGTTGCTGACCGTTTGGGTCACGACGACGAAGACCACTCCTAAGGGTGTTCACACATTCATCATCCGATTCGCCAACGGCGGGCAGACGAGTGTGAAGTACAACCAAGGCAAATAACTTGCTTGGGAAGTGAAATCTAGGGAGACCCCCTCCGAAAGGAGGGGGTCTCCCTATTTCTGTGGTTATCGAAACGAATCACCGTCAAAGAGCGATTGTCGGGAATGACGGATCGGTTACTTGATGGACCAAGTTGAGCCGTCAGGTGCGTCCATGACTTCGATGCCCGAGGTCACGAGGACGTCGCGAATTCGGTCCGCGAGGGCGAAATCCTTCGCCTCACGCGCACTGATTCGAAAGGCCAATAGTCCATTCACGAGGTCTGTCGGGTCGATGCGATTGTGCCCTCCCGAGTTCGCCATCCTCACCAATCGTGCGATGGCGTCAATTGACTCCGGCCCACCCTTTTCGGCCAGGTTGGCCAGCGCATCAAGATCGTCCGGTTCAGGCGATGGGACGATTGTCGCTTCAGTACTTTCCGGCTCGAATGATTGGAGTTCTGCCAAGGAGATTGTTGATCCGCTCTCGAAGGTTCGTGTCTGCGCGTTGCGGCGCCAGTACACGCCGCCCTTGCCCATCACGGTCAACGTGTTGTGCTCGAGGTCGATGATGCCGGCGGTGTGTTCATCGATGCCGAGGATTCCGGTGTCGTCGGGCAGTTGACGTTCGAGCTGGATGAGTCGTTCCTCGCCGAGGTAGCAGAACCGAGTGTCGTAGTTACCACCTTCGGCATTGTCGAAGTGGGGGATCACGGCGCCCCGGATGCCCGCCATCGCCAAGACGTCAAGGCCGGGCAGCCAGTGGCTTTCCGAGCCCACCTTGTAGATCTCATACACCGGGACCGTGAGGGCGCCGAGGGTGAGCGCCGCAGCCGACGCGAAGCAGAGCACCCCGCCAGCTTGGAGCGTCCCGCGCAGGTCTTCGGCCAAACCCAGGGGCGCCCACTGGTAGAGCGCGTAACTCGGCGATCCCGGTCCGGCGAAGACATAATTGGCCGCGCGGACCTCTTGGCGAAACGCGGCTCGTTCCACCTCGCTCGTCCCGTCAAATTTCGTGAAGTGCAAGGGCGCAATCGGCACTCGCAACGACGTCGCAAAGTAATCGACAATCTTTTCTGTCATTTGCGGAATATTGGCCTGGAAGCCGTAGGCGGTGTCGAGCGAGACGGCGTGCACCGTGTCAAGGTGTTTCAACAATTGACGGTGGACCTTGGTCATGCTCGGGGCAATCTCTCCCGAGCCAAGAAGTGCGAGGACGCCCAGGGTCACAGGTAGCAGCGTACCGTCAAAAAAATGGTGGTGTCCTAGGGCCTTTTGACTAAGTTGGGATGGTGAGCGCGGTCTTCATTCAAGTCAAGAACCGAGCCCGCGGCAACGTGACGTCACCCATGATCGTGTGGTCGGTGCTCATGGCCGTGGTGATCTTCATGGTCGAAGCGAGCCACGGAGCCCACCACGATGCCCTCTGGGTCGGATTCGGGGCAACGGTGCTCTTCGGGGTCTACTTGGGACTTCGACGCAGGGTCGCGGCCGCATTCGTGGCACCGTTCGTCAGCTGGATGGTCGCGTGGATACCGCTGTGGATCGCCGCGATGGTTCGCGATGGGTTCTTGAAGGGTCTCGTCGTGGGTCTGTTCTGGGTCACGTTCGGCTGGGTCCTCATCGGCGCTCTGGAATTCGCGACACTGTTCATCGTGGGGTCGTTCATGCGATTACTGCGTGGATCATCGGGACCTCGCGACCGGGATGTCATCGTCTACGGTCCCGGTGGCGAAGAGCGCTAACGCCTGCGCATTATTGCGTGAGGATCGAACTCAGTCGACGCCACTCGTCCCACGGGGGCGCGTTTGTTTCATCGCCGAGGACTTGCAGGCAGACGTGATCAGCCCCGGCGACGCGGTGCTCGTCGATCCGTTCGAGCACGGCGCTCTCGTCACCGTGGACCACGAGGGCGTCACAGAGCCGCTCGGAGCCGCCGCGAACGAAGTCCTCTTCCGTGAATCCGAGTCGACGCCAGCTGTTCTTGTAGTTCTCCAAGCCGGTGTAGAAGCCGAGATGCGCGTGCGCGCGCGTCAGGTATTCCTCGCGACTCTGTCCGAGCACGACGGCTTGTTCGACGCCGACGAACTTGTCGCCGAGCGCGGCGCGGGCGCGCGCCGTGTGCTCGGGCGTCACGAGATAGGGATGGACGCCGTCGGCCAAGGTGGCGCCCACGTCAAGCATCTTCGGCCCGAGCGCGGCGATGACCCTCGCGTAACGAAGGTGGCCCTCGGGTGCCCTCATGGGAGCCTCGTCCATGGCGCTGAGGTAGTCGCGCATCGCCTCGACCGGTGACGCGTACTCGTGGCCCCGCAGACGCTCGACGAGTGGGCGATGGCTGACGCCGAGGCCGAGGACGAAGCGATTCGCGTACGCCGCGTTCAGGGTCTTGGCGGCGTTGTGGGCGGCGACCGCGTCGCGCGCCCATATGTTGGCGATGCCGGTGGCGATGACCATCGAGGACGTGGCACTCAGCATCAGCCCGGCGTTCGTGAAGGCCTCGCGGCCCCACGCCTCGGGCAGCCACATCGCGGCGTACCCGAGTGATTCGAGTTCCTTCGCGACGTCACCGCTTCGATCGGCGGGCACGCTCTCGTGGGCGAACGTCCAGATGCCGACGGTGCCACGGAGTTTCTCCAACGAAGGCGGCCAGGTCGACATGGAATCCAGCCTAGGTACAACGTCACGCCGCGCCGTCGAACCGGCAAACTAGACCGATGGCCTATTTCGTGGCGCTGGCGAGCGCGTTCCTCGTGCTCTCGGCGGCAACGGCACTGCGGCCGGGCCGACGCGGACTCTCGGCCGTTCTGGCCTACCCCGTGGGCTGGGCGGCGGGCGAACTGCCGGTCCAGGGCATCGTCACCGAGTCGGCGCTCCTCGGGTTGTTGGCGTGGTGGGGGTGGCCGACGCAACAGTGGCTGAACCTGCTCGTCGTCGTTCTCGCCACCGTGTCGGTCGTCGAGAACCTGGCCCTGGTGTTCATCGCGTTCTACGCCCGTCGCATCGTTCGTCGTTCGATGTCTCGTGCTCCGGTCGCGCCACTCAAGATTCCCCACGCGCGCGATGACGTCTTTGGCTCGTGGTGGCGCACCGCTCTGCAGTTCCCGTTCCACCCTCGGGACATGCAACTCGTGAAGAACGTCGTCTACGGACCCCTAGCGCGACAGCGACTCGACGTGTGGCGCATGTCGAAGACGCCGTTGCACGCGCCGGTCGTGCTCTTCATCCACGGGGGATCGTGGATGATGGGGGACAAGCGTGAACAGGGCCGGCCCATGCTGCACGAGTTCGTGAGACGAGGCTGGATCGCCGTCGTCCCGAACTACCGTTTAGCCCCGCGCCATCCGTGGCCCGCGCAGATCCACGACGTCACGAGAGCCCTGGGTTGGGTGAAGAAGAACATCGCGTCCTACGGCGGCGACCCCGAGCGCGTCGTCATCAGCGGCGGTTCGGCCGGGGGACAGTTGGCGGCGCTGGTGGCCCTGAGTGCGAACGATCCGACGTGGCGACCCGACGAGATGTCCGACGTCATCGATTGGTCGGTACTCGGCGCGATGCCGTTCTACGGCGTCTTGGAGATGACCGGTGACGAGACGCACTGGCGCGGTCTCGGTCGAGGACTCCGGATCCTGCTCGAACACCGAATCGTCCAGGTACCCTACGACGGCAACGAACCGATCTATCGCGCGATGTCGCCCTTGGAGCGCATCAACGCGGACGCGCCACCGTTCTTCATCGTCCAGGGACGTAACGACACCCTCGTCGACGTCCAGGTCGCACGCAACTTCGTCGCGAAGTTCCGAAGCATCGCGCGTGCGCCGATGTACTACGTGGAGTTGCCCTTCACGCAACACGCCTTCGACATCTCGGCGAGCCCACGCACGTCGGCGACCACGCGCGCCGCGGTGGCCTTCGCCGAGTCCGTGGTGAAACGTCCACGGATCACGCCCGCACTCGTGAAGAGCTATCAGGTGCCGCCCACCGAGCTCGTCGTGAAGGTATCGAACGGCGAGTGGGTCGGCGCCCAAGAGGCGGCGCGTGAATTCGGTCCCTTCACGGTCCTCACGTCAGATAATCCCTTCAGCAACGAGTTACCCGCCGACGCGAACAAAGAGCGTCGCAGCGAACTGTTCGCCGACTTGCAACGTCGAGGCGTGCGACTTCGCCACGCCATGGGTCGTGATCCAATGGGCGCGTGGCCCGTCGAAGAGGGCTTCGCGTTACTCGATCAAAGCGTCGATTTCGCCAGGGAGCTCGCGAAGGCGTGGGACCAGTTCGCCATCTACGACGTGAGCGTGGACCACGTCCTCGTGCGAAGCGTCGACACCGGCGAAGTACTCACCTGACGAATCGCGAATCTGTCGTACTGGCGCAATGCGACTAGGGAACGGCGTTGACCACTTGGCGCACCGGCCCAGTGGTATTTCCGTGGACGAGTCGAAGGGCGTTGGCTTTGGCCGCGGTCTTCGCGAGTGGCATGCCAAGGCTGAGGACCTTGGCCGAACACGTCGCCGCTGACCAGTCCGGGGTCTGCGCGTACAGCAGTACCTCGAGCACTCCCGTGCCACGCGCGCGCGTGCTTCCCGCGATTCCACCGCAGTGCGCGATGGTCGTTCGGAACGTCACGACGCCGTGAGCGTTGGCGGTACCGATTTTGACCCAGGGAACCGAGACGACTTCATTCGGCACCGTGTAGCCGGCGCGAGTCGGGATGCCGCAGCCCGGTGGGACGTAGGCCACGGCCTCGGCGAACTTGGCGTCACCTAAGACGACCGCCGCTTCGCCGTTCGTGCGGAACTTCCCACCGCTCTTCGTGCAGACGTCCGACGTATTTCCGTTGGCGAAGCCCACCCACGCCAACATGTGCGTTATTTTCGCTTCGCCCTTCGCGACGCCCTTCACGGTCACGTAGCCGTAGCCGAGGGTCTGGTGGTCGAAGCCCGCGAACTGTGTCGAGGCCCAGATCTTGGCGGTCATGTGCCCGACGCCCTGCAACGTCGAGACATTCGCGGGGGCCGGAGTGACGGTGATGATGCCGCCGTCGAACACGATGGGCGTGGTGAAGCGACCGTAGGAGGTCTTCGCGAGTGCGGGGTTCGTGACCGCGTTGGACGCTGACGCACCCGACACGCCGACCAACTGCACACCGGCGACGGCGATGAGCATTAATCCCGTCGCTCCCAGCCGTATGCGATGTTGAATTCCATTTCCCCTGGCATTTTTCACGATTACGCCTCCTACGACGAATTTATAGGGGCGCGGAGCAGGTGAATCACAAATTCCGGTGGCGACGTGATGCCACGCAGCGGACACCGTTCGATGGTTATGGCGACCCAATGGACTGCGAGTCGGC
>ODAK010003654.1_pt1 | contig 15903 bp, 13 predicted proteins | sample 1539591 | NCBI WGS metagenome assembly ODAK01 (sample SAMEA3539303, study PRJEB22396) | soil metagenome | biome: tundra; feature: field; material: soil | place: USA | collected 2010-05 | depth 0.15 m
GCTGCGGCCTGCCCGCTGCGAAACCGTCGGCCCGCAGGCGTAACCTCCAGGGCATGGAACCGGACCTGAACTACCTTCGCCATCTGGCCCGGGAGTCTGCCCGCTTCGCTGAGGTCATCCAGGATGTGCCACCGGATGCGCGTGTGCCGTCGTGCCCGGAGTGGGATGCCGATGATCTGCTGTGGCACCTCGCGGAGGTGCAATGGTTCTGGGGCACGATCGTGAGCCTAGGCCTGGCCACCCCCGAAAAAGCGGAGGAGCTCAAGCCGGAGCGCCCGGCTGACCGGACCGGGCTGCAGGCGTTCTTCGAGCGCGCGAGCAACGACCTCGGGGGGATCCTCACCGCGACGGCGCCGGAGACCCGAGCCTGGACGTGGTCGCACGACCAGACAGTCGGCTTTATCCGCCGGCGGCAGGCTCACGAGGCGCTGATACACCGGGTCGACGCGGAGCTGGCGGCAGGCGGCCGTACCGCCATGGACTCCTGGCTGGCCGCCGACGGAGTCGATGAAGTGCTGCGCCTTATCTACGCTGGCGTGCCCGAGTGGGGCACGTTCACCCCGGACACCGCGCGGACCGTCCGGCTCCGCGCTGCCGATACCGGTGACTCGTGGCTGGTCACCCTGGGCCGGTTCACCGGCACCGACCCCGCCGGGAATACCTATGACGAGCCCGACATCGCCATGGCCGACAGCGATCAGGGCGGCCCGTCCGCAGCGGAGGTCAGCGGCAGCGCTGCCGACCTCGATTGCTGGCTGTGGCACCGGCCGCCGGCCGGGCCGCTCGACCGCTCCGGCGACCAGGAAGTCCTGGCCGGCTTCGAGTCAGCCATCGCTCCCGGCATCAACTGAGACCGGCAGAAGACCCGCCGCCCGGACTCCTCCGGCCCGGGTAACCGGATATTCGGGCCCGTCGGCAGCGATGAGTCCGGGGATCTGGCACGGTATTAAGAGTGATGGAAGACAAGGGATCGCGCGTCACCGCCGCGTTGGCTGGCGCACCCCGCGCGGAGAGGAATGGTGGAGCAGCCGATGACTGGCGTACGGGTACTGGTGGGCACGCGCAAGGGCGCTTTCGTCCTGACGTCGGACGGGAAACGTGCTCGATGGGATGTCAGCGGGCCGCATTTTGGCGGCTGGGAGATCTACCACCTCAAGGGCTCTCCGGCTGATCCGGCCCGGCTCTATGCCTCGCAGTCCAGCGGCTGGTTCGGGCAGCTGATCCAGCGCTCCGACGACGGCGGCCGGACCTGGCAGCCGGTCGGCAACGAATTCGGGTACGACGGCGTCCCCGGTACGCACCAGTGGTACGACGGGACACCGCATCCGTGGGAGTTCGCGCGGGTCTGGCATCTGGAGCCAGCGCCGGCCGATCCGGACACCGTCTATGCCGGAGTTGAGGATGCTGCGTTGTTCCGGTCGACCGACGGCGGGCTGCACTGGCAGGAGCTGGCCGGGCTGCGCGGTCACGACTCGGGGAACTCCTGGCAGCCCGGCGCTGGCGGGATGTGCCTGCACACCATCATCCTTGACCCGGCCGCACCCGACCGGATCTTCGTGGCCATCTCGGCCGCGGGCGCGTTCCGCAGCGATGACGCGGGCAGGACATGGCGGCCGGTCAACCGGGGCCTGCACTCCGACGGCATCCCCGACGAGGACGCGGAGGTCGGCCACTGCGTGCATCACATTGCCATGCATCCCGCGCGCCCCGGCGTGCTGTTCATGCAGAAGCACTGGGACGTCATGCGCACCGACGACGCTGGCGAGTCGTGGCGGGAGATCAGCGGCAATCTCCCGACCGACTTCGGGTTCCCGATTGAGGTGCACGCGCACGAGCCGGACACCATCTATGTCGTTCCGATCAAGAGCGACTCGGAGCACTACCCGCCCGACGGGAAGCTGCGCGTGTACCGTAGCCGGGCGGGCGGCAACGAGTGGCAGGAGCTCACGAACGGGCTGCCGCAACGTGACTGCTATGTCAACGTGCTGCGGGACGCGATGGCGGTCGACTCGCTCGATTCGTGCGGCGTGTATTTCGGCACCACCGGGGGCCAGGTGTACGTGTCCGCCGACGCGGGGGACAGCTGGGCGCCCATCGTCCGGGACCTGCCGGCTGTCCTTTCCGTCGAGGTCCAGACGCTGTCGTGATCCGCGTCGTGCTTCCTGCGCACCTGCGAGCGCTCGCGCGCGTCGACGGCGAGGTGGAGCTGCATGTCGAGGGCGCTGTCACCCAGCGCGCCGTGCTTGACGTGCTGGAGTCGCGCTACCCGGTGCTGCGCGGAACGATCCGCGACCATGCCACCGGGCAGCGCCGGGCGTTCGTGCGGTTCTTCGCCTGCGAGCTTGACCTCTCCCATCAATTGCCGGACACGCTGCTCCCTGGCCCGGTGGCGACGGGGGCGGAGCCGTTCCTGGTCGTCGGGGCGATGGCCGGCGGCTAGCCACCGGATGCCCGGCAGCACTCGCGCCCAGCGCCCAGCGCCCGAGCGCCCGAGCGCCCGAGCTGCCCGCAGCATGGCGCGGGTCACTGGGCGAGGCGGAATGGCGGATACCGGTCGGTGACCAGGGTCAGCGCGTAGGCGATCACCCGGTTGTGCCAGCGGGCGACGCCCTCGACGAACCTGAACATGCCCTGGGGATAGCGGCCGGTGAACAAGATCGCGAACCAGGCCACGATCACCACTACGACGAGCCCGATGTCCAGGAAGAACAGCACGATGTAGTGCGGAATGGCGAGGAACCACTTGATCAGCGGGAGCCAGCGGTTCAGTTCGCTAGCGGCGTCCGGGTATGGGTAGTCGAGGTGCAGCCACTGGTGCTCGTCGGTGCTCGGGTACTGGTCGTTCATCAGGGCGAGATATGTCCAGACTCGGTTACCGAACCGCTGGAGTTCAAGATTCCAGTCGAACCACCACCGCGGGTACTTACGCCTGAACAAGATCATGAGCAGCGGGGCGAGGAACAGCAGGCCACCCGTGGTCGTCGCGTAGAAAGTGGTGCTGCTGCCGCTCACCTGCCACGCCCGCCCAGAGATCGTGTCCAGGATGATCGCAATCGGGATAATAGTGAATCCGCCGTGGTGACTGGCGCCTGGCCGCTCCAGATGAGATGACCGTCGTTCCGGGCGGAAGCCCGTTCCGTCAGCGCCAGCGACCGAGATCTTCCCCGCATTGCGGCATCTTAAAGCCGGATAACTGCGCGGCCGCGAGGCTCCGGGCGGGCGAATGGCCTCCTGGCTAGCGCGCCCCTGACCGTTTCCTGGCCCTGCGAGGTACCTGCCCGGCTCTGCTGCGACCAGTTCCGGCTTGCCACCGGCCATTGTCGGCTTACGGCCGCTTCCTCGATCGCGGCGGCCCACCGCACCCAGCGCCGCATCAGTCCGCCAGTGCGGCGCCGGCGGGGGATCTGGCCGGCGGGGGTTCGCGTGGTTACATTCGTGTTCATGTTCGAACCAGGGGAAATCCTCGAAAGACTGAACGACGAGCAGCGCCGGGCCGCTACGCATGCAGCCGGGCCGCTCCTGGTGCTGGCGGGAGCCGGGACCGGGAAGACGCGCACCCTCGTGGCGCGGGCGGCGTGGCTGCGGTCGCAGGGCGTGCCTGCCAGCCGCATCCTGCTGCTCACGTTCACCCGCCGCGCCGCTGATGACATGCTCGCCCGGGTCGCGCCGCCGGACGCGGCAGCGGGCGACCGGATCTGCGGCGGGACCTTTCACGCGATCGCGCACCGGATCATCCGCGCGCACGCTGAGTCCTTCTCGCTGCCGCCCGAGTTCAGCGTGCTCGACCCGGCAGACGTCACGGACCTGCTCGACGTGCTCCGCGGCGATCACGATCTGGCCGGCGCCCAGCGACGCGCTCCGCGGGCTGCGGTCTGCGCGGACATCTACACAAGGTGCGTGAACACCCACTCGCCGGTCACCGAGGTGGTGAAGGGCGATTTTCCATGGTGCGCGGATTTCACCGATCAGCTCGCCGCGCTGTTCCGGGGCTACGTCGCCCATAAACGCGGCCACGGGCTGGTCGACTTCGATGACCTGCTGCTGCTCTGGCGGGCCGCGCTAGCCGACCCGTCGGCCGGGGAGGTGCTGCGCGCTCTCTACGACGCGGTGCTCGTCGACGAATACCAGGACGTGAATACGGTGCAAGCCGACATCGTGCGGCTGCTTCAGCCAGCGGGGGACGGCCTGACCTGCGTGGGGGACGACGCGCAGGCGATCTACGGTTTCCGTGGCGCCGACCCGGCGCACCTGAGGGCACTTGGGCAGACCTTCCCTGGCCTTGCCGTCATCCGGCTCACCAGGAACTACCGGTCCAGCGCGGCTGTCTTGCGCCTGGCCAATACGGTCCGTCCGCAGTCCGAGGGGCTGGAACTGGCGCTGGCCGCTGACCGTCCTGCCGGGCAGCCGCCCCTGCTAGTGCGCTGTCATGACGAGGCCACGCAGGCACGCGAGATCTGCGCGCGGGTGCTGGAGGCGCACGAGTCCGGCATCGAACTACGCGAGCAGGCGGTGCTGGTCCGGGCGGCCCACCATACCGACGTGCTGGAGGTCGAGCTCTCCGTCCGGGGCATCCCGTTCGTGAAGTACGGGGGCCTGCGGTTCACCGCGGCAGCGCACGTCAAAGACTTCCTGGCGGCTGCCAGGGTGGTCGCCAACCCGGCTGACGATCTCGCCTGGTTCCGGCTGCTCCGCCTGCATGAGGGCATCGGGCCGGTGCACGCCCGGCGCATCATCGACGCCATCGCCCCGGCCGACCCGGCGCCGCTCGGCCGGTGGCGGGAGGCCGTAGCGGCCGCCCCGGCGCGCGCCAGGGCCGCCGTGACAGCGACGGTCGCCGCCCTGGCTGAGGCGGCCGGTCTCGAGCGGACCCCGGACCGGGCCGTGGCAATCCTGGCCGCGCTGGTTGATCCGCTGCGGGCCCGCTACCCGGACGCAGGCATCCGCATTGCCGATCTCCAGCGGCTTGCCGATGCCGTTGCCAGCCGGCCTTCGCTGCATGAGGCCCTGGTCGAGCTCGCCCTTGATCCGCCCGTCTCGACCGCGGATCTCGCGGGCCCGCCGCGGCTGGACCGGGATTTCCTGGTGCTCTCCACCGTGCACTCCGCCAAGGGGCTGGAATGGCGGGTCGTGCACCTGCCTCACCTAGTCGACGGCGCGGTACCAAGCGACATGGCGCTATCCTCGCGGTCAGGGCTCGCGGAGGAGCTGCGCTTGTTCTACGTCGCCGTCACTCGCGCGCGGGATCAGCTCTTCATGTACGCACCACTGCGCATGCACCATCACCGGTCGGCCCGCGATGACCGGCACAGCTACGGCCAGCTGACCCGGTTCCTGGACGCCGCCGCGCTAGCCAGCTGCGACATCGCCGAGGCTGAGCCGCCGCAGCCGCTCATCCCGCGGGTTCCGGCGCTCGCCGCACGGGTCGACGCGGCTCTCGATGACCTGTGGGGAAGCCCCTGACCGGCGGCCTTCCGGATGGATGGCGGCGGCTACGGCTCGTCCAGCACGTCGGCGACCGGGCGCCGGGGGCTCGGCTGGACCGGCAGCCCGTAACCGAGCCGCAGGACCATCTGCGGCTGTTCGGTGCCCGACTTCGGATCGCGGACCAGCCACGCCTCGCCGGTCTCCAGTGGCTGGGTGAGCGGGCTGACTGAGATGCCGCGCGCCGTAGCGGTGAGCAGCACTCGCTCCAGCGCCTGTCCGGCGCGCAGCCAGTCCGGCCGCCGGCCGGCGTGCGTGGACAAGACCGCAAGCTGCGGGCGCTCCTCGTACCAGGCATAACGAACCCCTCCCGGCTGGTGTCCGGGAGCGAAGTCCCGCACCGGAGTGGGGGTATCAGGGGACCGCGGGCCGATGGCGGCGCCGGGGATGCCCTCGCGGTCGCGGTCGCCGCCCGCCCATTGCGTCAGCTCGGCGCGGTACCGAGGATCGGCGAGCTGGGCGCGCTCCGCGGTGGCCGCCAGCTCGAGAACCCGGATCGCCTCATCATGATCAAGGACGTGCAGGATCGCGCCTTCGATCGTGGCAGCCTCGATGAGCTCGGCGACTACGCCTGGCGGCACTGGGCGGCTGCTGAACGGCTCCCTGTTGGTGTGCCGCCTGCCGATGGCCGCGTGCAGCTCGGCCTCGACGTCGCCAGCCCGGCAGCGCCCGCCGAGCCGGATGGCGGCGAGCAGCAGCGGCCGGCCCGGATCAGGCAGTAGCTGGACAACCGCCTGGCGGCCATGCACCGCGGCCGCCAGGCGGAGGTTGAGGAGCGCGGCGCCACAGGCAATGTGCACCGCGCGGCCGGCCGGGTCGCCGTAGGCCAGCTGGCGCTCCGCGTCGGCGTAGAGTTCGATTGTCTGGCTGGCCTGGTCCACCCGGAATCGCCATGGCTGGGTGTTGTGCATGGATGGCGCGGCCACAGCCGCCTGCAGCAGGTCATCAACGAGTTCGCGAGTCAGTTCCGCCCGCTCCGCTGAGTGCCCGTTGCCGGGCGGGTCGCCATGCTCCATTGCTCAAGCCTGGACGATCCCGGTAGGAGTATGCAAGGCCGTAGGTCCCCGCTGCGCGGGACCAGTTGACTGAACGTAACCGGCCATGTGCCGCCGCGCGGCCCGCGCCCCGCCCGCTCCCGGCATGCGGGAGACATCACCCGGTCCGGGCGATGAGCGCCACCGTGGAATGCCCGACGCTGCCTGATAACTGCCCGTGCCTGCCGGAGGACGGGACAGCAGGCCACTAGCGGGCTGGCGCAACGGGGGTCACAGATGGACGGCAAATGGGGACGCCGCTTGGTCACCAGCATGGTCACCGCGGACCTTATCGAGAAGACGCTGGGCGGCCCCGCCGTCGCGGAGCCGATCCGGGTATATGCATGCGTTGATTCCGGGCCGCTGGGGGCGGCCGGGCGCGCCGGGCTGGTCCACGGCGAGCTTGCCCGGATGGGCGCGCTGGACCGGTCCTACCTGCTCCTGGTCAGCCCGGCCGGGACCGGCAGGGTGGACCAGGCCCTGATCGAGAGTGCGGAGCTGCTGACCCGAGGCGACATTGCCACCTGTGTCATCCAGTCCGGCCGCATGCCGTCGGTCCTGCGCTGGCAGCAGGCATCAGCAGCCCGCCGGCAGTTCCGCGCGGTGCTGTCGGGATTGAAGGAGCACATGTCCGGGCTGCCCCCCGAGCGTCGCCCGAAGGTGCTGCTGTCCGGCCGGCCATGTCGTCGCGAGTACCGCGCGGATACCGCGCGGCTCGTGCACGCGGCGTTCGCGCTCCCCCCAGTGGCCGAGGAGCAAATGCAGGCCGTCGAGCATGTGCTCGGCAAGCTGGCGCTTGACCGGGGCAGCCCGCGCCGGCCAGCCGGCCCTGAGCCAGCCGGCCCTGAGCCAGCCGGGCGCTGGGCCAGCCGGGGGCGCTGGACCAGCCGGGGGGGCGTCACGCGAGCGGCAGGCTGACGGTCACCTGAGTGCCGTGTCCCGGCGCGCTCGCGACTTCCAGGTCGCCGTCGTGGGCCCAGGCCAGCTCGGCGACGACGGCGAGGCCGATGCCGCTGCCGGCGACCGTGCTCGCGTTGCTGCCCCGCCAGAAGCGCTCAGTGACATAGGGCAGCTCACCTGACGGGATGCCGACGCCGGAATCGGAGACGGTCAGGAGAGCCTGTCCGGCCCTCTGCCCGACGTCCATCGTCACCGTCCCGCCGGACGGGGTGAACTTGACGGCGTTGCCGAGCAGGTTGGTGACGACCTGATGGATCCTCCGGTCGTCCGCCAGGACAGGTGCGGGAGCCAGCTTCGTCGCCAATGTGATGTCGGCCGTGTCGAAGTGGCTTGCCATGCGTGCCGCCGCGGCATCCGCGATGTCGGCAAGGTCGTGGGGCTGGACGATGAGCTGCAGCGAAGCCGCTTCGGCGGCGGCCAGAATCTGCAGGTCATCGACCATCCGGGCGAGGCGCATCACCTCATCCCGCAATGACGAGAGCTGACCGGGCGTGGGCTCCATCACGCCGTCGAGCAATGCCTCATGTCCGGCCTGGAGTACCGCCACCGGGGTGCGAAGCTCGTGCGTGACATCGGCGACAAGATTGAGGCGGAGCTCATACTGGCGGGCGAGCGAATCGGACATCGCGTCGAAGTTAGCGGCGAGCTCGCGGAGCTCGGCGGGGGCGTGGATTTCGCCCACCCTCGCATCCTTTTGGCCGCTGCCCCGGGCCCTCGTCACCTCGATCAGCCGCGTGACCGGCCGGCTGATGCGCCGCGCGACCCCGAGCGCCACGATCAGCGCCAGCACCGCGGCGATTCCGGCGGCAGCCGCTACCGCCCGCCAGAGGGTAGCGCGGAGTTGGTGATACGGGCTGCCCAGCCCGGTCGGGCCAAAGCGCACGCTGATCGTTCCGACCTGGCGACCAGAGATCACGATTCCCGCCCGGCTGACCGGATCCGTACCCCGCGCGAAGCCCGGTGAGGAGGCGACCAGGCGGCCAGCCGGATCGGCGACCTGGATACGCGCCCCCAATTTTGCTGCCATGCCAAGCACCGGCATGAGGTCGCCCCCGGACCAGCTGTTGTTATGGTCCTGGGCAGCCGCAGCGGCCACCTCCATGGCCTGGGTCAGCTCGGCGCGCTGCCTGGTTGCGAGGCTCGACACATCCGCGGCCGTGAACACGGCGGTCAGTCCGGCGAGCACGGCCACCGCGCAGAGCGCGACCCCGACGAAGGCCAGCGCCAGCCGCAGCCCGATCGATCCGGACCGGCCGGCCCTAGCCATCGCGGCGCAGGCCAAGCCGGTAGCCGCCGCCCAGTACGGTCTGGACGATACGCGGGCCAGCAGGATCCTTCTCGATCTTGCGGCGGAGGTTTTTCACGTGTGAGTCAACGCTGCGCTCGTATCCTTCGAACTCGTAGCCGCGTACGCGGTTGATCAGCTCCAGCCGCGAATACACGCGGCCGGGAACGGTCGCCAGCGCTACCAGCAGGCCCCACTCGGTCGGTGTCAGTTGCACGCCGACGCCCCGGACCTGGACGTCGCGCCTGGACTCGTCAATGGTGAGCATGCCGTCGCCGTAGCTAGCAAGCTGCTGGCCGGCATCGGATGGGCCGCCGCGGCGCAAGATCGCCTGGCACCGCAGGACCAGCTCGCGCGGGCTGAACGGCTTGGTGACGTAGTCGTCCGCGCCGAGCTCGAGCCCGCGGATCCGGTCCACTTCGCTGGTCCTGGCGGTCAGCATCAGGATCGGCGTCGTCGAGCTGCCCTGCACTTCCGCGGCGACGGTCTCGCCGGGCACGTCAGGCAGGCCGAGGTCGAGGATGATCAAGTCCGGGGACGCGGTGCCGGCCATCGAGATGGCCTCGGCTCCCGATCCAGTCGACAGCACGGTGAGCCCGACTCGTTCCAGGTAGCTGCGGACAACTTCGCGCAGTTTCCGCTCATCCTCAATCAGCAGCACTGTTGCGGCCATCTGGCGCACCCCCCCGTGCGTGGCCGTCCCCCGGGCAGCCCGGCCCCCGAACCTCGCTATCCGGGCAACACCATCAGAGGACGCGCTATCACTGTACCTGGGGGCGCTACGCTCCGTGACCGCAGCGGCCGCAATGGTCATGATTCGCGACCTTTCTGCTGGTACCGCGGTGTCCGTCGTGGCGGCGTACCGCGTCCACACGGGTACCACAAGGGCTGCATCCGCGCCACCTCCCGAGCTGGTCCTCTGGTGTCATGCAGACAGGCCAATGGCGGGAGAGAGTCAGTGTCAACTGATGACCTCCTGATTCTCCTGCCATGGCTGTTGTTCGGGGGCAGCATCGTGACGATCTCGGTCATGGCCGTGCGGCGCAGGCCCAGGGACTGCGGCAAGGCCACGGCTGCACGGGCCGGTCAGCGATGGCCCCGGCCGGAGGTCACCGAAGGTGACCAGGATCCGGGCGGCACGCGACCGTCGACCGAAGGCGACCATGCGCACCATGCGCCCAGGCCTGGCTTGCGCGCCTGGCTGCACCGCGGCAGGGAGTAGTCCAGGCCGCCAGGGGTGTCCCCACGCGACCGATCATTCACGCCAGGCCGCAGCGCGGTAGCGTGGTGCCATATTGCCTGCGGGGGAGTTGCCCTTGGGCGAGCCGCGTGACGATACTGCGCAACTTGGGCATCCTGGCACCTGGATCTAAGATCCGCCATGAACGATAAGGAGCAGCTCGAATGCTTTTCCAGCAGTCAGCTCGTCACATTCTTCTTGCCCCTGCGCTGGGCGCGGCAGTAGCCATAGCCCTTGCCGCCTGCAGCAGTAGCGGCAGCGGGAGCGGCAGCACGCCGTCGTCGAGTTCGGCGCCGTCAGCGACCGCGTCCGCCAGCCCATCTGCCACCGTGTCGGCCAGCGCAAGCCAGCCGGGTCAGGGTTCACATCCCTCCAGTGCGCAGGCCACGATCGAGGCCAACTGGGCCGCTTTCTTCCTTTCCAGCACGCCGATCGCGCGCCGGGTAGCGCTCTTGCAGAACGGCAGCGCGTTCGAGTCCGTCATCAAGGCGCAGGCTAACTCCCCGCTCGCCTCCTCGGCGACTGCGAAGGTAGGCAGCGTAACGGTGGAGTCATCGACACAGGCCAAGGTGATCTACACAATTTTCGTCAGCGGCTCGCCCGCTCTCCCCAACCAGCCCGGTGTCGCCGTCTACCAGGACGGGACCTGGAAGGTCGGTGACGCGAGCTTCTGCGGCCTGCTGAGGCTGGAGAACACCGGAAGCACCGCCAAGCTGCCTGCAGCCTGCAGTTCGGCCGGCTAGCCGAATAGGGGCCGTTCAGTGGAATTGCGGGCCGAGATGGCCATCGCGCGCGCCCGCGGTCATGGGGGCGGCCGGGCTTTTGCTCTCCCCGCGCTGTGCACGCTGCTGTTCCTCACGTTCCTGGACAACACGGTCGTCAGCGTGGCGCTCGGCAGCATCCAGTCCGACCTGCATGCCGGGGTCTCGGCCCTGCAGTGGGTGGTGAGCGCCTACGCGCTCACCTTCGCCAGCATCATGCTCGCCTGCGGGATGATCGGCGACGAGTTCGGCCGCAAGAAGGTCATGCTGTCGGGCGCGGGCGTGTTCTGCGCGGGCTCAGTCGTCTGCGCGCTCGCGCCGAACGCCGCCGTGCTGATCGCCGGCCGGGCCATCATGGGGCTGGGCGCTGCCGCCAGCGAGCCCGGCACGCTGTCGATGCTGCGTCAGCTCTACACCGACGAGCGCAGCCGCAACCGGGCCGTCGGTGTGTGGGCGGCAGTGACCGGATTCGCGCTGGCAGCTGGCCCCGTCGTCGGGGGCGCGCTGGTCGGCCTGTGGAGCTGGCGCGGCATTTTCTGGTTCAACCTCGCCTTCGGCCTCGCGGCCCTCGCTGTGGCCAGCGTGGTGCTGCCCGAGAGTTCTGATCCCGATGCACACCGGGTGGATGTCTCCGGGACCTTCCTCGGCGCGGCTGCGCTGGCCGCGCTGGTCTTCGGGATCATCGGGGCGGAGAGCACAGGCTTCGCGGCGCCGCAAGAGATCGTCTTGTTCGCCGTGAGCCTGGTAGCGGCCGCCGCGTTCTTCTGGCGGGAGCACCGGGCCGCGCATCCGCTGCTGGACCTCAGATTCCTCCGCGTCCCGCAGTTCGGCACTGCTAATCTCGTCGCCTTCTGCGCCTATTTCGCCACCTTCGCGATCTTCTTCTTCACCGCGCTTTACCTCGCGGAGGTGGTTGGCGAGTCCGGCTACGGCATCGCCGGCGTATTCCTGCCGATGACGGCGCTGATGATCCTCACCTCCGTGCTGGTCGGCCGGTGGGAGACCACCATCGAGGTCCGCTGGCTGGTCTCAGCCGGCTGTGTGCTGTTCAGCGCCGGGCTGCTGCTCACCAACATCAGCCTCAGCCCGCATCCCCGTTATCTGCCGCTGGCGGCAGCGCTGGCGCTGACCGGTGTGGGCATTGGCATGACCGTCGTGCCTATTACCTCCTCGGCCATGACCGCGGTCCCGCAGGAGCGTTCCGGCATGGCAGCATCGGCCACCAACACCAGCAGGGAGATCGGCGCCGTTACTGGTGTGGCGGTACTGGGCGCTCTGGTCAACGCGCAGCTGAGGGCCGACCTCACCGGCAGGCTCCGGCACCTCGGCATTCCGGCGAATTTCCAGTCGATCGTCATCCGCGCGATCGAGACCGGCGGCGTCCCTTCCAGTGGCAACACGTCGGGGGCGGGCGGGGCGGCCGGGGCTGGCCAGGGCACGCTCGTCCAGGAGGTCATCAACGCCGCATATACGGCCTTTCACGCCGGCCTGCGGGCGGCTTTGTTCCTGTCGGCCGTGCTGGTACTTCTCGCCGGGATCCTTGCCGTCCTCACGCTCGGCCGGCCTTCCCCGCTCACCGGCGAGCCCGCTGCTGACCCGCTACCGGAGGCGCCTGCAGCCTGATCAGCCCACTAGCGGGCTGGCCGCTTCGCCGCCGGAGGAGCCGGGAACCTGACGAGCGCGCCGCCCCGGGCCGCCGCTGCCCCGCCGCCGTCCCCCGGCAGTCAGCGCCCCCGCGGTCAGCGCTCCGGCCGCCGCCCCGGGGCGCCTATTTGCTGCGCTCCGCCAGGCCACGGACGTACGCCGCCTGCCCGGCATGCTGGAGGCCATCGGAAATCACGCTAGTGAGCCGGACGCCGAGCGTCACCGGCGGATCCCAGCGCTCGTCCACGATATGGCCGAGGTCCACGTCGTCCAGGCGCTGCACATACTGGATCGTCTCGGTATACACCGCATCGTAATAAGCGGTTAGCAGGTCACCCGATGCGACCCGGACGGCCGCGACCTCGTCGGCGCTGTGCCCATACCCAGTGTCTGACTCGTCGAACGGCAGCCCGAATCGCGCCGCCCAGCCCGCTTCCGTCCATGCCTGGCTTGTCTGTGCCGCGCTCGCGACATGATCATCCTGGATCCGGGTCAGATGCCACACCAGCCACGCGATCGAATTCGCCTCGCCGTCGGGCCGGAACGCAAGCTGCTCCTTGCTCAGGCCGCCGACGACTTCATGGACAATGCCGCGGATCCTGCCGAATGCGTCTGCGAGCAGGTCACTGGGGGTCATGCCGGGTCTCCCTTCGCCGCCGAATCCTCTGCCGACGACCGTAACCGATCGGGCCGGGGCCATGTCTGCAGTGGCCGGCGGCGCGCCAGGGAGATCACGTATTCAGAGCCCTGCCGGTTGCATCGCCGATTAGCCGGGCGCCGCACCAGCGTGCATCCGAGGCGGCCGGTATCTTTAACGCGTGACCGAGCCGGCCGTTGAGAAGGTCGCGCTTGTCACCATCGCGCGGGAATGGGCTCGCATCGGGAGCATCGGCTTTGGCGGGCCGCCCGCCCACATCGCGCTGCTCCGCAAGCTCTGCGTCGACAGGCGCGGCTGGATAACGGCCGGCGAGTTCGAGGACGGGGTCGCCGCCACGAATCTGCTGCCTGGCCCTGCCTCCACGCAGCTAGCGATCTTCTGCGCCTGGCGGCTCCGCGGGGTGGCCGGAGCGCTGCTCGGCGGGGCCTGCTTCATCCTGCCCGGCTTGGTCATCATCCTCGCCCTGGCCGGGCTGTTCCTCGCCCGTCATGTGCCGCTCTGGGTGACTGGTGCCGCTGCCGGTGCCGGCGCGGCAGTCCCCGCTGTGGCCGTCAACGCGGCCGTCGGGCTGGCGCCGTCCAGCTGGAAACGGGCCGGCCAGCTCCGGTCGGCGCGGGCGCGATGGCTTGCCTACCTTGGTGCGGGCGCGATCGCGGCGGCACTGATCGGCCCCTACCTTGTCGTCGTCCTGCTCGGCTGCGGCCTGATAGAGGTGGCGGCGCGGCTCCCGCGCTCGCCGCGGCAGGACGGCCCGCGCCTCAGTGCCCTGACTGCGCTACCTGCACTGCCCGCGCTACCTGCACTGCCCGCGCTGGCAGCCCCGGCTCTTGCCAGCGCCGGGCTTGGCGCAGTCGCCTGGGTCGCATTCAAGGTCGGCGCCCTCTCCTACGGGGGCGGTTTCGTGATCATCCCGCTGATGCAGCACGACGCGGTGATCACCTATCACTGGATGACAGGCGCCCAGTTCCTCAGTGCGGTCGCGCTCGGCCAGATCACGCCGGGGCCCGTGGTCCAGACCGTCGCCGTCGTCGGTTACGCGGCGGCTGGGCTGCCTGGCGGCCTGCTGGCCGCGCTGGTCGCGTTCACGCCGTCGTTCGCTTTCGTCATCGCCGGTGCCCCCCATTTCGGGCGGCTGCGTGCGAGCACCCGCGTGCGGTCATTTCTGACCGGAGCCGGTCCCGCCGCCATCGGGGCGATCGCCGGGGCGGCTATCCCGCTCAGCGCGGAACTCAGTCATCTCTGGCAGGCCGGGATCGCCGCCGCCGCCGCCGGGTGGCTGCTGGCGCGTCGCGGGAGCGTCGTGACCGCGCTGCTCGCGGCCGCCGCTCTGGGCGTCATCGCGGCGCTGGCCGGCGCGCCCGTCAGCCACTGACCCCGCTCAGCCCGCCGGATCATGGCGATCGGCGGGTCACGGCGAGAGCGGGCGGGTCACGGCGAGAGCGGCGAGCGGACGCCGCCAGTACCGCCGGACAACTCGCGGAGTGCGTGCTGGGCCCGGGTAGGGCAGAGTGGGCGAGTGACTACCGCCGCTGCAGCCGATCTCGCCGCGCCGCTGGCGGGATACGCCAGGCGATTCCACGCTGCGGCCGGCGATGCGCACCACGTTGCCTCGCCGCTCGGCGCGTGGCTGCTGCTCGCGCTCTGCGGCCCGGCCAGCTCGGGGCAGACCAGGTCCGAGCTGGCCGCGGTGCTGGGCTGCGAGATCGAGGCTGCGGCCGCGGCGGCCGCGGCGCTCCTGGCCGAGCCGCACCCGCTGGTCGCTGCCGCAGCCGCGGAGTGGCACCTGCAGGACGTCATGACCGACGTGCTGGCCGGCTGGGAGGCAGGCCTGCCGTCGGCGGTGGCCACCGGAGTACTGCGCGATCAGGCACAGCTCGACGAATGGGCGAGCCAGCGCTCGCTCGGGATGATCCGCGAGTTTCCGCTCACGATGGACCCGGATACCGTACTGATGCTGGCCACGGCGATAGCGACGAGGGTGTCCTGGGCCCGGCCGTTTGAGCTCGCGGCGGCCAGCGAACTGGGCCCGGACAGCCAGTGGGCGGCCCGGCTGCGCCGCGTGCTGCGTACGCCTGCCGTGCGGGACTCTGGCCACCAGCAGTTCATCGCGCCGACGCAGGCGGCAGGCGACGTCGTGGTGCACACTGCGCGCGCGACCGGCGGCCTGCTGGTCACCTCCGTGGCCGCGGCCCCGGACGTGCCTGCCGCGGACGTGCTGGCGGTCGGCTACGATCTCGCGACCGCCGTCGCCGCCGGACGGCAAGTGGCCCGTCGCTCGCTGTTCGACCTAGAGCTCGGCGAAGGTCCGCTGTGGCTGCTGACCGAGCAAGCCGCGCACGTGACGACGGGCGACGGCCGGGAGGAACGGTGCACTGCCGTGCTGCCCGCCTGGTCCGCCGACAGCTCCTATGACCTCAAGAAGCCGGGCCTCGGCTACCCGGAGGCCGCCGCCGCGCTGGCCGCACTGCTCGGGCTCACCAGCTACAAATACGCGGCGAAGCAGGCGTGCGTGGCCCGCTACAGCAGGACCGGATTCGAGGCGGCGGCCGTGACTGCTCTGGCCATCGCCATGAGTGCGCAAATCCGGCCCATGGGCGTGCTGCGCATCGCCCAGCTGAGGTTCGGGCATCCGTTCGCTGTCGTCGCGGTCGCCGCCGATGACCAGGCCGTCCAGGCCAAGAATCGCCGCCCGGGCCCATGGCACGGCATGCCCGTCTTCTCCGCGTGGGTCACCGAGCCGCAGGAAGCTGTCGAGGACCCGCCACCCGCGTGACCCCGGGGACTGGCGGCGCTGTTTTGCCTCATTGTGGCCCAGGTTCTAGGTTTTCGCCCATGCACAG
>ODAK010003658.1_pt1 | contig 15894 bp, 15 predicted proteins | sample 1539591 | NCBI WGS metagenome assembly ODAK01 (sample SAMEA3539303, study PRJEB22396) | soil metagenome | biome: tundra; feature: field; material: soil | place: USA | collected 2010-05 | depth 0.15 m
TGATTCGACCGAAACGGAGCTTCTCACCGCGAACTGGCCGTCATTTGGAGTACGATAACCCTTCCCCTTAGAGGGCCGCTCGAATGAAACGCAATGTATCAATACTTTCTGCCCTTGCGATCTGCCTGACGCCGATAGCACTGAGTCAAAGACCATCATTGGAGCCCTTGAAGCCGATTGGCGTAGGTCGGAATACCGACGAGTGGGGATGGATGAGCTTCGTCGCATTCAACGACAACGGCACTGAAGTGGCTTCAGATGGTGCAACAACTTCGAAGGACGTCTCGGGCGAACTAAGCTTCTGGACGTTTCTTGAAGGACGCTTCATTCGAAAGTTGCCCGTCAAACCCACCGCAATCTCCGGCGATTTCAAGTACTACGCGAGCTACAACTCAGTTGGCGATCTGACCACCGGAAGAACGTTGGTTTCCTTGGGTGAAGATACGTTCGCTACTTTCGCTTTCAGTCATGACAGCCATTACGTTGCCGAATCGATATGGAGAAACGCGCCGAGCGGTGCGAGAATCCGCGTGCTGGAACTTCCGACTCTCAGGCCAGTGAGCGGGTTCAGCAGGAATTCTGCCCAGAGCAGGGATGTCTTCAGGTCAGCTTCAAGGAATTGACAGTGCCATCCATGCCGATCCTGGAAGGACATGTAGACGCGGTGTGGACCGTTCGAGCTGTCCATCGGATCATTATAGGCGAATAAGAGGCGAACAGTATCCACAGGTGCCGCCGAGTGCTTCGGAGCAAGGTTCGTGCTACGTTATTGGCATGGTCAAGCGGATCGGAAAGTTCGTCTTACTGCTCGCCGGAGCTTTCATAACGGTCGGAGCAGTCATTACTGGCGCATTCATGCTGGCCGGCGCCGTAGCCGCTGCCGCAGTCTTGCTACTTTATGCCTCTGTCGTGGTCCTTGTGAGACGGATAACGAGGAGAACGGGACCGCGGCCGTCGCTGACGGCCGGCTGAGCGCCTTGAAGGGAAGTAGAAGATGACGGACGAAGAGTTCAATCAACGCATGGACAAATTGGCCGCCAGGCACGAGGCTCTGAATCGGGCCATCGAACGGCGCGATAAGGAACTCGAGGCAATTGGGGCTCAATTGGCGTCGATAAACGTACAGCTCGAAGCGTTGGCCAACAAACATCGTCAATAGCAGTTGCTGCCATGAATCGCAAAAGATCAGCCAGACGAAAACGACTAAAGCTCCTGTGGAAGATCGCCAGGGATTGTGAATTGGGTATTGCAACCAGTGTGTGAAGATGCTCTGGCGGACCTATGAGGCGGCCGACAAGCGTGTCGAGGAAATGAAAGCCAGACCAGACTGCCAAAAGCCTTATCTGCTTCACTCGTACAGATGCCCACACGGCGAGGGCTGGCATGTGGGTCACAATAACAAGCTCGGGTTTCCGATCTCTATTTGCATCGGGGAAATGCGCTGATGGGACGCAAGCGGCCGGCGTCTGATACCTAGCCCAAGCCCAAATCACTCCACGACAGGCCTGAGGATGTCCTCGGGGCCGTTCTGTTTTGTAGGAAATCTGAAGGAAAGAATCTCCGTTTCAGCGCTTTCTACCGTTTTGCAGGAAAATGCAGGAATTGAAAACACGTAACTTACTGATTCTATATGGATCATAGAGAATCGGGGGCATCTCTTCCAAGGGTACCGTGTTGGGGGCCGGCGTCGCAGGTCATTCCCGCACAAGGCTGTTCTTGCCGAGCGAGCGCGCACTAAACTGGAATCATGCTGGACTTCGAGATTGCCCCCAACCAGGCCGCGGCGTTGTTGAAAGAGAACAAGGCCCGCCTCATCGATGTGCGCGAGCCGTGGGAGTTCGAAACCTCGCACATCGCAGGCAGCTTGCCGATGCCGATGGGCGAAGTGTCGGCCCGCGCCCACCAGGAATTGGACCCCGAGGAGCGGCTGGTGGTCATGTGTCACCACGGCATCCGCTCGATGAACGTGGCCGTCTGGCTCCGCGAGCAGGGTTTTGAGCAGGCACAGTCGGTGCGCGGTGGTATCGATGCATGGTCGGCCGAGGTGGATCAGGCGGTCAGGCGTTATTAGCGGGGCGATCATTATCCTTGCGGTTTATTTCAGAGATCTATTGCTTTCACAATTCCGTAACCTCCGCGCCATAAACCTGTAACTTGAGCTCCCTATAGTTCGTTGAGGATACAGAACCTTCCCTTTCCCCAGCCAGACGGAAAAACCCAACAGGCGGCACACACATTCAGGGAAGATTTTTGTCCACGCGCCGACCTGGTCGACGCACGCCGCGCGTCCCGTGGCCGCGCTTCCCCGCGGCTTTTTTCCATGAGGATTTGCCAACAGGGTGTTGCCACCCAGGAGGTTGAAAACGACATGAAATGCAAGAAGATCGCGCTTGTTCTGAGTCTTGCTCTGAGTCTCGCTGCATTTTCCGCCACCGGCCCCATGCTGGCCCAGGAACGTGAGCGGACGATTCCGCATCTCGATCACGTGTTCGTGATCATGATGGAAAACCACTACATTAGCCAGATCCTCGGCAATCCCAATGCGCCGTACATCAGCACGTACGCGGCGACTGCGAACCTTGCCAACAATTACTGGGGCGTGGGCCACCCGAGCCTCACCAACTACCTTGAAGTCGTGGGCGGTTCCAACTTCGGGATTGTCAACGACAACTCGCCGGATTGGCACAATTCAAACTGCGTCTCCACGTTGGCCTCGCCTGTCAACGAGTCCACAACTCCGGCCGTTGATTGCCCCATCGAGGGCAGCGGCATGGATGCGGCAACGCCGAAGGTTGACACCACCAACGAAGGCACCCCGGCCGAGCCCATCTACAACGACCCCATCGCGCCGGCCAAGACGGTTGGCATCAGCATCGCCGACCAACTGGTGGAACATGGGTTGAGCTGGAAGTCCTATCAGGAGGACCTGCCTCCGTATGGCGCCGATAAAGTGAACAACAGTGATGGGCTGGTGTCGGACGTAACCCAGTCGGAGCCCGGAATGCCCAAGCTGTATGCCGTGAAGCACAACCCGTTCGTCTATTTCGCGGATGTGCAGGAAGGCACTGATCCGAGGCTCAGCCTCAAGCAGGCTGTGGATTTCCACCAGTTGTTTGCGGATCTGAAGAGCGGTCACGTGCCGAATTATTCGCTCATCGTTCCCAACCAGTGCCATGACCAGCACGGGCGTGGCTCAAGCGAAATGGGGACTGGCTGCTCGGTGGACCAAAATGCAATCGCGCAGGGCGATGCGGCGCTGAGCATTCTAATTCCAGCGATCAAGAGCTCTCCTGCTTGGAAAGAAGGCCACAACGTAATCGTCACGGTATGGGACGAGAACGACTATAGCTCGCTACCGAACCGGGTCGTCGCGATCGTGGACACCAACTATGCGCCCGCAGGAAAACCCAGCGGCGTGAAGTACAGCCACTTCTCTCTGCTCAAGACGATTGAAGCTGGTTTCGGTTTGCACTACCTTAACCATGCGGCCGACGAGAACGTGAGGCTGATGTCGGATTTGTTCGGCGCCAAATAACGCTCCTGTTCACTACCGAGGCCGGTCTCGCCCTTTGCGCGACTGGCCTCTTTGTGTTCAGCGGTGCGGAAGATTGGGCTCGGGCAAGGGGGCGGCTGCACGGGCTATACTCTCTTCTGTCTGTTTTTGAAGGGAGCACTGCAATGTCTTCGTCCGCCGTGGCTTACGCCCACCAGAACCATCCCCGCTTTTTGAACGAGCTGAAAGATCTGCTGCGAATTCCGTCGATTTCCACACTGCCCGAGCATAAGGGCGACTGCCGCAAAGCTGCCGAGGTGCTGGCCGCGGAATTGAAGCGCATCGGCATGGAAAACGTGCGGCTGATCGAAACCGCCGGCCATCCTCTGGTGTATGCAGACTGGCTCCACGCCGCCGGCAAGCCGACCGTCCTGTGCTATGGCCACTACGATGTGCAGCCGACCGATCCGCTGGACGAATGGCTCTCGCCGCCCTTCGAGCCCACCGAGCGCAATGGCAACATCTACGCCCGCGGCGCAGTGGATGACAAAGGCCAGGTTTGGGCGCAGGTAAAGGCGCTGGAGTCGCTGATGGCTGCCAACAAGGCGTTGCCGCTGAATGTGCGCGTCCTGCTGGAAGGCGAAGAGGAGGTCGGCGGCGAGGGAATTGCCAAATTCGTGGCCTCCAAGCCGCCCGAGTTGAAGGCCGACTTTGCTCTGGTATCCGACACTGAACTGTTTGCGCCCGGCCTGCCGACGCTGTGCGTGGGATTGCGCGGCATGATCTATACCGAGCTTGAGGTGCGCGGCGCAAAGACCGACCTGCACTCCGGAATGTACGGCGGAGCAGCCCCGAATCCCTTTGTTTCGCTGGCGCAAATTCTGGCCAAGCTCAAGGACGAGGAGGGCCACATCCTCATCCCCGGTTTCTATGACGGCATCATCCCCCCGAGCCCCGAGGAACTGGCCGCGTGGCAGAGCCTGCCCTTTGACGAGGAGCACTACCGCATCACCGAAGTCGGTTCGCGGCAACTGGTGGGCGAAGCCGGCTACAGCGTCCTGGAGCGCACCTGGGCCCGGCCCACGCTGGATGTGCATGGCATCCCCGGCGGCTTTATCGGCGCCGGCGCCAAGACGGTGATCCCCGCCAAGGCAGTGGCCAAGGTGTCCATGCGCCTGGTGCCCGGCATGGTACCGGCGAAGGCATTCGCGCTCTACAAGAGCTATGTGGAGAAGATCGCACCCGCAGGCGTGGATATTGACGTGCGGATGATTCACTCCGGCGATCCCTGCCTGATCCCTGTCGATAACCCGTACATCCAGGCCGCTACTCATGCACTCAAGGAGGTTTGGGGCAAGGAGACGGTATTTATCCGCTCCGGCGGATCGATTCCCATTGTCGGCGACTTTGACCGTCACCTCGGAGTGCCCAGCGTGATGATGGGTTTTGGGCTGCCGGACGACAATATCCACGCCCCAAACGAGAAGTTCCATTTGAAGAACTTCGAACTGGGCATAGACTCGATTGTGCGCTTTCTGGAGGAGGCGGGCCGTTGAGTCTGGCGGGCCGCGATCCGGAGGAGGCCGCGGTCGCGCTGGAAGCAGCGGGCTTTGTTCTGGCGGGGGGCCGGTCCAGCCGCATGGGGGCGGACAAGGCCCTGATGCCGCTCGCCGGCCAGCCGTTGGCTGGATACGCGCTGGCAGCACTGCGCGAAGCAGGGCTGTCGGTGTCGATCGCCGGCGCTCGCACGACCCTGGGGGCCTTGGCGCCGGTGGTTGAGGATGCTGAGCCCGACCGGGGCCCTCTAGGGGGCATCTGCGCCGCTCTCAGCTCCACTTCTGCACATTGGACGGTCTTTCTGCCCGTGGATTTACCGCTTTTGCCTGCCTCGTTGGTTGGTTTCCTGCTCAATCACGCAAAAATAACGGGCGCGCCCGTCACGGTTCCCTCGGTGAACGGGTTTGCCCAGACCTTTCCGGCTGTTATTGACCGGGAAGCTCTGCCGGGGTTGAAGAACGAACTCGACGCCGGACGCGGCGGGTGCTTCGCGGCGTTTCAGGCTGCCGCGCGCCTTCTAGGCCGGCCGGTGTCGATCGTCGCCGTTGAGCCATTGCTCCAATGCCGGCAACTTGCCCATCCGGACGCCCTGCCCGCAACTCGATGGTTTCTCAATGTGAATCGACCGCAGGACCTGCGCCGGGCTGAGACCCACCTGAGCGGCGCTCTTCGCGTAATCTGAATCCAGGACAATGCCCGACTCTCCCGCCAATCCCGAATTTGAACCCACTCCCTACCCGGAAGACTTCGACGGGTCGGCTGAAGAGATATCCGAAGAGCTTGTCGCGGAGTTGGAACAGCCGGTGCCGACTGCCGCGGAGTTGGCCGAGCCGGCCATTTCCTTCAGGCATGTCAGCATTTCCTTTGACGGCCGATCCATCCTGGAGGACGTAAGCTTCTCCGTCGATCGCGGCCAAACCCTCTGCATTCTGGGGCGTAGTGGCGTTGGCAAGTCGGTGGCTCTGCGCATGCTGATGGGCTTTCTCAAGCCTGATTCGGGATCGATCCACCTGGAAGGGCAGGAGATCACCGGACTTGACGAGGAGGGCATGCGCGCCATCCGCAAGCGGGTTACGATGGTCTTCCAGAACGGCGCCCTCTTCGATTCCTTGAGCGTGCGCGAAAACGTAGCCTTTCCTCTGCGAGAGCGGGGGGGCCTGGCGGAGGACCAGATTCAGCAACTTGTGGACCGGCTGATCGGACTTGTCGGTGCTGAAGATGCGGTGGAGGCCTATCCAGCCAGCCTTTCGACGGGGCGGAAACGTGCTGTGGCCATAGCCCGAGCGCTGGCATCGCAACCAGAGGTGGTGCTCTACGACGAGCCAACCACCATGGTGGATCCGATCATCGCCCGCCGCCTCGGCGGAATCATTCAGCGCCTTAAGCAGCAGCTTGGATTCACCAGTATTGTGGTTACGCACGATATGCGATTTGCCGAGCGGCTGGCCGACAAGGTGCTGTTTCTGGACGAGGGCAAAGCCCGTTTTTTCGGCCCGCTGAAAGCATTTCTGGCTTCCTCCGACCCGCATATTAAGCAGTTTCTTGTACTTGACGCGTACACGTTGCCTATGGAATGAGGATTTTTTATCTTTTAGTAACCAGGCCTCGATACGATTTTTCTTGCATTGTGGTGGCCATCAGTAGGAGTCTGGTGTTGTCATCCCATTCCGATTCAACGGCTGTGAGGGTTAGGGCGTAATGCTCGGACGCGATCTTCCCATTCAGAAAATTTTAGTAATCACTTTGTTATCAATGACTTGGACGCTTTGTTGAGTTTCTTGAGGGCTTGGACTAGAGACTTTGGTTTTTTGACTGCAAGACTTTGCGGTCAAAAGGGCTCAGATTAGGCCGACGGCTGTTTGGTAAACTTTCAAGCAAGCCGCACAGAAAATGACAATTCAGAACAAGGGCATGCCTCGGAAGCATGGGCCGGCATGGATTCACCGGAAACGTCGCAAGATTGCACAATGGCTTGCAACCTCGGCCCTCAAAGAGGGTTCCAGACCCCAAAAAGGATCCGGTGCAATTTCAATTTCGCCACGGCGCCGGAATTGTGCGCGCTGTCTTTTTTGGGGAATTCGATTCCCATTTCCCCTCCCCCTGATAAGGGTTTTGAACCATCGAGGTCTGCGGGACGCATATGGCAACATCGGAATTCTGGCAACGAGTCTCCGCTTCAGTCTCTTCTTCCCCGGAATGGGCGGAAAGCGTGGGCGGCGGCACTTCCCGCAGTTCGCGGGAAGCGGTCAAGGGCTGGATGATTCTGGATGCGGTTACGATCCTTGGGGCCTCGGTGCTTGCTACCCTTTATGAACTGCGGACCGGCCCGGTGAATGGCGCAAGAGGGTTCTGGCGAGGGACACTCATTCATGGCCGCCCGATGTGGATCATGCTGGCCCTGCTATGCGGATTTACAGTCGCACTGATTTTCACCAGCAGGCGGTTGCATCTTTACTCCCCCAGACGGCTTACCAGTTTCCTTCATGAGCAGCGTCTCAGCCTGCAGGCATGCTTCACCTCCGGTTTGCTGCTGACGGGCACGCTTTACCTGGTAAAAGCCGAAGACATTCCCCGCAGTATTGTGCTGATAACCATTGGGCTGGTCGCCTTCTCGCTAAGTTCGCGCAGGCTGATCTACCGGATGATGCTCTATCGCCAATTCGATCTCGGCCGGGGAACTCGCAATGCACTGATTGTGGGTACAGGTCCTGAGGCGCATGCTCTCCGCCATCACCTGGAAAGCATTCGGCATCTTGGCTACACATTCAAAGGGTTCATCGACTTTCCCGGCTCGAACTCTCGCTTTGTAGCCACCGCAGGCGATGTCGTCGGAACGTTGGAAACGCTCTTCCAGCATGCGCGAAAACAGTTTGTGGATGAGATTTTCTTCACCACCCCTTGTGAGCGCGGAATCATCCAGGACGTGCTGGTGCAGGCACGGGCTCACGGGATAGACCTGCGCGTGGTTCCCGAAATGTACGACGGCTTGACTTGGAACAGTCCGATCGAATATATAGGCCAGTTCCCCACCATTCCGCTGCACTGCGGCCATGTTCCCGAGATCGGCCTGCTGCTCAAGAGGGCCCTGGACGTTGTGTTGTCAAGCTTGGTATTGATGGTTCTTTCCCCGGTGCTGCTGCTCATCGCCATAGCCATCAAGCTGGATTCGCGGGGCTCGGTCTTTTATGTTTCGGAGCGTCTGGGAAAGAAAGGCCGCGTGTTTCGCTGCTTCAAGTTCCGCACCATGGTGCTTGATGCTGAAAAGCGGCGTGCCGACGTAATGCACATGAACGAGCGCGATGGCGTTCTGTTCAAGATCACCAACGATCCCCGGGTCACCAGGCTTGGCGGTATCCTGCGCAAGTATTCACTGGACGAATTCCCGCAGTTCTTCAACGTTCTGCGTGGCGACATGAGCGTGGTGGGTCCCCGTCCGCCCCTGGCCAGCGAGGTGCGCGAATACAAGCTAAGCCATCTGCGCCGCCTCGATGTGACCCCCGGCATTACCGGCTTGTGGCAGGTACAGGGCCGCCAGGACCCTTCCTTCGACAGCATGTGTCGCTCGACGTGAGATACATCGAGAGTTGGAGCATCCTGCTTGATCTGAAGATCATCCTGCGCACCATCGGCGTGGTCTTCTCCGGTACGGGCTCTTAGGGAATCTCTGACTAAGTCACTGTTTTGAAGGGTACGGGCTTCAGCCCGTACATGAGTGCCACAGAATCAGCAGGGCTTTAGCCCCTGAGGGAATGCCGGCTGCTCAAAACGAACCTGTTCAGAGTTTCCTTAGCGGGCTGGAACACCGATTGCCCGGCACAGCCCCCGGGATCAACTTACGCCCACTTCTTCTTCTTTGGGGGCAAAGATGTTGCCCATGCGGCGGATCTGGGCGCCTACGCCGGCCAGCTTCTCCTCGATGCGCTCGTAGCCGCGGTCCATATGATAGACGCGGTCGAGTATCGATTCACCGTCAGCCACAAGCGCCGCAAGGACCAGCGACGCGGAAGCACGCAAGTCGGAGCACATGACGGCGGCAGCCGAAAGCCTGGAAGCCCCGCGCACCGCGGCGGTGCGGCCATCCAACTTGATGTTGGCGCCCATGCGCACCAGCTCCTGGACGTGCATGAAACGGTTTTCGAAGATGTTCTCCTTGATGACGCTGACGCCCTCGGCTTGCGTGACAAGGGCCATATACTGCGCCTGCATGTCGGTGGGGAAACCGGGGTACTCCTCGGTAGAGATGTCGGCTGCATGCAACGGCCCTTCGCACCGCACGCGCACCGTGCCGGGATCGAGAATATCCACGCGAACACCGGTTTCTTCCAATTTGGCAATCACTGCGCCGAGATGAGCCGCGTTGCAGTTGGCCACCGTCAGGTCGCCCCCGGTAATTGCGCCGGCCACCAGGAACGTCCCCGCCTCAATGCGATCCGGGTTGATGCGATAGCGCGCGCCGTGCAGACGGGTAACGCCCTGAACGCGGATAGTGGATGTCCCGGCCCCCTCGATCTTCGCGCCCATGGCGGTCAGCAGCGCAGCCAGGTCGGGGATTTCAGGCTCGCGCGCGCAATTTTCCATCAGGGTCTCGCCGTCGGCCAGGACTGCGGCCATCAGCAGGTCCTCGGTGCCGGTGACGGTGATCTTGTCGAAGACGAGATGCGCGCCCCGCAAGCGCTCGACGCGCGCTTCAAGGTAGCCGTGTTCCTGAGTGATGGTAGCGCCCATCTTTTCCAATCCCTTGATGTGCAGATCGATGGGCCTGCCTCCGATGGCGCAGCCGCCGGGCATGGCTACCCGCGCCATGCCGGTGCGGGCGATGAGGGGGCCGAGCACCAGGGAACTGGCGCGCATGGTTTTTACAATCTCGTATTTTGCTTCGGGATCGGAGAGGGTGCGGCAACTGATCCTGGTGCGGTGACCATTACTCCCATCGCCCAGCCAGACTTCGGCTCCCATGGAAGCCAGCAGGCGTCGCTCGGTATCGATATCGCGAACCTGGGGAATGTTCTCGAGGGTGATATCGTCCTTGGTAAGGATGGCCGCGGCCATGCAGGCGAGCGCCGAGTTCTTTGCGCCCGAGACGCGAATCGTGCCCACCAGCGGATTGCCGCCGCGAATGACGAATTTATCCATGAAAGAAGAGTTGCTCCTGGCCTTCTAGTGGTGTCCGCCACAAAGATGGTCGTTTATGTTTTGAAAGGGCACGACTTCAGTCGTGCCGCAAACGGCCCAAAATAAGGTGGGCTTTACAGGCTGCGGAAAAACTCCCGCTTCCGGGCTCTGTAACAGGGCACGACTTCAGTCGTGCCGATAAAGCCAATAAAATCAATGGGCTTTAGCCCCTGCGGGATGTCATTTGGACCAATCCCTCTGAAATCAGCCCATTTTCCGCTGCCTGTTTAGCCCCGGTGAGAAGCATCTCTTTCACATTCAACCCATTTGCTGTCGATTGCCGACACTTGCGCTCTCTACAGCTCCAGCACATTGTCCTCAATCGCCAGCCGCACGTTGCCGTCGGATTTTGCCAGGCGGCGCACGGCCTCCGGCTTATCAACTTTGGCTTTAAGCATCACCAGCGCAACCGGGACGCTGCGTCCTGCGCTCTTGATGGTGTCGACAGCCGTGGGGCGGTCAATCTTGCAGGCGCACATGAGGATGCGGATGCCGCGCTCGACCAGCTTGGAGTTTTGCATGTGTACGTTGACCATCAGGTTCTCGTACACATAGCCCAGCCGGGTCATGGCGCCGGTGGTGATCATGTTCAGAATCATCTTCTGAGCGGTGCCGGCCTTCATGCGCGTGGAACCGGAGACGACCTCGGGACCGACGTCGGAAATAATCGAGATATCGGCGGCTGCCGACAGGGGCGTGTCGTGGTTGCAGGTGACTGCGGCGGTGTGAGCTCCACGGGCGCGGGCATAGGCCACGGCGGCCACTACATAAGGAGTGCGGCCTGAGGCAGAAACCCCTACGACGATGTCTTTGCGTGTGGGGCGGCGACGGGCAATGTCGCGTTGGCCAAGCTCTTCGGAGTCCTCGTTGACCTCGACGGCCGAGGCCAGCGCCTTGGGACCGCCGGCCATGATGTACTGCACTTGTCCGGGGGCGGTGGAGTAAGTGGGAGGGCACTCCGAGGCGTCGAGCGCTGCAATGCGACCGCTGGAGCCTGCGCCGACGTAAATCAGGCGGCCGCCATCGCGAAGGCAACGAGCCACCTGGTCAATGACCAGCGCAATTTCAGGAAGGGCCTTCTTGACTGCAGCCTGAACCTTCATATCTTCATGATTGATGATGCGGGCGATTTCGATTGCGGACTTCGTGTCAAAGCCTTGAGACGCCTCGTTTTGGCTCTCGGTGGTCAAATCTTGAAGCAAGGGTGCCCGGTCTTTCTTGATTTCCTCTTTTTGGGCTCCGGCCGTCCCCTCCGTCGAGCTGGTTAGCATCGCGTCTATCCCCAAGTTTTTATTGTATCTGCAAAACCGTCAACTTCGACAGAATTCTCCTTTCGCGCCCAAGTGTCATGGGAGCCCAGGTTGAGGAAAGGGCCGGTCACAATGCCTCCCGGACCGCGTTGTGAAAAGCCGGTCTTATTTCGCGGATCAATTGGCTTTGCCGGTCGGGCCAGGTCCGGTTGGTGAGTAAAGTCGCTGCGATTCCCGCATCGAGGTCAATCCATAACGAGCAGCCGCTGAAACCGAGGTGCCCGATGGAGTGGCGCGAAAAATGATGGCCCGAAGATGAATTGTCGGAAGGCGTATCCCAACCGAGCGCGCGGGAACTGCCTTCCGGACTCTGGCGCTCGGCAAAACGCGCCACTGTCGAGGGGTCAAAGAGGCCGTGCTTTGCCGGGGTCGAACCGGCAACAAGAATCTCGGCGGCGAATCGCAGCAAGTCCGGCACGTTGGAAAAGAGCCCTGCGTGGCCGGCGTTGCCGTTGAGCAGCCACGCGTGCTCGTCCTGCACCTCACCCTGGATTCGGCGGCGCCGCCAGCCGGTGTCTTCCTCGGTGGGAGGAATCGACGGCCGGGCGTCAAGCTGAGGGCAGAAGCGAGTGGCGGTCATTCCCAACGGCGCATGGATTTCGCGCCCCACCCAGGTGGCCAGGGGTTCATTCATGCAGACTTCCAGCGCCTTTCCCAGCAGCATAAAACCGGGATCGGAGTATTCGCCTCGCTCGCCCGGCTCGGCTTCCAGAGGCAGTTCCAGCAAGGCGCGAAACAGGTCCGCCGGCGAATTCACGGTACGGAAGAGCTCGACGTAGCCGGGCAGTCCCGAGTTGTGTGCCAGCAGGTTACGCACTGTTACCAGGTGCGCGTGCTGTCCGGATGCACGGCCCACAACAAATCCAGGCAGAAGATCGCCAAGCGGCGTGTCGAGGCGGAGCTGGCCGCGTTGATAGAGCAGCATGGCCCCAGCCGTTGTGGCCGCTACTTTGGTGATGCTGGCTACGTCATAAACCGTGTTCGCCGAGACCGCAGGAGCGCCTTCGTCATAGGTGAAGTGGCCAAGCGCGTCTTGAAGCACGACCTTGCCCCCGGCCAGCACCCCAAAGGCGCAACCGGGAAAAGCGCGTGCGGCGATGGCGTTCGTCAGAATCCGGTACACGGCGGCGAACCGGTCACGCGAGGCGGCTGGGCTGGCAGACGGGCTGATGTCGGACTCCATCTCTATCTTGAATCGTATCTTGGATGGGCTCCTCTCTTGAGTGCGTGTCTTTATCTTCGTGCCTTGACGAGAGACCGAAGCTATCCTTGTTGCCGGATCGCAAGTCTATCTAGCAAAGGAACAGGGGAGGGTTGGATGCATTTGCTGCGCGGATGGTGGACAGCCGCAATCGTATTGGCCTTTGTGGGCGCGTCCTGCAATCTTGCGTCATCGCAGGCATCGAACCCGGAAAGTGCGGCTGCACAGGCGGACCAAACCAGTGTGGCGCCACCCGCCGACGCACCTCCGCCCCCGCCTGCCAAGAAGACCTACACCGTGCCTGCCGGCACCAAGGTGCTGTTGCAGTTGCGCAGCGCCATCAATACCAAGAGTGCCAAGCCCGGCGACGGCGTTTATCTGGCCTCCACCTTTCCAGTGGTTGTGGGAAACAGGGTAATGATCCCGGCTGGAGTTTACGTGCAAGGAGTGGTAGACCGTGTCACCCGGGCAGGTCGCGTACATGGCAAGGCGCAACTCGACATGCACTTCAGCTCAATCATCTTTCCCAACGGCTCAGTAGTGGAGATTCCCGGCATCGTCAACAGCCTGCCCGGAGCCAGGAAACAATCGGTGAAGGACGACGGCGAAGGAACGATCGAACAGGACAGCAACAAGGGCCGAAACGCCGGGAGGGTAGCCGAGATTGCAATCCCGACTGGGGGAACAGTTGGCTCCATCGGTGGTCTCGGTTCCGGTCATCCGCTTGCGGGAGGCATTGCCGGAATCGGCGCGGGAGTTGCGGCTGTGGGTCTGGTATCGCTCTTTACCCGCGGAGCGGATGTGAGTATAGAGAGCGGAACCCAGGTGGAAATGATCTTGCAGAGACCGCTGGCTCTCGAGGAAGGGAATCTTGCGGACGGCGGCTTTCCAGCATTCTCGCCTGCGCTGGTACCTGCCGCCAACCAACCTAAACCAATGGAAAAACCGGCGCGCGCACGCGTCGTGTGTCCTCCGGGAGGCCTCGGTTGCGAGTAAATTAGAAGAGAGATGGAAACGGCTACTCCAGACCCAATATCACCAACCGAAGCTGTCGCGGCAGAAGCGATCACACCTCTGCCGGTATTGGACCCCGCCCCCGTTGTGTCGCCCAAGGCCGGGGGGATCGGGCTTTGGGTGCGCGACCTGTTGGTTTCCGTTGCCGCTTCGGTGTTGATCATTACCTTTCTTTACCAGCCGGTCCGCGTAGAAGGAACCAGCATGTTGCCGCGGCTGGAGGACCACGACAGGCTCTTCATCAACAAATTCGTCTACCGTATTACCGCCATCGAGCGCGGCGACATTGTGGTCTTTCACTATCCCCGCGATCCGGAGAAGAGCTATATAAAGCGCGTGATCGCGCTGCCCGGTGACCGTTTGCGCGTGGATCGCGGCCTGGTCTGGCTGAACGGCAATCCGTTGCCTGAGCGATATGTTCCCGAAGAGTACAAGGACAGCCGCTCAATGACGGAGATTGTCATTCCCGATGGATACTATTTCATGATGGGAGACCACCGTTCCATCTCCTCCGACAGCCGCGAATTCGGCCCCGTCGACCGCGATTTGATTTACGGAAAAGCCGTCTTTGTCTACTGGCCGGCCAAAGACGCGGGAGTGGTACATTAGAGCGCTGACGGCTGCCGGATCTTCCAACCCCTTAGGCAGCTCCTCGAGCTTATCCTCTTCGCGTTTCCATCCTTGAAACTGTACAATGGCTTACGACACTTGCACCTTTTTGAGCCAGGTTCGATGCAATTCGGAGAGGCTGTGGTGTGTCGGGCGAAGACGTGTGCTACGCGCGTCGAAATCTTTCACGGGGCTTCAAACATCAAAGAACCAAGTTGTTGATTCTAAAGTCGACCAATGACCTTAGACACTAGCGGTTGAATCCACTCCTCGGAGATGCGATGCAGGCGATTCTAGCGCTCGAAGACGGGCGCATCTTCCGTGGCCTCGGCTATGGGCACCCCGGCGAATGCCAGGGCGAAGTTGTTTTCAATACTTCCCTTACCGGATACCAGGAAATCGCCACCGATCCCTCCTATGCCGGTCAAATCGTCGTTCTCACCAATCCCCAGATCGGCAACTACGGCACCAATCGCGCGGATAACGAATCGGCCCGGCCCTATATCGAGGGGTTGATTGTCCGCGAGTTCTCGCCCATCAGTTCCAATTGGCGTTCAGACCAGGTCACCGACGAGTACATGGAGCGCTACGCGGTTCCGGTGCTGGCCGAAATCGACACGCGCGCCCTGGTGCGGCATTTGCGCACCCACGGAGTGATGCGCGGGGTCATTTCGACTGACGTTTCCGATCCTGAAGCCCTGGTCAAGAAGGCCAACGGGATCCGCAAAATGGATGGGACGGACCTGGCGCGCGTGGTGTCGACCAAGGCGAACTACACCTTTGACTCGAGCGATAGCCGCAACCAGGGTGGCGACCCCCTGCTGCCCGATGCACTCTTCCCAGATGAAGAAGCGCGGAAGCGCCTGCACGTGGTGGCTTATGACTTCGGCATCAAGCAGAACATCCTGCGGATGCTAACGCGCGAGGGTTGCCGGGTGACGGTGGTGCCGGCCGAGACTACCGCTGAGGATGTCTTCGACCTCAAGCCCGATGGGGTTTTCCTGTCGAACGGTCCGGGGGATCCGGAGCCTGTGGATTACGCGGTGCGCGCCATTCGCAAATTCCTGGGCCGCGTGCCGGTTTTTGGAATCTGCCTGGGCCACCAACTCACTGGCCTCGCGCTGGGCGGGCGCACCTACAAGTTGAAATTCGGGCACCATGGCGGCAATCACCCGGTAAAAAATAACTCGACCGGGAAGGTAGAGATCACGGCCCACAATCATAACTTCGCCGTCGATCCGGACTCGATCAACCTGAGCGAAGTGGAACTGACCCACGTAGACCTGAACGACCAGACGCTGGAAGGCCTGCGCCATAAGACGCTGCCGCTGTTCAGCGTGCAGTACCACCCGGAAGCGGCGCCAGGACCGCATGATTCGCATTACCTATTCCACGATTTCCGGCGGATGATGGGGGAGTGGAAAGGATGAAGACTCCCGTTTTAGCGAAGGGCTATAAAAGTGTTGTCGACTGCGGGGCATTTGCCCCGCTCTTTTGTGTCAAGTCTACAGGCTTTAAGCGAAGGGTACGGGCTTTAG
>ODAK010003659.1_pt1 | contig 15888 bp, 15 predicted proteins | sample 1539591 | NCBI WGS metagenome assembly ODAK01 (sample SAMEA3539303, study PRJEB22396) | soil metagenome | biome: tundra; feature: field; material: soil | place: USA | collected 2010-05 | depth 0.15 m
GTCGAGCACGGCATAGGGCACGTTCGACAGGTCGTAGGTCGCCACGTAGCCGAACAGCAGGCTCTGCAGCAGGACCGGGAGGAAAAGGATGACGCGGCTGGACGGGTCCTTCAGCACCGACAGCAGTTCCTTGCGGATCAGGGCGGACAAGCGGAACAGGAAATCGATGAGGGTCATCACTCAGACGATCCGCTTGCGCGTCGCCAGACGGGCGGCAGTGAGCAGGACCAGCGCGTAGGCGATGAGGATGGCGCAGTCCTTGAGAACGATGGACCACACATTGCCCGCCAGCATCAGCGTCTTGATGAGTTCGAGGAAATGGGTCGCGGGCAGCGCTTCGCCGACGAACCGCACGAAGGGCGGTACGTTGTTCAGATCGAACAGGAAGCCCGAGAGCATCAGCGCCGGCAGAAAACTCGTCAGCAGCGCGACCTGGCTGGCGATGAACTGGTTCTTGGTCGCCGACGAGATCAGCAGGCCCACGCCCAGCGCGACGAACATGTACAGGACCGAGCTGAGTACCAGCAGCGCCATCGATCCCATCATCGGCACGCGGAACAGGAAGCGCGCGGCCAGCAGGCACATCGCGAAGCCGATCATCCCGACCACAAAGTACGGAATCATCTTCGCCAGCAGGATCTCGGTCGGGCGAACGGGGGTCACGAACAGGGCCTCGAGCGTGCCGCGCTCCCATTCGCGCGCCACCACCAGCGAGGTGAGGAAGGCGCCGACCAGCGTCATGATGAGCACGATCAGCCCGGGCACCAGGTACCAGGTGCTGGTGTTGGCGGCGTTGAACCACATCCGTTGCTCGACGCTGACCGCCCCGAAAGGCGCGCCGATCGGCGCCACGCCGCGGTTGGCCTGGCTGTCGGCCGTGCGCGCCGACCATTGGGCCAGCGCGCCGCCGACATAGCCCTGGATCACGCGCGCCGTGGCTGCGTCGGTGCCATGCACGATGAGCTGCAGCCGGCCCTGGCCGGCGGCCAGCTCACTCGTGAAATCGCTCGGCACACGCAGGATGGCATCGACCTCGTGCGCGTCCATCATGCGGTTGGCGTCCTGCATCGAATGGACGTTGCGCTGCGTGAAGTACGCCGACAGCTGCAGCCCGGACAGCACATCCACCACCGTCGGCGATGCATCCTCCATCACCACGGCCACGGTCGCGTTGTTGACATCGAGCGAGATGCCGTAGCCGAAGAGCAGGATCAGCAGCGCCGGCAAGGCGATGCCGATGATCAGGTTGCTGCGATCGCGCAGCAACTGGCGCACTTCCTTGCGCGTGAGGGCCACGAGGCGGGCCCAGAAGCCGCTGTGGCGCGAAGGCGAAGCGGCTGCGTTCAAGGTGCCGTTCCCGTGCCGGGATGGCCGGCCTCGTCGCCGCGTGACCGCTCGACGATGCCGATGAAGGCTTCTTCCATGCTCAACGTGTCACTGGTGCCAGCGCCGCCGCTGGCCTGCTGGCGCACTTCGCGCGGCGTTCCGATCGCCAGCACCTTGCCGGCATCCTGGATCACGATGCGGTCGCAGTACTCGGCTTCCTCCATGAAATGCGTCGTGACGACGGCCGTCGTGCCCTGCTCGGCGAGCGCCGTGATGCGGCGCCAGAACTCGCGCCGCGCCAGCGGGTCGGCGCCACTCGTGGGCTCGTCGAGGAACAGGATCTGTGGTTCGTGCAGCAGGGCCGCTGCCATCGCCAGCCGTTGCCGGTAGCCGCCGGGCAGTTGGCTGCTGGGCGTGGCGCGCAACCCGTCGAGGTCGAACTGCTCGATCACGGCACGGATGCGCTCGACCGCCCGGCTGCCGCGCAGCCCGTAGGCACCGGCGAAGAACTGCAGGTTCTCGGCCACGTTCAGATTGCCGTAGAGCGCGAACTTCTGCGACACGTAGCCGATATGCCGCCGCGCCGCCGCGGGGGCGTAGCGCAGGTCGACACCGGCCACGCTCAGGCTGCCGCTGGTCGCCGGCAGCAGGCCGCAGAGCATGCGAAACGTCGTCGTCTTGCCCGCGCCATTGGGCCCGAGCAGGCCGAACACCTCGCCCCGGCGCACGCTGAACGACGTGTTCGCCACCGCGACGAAATCGCCGAACTTGCGTACCAGGTCCTTCACTTCGATGACGGTTTCTTCGACACGGCCCTGAGCCTCGCCTGCCGCAGGCGATGCAGGCGCCACGACGGCCTTGTCAGGCTCGCTCTGGTGCAGCAGCACCATGAACCCGTCTTCCAGGTGCGCTCGCACGGCGCGGATGGGGGCGCCGGCCAGCGCTTCGAGCGTTTGCGGCGACTCGACCTCGGGCCGGCGGATGAAGCGCACTTCACCGGCCCGCGGCACGGCGTCGAAGACGCTTCGCGCGTCGTCCAGCAGCCGCGCCTGCAGCCAGCGCGCCGGCCGATCGGCCGGCGGCGTCGCGACGAAGCACAGCCCATCGGCATGCCGGCGCAGCGATTGCGGCGTGCCGGACGCCAACACCTGGCCGTGGCGCAGCAGGAAGACCTGCGAGCAGCGCTCGGCTTCGTCGAGATAGGCGGTGCTGACGACCACCGTCAGCTTCTCGACATCGACCAGCTGCTGGACGATCTGCCACAGCTCGCGGCGCGACAGCGGATCCACGCCCACCGTGGGCTCGTCGAGCAGCAGCAGCTCGGGCGAGCGCACCAGCGTACAGGCCAGGCCGAGCTTTTGCTTCATCCCGCCCGAGAGCTTGCCCGCCGGTCGGTCGGTGAAGCGGCCAAGGTCGGTCATCTCCAGCAGCCGGGCGTAGCGCGCGGCCCGTTCGCTCTTGGGCACGCCGTGCAGGTCGGCGTAGAGATCCAGGTTCTCCTGCACGCTCAGGTCGTCGTAGAGGCCGAAGCGCTGCGGCATGTAGCTGATGCGGTCCTGGACCGACTGCGGATCGCGCACGACGTCGATGCCCAGTACGGTGAGCGTGCCGGCGTCGGGCGCGAGCAGGCCTGCGGCCAGCCGCAGCAGCGTGGTCTTGCCGGCGCCGTCGGGGCCCACCAGGGCGGTGAGCGTGCCCGCCGCGACGCTGAGCGAGACGTCGTCGAGTGCGACAACGCTGCGCTTAGCTTCCTTGACCAGGAAGCTGCGCCGCAGATGCTCGCCGGTCAATGCTGGAACAAGACTCATCGCCGCGCGGTTCAGCGTTGCCCGGCGGGCGGCAGCTGCACATGCACGGTGGCCGGCATGCCCAGGCGGAGCTGGTCCTGCGGGTCATCGACGAGGAACCTCACTTCATAGACGAGGCTGGTGCGCAACTCCGGCGTCTGCACCGTCTTGGGCGTGAATTCGGCGACCGAGGAGATGTACCCGATGCGCGCCGGGATGCTGCGCCCGGGCTGGCTGTCGGTGCTGACGCTGGCCGTCATGCCAGGGTGGATGCGCCCCAGCTGCGCCTCTGCCACATAGGCGCGAACCCATTTGGGCTGGGTGATCGCCAGCGTGAACACCGGCCGCTGCGGCGAGGCCATGTCGCCGGGCTCGAGCAGGCGGGCGCGAACCACGGCGTCGATGGGCGCATGCAGCTCCGACTCCTCGATCTGGCGCTGGATCAGCGCCTGCTCGGCATGCGCGTAGGCCAGCTGCTTCTCGGCCTGCGCGATGTCTTCCTTGCGTGGGCCGGCGATCACGAGCTGCGCCGCCTTGCGCACGCTTTCCGCCTGCGCAAGCGTCACCTCCTGGTGGGCGAGTGCGTTGTCGAGATCCTGCCGGCTCACGCCTTTGCCCGCGGTCTCGTCGCTGGTGGCCTTCAATCGGGCGAACTGCCTTGTCGCCAGGTCGGCTTCGGCCTTGGCCGCGGCCGCGTTGGCACGCGCCTGCGCGATCTCTTCCGGGCGGCTGCCCGACTTCAGCCGCAGCAGCGCCTGCTCCTGGACGCCGATCTGTGCCTCGGTCTCGGCCAGGCGCAAGCGCGGTGTGCGTTCGTCCAGAACGCCGAGGACGTCGCCGGCCCGCACCTTGTCGCCTTCCCTGACCCGCAACTCGGTGATGCGCTCGTTGGCGTTGAAGGCCAGCGACACCTGGCGGATGTCGACGTTGCCATAGAGCGCGAGCTGGTTCGGGTCGTCGGCCGGCTGGTGCGACTGCCAGGCCCAGACAGCGCCTGCGAGCAGCCCGACGGCCACGATGGCGGCGGCCAGGAGGAGCTTCTTGTTCATGCGCGCGGGTCTCCCGTGGGCGGCGGTTTCGAAGGGATCTTACGGCGCTGATGCAACGAACCGTGTTGCCCGAGCTGCGGCTCATGATGTCGAACGTCGCCCAGGTACGACTCGGCGTTCCCGTCGACGATCCGGTGGTCCGGCGCGCGCTCGCATTCGTGGTCGCCGAGTTTTGCGACACGCGGTCAGCGAAGACCGGCAGCGAGTCGTCAGGAACGAAGGCCGGCCGCAGCGAGGAGGTCGATCAGCGAGCGGGCGTTGCGCTGGCCCTGGTCTTCCATGTTGTTGTTGAAGATGACGTGCGTCTGCATCGCCGTGAGGGCCAGGCGCTCGAGCCTGGGCACGAGCTCGGCGAGTTCGGCGTCGCAATAGTCGTAGTTGAAGCGGTCGGAAGCGGCGCTCTGGCCCTTCGCGTTCCAGGTCTTCGTGTTGCGACCGTGCAGGCGCAAAAGGGCGTAGCGCGGATGCGTCGATTCCCATAGCGCCGGAACGCTGTTGAAGAATCCTTGCGGGCCGTCGACCACCGTATGCGCGACGCCGAGCCCGCGCAGGAAAGCGAGCGTCTCGCGCTGCCGCACCTCGCCGGCGAACCAGCTCCGGTGCCGGAATTCGACACCGAGATCGAAGCCGCTCATGCGCTGCACGCACAGCTCGACATGGGCGCGCGCCGCCGGCTCGCAGACCAGCCACGGCGGGAACTGGAAGTGGACGAGGCCGAGCCGCCCGGCCGCCTGCAGCGGCAGCAAGGCCTCGCGAAAGCGCCGCCACAGCTCGTCGATGAGTTCGCCGCCGAGGTCGCGATAGAAAAAGCTCGCTCCGGCGGCGGCGCCGAGCGCCTGCTGCAGGTCGCGGTGCAGTACGGTCGGCGAAGTCTGGTGACCGGTGAAGAGGCGAAACGCCTTGACGTTCATGACGAAGCCTTCGGGGGTGCGCTCGGCCCAGAGCTGCGCGGTGGCCGGCGCCGGCATCGCGTAGTAGCTCGAATCGACCTCGACGATCGGAAACTGCGACGCGTAAAAGCGCAGCCGGGCCTCGGCCGATCTCGCGTCCTTCGGATAGAAACGACCGCTCGCGATGAGCGTCTTGTCGGTCCAGGACGCGGTGCCGACGAGGATCGCCACGCGAACTTCCGGCGCCCGTTCCGGCTACGCCGGCAGCGCGCGGCGGCCAATCCAGCCGCGCGTGCGGCCGAGCAGGAAAAGCGCGATCGACACGTTGAGTGCGTTCCAGGCGAGGCCGTTGAGGAAGGCCGCGTGGTATGAGCCGGTGAGATCGAACACCTCGCCCGACATCCAGCCGCCGAGCGCCATGCCGAACAAGGTGCACATGAGGACGGCGCCGACGCGGGCGCCGGCCTCGGCCGACGGGAAGTGTTCGCGAACGATGATCGCGTACGACGGGACGATGCCGCCCTGGAAGAGGCCGAACAGCGCCGAGATGACGTAGAGCGAAACGAGCGAATCGAAAGGCAGGAAGAGAAGCAGCGCCGTGCCTTGCAGCAGCGAGCCGAGAAGCAGCGTCCGCAGGCCGCCGATGCGGTCGCAGATGACGCCCGAGACAAGGCGGCTGACGATGCCGCAGGCGAGCATCAGCGAGAGCATCTGCGCGCCGCGCGCCGCGCCGTAGCCGAGATCGCCGCAGTAGGCGACGATGTGCACCTGTGGCATCGACATGGCGACGCAGCAGGAGACGCCGGCGATGCAGAGCAGCGCCTGCGCGGCGTTCATCGACAGGCCGAACGGCCGCGTCGAAGGCGTCGCACTGCGCGTCGGGGTGCTCGCCGCGACGAGCGCCGGCGGCCGCGCGCGCATGAGCAACGCCAGCGGCGGCAGGGTGACGGCGCAGAAGAGACCCAGGCCGAAGTAGGTCTGGCGCCAGCCGACCGTCTCGACGAAATGCTGGACGATGGGCGGCCAGACCGCACCGGCGACATAGTTGCCGCTGGCGCAGATGGCCACCGCGATGCCGCGCCGCTTGACGAACCAGAGCGAGGTGTCGGCGACGAGCGGCGCGAAGGTCGCCGAGCTGCCGACGAGGCCGAGCAGCACACCATGCACGAGGGCGAAGCTCATGATGCCGCTGCTCATGCCGGCGACGATGAATCCGGCCGCGAGGCCGCCGGCGCCGATCAGGCTCGCCAGCATGACGCCGCGCCGGTCGGCCAGGCGCCCCATGAAGATGCCGCCGACGCCGAAGCCGACCATGAGCAGCGTGTACGGCAGCGACGCGTCGGCGCGGGCCACGCCGAACTCCTTCTGCACCGCAGGCAAGACGACGGCGATGACGTACATCGCGCTGCTGCCGATCGTCATCAGCGCCAGCGCAACGGCGAGGCGCATCCAGGCCTGGCGCGAATCAGCCTGCGGCGCCACGGTGGCGGGCGTGCTCACGCGCGGCGCGCCGAAGGAATCTTCGCAAGCAGCCAGGGCCCGGGCTCTTGCGGCGGCTCGTCGCGCGGATTCGTCATCGGCGTACTTTGCCGAGGCGAGACGGATCGAGCCACGGGGCTGACCCTAGCGAGCATCGCGCTCGCGCCCGGCTTCGTCGCGACGGCGCCGTGACGCATGGCCGCGACACGAAGGCCGGCTGCGCGCTACCATCGGCTCGCACCGGCGCACCTGCCGCGCCGGGCCGCTCCGTGCTTGAAAAAATCTTCGCCGCCACGATCGTCGCCGGTTGCCTCGTGCTCTTGCTGCGCGTCGTTCTCGGCGTGCGCCGGCGCGCCCGCTTCGATGCTGCGCTCGCGCGCTGGAGCCATCGCATCGGCGCCCGCACCGACGCGCTCTTCGCCTGGCCGGCGGCGCGCCGCCGGGCCCGCCGCGAAGCCGAAGCGGCGATCCGTCGCGCCCGCGAAGGCGGCGAGTGGGATGGCAACGTCTTTCGCCCCAAGTCGTTCCGGAACAAGCGCAAGATGCATTGACACGAAAGTGCCGTTCAGGCGCCGCGCAGCTGGCGGTCGAAGAAGACGATCGTGCGTTGCCATGCCTGCTGCGCCGCCGCTGCGTCGTAGCGCGGCGTCGTGTCGTTGTTGAAGCCGTGCTGCGTGCCCGGATACCTGAAGGCCTGGAAGCTCACGCCGGCTTGCTTCAGTGCCGCCTCATACGGGGGCCAGCTGCCGTTGATGCGGTCGTCGTTGTCGGCGAACATGAGGAGCAGCGGCGCCTTGATGTTCGGCACCTGGTCGAGCGGCGGCGCCTCGCCGTAGAAGGACACGGCGGCGCCCAGATCGGGCAGGCGCGTCGCCAGGCGATTCGTCATGCCGCCGCCCCAGCAAAAGCCGACCACACCCATCTTGCCGTTGCCGCCCGGAACGCCTTTCAGGTAGTTCGCGGCGGCGTAAAAGTCCTCGCGCGTCTTCGCCTGGTCGAGCTTGGCGAAGAGATCGCGCGCCTGATCCTCGTCGCCCGGGTAGCCGCCGAGCGGATGCAGCGCGTCGGGCGCGAAGGCGATGAAATTGGCCGTGGCCAGCCGCCGCGCGATATCTTCGATGTGTGGGTTGAGGCCACGGTTCTCGTGGACGACGAGAACGATGGGCAGGTCGCGCCTCGGCGTCGCGGCGCCGCCGGCAGGCGGCGCGCTCGCCGGCCGCACCAGATAGCCGCGCCCGGTCCCGTAGCCTCGCGGCGAGGGGAAACCGACGGTTTCAGCCTTGACGCGCGGATCGGTCCTCGCAACCTGCTCAGCCTCGGCGAACTTCGGGCTCAGGGCTTCGAGCAACCCGGCCGCGGTGACGCCACCGACCGCGAACTTCGCGGCGGCATCGAGAAAGCCGCGCCGGTCGATGGCGCCGTGCACGTACTTGTCGAAGAGGCGCAGGACTTGCGGAGCGAAATCGGCGGCGGTCTGGCGCCGGCGCGTGGTGTCGGCCATGACCTTTTCCTGACAATGCGGATCTTGGGTTGTACCGCGACGCGTCGACCGCGACGGGCGAAGTGCCTTGCTCCGGGCCTCGCCTCGATCTCATTCGGCGCATCATCGGCACCCAAGGCGTGGTGGGCGCGCCGGCGCGACGGAGAACAGCGATGATCGATGCCACCGATCTGGCCGACTGCAGCGCGCTGCGACTGCTGCATCTCTATCGGGCCGGAGACGCCTCGCCGGTGGAGGCGACGCGCGCCGTCATCGCCCGCATCGATCGTCTCGACCCGAGGCTGAACGCATTCTGCTTTCTCGCCGCGGAAGACGCCTTGCGCTCGGCGCAGGAAAGCGAATCGCGATGGACGCGCGGCGAGCCTTGCGGCGACCTCGACGGCGTGCCGGTCTCGATCAAGGATCTGATCCTCGCCAAGGGCTGGCCCACCCTGCGCGGCTCGCGCACGGTCGACCCGAACCAGGCCTGGGACGTCGACGCGCCGGCATCGGCGCGCTTGCGCGAGGCCGGCGCCGTGATCCTCGGCAAGACGGCGACGCCCGAGTTCGGCTGCAAGGGCGAAACCAATTCACCGCTGACCGGCATCACGCGCAACCCGTGGAACCCGGCGAAGACGCCCGGCGGCTCGTCGGGCGGAACGGCGGCGGCGGTGGCCGCGGGCATGGGGCCGATCTCCGTAGGCACCGATGGCGCCGGCAGCGTGCGCATCCCGGCGGCGTTCTGCGGCAACTTCGGCCTGAAGCCGAGCTTCGGCCGCGTCCCGGCCTACCCGCTCTCGCCGATGGGAACGGTCGCGCATCTCGGGCCGCACAGCATGAGCGTCGCCGATGCGGCGCTGATGATGAACGTGCTGAAACGCCCCGACGCGCGCGACTGGACGTCGCTGCCGCCCGATCCGGCCGACTATCTCGAAAGACTCGAAGGCGGCATCCGCGGCCTGCGCATCGCCTACTCGCCGACGCTCGGCTACGCGAAGAACATCGATGCCGAAGTCGCGGCGGCCGTCGACGCGGCGGTTCGCGATCTCGAAGCGCTGGGCGCCAGCGTCGAGCGCACCGACCCGGGTTTCGCCGACCCGCTCGAGATCACGACGGGCCTCTGGTTCCACGGCGCATGGGCGATCTGGAATGGCCTCACGCCCGCGCAGCAGCGCGTCGCCGACCCCGACTTCCAGGCCGAGGCCGAGCTCGGCGCAAAGCTGGGCGCGCTCGACGTGCACCGCCTGCATCTGCGACGAGGCGAGCTCGGCTCGCACATGCGCCGCTTCATGCAGCGCTTCGACCTGCTCGCGACTCCGACCGTCGCGGTGCCCGCGTTCGACGCGCGGTCGGCCGGGCACTCGCCGATGGACCCGGCCACGATGCTCGGCTGGACGCCTTTCAGTTATCCGTTCAACCTGACGCAGCAGCCCGCCTGCACGATCCCCTGCGGCCTGACGAGCGATGGCCTACCGATCGGCATGCAGCTCGTCGGCCCGATGTTCGGCGATGCGCTCGTGCTGCGCGCGGCTCGCGCCTACGAAACGGTCAGGCCGATTCCGCGCCCGCCGCTCGACGCGCAGCGATGAAGGCTACCTCACCATCCGGTGCGGCAGCCAGAGCGACATCGCCGGCCAGTAGGTGACGAGCCTGAGGAAGAGGAGCATCATCAGCAGCCAGGGCCAGACCGCGATGGTCAGCTCCGTGATGCCCATCTTCGTGATGCCCGAGGCCACGTAGAGGTTGAGCCCGACGAAGCAAAAGCAGCACCGCTTCTCCGGTGCCGTCACGCGACTGCGAATGGTGGTTATCCGCAATCCGAAGCGGCGAGATGGTCAAATCGCGGCAGCTGCATGCGGGTGCGGCAGCGGCGCACGTCTACCCTCTCACCTCCTCCGGAGCATGGATACGCCCGATCCGATCGACGCCTGGCGCGGCCGCACCGAGCATCGCCGCGACACGATCACGTCGACGCCGGCGGCGGCGCTTGCGGCGACGCTCGACCACGACGATCCCGTGCCCGAACCGGGCAGTGCGTTGCCAGCGCTATGGCATTGGCTCTATTTCCTGCCGCTGCACCGGCAAAGCGAGATCGGGCCCGACGGGCACGCACGGCGCGGCGGCTTCCTGCCGGCGGTGGCTCTGCCGCGGCGCATGTGGGCGGGAGGACGGCTGAGTTTCGCGCATCCGCTTCGCATCGGCGATGCGGTGACGCGGACTTCGCGCATCGCCGACATCGCCGCCAAGCCTTCGCGCTCCGGGCCACTGGTCTTCGTGACCGTGCACCACGAGATCGTCAATGCCTCGGGCGTGGCCGTGAGCGAAGAGCACGACATCGTCTATCGCGACCTGCCTGCTCCCGGCGCGGCGACGGCGGCGGCCACGCCGGCGCCGCGGGACGAAACGTTCTCGCGCGACGTCGTACCCGACGACGTGCTGCTCTTTCGCTATTCGGCGCTCACCTTCAACGGCCACCGCATCCACTACGACCGCCGCTACGTCACCGAGGTCGAGGGCTATCCGGGCCTGATCGTGCATGGGCCGCTGGTCGCCACCTTGCTGCTCGATCTGCTTCGTCGCGAAAACCCGCAGGCGATCATCCGGCGTTTCACGTTCAAGGCCGTCAGCCCGCTGTTCGACATCCACCCGTTCACGTTGTGCGGACGGCCCGAGGGCGAGCGGCGGTTCGCGCTCTGGGCGCGCAACCACGAAGGCGCGCTCGCGATGCAAGCGAGTGCCGAGCTCGCCTGAAGACGCGGTCATGAAGAAAGCCGAGCCCGATCGCTTCCAGGACATTCGCGACGCCGTGCGGGCGCTGTGCGTCGGGTTTCCCGACAAGTATCACCGCGACATCGACGCACAGCGCGCCTATCCGGAAACGTTCGTGGCGGCGCTCACGAAGGCCGGCTGGCTGGCCGCGCTGATCCCGCAGGAATACGGCGGCTCGGGCCTCGGCCTGGCCGAGGCGAGCGTGATCATGGAGGAGATCAATCGCAGCGGCGGCAACGCCGGCGCCTGCCACGGCCAGATGTACAACATGGGCACGCTGCTGCGTCATGGCAGCGCCGAGCAGAAGCAGCTCTACCTGCCGAAGATCGCGAGCGGCGAGTGGCGGCTGCAATCGATGGGCGTCACCGAGCCTTCGAGCGGCACCGACACGACGCGGATCCGCACGACTGCCACCAAGCGCGGCGACCGCTACGTGATCGACGGCCAGAAGGTCTGGATCTCGCGCGTGCAGCACAGCGACTGGATGATCCTGCTGGCGCGCACGACGCCGCTCGCCAACGTGAAGAAGAAGACCGAAGGGATGTCGATCTTCATGGTCGACCTGCGCGCCGCCGAGAAGAGCGGAATGACCGTGCGGCCGATCGCCAACATGGTCAACCAGGAGACCAACGAGCTCTTCTTCGAAAACCTCGAGCTTCCCGAGGCCAGCCTCATCGGCAAGGAAGGCGAGGGCTTTCGCTACATTCTCGACGGCCTCAACGCCGAGCGCACGCTGATCGCGGCCGAGTGCATCGGCGACGGCTACTGGTTCATCGAGCGCGTCGCGAAATACGCGAGCGAGCGCGTCGTCTTCGGCCGGCCGATCGGGCAGAACCAGGGCGTGCAGTTTCCGATCGCCGAGGCCTACATCGAGATCGAGGCAGCGAACCTGATGCGGTTTCGGGCCTGCGAGCTGTTCGACGCGAACGAGCCCTGCGGCGGCGAAGCGAACATGGCCAAGTACCTCGCGGCCAAAGCGAGCTGGGAAGCGGCCAATGCCTGCATCCAGTTCCACGGCGGCTTCGGCTTCGCGCACGAATACGACGTCGAGCGCAAGTTCCGCGAGACGCGCCTGTACCAGGTGGCACCGATCTCGACCAACCTGATCCTCAGCTACGTGGCCGAGCATGTGCTCGGGCTGCCGCGCTCGTTTTGAGAGACCGGGACATGCGCGCCCTCGAAGGCATCACCGTCGTCGCGCTCGAGCACGCGATCGCCGCGCCTTTCTGCACCCGCCAGCTCGCAGACCTCGGCGCCCGGGTCATCAAGATCGAGCGCCCCGGTGCGGGCGACTTCGCGCGCGGCTACGACACGCGCGTCAAGGGACTGGCCTCGCATTTCGTCTGGACCAACCGCGGCAAGGAGAGCCTGACGCTCGACCTCAAGCACGCCGAGGCTGCGGCGATCCTCCTTGCCTTGCTCGCCAGGGCCGATGTGCTGGTGCAAAACCTCGCGCCCGGCGCCGCAGCGCGCATGGGCCTGTCGTTCGCCGAGCTGCACGCAGCGCATCCGAAGCTCATCGTCTGCGACATCTCCGGCTACGGTGACGACGCGCTGCACCCGGGCCCGTACCGCGACAAGAAGGCCTACGACCTGATGATCCAGAGCGAGTCGGGATTCATCTCGATCACCGGCTCGCCCGGCGAACCGGCCAAGGCGGGCTGCTCCATCGCCGACATCGCCGCAGGCATGTACGCCTTCTCGAACATCCTCGCGGCGCTGATCGAACGCGGCCGCACCGGCGCAGGCAAGCGCATCGATGTCTCGATGCTCGAGAGCATGGTCGAGTGGATGAGCTACCCGCTGTACTACGCCTTCGACGGAGCCGAGCCGCCACAGCGCAGCGGGGCGGCCCACGCGACGATCTATCCGTACGGCCCGTTTCCCGCGGCCGACGGCAAGACCGTGATGCTCGGCCTGCAGAACGAGCGCGAATGGCAGGCGTTCTGCGATCGCGTCCTCGAACAGCCCGATCTCGCCCGCGATCCCCGCTTCGCGTCGAATGCCGCGCGCACGTCGGCACGCCAAGAGCTGCGCGAGCTCATCGTCGCGGCCTTCGCGACGATGAGCGCCGAACAGGTCGTGGCCCGCCTCGACGCGGCACAGATCGCGAACGCCGCGGTGAACACGATGGCCGAGGTATGGGCGCATCCGCAACTGCAGGCGCGCGGCCGCTGGGTCGAGATCGAGACACCGGCCGGGCTCGTGCCGGCGCTCCTGCCGCCGGGCCTGCGCGACGCGAGCGATGCGCGCATGGACGCGGTGCCCGCGCTCGGACAGCATTCGGCGGCGCTGCTCGCCGAACTCGGTTTCGCGCCAAACGAAATCGACAGACTGCGCGCCGAGGGCGCCATCCAGGATGGCCGCCGATGAATGAAGACCCTCCCGGCCAGGCGCTGGCGCGCTTCGCCGCCACGCTGCGGATCGGCGCCATTCCCTCGCCGGTGCTTGACCGTGCCGAGGACCTGATGATCGACTGGCTCGGCTCCGCCCTCGCCGGCAAGGGTGCACGGCCGGTCGAGACCATTGCTCGCTTCGCCGAACGCATGGGCCCGGACCGCGGCCCGAGCGAAGTGCTGATCCATCGCCGCGGCACGACTCCGTTGCTCGCGGCGATCGCCAACGCCGCCTCGTCGCACGTCGCCGAGCAGGATGATCTGCACAACAGCTCGGTGCTGCATCCGGCCACGGTGGTCTTTCCGCCGGCGCTCGCCGTCGCGCAGGCGCTCGGGCGCAGCGGCGCCGATCTGCTGGTGGCCGCGGTCGCCGGCTACGAGGCTGGAATTCGCGTCGGCGAGTTTCTCGGCCGCTCGCACTACAAGATATTCCACACCACCGGAACCGCTGGCACGCTTGCCGCGGCCGCGGCCGCTGGAAGCCTGCTCGAGCTGAGCCCGGAGCAGATGGCGCACGCGTTCGGCTCCGCTGGCACGCAATCGGCAGGGCTGTGGGAGTTTCTTCGCGAGGCGGCCGATTCCAAGCAGCTGCACACGGCGCACGCGGCCGGGGCCGGACTGACGGCGGCCTATCTCGCGGCCGATGACTTCACCGGCGCCTGGCACATCTTCGACGGCGCCCAGGGGATGGCCGCCGGCATGTCGAGCGATGCCGACGTCACTCGCCTCACCGACCGCCTCGGCACGCGCTGGGCGCTCGCCGAAACGTCGTTCAAGTTCCATGCGTCGTGCCGCCATACCCACCCGGCGGCCGACGCGCTGCAAGCGTTGATGCAGACGTACGATCTGAAGGCCGAGAACGTGGCCGCGGTGACCGCCCTGGTGCACCAGGGCGCCATCGACGTGCTCGGTCCGGTGCTCGATCCGCAGACGGTGCACCAGTCGAAGTTCTCGATGGGCACCGTGCTCGGCCTCATCGCCGTGCATGGCCGTGCCGGGCTGACCGATTTCGACGCGCACTGGCGCGACCCCACCGTCACCGCGTTCCGCGAGCGGGTCGTCATGCGCCGCGACGCCGAAGTCGATGCGGCGTACCCGGCGCGCTGGATCGGCAAGGTCGAGGTGAAGACGCGGGACGGGCAAACCCTCCAGGCCCGCATCGACGAGCCGAAGGGCGACCCGGGCAACACCCTCGGCCGCGCCGAGATCGAGGACAAGGCGATGCGCCTTGCGGCGTATCGCGATGGCGCCAGCGCCGACGAGATGCGGCGCGCGATCGGGCGCATCCGCGCCCTGCGCGACACGGCGCGCGTCGGCTCGCTGCTCGACGCCTGAGGTTTCGAGCGACGCGCCCTTCACCGGCATGTCGATCGCCCAGATAGGGCGCGCCACCCTGCCATGGTCGCTGGCGCGGCTGGTCCTTCCGATGATCATCACCGACGTGCCGGCGAACGAGGAAAAGCGGAAGATGGCGTCGTGATCGCGACCCCCTCGACCATCTCGTTCTCACCACGGCAGACGAAGACGCCCGCGTCAGGTTCTACGTCGAGGTCCTGGTCATGACGCTGAAACCCTTCGCCGGCGGCCGCAAGGCCTTTCGCTTCGGCAGCCAGAAGATCAACCTGCACGTGAAGGGCCGCGCATTCGAGCCCAAGGCGCACACGCCCGTGCCGGGCGCGCTCGACCTGTGCTTCATCGCGAGCGTCGCGCTCGACGATGTGATCGCGCGTCTCGCCGGCCGCAAGGTGCCGATCGTCGAAGGGCCGATCGTTCGCACCGGCGCCACATCGCGCATCCGTTGCGTTGGCGTGCGCGACCCCGATCTCAACCTCGTCGAGATTTCAGAGCTTCAGCCATGACGAGGTCGGTCGGCATGACGGTCCGCCCCTGCCTGGCTTTCGCCTGCGCCCATCTGTGCGACGAACGCCTCTACGCGGCGCAGCTCGCCGCATTCGGCAACGCGTACGACTGTCGCGTGTTCGTCTTTCGCGATCACGATTCCTTGCGCGAGATGGCCGAGGCCTTGCTGGCCGGCACGCCGCCGCGCTTTTCGCTGATCGGCCTGTCACTCGGCGGCTATGTCGCGTTCGAGGTTATTCGCCGGCAACCGCAACGCCTCGAGCGCCTGGCGCTGCTCGATACGACGGCCGTCGCCGATTCGGCGGCGCGCCGCGCCGGCCGTCTCGCCGACATCGCCAGGGTGCGCGAAGGCGGCATCGACGCGCTGATCCCGGAGTTGCCCGGGCGCTGGCTTCTTCCCGCACATGCCGAACGTGCCGAGCTCGTCGGCCTCATGGCCGCGATGGCGCGCAGCATCGGAGCGCGCGGGCAACGAAATCAGCAACGCGCCATGCTGGCCCGGCCCGATTCGCACGCAGACCTGTCGACGTTGACGATTCCAACGCTCGTGATATGCGGCGAGCAGGACGCCGTCACTCCGCTGGCCGATCACCAGGCGATGGCAGCGCGGATATCGGGCTCGCGGCTGGCGATCATTCCCGACTGTGGCCATCTTTCGACGCTCGAACAGCCCGAAGCGGTGAATCGGCAGCTGGCGCAATGGCTGGCGTCAACCGGCTGACCGAACGAGCGTTCAAGTCAGCGCCGCATCGAGTTACTGCGACACGTTCATGCCACCTGCTTGCCGGTAGATGAACGCGAACAGGCAGTGGCCACCGCTACTCTCGACTTGCGCCTTCTCGATCTCCTTTG
>ODAK010003660.1_pt1 | contig 15882 bp, 12 predicted proteins | sample 1539591 | NCBI WGS metagenome assembly ODAK01 (sample SAMEA3539303, study PRJEB22396) | soil metagenome | biome: tundra; feature: field; material: soil | place: USA | collected 2010-05 | depth 0.15 m
TCGCCCGCCTTCACCTTGTCCTCGAAGAGCGACGCGGCGAATGCGCTGAAGGTCGGCATCGGGGCTTGCGGCTGCGATGCGCCTTCGCGGACCTTCCTGAGCTCGTCCTGCAGGAGCAGGAACGCTTCCAGCGCGTCCGGCACCTCGGTTAGGAACTTCACTTCCTTCTGCTTGCCCGTCCGGGGATCGACGGCCCTTCCCCGGACCAGGAACCCGCCCTCCTTTCTGCGCCATACCCCCGGCTTCGAGGGCTTCGGCGCGGTCCATGTGTTCCATCTCCGTATCCATTTCTGCTCGGTCATGTTCGCCTCCACTCGGGAGGGCACCGAGGCGTCCGACCGAGAGTCTACGTCCGCACAGGAAGGCGTCGAGGTCGGCGACCCTCCACATCCAGGTCCCCGAGCCGCCACGGCGTCCCGCAGGCGCGATGCGCCCCTCGCGCGCCGCCTTCCGGAGCGCGCCCGTCGTCCTGAAGCCGCAGTACTTCGCGGCTTCACTCGTGGGAAGGAGCGGCGGCCAGCGCTCTGCCCCGGTGCGCGGCTCCGCCTCCGGCGGAGGTAACGCTTCGCGCGCCTGTTGGCTTCCACCGGCGGAGACAGGAGGGCGCGCTGCAACACGGACGGGCGGTCGGGAGTGCATTGGAGTTTCCCAAAAAGAAGCCCCCGGCGCCTGAGAGCGCGCCGGGGGCAAAGCTGCGTTACATGAAGTCTTGAAGCGCTAAGGGGTAAGCAAAGGAAGCCAAGAAGGAAGAGGGCCGCTACGCGGCCTGCGGAGGCGGGGGAGGGGGCTCCTCCGTCGTCGTGGACGTGTCGGATGAGGGAGCGGTGGGAGCCGGGGTCCCCGGCAGCGCGCCGCGATGGCTTGCCGTCCAGAGCCGCATCTGCTCCATCGGCAACGCCGGCTTGCGCCGGAGCATGAGGGAGACGAGGAAGGCCCGGAGTTGTGAGACGACAGCGCCTCCGGCCATGACGTGCTTCGCGTCGGTAGAACGGGCGTAGAGTAAGCCGTTCACCAAGGACGTGTAGAGGAGGGGCCGAGGACGTGGCACGCGATGGGTCGAGGAGATCCGCCAGTCATGCCGACCCAGCTCTCGAGATCGCCGCTCGGCCGCCTTCGCTGGACGGAGCAGGACGCGCGCACCGCGCTCGCAGCGCTGCAGCGCTCGGGCAAGGCCGTGAGCGTTTTCGCAGCGGAGCATGACCTTGATCCCCAGCGCCTGTACTCGTGGCGGCGCCGGCTCGGCAAGGCCGAGCCTACTACGTTTCAGGAAGTGATTGTTCGGCCGGCGGCGAGAATTTCAGTCAGCAACGGTGACGCTCCGTTCGAGGTCGTGCTTCGCTCCGGTGTCGTCGTCCGCGTGCCGACGTCGTTCAACGCGACGGCGCTGGAGAGCTTGCTCGAGGTTCTGCGGACCGGCGCGTGCTGAGCCTTCCGCCGAGCGTACGCCTCTTCGTGGCGACGCAGCCGGTCGACGGACGCAAAGGCCCCGACAGCCTGATGACGCTCGTGCGGGACGTGCTCCGGCACGATCCGCTGAGCGGTCACCTGTTCATCTTCTTCTCCAAACGATGTGACCGCGTTCGCATCGTGTACTGGGATCGCAACGGCTACGCGATGTGGACCAAGCGCCTTGAGAAGGGGCGCTTTCGTCCGAGCTTCTCGAGCGACAAGCGCCTGTCGTCCGTCGCCATCGAGGCCGCCGAGCTTGCGCTGATCGTCGAGGGCATCGAGCTGGCTGGCGCGCGACGCCGGCCGCGATGGCAACCGGCGTCCCTGCCCGCGTAAGAAAAAAAGATCACGCTTGGGAATTTGCCGACCGGCGGCTGCGTTGCAGCTACCGACGATGGCTTCGCGCGAGAAAGTCACCTCCGCCTTCGCTCCGGATCTCGACGAGGTCCGCGCGTGGCTGCAGAAGATGATCGCCGCGCTGCGCTTCGTCGAGATGGTGACCGCTGTCATCGCCCTCATCGTGCGCATGCGCGACCTCAACACGGAGCTGGTCGCGCAGCTCGCGCACCTGCGTCGCAGACATCCACGTTCCGAGACGCTCGACCGGCTCGAGCAGCAGCTCGTGCTACCCATCGGTGGCCTCACCGTGCAGAGCACCGCGAAGCCCAACGACGCGACGTCGGACGACGACAAGAAGAAGCGTCGAGGACACCATCCCGGGCGCGGTGCACCGCCCGCGCATCTGCCGCGCGTGCCGATCTTCAATCGCGTTCCCCCAGAGCTGCGCGTCTGCCCGCAATGCGGCGCGACGATGACCACCGTCAGCCACTCGAGCTGCCTGCTGCTCAACGTGATCCCTGCGCGTGTCTTCGTCGAAGAGCGGCTCGACGAGACGATCGCCTGCCCCAACGACGACACCATCGTCTCGGCGTCCCCTCCGCCGCAGATCGTCGAGCGCGGCAAGCTCGCCGACACGCTCATCGTCGAGGCGGTGTGCGACAAGTACATCGAGCACCTGCCCATCGAGCGGCAATGCACGCGCTTCACACGTGCCGGCGTTGACGTCGCGCCGCAGACGCTCGGACGCAGCGTCTCGACTGCGCTCGACCTGCTCGCGCCGGTCGCGCGGCTCATTCAAGAGCAGACGCGCGGTCCCGGCTTGCTCGGTACGGACGCCACCGGCATTCCCGTGCTCGATCCCGGTGCGCCTGAGGGGATTCGCAACGGCACGATGTGGGCTTGGACCAACGCGCGATGGGTGAGCTTCTTCTACTCGCCCGTCGGCGACGCCGAGAGCGTGAAGCGCTTTCTCGGCCCCGATCTCGCGCGCACCGTGCAGTGCGATGGCACGAGCATCACGACTTTCCTCGAACGCACCGGCGGCAAGCGACCGGGGTGCTGGGCGCACGCACGACGACGTCTGGTCGAAGCCGCGCGCGCCGGCGATCGCATCGCCCTCGAGGGCGTGCGAATCATCGCGCGCTTGTTCGCGGTCGAGAGAGACTCGACGTGCGCAGGCGACAACGCCGAGCAGCGACGTGAGCGACGCACTCGATCCAGTCGGCCGCTCCTCGATGAGCTTCGGTCGTGGCTCGATCGTCAGAGAGCGGTCATTCCGCCCAAGACGCCACTTGGAAAGGGCCTCGGCTACCTGGACCGGCAGTGGCCACGACTGCTGCTCTTTCTCGAAGACGGGAATATCGAAGCCACCAACAACCGACGGGAACGCGAGCTCAGACGGCTCGTTCTCGGACGCAAGAACTGGCTCTTTGCGTGGCTCGACGAAGGCGGCACGCGCACCGGCGACATCCTGTCGATCATCGCGACGTGCATCGCGCACGACGTGAATCCACGGGCGTATCTCCATCGTGTCGTTCACTGCATTGTGCATGGGTGGCCGCAGGCGCAGCTCCGAGAGCTTCTGCCCGACCGCATGCTCACCGCGCATCCCGAGCTCTACGTCGGTGATCCCGAGGCGCTTCCGATACCGGCCGCGGCGAGCCGTGCGTTGCCGCTCTCGAGGAAGGTCGAAGATGGATGAACTACGGTCTGACGAGACACGGCTTGTGGGTACATGGAAGGTTCAAGACGGGCGCCTGCAGGCGGATGACGTCGCGCGACGCATCAACTCTCTGGTCGCCAACGTCCTAAGAAAGCGCGCGGCGTCCCCCGACGGCTGGACGGTTCTCTATCAGGATCCCGGCGACGGAAGATTTTGGGAGCTCACGTATCCGCAGAGCGAGATGGATGGAGGCGGCCCGCCAGAGTTGCGCGAGATCGCGTCGCAGGAGGTCGCGAAGAAATACTCTTTCGCTCCGTAGACGTCAGCCACGCACTCACCCGACTGCTCGCTACCGACCTGGACCCGCTCGTGGTGCGCTCCCGGCCGCCCTCAGCCACGAGCGCTGGCCGCACGCAATCCCCCGTGGGACGTCGCTGGTGGACGGGTTACGAAGGAACTCGCCGCGCTCCTGGAGGAGCAGCTTCAGCCCCAGGTGGCCATCGTCGACTGGGCAAGAAAGGACGACGTCCAGAGGGAGATGCGGCGGCTCATCAAGCGCCAGCTCCGAGCGGCGGGCTATCCGGCCGATCGGGTCGACGCGGTGGCCGAAAGCGTGGTCGACCTCATGAAGCGGAGGCGCCGCGGATGAGCGAGCGGTCCGCAATCCAGTTCGGGTTGACGAAGATCCCCTCGAGGTCCGAAGGAGCGGCCGTCGAAAGACGGTGTCGCTCGCCGTCGATGCCGCAGGGGACCTGACGGTGACGGCGCCGCCGAGGGTGCCCCTTGCCCGGCTCGACGACGTGGTGAGGACGAAGGCGCCGTGGGTCGTTGAGAAGGTGAAGCGCGCCAGCGACCGGCCGCCGCCCGTGTCGAGGCGCGAGTTCGTGACCGGGGAGACCGTTCGCTACCTGGGCCGGCAGTACCGGCTGAAGGTCGTCCGCGGGCCGGACAAGGCGACGACCCTAAGGGGCGGGTGGATCGTAGTTCAGGGCCCGGCGAGCAACGCCGCCCGCGTTCGCGCCAAGGTGGCTGGATGGCTTCGCGAACGGGCCGAGAGGTACCTGCCCAAGCGACTCGGCGAGCTCTGCTCTCGTCATATGGTCGAGGAGCCGGCCATGGTTGTGGGCGAGCAGAAAGCTCGCTGGGGGAGTTGCGACGCCCGCGGGACGGTACGGATCAACTGGCGGATCGTCCAGGCGCCGGTCTCACTGGTCGACTATGTTCTGCTCCATGAGGTGACCCACCTCGTGCAGCCGGCTCATGACGACGCCTTCTGGGCGGCGTTGGGGCGGAAGATGCCCGACTACGAGCGGCGACGCGATCGGTTGCGCGTGCTGGGCGCCGACCTCGTGTGGTGAGATGGGCCACTCCGGTGTCCCGTCCCGGTAAAGCGCGAAGCGCCCGGGCGGCTCGGGAGCCAGCGAACCCGCAGTCGCGTCCCTCTTCACTCTTTCCCGCGTATCTTCCCGAAGACCTCCGTGGCCGAGTCGAAGGTGAAGTCCGTCACGAAGCCAGCAGCGAAGAGCGCCATGAGCTCGCGGATTCCGCCGACGAACGTCGGGCTGTAGAGGTACCAGGCGGATGCCGGAAGGGCGGTATAGGCGAAGGCAAAGCGGAGCACGTTGGCGATCTTGTCGCGCCAGCGGTCGCCTTTCGTCGCGACCGAACGGACCGGAAGTTCCTTGGCGTCGGCCGCTTCCGCGACGGCGACTTCGGCTCGGGGTTCGCTGGCCGCCGGGGCGGCCGGCAACATCACCACGGGCTGCTCGCCACCGAACACGGTGGGGACGGCGGCGTCGAGCGACGCGAACGCGCCGTCAAAGTCCCCGGTGTCGAGCTTGGCGCGGATGTCTTTGTTTGCCTCGGGCGGCGTCGGCGCCTCGCGCACGGTCTTCGCGATCGCGTTCATGGCGCCCAGGGTTGCAGCGATGTCGGCGATCGGATCGCTCGACGTCGGCAGCGTGGCCAGGTCGGCGACGATCTTGGCCATTGGCCGACATAGCTTGAACCGCACATCCGCGGCTTGCGCCAGCTGGACCAGACCTCCCTGCGCCTGGTCGCGCATACGCTTCACATCGTCGAAGAGCAGGTCCACCTTAGCGAGCTGTCGGACCCCGGTTGCCTCGCTCTCCAGCTTTGCTACGCGTGCCCTGAACCCCTTCATTCGCTCGAGCGGCGGGCGGAGCTCCGCCGCCACGCCCTTCTGGTCTGCCGGGATCTTGGTGGCGGCGTCTTCGAGGGACCCCAGCCACGCCTTCGTGGGACCGCTGCAGGCCCGCATCTTCTCATCGAGCTGCGCCAGGAGGTCGGCGACGGCCTTCACTTGCTCGCCCGCGACCGCCGCTCGAGCCGAGTCGAGGAGTTTCTTGAGGTCCGCGGGATCTCCCAGGACGCTCTGGATCGAAGCCGGCAGGACAAGCTTCTCGAGCGCATCGTCCGCCTCGATCCGCTTGCGATATTGGGCGAGCAGCTCCTCGTTCTTCTTCTGGACCTGGTCGCAGCTCTTCTCCGCGTTCTTCTTCGCGTTCTCGAGAGCGTTGACCTCTTCGCTCTTCGCCGCCTCTTCCATCGCGGTCCGGCGCATCCCGAGTAGCACGGCGTCTTCGATGAGCGATCGGCTCGCCAGCTCCGTGAGCTTCTTCCTGAGCTCGTCCACCTCGTTCACCAAGGTCGTTCGCGCGAGGACTCGCTGCGCCCACCTTCGCACCACCGCGCCCACGGCGCCTCCCACGCAGAATAGGACGGCGATCCATCCGCTCCAGAGCCGCCGCCGAACCTCGATCGTCATCGCCTGCGGGGCTGTGAGTTGATCGGCGACCACCTCGACGGTGCCAATCGAGCGACCGAGCTCCGCTCGGGTTACCGGCGCCTTCGGGTTCGTGAAGACGACCGTCTCGCCCTCGCCGGCGTCGAGGTCGTGCAGCGCGCTGAACGAAATCGTCCCGGGCGCCGGCTTTCCCTCAGCCATTAGCGAACCCACCTGGCGGATCGCGAGCCCCGTCAGGCGCGCGCGACGCGAGATCTCGTCGACGTCGATAGGGGGAGCGACGATCTCGTCCTCTCGAGGATAGACGACGATGTCTATCAAACCGCTCGGCGGGACACGGAGGGTGGGAGCAACCTTCGTGAACGGCACCACAATTTCGCCCGTCCACCGGTCGCCCCCGCCGTCGCGCGCATTCGAGCGCGAGGCCCCCATCGTCAGGGTCAAGAAGTACGCGCCCGGCTTCACCAGGAGCTTGCGCGTCACCGTGACCCGGAGAACGGCCCCCGGCGCCTGTCCGTCGACCTCGACCGTGGGGAAGGCGTCGAGGAGGCCTGCGCCGTGGTCATCGCCGAGCGTGACCGCGACGCGCTTCACCTCCTTGTCCACCCCCCATCCATCGTCGACGGTGAGTGGGACGAGGAGCCCGTCCTCGCGCGTGTCGTCGATCGACGTGGAACCGGCGGGTAAGGCCACCGGAATGCTCGCTAACGCGAACGCCTCGCGCACGCCCGAACAAAGCGAGAACGTCAAGACAGAGCACGCCACGAACCGCGATGCGATCACGGCGCCACCTTGAGATCGGCGCTCCCGAAGGCCGTGAGCGTGAACGCCAACGGGTTGTACTCCTGGAGCAGACGAGCGCGGATGCCCTGGAGGGCGTGCCCGAGCCCTGCGCCGCTAGGCCCGGAGAGGCCGGCTACCAGCTCCTTCCCTATGGTCTCGCAGAAGTCGCTGAAGACGCGCTCCTCGGTCCCCACGACGGCCCCTGCGCCGGCGCTCGCGAAGGCGGTCGCCATCCCGATGAGCGCGTCTTCGGGGACGACCGCCGACTCGCACGCGAGCAGGAGCACGATGGAGTGCGGGTCCTTCCATTCGGAGGCCATGGCCTGCTGGGTGACCAGGAAGTGGCTGAGGACCTTGGGCTCGAGGTCGACGATGCGCTCCCGGATTCCCGACTGCACGCGAACCGAGAGGTGCCCTTGGATCAGCAGCAGGCGCGCGCGCGTCTGGTCGGGCCAGAGTTGCGTGTAAACGTCCACCTTCGTCGGTTTGCCCGTCTTGGCCCCCCAGAGCTCAATGACGAGAGGATTCGTCGACTGTCCCGAAACGACCTCCGCGAGGTCTTCCTCCTCGCGGTGGGCGATGAGCTGCTCGAGGACGTGACGGATTCCCCAGAAGCCGCGCACGCAGACAACGTCATCGCTCTTCGGGCCGTGCGCGCAGGCGTTGGTTCCGGTGAAGCCGTTGCAAACGGGGAGGCCGGCGAGCTGCGCCGGATCGACGTCGAAGTCGTAGAGGATCGTCCACGGCACGAGCAGCGTCTCGCTTACCTGGACGACTTGGATCGTCTTTCCCGCCGTCTCCCTAATCTCGCGCAGTAGCGGGAACTGCGCCTTGCGAGTCCGGGTGAAGACGCCTTGGCGGAGCTCGGCCCCTTGGGCCGCGAGCGCGCGCACGACCCCGGCGAAGTCTTCCTTTCGCTTGACGAGCTCCGGCGTGCTGGCCGCCGGAACGCTCATCGGGAATCGAGGGAAGGGGTCTCCCGCGGCCTCCCGCAGGTTCTCCCGGAACTTGCGCATGACCGCCTGGATCCGGGACTCGTCGAGGTTCACGCTGGCTGCCGATGCCCCACTTTTCAGCGACAGCGTGTGGGTGCCCGCGGGGTCATCGTTCACGACGAACGCGGCGGCGCGGGGTTGCTTCGACGACAGGTTGCCGAAGCGCCGTGTTGACGCGTGCTCGAGGGTCGCCGTGATGACCCGCTGGCGGAGCTCCACCTCGTCGCCCCTGACGATCGCGGTCACGATGAAGGACTGGAGAACGTTGTCGAGGTGCGAGATGGTTACGCGAAGGCGGCGAATCGCCTCCGACGCCCCCGGAGCGCGCACCCGGAACGTGGCGGCCTGCATGGGCCCCCGCTTCGGCAGCCAGCGCTTCTCGACCGCGGACGATTCGCATTCGAAGTCGAGGCCGAAGACGCACACGTCGATCCAGTGACCGTCGCCCTGGGTCTCCGGGAGGATCGCGTCGATCGCTGGAGGTCGACTCTTGAAGAGACTGCCGACCAAGACGCGGCCGATCTCGACGCGGACGAGGTAGAGCTCTCCCGCTCGTAGGGATGTGGTGACGGAAACCGTGGAAGGGTCGTCGCGCGCGACTTGAGCTCCAGCGCGGCCCCCGAGGCGATCGAGCGCGATGTCGACCGCACGTGGCGCGTTCAGGACGTCGATGGCGCCGCTGCGCAGGATGCCGTAGATGTCGACCTCGTCTTTCGCGAGCGCGTCGGTCATCTCGGTCAACGGCACGAACGCGTCGCTTTCTTGATCGAAGCGGGCCGGAGGGACTATCCGCTGCAGATGCGCGCCGACCGACCGGCGGAACCGCCCTTCGATGGTGCCCATGCGACTCCCATAGAGATCGTTCGCGCGCTGGCGGACGTGTCGATACGCGTCTCCCATCGACAGCGACCAGTTGGTCGCCGGGTCGGCCCGGATACGGGGTGCGCGCAGCTCGGTCAGCTTCGCTTCTTGCGCGGCGGTGGCGACAGCCGCGTGCAGAGGCAGATTGTGCACGAGAGACGCCGCCAGGCCCTCGATGAATTTCGCCGTCTGCTCCGGCCTGTCGGCGGACGGAGCGACGACCATGCCCACGCCCGGCGGCAGCGCGACGTGCAGATCGCGCCGCACGTCTTTGGGCAGGTTCAGGACGACGTGGACCCGCGGATGCCTTTCCGGGTTCGCTCGCCGGCTCTCGACGCGCATGAGGTCCCTCGCGGACCTGGAATCTGAGACGACGATGTCCATGCCGCCACGGGCTCGGCTCGACGCGTACTCTGGCCAGCTCATCGTGCCGATGTGGATCCCGTGCTCCCGCGATAGCGGGGCCTTGACCCAGCTGCGGTCGCTGAGTCGCTCGACGGCCCGCGAGGCAAGTCCTCCGACCGCGACGACCTCGAAGGGAAGTCGGAACGGCGATCGCGGTTCGAAGTTCCCTCGCGTCAGCTCGATGAGCTCGATGCGACGATTCCGAAGAAGCCGCGCGAGATCGAGCCGCAACCGTGCGCTGAACCAAGGGGGGTACAGCGTGCGCTGCCAGAAGACCGGCAGCGCGATGACCTCGTGCCAGGCTTGAGGAGATTGCTTCTCCGCCTCCTGCCGCTCTGCCTCCACCGTGCGAGCCGCAGACTCGACGAGATCGACAAGGAGCTTTGCGTTTCTCGTGGAGATACGCGTCGTGCGTCCCTGCTCGTCCACGACCTCGCGGAGCCAAACCCCACCTCGACGCGCAGGGCGGACCAAGAGCCATCGTCGCGGTTGGTCGATATCAACGCCCATGCGCGGGGGAAGGCAAGGTCACGCCAGGTTCGCATGCCGCAGTGGGCGAGTCACGTACGTAGGCACGCGCAGCCAGAACGTAAACAAAAGGGTACGCGCGTCCTCGGCGACGTCAGTCCAGTCCCAGGCTCCTCCTCCGAGGCTCCCTCGATACCTTCGAGGGCTGGTCTTTCTGGTGCACATACCGAGGGGGTTTGGCGTCCGGCATCCTTCGTCGGTGGAACTAAACGCGCGCGCAGTCGAGAGGGAGGTGGGATGGGCCATGATCCCGCGTGGATGGCCACAGAAGGCGGCCCGCAGCGCTCGTCGCCTCGCCGCACCGCGGGCATCGTCCCCAGCGCTCGAAATCGGTCGTGCTGACAGGTGACGAGTCGGCAGTGCGGGCGCTGGCGGCGCCGAAGCAATTCAGAGAGCTCGGCGGGCACGTAACAAATTACTAAGGCGTCGTTGCAAAAATCGGCGTATGCACGGCGGATTGGTCTGTCAACGTGCCGGGTGTGGGGACGTCCGTGAGAAGAATTACAGTCGTTGATCTGTGCGCGACCGACGAACTCGACGTCCTGGCCGCGGCGCGAGCGGTCGAGCGGCAAATCGCCGACGACTTCAGTCGCTATTGGCGCGTCGAGGCCACGCTGAGGGTCGTCCGCATGCCGGCGGCGTCGCAGGCGTCCTCGCTTCGAGCGGTCCTCGACGGGAGCGACGGCATCATCTACGTCTCGCCGAACGTCGGCAGCGCTGCGAACGATCCCGTCGGGTTCCACTTCTCGGAGCATCCAGGCACCCCGGCGGGGTTCGTCTTCCCGGGATTGGCCGCGGTCACCGGCGCGCCGTGGACCGTCGCGCTCTCGCACGAGGTTCTCGAGTTCCTCGCCGATCCCGACGTCAACCTCCTCGTCGGAGCCCCCCATCCGACCCGGTCGGGCGCGGATGTCTTGCGTCCCTACGAGGTCTGTGATCCGGTGCAGGCCAGGCACTACGAGATCGACGCCGTGGCCGTGGCCGACTTCGTCACGCCCCAGTACTTCACGATTGCCCCTCGGCGCTCGAGCCACGGATCCGAACCGACGCACTTTCTCGGGACCGAAGACCTTCCGAGCTTCGGAACCCTGCAGGGCGGCACGTTCAATTACTACGACTTGGATACACGGGATTGGGCCGTCTACCCCGGTGGCGACGACGTCGATCCGGTGACGGCCGGCTGGCGAGCGGCGCGCAAGGACGCGGGAAGAGCTCCCCGAACGTTGCGAAGGGTGAACGTCGGCCTCGACGGTCGCGGCGGCCCGCATGGCATCTGAAACGCGAGACGGACCGAGACGCAATCGACAGGTGATCGAATTGGCATCGAAGTGGAGGGCGCCGCGAGCGCTCGTGCTGTGCTGCGCGATGGTCGGCTGCCGTTCTTATGTCCCCGAGCCACCGGTTCTCGAGGCGCCATTCGATTCGGCGAGCGAGGCGCTCGACAAGGCGAAGTGGTATGTGGACGCCTACGGGACCGGCTCGATCGGTGCGCCCCTCCTCGTGCAACCAGACGACGCTTTCAAGTTCGAATTGAAGCAGGTGACGGCCGATTCGCTCTTCCAGTCCGAGAAGAGCGATATCTCGACGCGACGCGCCGGGAGCCAGGTCAACATCGACTCGAGCGGCGCGACCGTAGGCCTGTCGGGTGATCTCACCGCGTCCCAGCAGTTCGGTTCGCAGCTGTCCACGTTCACGCAAGCCCAGACGACCGTCGCGGAGAAGAATCGTCTGCTGCAATCGGCGGCGTTCGACCAGTTTCAGGCAGACCTGCAGAGCGCGCAGAGCATCACGGATCCGGCGCAGAAGGCACAGGCCATCGCCGCGGCGAAGACGAACCTAGCCAACAACCTGCCAGGACCGGCGGCGTCGGCGACGAACACGTTCCCCATGCCCCCGGCTCCGCCGGCGATCCCGACCGTCGCTCCGCCCACCAACACGTCGGCGGCCACCCTCCCTGCGCTCCTGGCCGCGCAAGGGCTCTTCGCGGCGGGATCCTCTCCCGTCTCCGGGGCGACGCGGAGTGCCCTCCTGATGGCGGCGGGGGACAACGCGACCAACGCGCTCCTGTCTCTCCTGGGCGATCCGACGAAGCTCACCAAGTTCAAGGGCAAGCGCGTGCTCTTCGGGGCGACGACTGTGTCGGTCAACCCCGGCTGGCGGACCCGCGAGGGGTACGCCGCGGATGTCACCGGCAAGCTCACCTTCAGGTCCGTCCTCGCCCGCCCTGCGGTTAGAGACGCCTTCCTGACCGAGACGAGCACGACGCCCGTGGAGGCCGCGGCGCTCACTCAGCTCCAGACGTGCGTAGCCGAGAGTCTGACAGCGCCGGTGCAGACTCGAGACAACGAGCACTTGCTCGACGAACGGACTTTATCGAACCCCGACGGCAACGATCGCACTCTCTATGCAGGCGTTCAATTCGCACCCTATCGCTTTGCTTCTCGCGATTCAACATACGAATCCGACGTTGACGCGTCGCCGCTCGTCGCGGCCGTCTCGCCCATCGCCGACGCGCAATCGCTGGATCTCCAGTCCTCGCGTCGGGACCAGGCGGCGCGCGCCGTGCAGATTGCGCTCGCCCTGAGCGCCGTGGGCGCGAACGCTCAGGCCGGACTCTTCAGCAATGCGGCGAAACAGTTTCAGGGCGACACCGAGACCCGGGCCGACAACGTCGTCGTCAATTCGTACAGCATCGCCGGGGGCCGCTTCGGGTTCAGGGTGATGCCCCGCCTGCAGGCGAACCCCGACAACGGGGACGCGAAGAGTATCCTGAACGAGTCCGCCTTCCCCACGCTGCTTGTCATCGGATCCGACGACGACGATCTGCGGCCACGCGTCGCCGTGCGACGGGGAGTCTCAGGCAAGCCGGAGTGCTTCGTCGTCGAGCGCAAGCTCGAGTTCTTCGAGGAGGTGCTGTGGGAGCCGCTACGTGACCGCTGTTCGACCGTTGGCAAGTGCGTCGGAGAGGTCCTGACCGAGCGTGAACGCAACGGCGCGCTCCGGGATCTCAGGCGCGCGAAGCTTCGCCTCCAGAAAGTTGTCGACCCGACTCTCGACCCGCCGGACGACCAGTCCCCGCTTGCCAGTTACATGCTCGAGCAGATGGGCTTCCTGGCCGGGGCGCTTGCCGGAGCGACCTACGACGTCGATCTGCCGGCCGAACTCATCGAACCGCCGCCGGCCCCGCCACCCGCGCCGACGGCCGATTCGGTGGCGCCCACGGAGGTCGTGCTCGATCGGACCTCAACCGGAGCCCCGATCCCCAAGTTCGTGACGATGCTCGTCGCGGGCGCCGACCTCGATCAAATCGACCTCACAAAGGTCGCCGTGGTGACCGGCGATATTCACGGCGCAAACGCCGATGGAACGCCGGCTGCGGCGCCGACCGCCAAACTCGTGGGCAAGGCGATCGAGCTCTTCTTCGAGGTCGAGTCCGACAAGGAGCCAGTGACCTTCAAGCTACCGGTCAAGAACTCGACGACCGCCGCCCAGTCGCACCCGATCGCCGTGCACCTGTCGAAGGACCTCGTCATTGCCCGGGCCACCGACAAGAACAAGGGGACCGACGTCATCACCTTCTCCCCCGGGATTCCTGATCACGTCGTGAAGTCCGAGATCGAAAAGACCAAGGAGCACTATCCGAACCCGAGCGCTGACGTGAAGGTGCAGGTCGACACTCAGACCGGAGGAAAGGGCAAATGAAGTCTTTGCGCGCAATGAAGGAGGCGTGGACGTTTCCGCCCCGCTCGGGCGCCGCGGCGATCGTGATGACCGTGGCGCTCGTGGCTGCGAGAGCACGTGGCGACACTCCAGCGGCGTCCTCGAGCATGGCGCCGGCGGCAGGCGCGAAGCCGCCGGCGCCCGGCAAGGGCGACAAGACGCACGACGACAAGACGCCCTCGCCAGCGGTGACGTCCGTGACGCCCACGTCGGGGCAGGCGACCGCGGACTTGGTGCTCGTCGGCAGCGACTTTGGTGCCGTCGGCAAGCCGGTGAAGGTGTTCTTCGGTGCCGACGGCTATGGGAAGGAGTGTGACGGAAAGGTCGTCAGCGACAAGGCGGTGACTTGCCGTGCGTCGGTCGATCCGGCACAGATCGGGCAAGCGCTCCGTTTCGTGGTGGTCTCGCCGGACAGTAAGGCGAGCGAGCCCTCGAAGGCGACCTACACCGCGCTGCACGCGGCGCAGGCCGACAGCTGCGAGGCCAGCGCCGAGGCCGGCGCGAAGGTGGAGCAGCTTCACGTCCGCGGGGCGAACTTCATGGCGACACCGGCGACCCCTGCAACACCGCCAGTGGTGAAGATCACTTGGGCAGCAGGCCTGGCTGAAGACTGCCGCGACGTCATGGTCCTGGGGCTTGACGATCTCGTCTGCTACGCAACAAGGCGCGACGCACTGCCGAGTGTGACGGTCGGCGCGGCCGGGGGCGCATCGAACGCCGTCGCTTGCACGCGGTCCGCGGTGGCACCCGCGTCGGCACCGGCAGCCGTGCAGCCGGTCAAGTCGAACCGACGCTAGCAGTTAGAGCATCATGAAAGCGAGGTTCAACTCTTCACGAACGTATCTACTCGCCCGCCCGCACCCCTGACGGCCGGTTGACGGTCGTCGAGAGTCGTCCGCGCGCCGCGTTGGCGCGAAGGAGAACGGTCGATGAAGCAGGGCAGCGGCACGGGTACGCGGTGGACGGAGGCCGACGCGCGGCGAGTGTCGAGCGAGTGGCGCGCTGTCGGCGGGTCGCTCGAAGCGTTCGCGCGACGAAATGGATTCGGTGCGCAGCGGCTGCAGTGGTGGGTGAAGCGCCTCGGCTTGAAGGACCAAGGCGCGCCGCGTGCGTCGTTCGTTCCAGTGGTCGTCCGTGACGCGTTGACCCATGAGCGCGCGCCGGTGGCGCTTGTGGTCGAGGGCGTCGGGCGGCTCGAGGTTCGCGAGCTGACAACCGAGACGGCGGCGTGGGTCGGCGTGACGCTGACGGCGATGCGAGAGCGACGGTCGTGATCATTCTGCCACGCTCGGTGCGCATCTACGTGGCGACGAAGTGCGCGAATCTGAGAAAGTCGTTCGAGGGTCTGTCGAACGAGGTGCGGAGCGTGCTCGAGGCCGACCCTCACGTCTTCCTCTTCCTCAATCGGCGAGCGACGCAGGTGAAGATGCTGATGTGGACACGCGGGGGATGCGCCGGGTGATCCAGACGGGTTGACGAGGGCCGCGTGGCCGCCGCTCAGTAGCGCGCATCGCGTCCGTCGCGTGGCCCGAGAGCACCATTGCCCCCGGCGCCGTCGATCTCGACCACGCGTCAAAAACCCCGGGGACCCCGCTCGAGGCATTACCCCTGGGGGGATGAGGCGCGACGCGACGAGACGCGTGTTAGCGTGGGGCGCGCCGGAGGGGCAATGCTCACGCTAAATGGCTTTCAGGTTACAATGTTCCGCTCCGTTCGAGACAGCGGATGGATCGAGACGGATACGGTCACCGCGCTGATCGGAACGAACGAGTCCGGGAAGACGAACCTGCTTGTCCCGCTCTGGAAGCTGAACCCAGCGAAGGGAGGCGATATCGATCTGATCGCGGACCTCCCTCGCGCCGACTACAATCGCATGCGTAACGAGCAGGAGGATCAGGTCTTCGTCCAGGCCGAGTTCGCGACCGACGCCGACCTTCGAGCCACGCTCACTACCGCGACCGGGCTCGCCCCCGAGCGCTTCGACGTTGTCCGTGTCGCCCGGCGCTTCAACGGCGAGCACGTTGTCTCGTTCCCGAACGCGTCTCCACCTCGGACGATGCTGAAGGCCCGTGTAGCCGAGGTACTCTCCGAGGCGACAAAGGGGTTCGCAGGCGAGAAGACCAAGAAGGAAGAGGCGCTCAAGTCGGCGGCGGCGGTGGCGCTCACGGCCGCCGCGACCGTCTTCGGGATCAGGGGCGACGAGATCGACGCGCCTGCTATCGCGGAAGGGGTGTGGCTCTTCTCGAGCCGTCGTGATCAAGCGCCGTGGAAGGCCTCGGGATGATTGCGGGCATGCTCACGTTCGAGATGAAAGGCCCAGTAGGCCTCCCAGTCACCGCTGGTGCGAATCGCTCGAAGCTTGAGCACGGCCT
>ODAK010003661.1_pt1 | contig 15880 bp, 10 predicted proteins | sample 1539591 | NCBI WGS metagenome assembly ODAK01 (sample SAMEA3539303, study PRJEB22396) | soil metagenome | biome: tundra; feature: field; material: soil | place: USA | collected 2010-05 | depth 0.15 m
TCGCCGACGTCAACCCCGAGCGCATCGCCGAGCTCCTGGCGCCGGATCGGGTCGCGCTCGGGAAGCTGATCCGCAAGGAGGCGTAGGGACGAAGGGACATCCCGAGGCGCCGACTCGCCAGGGTGCGGAGGACTCCCTAGATCCTCTTCCGATACAGCGTGCGCCGGCTGACCCCGAGGAGCTTCGCCGCGCGGCTCTTGTTGCCCTTCACCTGCGCGAGAACGCGGCGGATGTGCGCATTCTCGACGTTGCGCAGGTCGACCGATGTGACGGGAAGTTCGTCGGCACCCTCGCGCGCGATGCCGAACTGCAGGTCGGCGGCCTCGATCGTGTCGCCCGAGACGAGCGCCGCGGCGCCCTCGAGGAGGTTCTCGAGCTCGCGCACGTTGCCGGGGAACGGATAGTCGAGGAGCGCCTTCACGGCGTCGCGCGAGAGCGAGGGTGCGCGGCGGCCGTCGCGCGCCGTGATGCGGGCGAGGAAGTGCCCCGCGAGGCGCGGAATGTCCTCGCGGCGCTCGCGCAGCGCGGGCATGCGGATCTCCACGACGCGCAGCCGGTAGAAGAGGTCCTCGCGAAAGCGCCCCGCGCGGATCTCGGCGGGCAGGTCCTGATGCGTCGCCGAGACGACGCGCACGTCGACGGGCACCTTCGCGCGCCCGCCGAGGCGCTCGATCTCGCGCTCCTGCAGGACGCGCAGCAGCTTGGCCTGGATGGCGAGCGGCGTGTCGCCGATCTCGTCGAGGAAGATCGTGCCACCGCTCGCAAGCTCGAACTTGCCGAGCCGCGCCTCGACGCCCGTCGCGACCCCGCGCTCGATGCCGAAAAGCTCGCTCTCGAGGAGGCTCTCGGGCACGGCCGCGCAGTTGAGTGCGAGGAAAGGGCCCTCGCGACGCGGCGAGCCCGCATGGAGCAGCTTCGCCGCAAGCTCCTTGCCGGTACCGCTCTCGCCCGTGACGAGGACGTTGACGCGCGACGCGGCGGCGCGAGCGACGAGCTCCTTGGCGCGCCGCATGGCCGGCGAGTCGCCCACGAGAATCTCGTCCACGCGGAGGCTTCCCTTGAGTGCGCGGTTCTCCTCCCTCAAGCGGTCGAGGTCCGTGGCGAGCGCGCGGAATCGGCGTGCCGCGTCGAGCGTGGGCGCGACGAGGCCCGCGAGCGAGACGAGAAACCGGCGGTCCTCCTCGTCGAAGGACGGTGCGTCCGGGCCACGCGCCTCCCGGTCGAGGACCACGAGAACGCCGAGCACGCGTCCGCCCCCGAGCAGCGGGACACCCGCCACGCTCTCGACGGCGCGGCCCAGGACCGTCTCTTCTCCGCGCGAGAGCGCGGTCTTCGCGCGCGCCAGGTCGAGGACGAACGGATCCGACGAAACGGCGAGCGGATCGGGCTCGGGTTCGACGCCGAGCGAGGCCACCGTGCCCGAACCCTCGGCGTCCTCGAAGGCCGCAGCGAACCCGCGGGCTGCGTCGAGAACGGGGACCGCGCGGGCGAGGATCTCCTCGAGGAGAATCTTCTCGTCGCGGGCGGCAGTGAGCGACCGGCTGACGTCATAGAGGGTTTCGAGACGCAGGACCTTCTTCTTGAGCGCGAACGTCTCCAGGTCACGCGCGGGCGGCCGGGCGCCGCTCATCGACGGCTCAGGGTGCGCCCGGAGCGCGGGCGGCCCGGGCTTCGGCGGCTGGCTTCCCGGGCGCCAGGCGCGCGGCGACTGCGACGGCGGGCGCGAAGTGCGGGTTCCTCTTCAGAAGCGGCTCGAGCTCTTTCTCCGCCTCCTCGTTGCGTCCCAGGTCGCGGAGGCAGCTGGCCGCCAGGACGCGGCCAAAGTCCTTTCCCGGGTAGTACTCCGTTCCTCCGAGGCCGAACTCCCCTTCCGGCTGCTGGATCCCCCGGAGGAGCGCCACCGCCTCCTCGCAGCGGCCGGACCGGGCCGCCGCGACTCCGCGAACCAATGCGACGCCTTGCTCCACGCCCTTCTTCTCGGCGTCCGGCTCTTTCTCGTAGGGGACAGCCGCGGACACCAGCAGGGCGTCGAGTCCCGTCGTCTCGCCCTTGATCGCGAGAAACGCCGCCTGATAAAGCGCGATCTTGGCGCCGAGCCGCTCGGCCTCCGACCCAAGCGGGAGGCCGGCCGCTTCCGCCACGAAGAGGTCCCTCTCCTTGCGCGCGGCCGCTTCGGCGCCCGCGTCGAGGAGCGCGATCGAAGCGTAGAAACGGAAGTCGAGGCGTTGGAGGGGCTGGGTGGCTTCGTCCGACGCCTTGAGAAAGTACTCAGCGGCCTTCGCCGGATTCCCCCGGCCGATTTCCACGGTCCCGAGGTGGCCGTACGCGGGAAAGAAGTCGCTCTTTGTGGCAAGCGCCTTCTTGAGGACGTCCTCTGCTTCGTCGTACCGTCCGATGAGCGCGTAGAGCTCGCCGAGCGAGTCGAGAGGGTTCGCCTGGTCCGGCGCGAGGTAGCGGTAGCGCTTGAGGTAATCCTCGGCCTTCGCGAAGTCGCCGCGCGCCGCGCTGGCGTAGCCGAGCGTGTTGTAGGCGATGGCGTAGTTCGGATTCACGGTGAGAAGCCGCTCGTATTCCGCGAGGGCCTCGGCGGTGCGCTTCTGGCTCGCCAGGAAGTCGCACCGCATCAGATAGCCCTCGGGATCGTTCGGGAATCGACGCAGGTACTCGTCGTAGAGCGCGCCGAGGGCCGCGGTGTCGCGGCGCCCCCAGCGCTCCTCGTAGATCCGCAGCATCAGTTGCTCGCGCGGCGTGACCTCGTCCCTCGAGCGCGCTGCCGACGCGAGGAGGGACTTCGCCCGCTCGGGGTCGCGCCCCCGGAGCTTGCCGGCGAGCCGCAGCGTCGCCATGACGAAATGGGGGTCGTACTGCAGCGCCGCCGCGTACCCGGAGATCGCCTCGCGCTCGTACATCTTCAGGTCGTTCTCGCGTGCCTCGTTGTAGGCCTTCCGGGCCTGCTCGGAGGACGTCGTGACGTCGCGGCGGCTCCTGAGGAAGAACGCCGCAGCCGTCCCGGCCGCCACGACACCCGTCACCAAGAGGGCGAGCGTGAGCGGGCGCAGGAAGCGGCGGGACGCGAACGGCATGGAGCCTCCGAAGGCCGCACGAGCGGCCCTTTGATGATACGCGCCGGCGGGGCCGGAGTTTTCACGCGATGCGCATGAGGACGAAGGTCTGGTCGTCGTACTGCTCGGCGCCCTGGGTGAACTGGCGAATGTCCTCGAGGAGCTCGTCGGCGAGCTCCGGCAGCGGACGCCGCGCGTGCCGCACGAACGACGCCTTGAGCCTTTCGTCCCCGTAAGGTGCCATTTCGGCTGACATCGCCTCGTTGAGGCCGTCCGTGTAGAAGAGGAGGAGGTCTCCGGGCGAGAGATAGAACGTCACGGTGTCGTAGGGAACGTCGCGCAGCGCGCCGAGGGGCAGGCGATTCACGGGAGCGGGGATCTCCACGGCCGCGCTCGTGCCGGCGCGCAAGAGGAGGGGCGTCGGCTGCCCGCCGAAGGCATAGTTGAGGGAGAGCGTCTTCGGATCGAGAAGAAAATACGCGAGCGACACGAACATTCGCCGCTTGATGTCGTAGAGGCGCCGGTTCGACTCACGGAACACGACTCCCGGATCGGGGTCCGCCATCGCCCGGGCGTAGACGATCTCCTTGGCGGCGACCATGAGGAGCGACGCGGGAATCGACTTTCCGGACACGTCTCCCACGACGAGGCCCAGGCGCCCGCCCTCACGCACGTCGCCATCCACCTCGAGGAAGTCGTAGAAATCTCCGCCGACGACGCGCGCGGGCCGGCTCACGCCGAAGAACGACACGCCCGGCACGCGCGGCAGCTCGCGCGGAAAGAGGCTCGTCTGAATCTCGCGCGCGATGTCGAGATCGCGCTCCATCTCGGCCCGGCGCGTGAGCTCCTCGTGGAGGCCCGCGGCCTCGAGTCCGAGCGCCCCCTGGTTCGCAATCGTCAGCAGGTGGTCGAGATCCTCGCGGGAGAGCTCCTCCTCGGAGCGCTTGCGCCCGACCGCAAGGAGCCCGAGGAGCTTGCCGTGCGTTGCGAGCGGGAGCACGACGGTAACGGGCCGGCGCTTCGCGGCCGCCACGAAGGCCCGGGAGTCGACGTCGAGCATCCATCCTTCCAGCTCGGCGAGTCTCACGGGAGCGCCCCGCTCGAGCACGAGACGGGGCAGGACCGCTCCCATCGGAAGCGCGGGCAGTCCCGCTCCGGCGACGGTCGCGCCGTCGGTGAAGGCTCCGTCCTCGCCGCGCGGCAGGAGGAGATCGAGACTCTCGAGCCTGAGCAGCTCCGCCGTGCGCGATGTCAGCAGCGTCCGCAGCTTGGGCCTTTCGAGCTGCGACACGACGGAGCGGCTCATCTCCAGAAGCGCCCGCTGAAAATCCGCGCGGTCGCGAAAGAAGACGCGGTCCACGACGCTCTGCATCCGCCGGCGCAAGGGGTCGAAGAGAAGCACGACGACGAGGCCGAAGCCGAACGCGAACGAGGGCGACGAGAAGAGAGTCGACGACGAGACCGTCGAGACCAGCGCATTGCCCGCCACGACACAGAGCGCGTAAAGACCCGTGACGACGGCGGTCAGGATCGCGTAGACGAGCGACTTGCGGACGATGACCTCGACGTCGAAGAGCCGGAACCGGACGATCGCGTACGCGAACGTGAGAGGGATGATCGCCATCGGCACGACGCCCCACGCGAGATACCGATCCTCGCGGAAGAGCGACGGGAAAAAGACGGCGAAGACGACGAACGGCACGATGCCTGCCACCGTGCCGAGAAGGAGGACGAGAATCGGCCGGCGCGCCGCACGATCCTCGCTCGTCCACCACGTGTGCGCGAGCGCGAGAAGGCCGAGAATGAGGTAGTCCGCGAGGAGAATCCAGTTGAGCGTGGGCGCGCCGTAAATGAGCCGCCGCGGACCGCCGCGGCCCGCGCCGGCCATCTGGAGGACGTAGAGGACGGGCGGGAGTGTGTAGAGGAGCGTGAGGAGAAGCGGTGAACCGTTCAGGAAGCGCTGGAGCGCGGCGAGCCAGGGCGCCACGGGCACCTCACCGGCCGCGCGTTCGGCGAATCGAAACGTCTTCTTCGCCGGGAAGAGAAGGAAGAAATGGAGGAACACCGCCGGCAGAAGGAAAAGAGCGAGCGTGCCGGCCACCTGCACGAAGTAGTCGATCCAGTAATAGCTGGAGGGACGCAGCCGGCAGATGAAGAAGAGCATGAAGAGGATGCACAGGACGTAGAAGACCTGTACGGCCGGGTCGTCCGCGCGCCGCGAGACCACGAAGGCTCCGAGCACGAAGAAAAGGAGGCCGAGAAACGCAAAATAGAAGTACGTCGCCGAGCCCAGCCGGAACGGCGTGAGGACGAGCTTCGCCTCGAAAACCTCTCCGCCACGCCTCACGAGGTAGTCCACCGCCTCACCCGCGCCGTGGCGGCGCAGCTCGGGCGGCGCCTCGGCCGCCTTGTTCAGCATGTGGTGCCCGATGCCGAGCACCGTGTCGCCGGCTCTCAGGCCCGCCTTCTCGGCCGCGCCACCGGGCACGAGGTCTCTCACGACGATGCCGCCCATCGAGTACGGGTCGGGCACGACCCCGTCGTAGGCTTTCGGCATGAACATGTCCACGACGGACAGGACCGCGAGGAGGCCGGCGAGGACGCCGATGAAGACGAGAAGGCGCCTCGGCGAGCGGCCGGATACGCCGACGGCGCCCTCCGGGCTGCTCGAATCCGGCGTCAGAACCGACATGTGCCGGATCAGTATACGAACGGCGTGCCAACGAGTTCCGGGGCAGGCGTTCCTTCCGCGTGCAAGAATCCCGCGACGTGAAACGCGGGCTTTTCCTGACGTTCGAGGGGATCGAGGGCTGCGGGAAAACGACCCAGTTGAACCGTGCGGCCGACTGGCTCAAGGCCCGGGGACGGGCCGTCGTGGCGACCCGTGAGCCCGGAGGAACGGCCCTCGGACTGCGCCTCCGGGAGGCCCTGCTCCACGCGCACGAAAACGTCGAGGCGGGCGCCGAGCTGCTTCTCATGGTCGCCGACCGGCGGCAGCACCTCATCGAGATGATCGAGCCGGCCCTCGCCGCGGGCACCGCCGTCCTGTGCGACCGGTACACGGACTCCTCGCGCGCGTACCAGGGAGCGGGCCGCGGCCTCGGCGAAGCGGTCGTCGACGAGCTCCACCGCCGCTTCTGCCCGCGCGTCCCCGACCGCACGTACCTGTTCGACTGCCCGGTCGAGGTCGCGCTTGCGCGCGTCGCGCAAAGGGGCGGCGCCGCCATCGACCGTTTCGAGCGCGAGGAGCTCTCGTTCCACCGCCGCGTAAGGGCCGCCTACCGCCGCCGTGCCCGAAGCAAGCCGAAGACATTCCGGATCCTCGACGCCGCCGAGCCTCCCGATTCGGTCTTCGCGCGGCTCGAGAAGGACCTCGAGGCCCTTTTCGGATGAGCGCCCGCGCCCCGGTCGTCCTTCTCGCGGGCCCGGGCGGGCGCCGGCTCGAGGCGCTGGCGCTTCAGGCCGCGGCCGAGGTCGTCTGCGGACCCGGCTTCGACCCCGAGTCTCCCGCGGCGCGCCGCGTCTTCCGACGCGAGCATCCCGATCTCATGGTCGCCGCTCCCGAGAGACGGCGCCGCGTGAATCCGCCGCCGTTCGACGAGACCGACGGCAAGGAGACGACTCTGCCGACGGCCCTCGTGCGCGCAATCGCCGCCGACGCGACGCGACTTCCCTACGAGGCGCCGCGGCGCGCCATCGTCCTTCTCGACGTGGACCGCACGGAGCCCGCGGCCTTCAGCGCTCTCCTGAAGATCCTCGAGGAGCCGCCGGCGAAGACACGCTTCCTGCTCACCGCCACGCGCCCGCGCCTCCTCCCGCCCACGATCCTCTCGCGCGTGACGCTCCGGCCGGTGCCGGGCTCGACGCGCGAGGAAACGGCCGCTTCCCTGAGGAGCCGCGGCATGGACGAGGCGGAAGCCGAGGCGCGCGCGACGTTCTCGCCCCACGACGTGGACGAGGCCGCGGAGCTGGACGTCGTCGAAGCGCGCGCGGTGCGCGACGCGCTCCTCGAGGCCGTCTCCGGCGTCTTCCTCACGGGCGCTCTGTCGTGGTCGCTCGCGCTCGGCACGCTGCTCGGAACCGACGACGGCGCGGAGGCCGTGCGGCGCCTTCAGCTCCTCGCACAGCTCCTGCGCGATGCCGCGGCGGCGCCCGTCGACCCGGCGGGCCGCTACGTCCTCTTCCGCGAGCGCTTCGCCGACCTCGCGCGCCTCGGTGTGGCGCCGGCGGCGAAGCTCCTCGACGCGGCGTCGGGCGCCCTCGCCCTCGCCGCGAGCCTCACGGACTCGCGCCGCAACGTGAAGCTCGCGACGGAAGCGTTCGCGCTGGGGCTGTGAGCGCGGACGAGAAGCCCGTCTCCCGAGGCGCGAAGGCCCTCGCGATCGCGCTCGCTCTCCTCGCGCCCGCGCGGATGGCGTGGATCGTCTTCACGTATGGAGAGAACAACCTCTCGAACGACTATCTCGCGCGGGTCCCCATCGTCGCGGCGATTCTCGAGGGCCGCTATTCGCCCACCCATCTCTTCTTCGACACGATGATCTGGGGCGGGCACTCGTGGCTCGGGCTCCTTCCGATTTACTGGTTCGAGGCGCGCTACTTCGCGTGGGACGTCCGCGTCGAGCTCGGGCTCGGCCTCTTCCTGGCGGCGCTCAAGGTCTTCCTCGTCTGGCGGACGGCGTCCGCCTTCGTGCCCCGCGCGGCGCGTTGGGCCCTTCTTCCGATCCTCTCGACGCTCGCCTTCTCCGTTTCTCAGATCACCTCCTTCACGTTTGGCGAGTCGGTCCTCCAGATGCAGCTCGCGCAGGTCGCCGTCGCCGCAGGCACCCTCGCCTTCGCGTGCCTCGCGGACCGGCCCGGGCTGCGCGCCGCGAGCCTCGCGGCCTGCGGCCTCTTCGCCTCGTGGTCGTGGGGCGGCGGCGTCATGGCGTGGCCGGTCTTTGCGGCGGCGCTCTTCGCTTCCGGCGAGCGGAGCCTCCGGCGCTGGGCGCTCCTCCCGGCCGCCGCGGCCCTCGGTCTCGCGCAGTACGCCTGGTTCCTCGTCATCGCGCCCCTCCCGTCAGTCGTGAAGAGCCCGGGGCTGCGTGGCCTCTGGCGCGTCGTCGACCTCGTTGGGCGGCCATTCGCGAACGGGACGGGGACCGACTTCAGACCCAGAACTTCCGCGATCGTGTTCGGCGCCGCGGGCCTCGCGCTCGCGGCCGCGGCTGTCTGGACCTCACGCCGCGCGCTCCGCGAGAGGTTGGCCACCCTCGCGATTCTCGGTTGGAGCCTCCTCCTCGCGCTTCAGATTTCCGTCTTCCGCTCGGACGTCACGCCCTGGTACATCGCGCCGATGACGGTCTTCTGGCTTGGCCTCGCCATTCTCCTCGCAGCGGCGCCGCGTTCCATCGCGATCGCCGGGTTCGCGACGATCGCCGCCGGCCTCGTGTACTCGAACCGCACGTGGGAGGACAAGTCCTTTTACCTTCGGTCGCGAGCGCCCGTCTCGGCCGCGTGCCTGCGCGAATGGCGGACGGCGCCGCCCGGGTGTCACGCCCGCGTTTTTCAGTGGGGAGAAGAGGGCCATTCGGGTGAGCTGGCTCTCCTCGGCGACCCGTTGGAGCGGCACCGGCTTTCCGTCTTCGGACCGCGCCGCACGTACCTCCTCCAGGGGGACGTCCCTCTCGGACGCGTCCGGCTGGAGCCCGCGAGTGCGCCGTCGTTTTTCTCGGCCGACGGCAGGACCCAGCGCGACATCGACGACTTCCATCGACTCGACCTCGTCCTCTCGCCCGGCTCGACCGTGACCTGGCGGGTGGACCTGCCGCCGAACCTGAAGTCGGCGCAGTTCCTCACGCGAGTCCATGCCGCGCCGGGCGATGAGATGCTCGCGCGCGGCGCGCGCGTCTCGGTCACGGCGGAGGGTTCACCGGCCTCCCTCGAAGAACGCGCCTTCCTTCCCCGGGAAACGGCGCGGCCCCTCTCGGTCGATCTCTCGTCTCTGGCCGGGAAACGCGCCACGTTGCGCCTCGCCGCCGAAGAGACCCACGAGGGCGCGACGCCTCTCGTCTTCGAGGCGCCGAAGATCGAGTTGCGCGTCGGCGGATGAAAGCCTAGCCGAAGAACCCCGGCACGATCGTTTCGATCGCATCTGTCCAGCGCATCGCTTGCGTCCTCAGCATGCGATGTCCGTGGACGTCGTGCGCCGCGGCCTCCGCGAGCCGCGCCCGAAGCGCCCCGTCGCTCACGATCTCCTCGAGCGCCTCCGCCCACGCCGCGGGCTCGTTCGCGACGAGGAGTCCCGTCTCGCGGTGCCGCACCGTGTCCCGATAGGCGCGCACGTCGCTGAAGACGCCCGGAATCCCGAGCGCTCCGTAGTCGAGATACTTGAGGTCCGACTTGCCGCGCGTGAACGCGTCGTCCTCGAGCGGCGCGATCGCGACGTCCCAGCGAAGATGCTGCCGCATCCACGGGACGAACCTCGGATACGGGTCCTCGTTCCCCGGATCCCGCATCCGGAACGGCAGGCCCTCGAAAAGTGACGCCGTCCTCTGCCCCGCGACTCCGCCCACGATCTCGAACCGCACGCGGCCGGCGTGGCGCCTGAGCAGAGCGCGCAGCGGCGCGAGCACCATGCGGAGGTCCGTCTCGTGCGTCAGCGTGCCCATGTAGCCGATCGTCACCGCCGACGAACGCGATGAGAAGGGGCCCGGTGCGGAGCCGAAGAGCCGCTCGTCGAGCGCGTTCGGCACGACGAGGACGCCTCTCCGAAAACGGGCCATGCGTTCGGAGAGCGCCGGCGTCGCGACGATCATTCCGTCGGCTTGCCGCGCCAGAAACGCGACGACCCCGCGGAGCGCGTCTCCCGGGTACGTCTCCCACGGCTCACCGCGGTGGAGATCGAGCAGATTGTCGTCGAGCTCGTAGACGACGGGAATCCCCGCCTGCCGGCACCGGGAAAGCACGCGGACGAATCCGTCCAGCTGCCTTTCATACGGCCAGAGGACGTGCCGCTCGACGACGAGGAGGTCGCAGTCGGGTACGGCTTCCGCCGTTCCGTGCGTCAGCTCGATTCTCTCCGCGAGGGCCGGATGGGAGAGCGGACAAAGGAGGCGGATGTGCGTGCAGCTATACGGAATCTCCGCGCCGTAAAACCCGTGGAGGACGTGGACCCTACGCCTCGCCAAACAGGACCTCGAGGATGCCCGCGGCCGCGCGATCGGGCGTATGGAGGCCGGCGTCGGCGATGGCCTGCGCGGCGAGGCGCCGGAGAAGCGGCCCGTCCGTGGCGAGCCGTTCGAGGCACGCGAGGCAGGCGTCCCGGGACGACGTGTCCACGGCCAGCGCGTTGATCTCGTGACGGGCGAACGTTCCCGCTCCGCCCGCCCTCGGGACGACGACGGCGGCTCCCGATGCCATGGCCTCGAGCGAGGCGACGCCGAGCGCCTGATACGTCGAGAGATCCGCGAAGACGTGCACCTGTGACAGGAGCGCCGAGAGCTGCCGGTCGTCGAGGACGCCGGCGAAGCGGTGCGGAAAGTCGAGGCGAAACGGGCGCAGCGCGGGATCCGACCGCTCGGATCCGAACAGGACGACCTCGACTCCGTCGCCGAGCTTCTGCGCGAGGGCCCGCATCACGTCGACGGTGAGGCCCGGCTGCCTCCGCGGCGTCGAGGGACGCACCATCGCGGCGATCCGCACGGGGCTCGCGGCGGGTTCCGGCAGCCGGGGGCGGAAGACCTCCGCGTCGAAGCTCGCGCTCACGAGCGCGCAGTCGAGGCCCGTCCGGGCGACGACCTCGTCGGCATTCCACGCGGACTTCGAGAACCGCCTCATGCCCGGCACGAGCCCGTACGAGGCGAGCGCGCGCTTGCGGTCTTCCGAACCCTCGGCGTAGAAGAGCGGCTCGTAGTCCTGGATGCAGTAGCCGAGCACCGGAGGCCGTGACAGCTTCGCGAGCGGCGCCATCCACGGCACCGAGTAGTGAGCCGTCGCGATCACGGCGTCGAACCCCTCCGCGACCTCGACGAGATCGGACGCGCGCCCGTAGACGATTGGAAGGCCCGGCGCGGGATAGCTCCTCTCGAAGACGGATCGATGAGCCGCGAGGTTGAAGACGCGCGCTTCGACGCCCATTCGCGTCATCGCCCGCGCCTCCGACAACACCACGTTCGACCCGCCCCCGCGCTCGAGAACGGGCAGGACGTAGAGGACGCGCTTCCCTTCCCATCGCCGCCGCGCACGTTCCCGAAGGCCGACCCGCTCCGGCAGAATCGCGAAACGAGCCGCGATGCCCGCGACCATCCGGTCCGGCGCAGCCGGGGCCGCGGCTGAAACGCCCAAAGCGCCCGCCACCCACGTGTCGTCCGCGAGGAGAATCCGCTTCGCATCAGCCCGCATCCGGGCGAGGATTTCGCGCGGCGAACACTCCGATCCGCCGGAGGGCAACGCCGCGCGCCTCACGAGGAGCGCGCAGCCGCCGCCCTCTCTGGATTCCGAAAAGAGGCGAGCCGACTCGGCGGCGAGAAGAGTCGCGGGCGCTCTGTCCCCGTCCGCCAGCGCGCGCGCGGCGCGCTCGAAGGCCGGACCCGCGCCAGGGACGTCCGCGGCGAGGGGAACGACGCCCGCCGTGTCTCCGCTGGAGGCGAGACACGCGATCAACCGGTCGAGGACATCCGCCGCGACGCGCGCGCGCCCGTCGAGCAGGAGAACATGGCGTGATGTGCCCGCTTCGAGTACCCGCCCGAAGGCGCCCTCGCCCTCCACGAGTGCCGCTCCTTGATCGTGCGCGAAGACTCCCAGCCATTTCCGCGCCGCGGGCGACACGCCCTGATCGGCGAGGAAGAGCGTGTACGGCGGACGCGCGTGCCGGAGCAGAGCCCCGAGGGACTCCTCGAGAACGGGCAAATCGTCGTGCGCGAGAACGACGACGTCCACGGCTTCCGCCGAGCGATCCCATGCGGGATCGCGGAAGCGAACAGGCGCGAAACCCGGAACGTGCACGAGCCCGGGATCCGCCGCGGGAGGGGCGGCCCGCCCGCCGGAGGACGCGCCGCCGGCGAATCCGCCCTTCAGCCTCCACCACGCGTTGCGGAGCTTCCAGAAGAAGCTCATCTCCATCGCGGCGATCCGCGCGCGCGCCTGCTGCAACTCGGCGCGGGTCTTCTCGAGCTCCTCGCGGAGCTCCTCGGCGATATCAACGCTCAATGCGGTCGATTCTAGTGGGATTCACCGCGTTCGAACGAGGACGTATGGCCCGCACCGAGCGACGAAGGGCGGGCGTGCGAAGTCCGCGTCGGCGTGTGCGGCCTCGATCCCCGCGAGCATGATCTCCGCCTCGCCCGGCGAGGTAACCGGGCGAAGGAGCGCGTTCGCGAGCCGTTGGGTGCTCGACCAGTAGTCCGACGGCCAGCCGCGCGGCGTGAGAAGGCCGATCGGCTGGCCGGATCGCAGCAGGCGGTCCGCCTCGCTCTTCAGCACGGCCAGGCAGGTGTACCCCTGATCCGCGGCGGAGCAGGAAGCGTCGACGCGACGTGGATCGAACAGTCCCCACGAAAAGAACTCGAGGAAGCGGCTGTGGGGGCGCACGACCTGCGCTTCCTCGAAATGCAGCACGGCCTTCTGCGCCGGCGTGAACGTCACCCCCACTTGGAGAAAGTGGACGGGGGTGAGGGCGAGGAAGACGAAACCGTAGCCCGGATAGCGGATCTGGTTCCACAGGAGTGCCAGAGCGAGGAAGGCCGCGGCCGCCGCGGCCGCCGCGGTGCCGTTCCGCGCGAAGTCGCGCAAGAGCTCGAGGCCCTCGGCCAGAAAGCAGACGAGGAACGGAAGGGCGTACAGGAGGAAACGCTTGTCCGCCCAGTCGTAGACGAAGCCCCAGAAGAGCGACAGCGCGATCAGCGGTCCGAGGACAGCCGCGCGCCAGCGCGGCGCCGGCGAAGGGGAGCGCGCGAATCGGAGTGCGCCCGCGAGGTAGAGAGTGAGGGGAACGAGGCCCACGAGTGCCGTCGCGGCGTAGGCGTAGAAGGGAAGATTTGCAGCAGAAGGATGGAGGAGGGCCTCGACGCCGTGACGCGGCCCTCCCGGGTGGGCACGGTAGTACGACCAGCGGAACGCGATCCAACTTCCGGCCACGAGGGCGTACGCGATCAGTCCGGCCCAGAGCTCCCTTCGGCGCAGATCCGCCCGCGACACCGCGACGAGGGCCACTGCGAAGCCGATCGACGCCGGTGCTGCCGCATACGAGAAGAGGAACCCGGCGCCGAGGCAGAGGCCGAAAGCAATCCAGGCCCGCGGCGTGCGCTCGGCCCGAACGAATGCGAGCGCCGCGAGAACGAGAAATGGCGCCGCATACGTCTCGGCCATGACGCACCGAGAAAAGTCCTGGACAAAGTTGTTCGCGAAGAAGAACCAGCTGGCAATCGCCGCGATCCACCCGTCGTGACGCTCGCGAAGGAGGGCGTAGAGCGCCGCCGTCGAGAGTCCGAGAAAGAGGAGGTTGAAGACCGGCAGGAACGGGAGGGCACCCAGTTTCCAGAGGGCCGCGATCAGGAGCGGGAGCCCAGGCGGCCTGAGGCTCGGCGCAACCGACGCCCCGGCCCAGTAGAGGCCGTTGTTGATCCAGTCATACGAGTCGGCGGTGTTGTACGGGTAGCACCAGTTGAGGTCCGCGACGAGAAGCGAACGGACGGCCGGGAACGCCCCCGCTAGCGCGAGGCTGAACAGGAGCACGGCCGGAAGCCGGCGAGACCGCAGGTCCATTCGAGGGAGAGACTACGGGTAGACGAAGAAATACGGGTCGTAGATCAGCGTCTCGTTCCCCGGCAGGCTGTGGTACTCCTTGCTCTGCCCGCCGATCATGTCGGCCACGTCCACCCAGAACTCAACGTCGGTGAACGTCGGGATCGCGATCCAAACCCTGCCGTTATTCGTCGCCGTATTGAACCTGATCAGGTACTCGTAAGTGCCCGCGTCCGCGATCCAGAACGCGCCCGTCGTGTCCGTCAGCTTCGCCTTGAAGAGCGTCGCCATCGCTCCGCCGGCGTACTGGTTCCTCCAATGGCTCGTGACTTTGTACCGGCCGTTCACGAGGCACATCGTGTAGGCGTCCTCGGTGCAGGTGGCAACGCTGGAGCATCCGGAGCCGTTGCACGAGACCATACCGTCCATGACGATCCAGTCGTTGTACTGATAGACGCCCCCGCCCTGATACTCCCGCAAGTAGAGGAGCGACCAATACTGACCCGACGGAATGGAGCTTCCGTGGTAGGGGACCGTGCCAGAGTTGACGTTGTTATACATGAACCCTGCCGCGAGCGGATTCAACGAGATCGCATCCGAGAACGAGTAATACGTCAGCGTCTGGCCGTACACGGGATAGGAGCTCGTGAGGGCCACCCTCAGGTCGAGTGACCCGCTCGTGCCGCCGCTGCGGTTGTTGGTGATCGTGTCGACGTGGAAGGAGCCGCTCGCCCCGTTCCACTGGATCGACCCCGTGCCCCCGAGACAAATCGTGCAGCCCGGCTGGGCGAGGGCGACACGGCCAGCCGGCGGCCCGGGGGGCAGCGCGTCAGAGCTCTCGCCCGACGGAGCGCCCGCGACCGCCACCCCCGCGTCGGGAGCAACTCGGAAGGCGCTTGTGTCCGCGACCTTGCCGGTTCCGTGCGCCGTTTCCTGCGCGCGGCCGGGTTCAGCGATCCCTGCCGTCAGGCACAGGGCCGCAACGACGAGTCCCCGAGTGAAAACAGATTCGAATTGCTTCATGACTGATGTCCTTTCAATTACGGGAATGATCGATCAAACGACATCTAAACCTCCGGAGCGCCGGAGTAACCGTTTCACGAGTTTCGGGTACGAACTGGCCTTAGTTTACCCCCATGAGGCCTCCGCCGTCCACAGAAAGGAAAAAGGGCCCGGCGAACCGGGCCCTTCGAAGGAAACGAAGCAGTCGGGGACGAAGCTTACTTCTCGAGCTCGACGACGACATCCACCGGGGCGCCGATGCGCACGGTGATGTCGACGGTCTTCGTCTTGTAGCCGGGGCGCGCGACCGTGATCGAGTGTGTGCCGGGATCCGTGACGACGCCGCGCGGGTTGGCGGCAAGGTCCCCGCCCGCGCCGAGGTACTTGTCGTCGACGTAGACGGCGGCGTCCTCTGGCGAGACCTTGAACCTCATGCGCGCGCGGTTACCCGTCGGCCGCGGCAGGGGCTCATCGCGAACGTCGACGCGCTCTTCGGGGGCCCGCTCGCGGGGCGCCGGAGCCATGCCGCGATCGCTCCATCCGTCGTCACGCGGCGCGCGCTGCGGTGGGTGACGCGGCGCTGGCGGGGCCTCTTCCTCCGCCCCGGGACCGCCCTTCGTGAAGACGCGGCCGAGGGGCGTGCCCTTCGACTCGGGAGGGAACTGGTCGAGCGCGCTCTTGCCGGCCTCGAGCTTCAGCTTCTGGTCGAGACGCACGCGCTGGCCGCGGGAGACGTCGAGATCCGTCGCGAACATCTGATACCCCGGAAGGCGGAATTCGAGGTGGTACTTCCCGGGTCCGAGGTAGAGGTAGTCGGGCCTGCCGTCGAAGTCGTCGGCGGTTCCGATGTACTTGCCGTCGAGGAAAACCAGCGCCTCTTCGGGCGAGACGTCGGTCTTCACGATCGCGTAGCGGCCGGTCCGAGCCGGAACGCCGGCGCTTCCGTATTCGCTTCCGGATTCGTAGTCGCCGTCGCCGTCGCCGTCGCCCGTTACGACGTAGACGCCTGGGCCGCCCCACCACCACGAGGAGTAGTAGGGCGCCCAGCCCCAGCCCCACCCCCAGCCGTAATGGTAGTAACCCCAACCCCCGCGATG
>ODAK010003663.1_pt1 | contig 15880 bp, 14 predicted proteins | sample 1539591 | NCBI WGS metagenome assembly ODAK01 (sample SAMEA3539303, study PRJEB22396) | soil metagenome | biome: tundra; feature: field; material: soil | place: USA | collected 2010-05 | depth 0.15 m
AATCTAGCCATACTTTCTCTAAACCAAGGAGAGGACGCAAAGGCAGAGACGCTATTTCTGCACGCCATCTCCATTGTTGAGCAGTGGCTTGCGATCAATCACATCTTCAGCGCAATCAGCCTCAATAATCTGGCAGAACTGTATAGCGTGCAGGGGAAGAATAGCGCAGCCGAACAGCATTATCGGCAAGCACTCACCCTCAGCAAGCAACTATCAGGAGTTGATCATCCCTATACCGCTCTGTGCCTCAACAATCTGGCAGGTTTCTTTATGCGCCAGGGAAAGTTCACGGAGGCCGAGCCATTGTACCGTCAGGCGCTTATCATCCGTGAAGAGAAGCTGGAACCCATGCACCCAGACATCGCCCAAAGCCTCAGCAATCTGGCGGTCCTTTTTATGAATCAGGGCAACTATAGAGAAGCAGAACCATTGCTGGAACGCACATGTACGATCTTTGAATACCAGTTTGGAAAACAGCACTTTTACAATGCTCTTAGCCTTAACAATCTGGCAGAATTCTACTGTATGCAGGAAAAGTTTCCACGGGCAGAAACGCTTTATCAGCGAGTACTCGCCCTCTACGTGCACAAATTAGGGAACGAGCACCCCTATACCGTTCTCTGGCATGATATCCTCGCACGCTTCTTCGAAAGTCAGAGAAAGTTCATAGAAGGAGAGCCATTATCATTGTCGCCACAAATGCTTATCATTCGCGAAATGCAGTGGGGATCCATCATTGAAACACGGATAAGAGCATTAACAACTTGGCTATGCTTTGTATAAATAAGAATTCAATAAAGAAAGCCTGGTTAATGCCAAGCTTTCTAATCGTTTGTGGCAGTTGTAGACGCTCTACAAGCGTTTCTTTAGAGGTAAAGTTATATGCGCTTCAAAAAATACATCAAGCCTTAACCTTAGATGGTAAAACTAGAATAAAAGAGAGTACGAATTTTTCAAAAGTTCAGAACAATGCTGATATATGTACGCGTATTGGTATTGTTCTCTCTCCCCAAAAACGCATTGGCGATCTCAATGATGTATATTTTTACCTATTTAAATTTAAATAGTAGAAACTTGTATTTCCATCATTAACGAAATTCCCATTGTTATCAGTATCCATAAAAAAGCTGTGAAAATCCACGAAAAAAATAGCTTACAGGCAACTCAAAGTGCTATAATAGCACTTGTATAACAAGCATACCGCAAATACTTTTATAGAAAATGTGGAGGAAATAGCTGCCAGGCAAAGGTCGTAGCTACAACCTGACCGCTCTACACTGAGTTAAATAGTCCCTCTATTCGACTCACAAGGGCAAATATTGGATAGCGATATGTACCATCAACATCTCCGCATCTCAAGTTTCAAGTACAATATTTAGATATTTATTCTTATCGCACTTTATTCACGATTTCAATTATCAATGGAGATAATGAAATATACATTTATTTTTTGAATACAAATAGAGCAAAACTGGCTCTATTTGAAAGGCGGGAGGCTATGTACTCTGTATTTGAACAGGGGCAACGGTATCGTGTGCGCTATCTTCATCGTTACGACTTCACAAGGCGCAACACTTATCAACGCTTGCGTGCAAATATTTTTGTAAAGCAGTCAGGGTGGGAACTTCCTATAGATAAGCGAGGCCGTGAGCGTGATCACTACGATGAGATGGATGAGGATCGTGTTCAGATAGCTTGCGTTTATGGAAGATACGGATATAAGGAATATTTGTTAGGTGGAGTGCGTATACATAATCTGGGAAACTGGAATGAATCGATGGTTGTAAATGAATTCCACCATATTGGTATGCTTCCATTATCTGTTGTGGACTTGTTGAAAGAACATCACGACGCAACCGATTTTTTGGAAATTTCGCGCCTGTGCCTTTGGCGTGGTAGAGCCTATGAAACCCCTGAGAGAGAGGGTAAGATACCTTCGTTTCAGCCCTCGGTTGCCCGAGATCTTATCTATGCCGCTATGTTTGCACAAGTTGAACAGACCAAGCGAAAGCAGCTTCTTTTCATTGCCGATCGTTACTACCTCCAGGTCTTGCGACGCTCACATTTTGTCCTGGAAGAACTCTATTTTTACCCTCAGGGAGGAAAGAGAGGCTATAGCCTAGTGGTGCTTGATTTTCTCGCATCACTCGTTGCGTTAGAAAAGGTTGGTGCATATGACCAGGTACGACGCATACTTTCTTTGCATACATAGCTAACTATGAACCGATGCCACAAACATAAAGTAACAACATGGTAGTAAGAGTGAGTGGCGAAGCTTTATGGTTACTCTAGTTAGGACATTGCGCCTTAGCTGGAAACTACTAAATAGAATTAACTTTGTCAATAGATGATCGGGCATATAAGTACTTCTGGTTCCCGTTCTTCCCTATCACGCTTTCTTCTTCGTTATGAAATATAGAGCACTCCAGGAGGAATGCGGTTCTCAATAATTATTTATTTAAATGTATGATTTTAAGAGGAGATTTGGTCAATGCAAGTACCGCATCAAAACGAACAAAGACAAACCGATAATGATAATCACCTGAGAGAAACCAGAAGTGGTTTCTCAACAGAGTGGCTGCGTTTTACAGCGCCAGCAGGAGCCAGAAACTATGAGAATGCCCAGTTTCCCGCGCGGCGTGAACATCTCCGTCGTGCAGGACTCACAAGTTATGTAGCACCTGCTGTTTTCTTTGCTCCGCTTTTATTGCTCCAACAAGCCAGTGATCCCGCTACTCTGGCCAGTATTATTACTCTCATGGCTGTTGCGTGCATCGCCCTCATATTTAATCGCTTTGGCAAACAAACTGTGGCTGCTCTACTCCTTGTTTTAAGTATAGATGTTGTGATAGAAGGATCGCTTCTCACTGCTGCAGGGGGTCTGAGTACTGGCTGGTTGCTCACATTTGATCTCTTTGCACTTCCATTGATTGTCGCCGCAGTTTTACTGTCACGCCAGTATGTGTGGATGTTTATGGTATTGCATATAACCTTCATTCTTGGTGACTTCTTTCTCTTACCGCATGCACATGATCTCCAGATCTTGATTCAGGACTGGCATGGGCCTACCATCGCCTTTGCCCGACCGTTGATCATCCAACTGTGTGGGGCTCTACTCTGCTTCATCGAGGCACGCTCAACTGACCAGGCTATTGCTCGCGCGGATAAAGCAGAGGAACTGGTACTACTACGGGAACAGGTGGCAAAGGAAAAACGAGCTCTGGAGATCGGCATTCAGGAAATCGTGAAAACGCTCACCAATGCTGCCAATGGACATTATTCTGCAAATTCGATATTATCTAAAGATAACGTTCTCTGGCGTATCAGCTCGACCCTCAACACCTTATTCCATCGCCTCCAGAGCGCTCGCAAACAGGAACTAACCGTCCATCAAGCTGAACAGGATATGACCAGATTGCTTGAGGCCATACGCGCCTCCAAAAGAGGTCAATATCCTGGCTGGCCTCATCCATCCGGAGGAATTCTTGACCCGCTTATCAAGGAATTGCGCGAGGGCAACCCGTCTTCTCCTTCTTCAGCCCAACAATTCTCTCCATCCCCTCCTCCTCTTTCAACAGAGAAACCCGCCTCGCGTACAAACCACGGCTTTACTCCCTGGCCACAGGATCTTCGATCTCAAGAACCATGGTCGCAGGAACCATGGTCGCAAGAACCATGGCCGCAGGAAAAAACGCCAATGTAGGGGCCGCGTTTACGACGCCCGCGTACAGGCCGGCTTTAGCACGCCTGTGGGAGTCATCGATAGCATCGGCATTGTCACCAATTGACTCCCGCAGGCGTGCTAAAGCCGGCCCGTACGCGGGCGTCGTAAACGTGGCCCCTACAGTCGATAGAGGCGGCGCGCATTCTCATTCCAGAACTTGCGCTGCGCTGCCTCTGTCAGAGAGACTGTGAGCGTCCGCATTGTCTCAAACCAGCGCGTATAGGACGATGCTAGCAACATAACGGGCCAATCACCACCAAACATCACACGGTCTTCCCCAAATACTTCCAGCACATGCGCCACATAAGGTGCCAGATCATCCACTTTCCATGCCCTATGATCCGCTTCCGTGACCAGGCCGCTTACCTTACAGGCCACATTTGGCAATGTAGCCAGCTCGCGCAGTTGATCTCGCCATGGCTCAAGCATATGCTCCTTCGCATTTGGCTTGCCCAGATGATCTAAAATAAATTGCGTATCTGGACATTGACGCACAAGCGCAATCACCGCTGGCAACTGCCAGTACCGAATGCAAAGATCAAGCGAGAGCGCGTAACCCGATAAAAGCTGCACCGCACGCACGAAATCTGGCTGCAAACAAAATTTGGGATCTTTCTCATCCTGGATATTGCGCCTCACTCCCTTCACGCGTGGACCCAATGCCACCAACGCTTCTATATAGGAACGCGCACGCAGGCCAAACTCAATTGGGCACGCCGCCACAATCCCTTGAATACGCGCATCGATCTGCGCACATGCAACCACCCACTGCGCCTCAAGATAGGCATACTGCGGCTCAACACCACACTCGACAAAGACCATCGCCTCAACCGGAATACCCGCCGTTTGGGCCGTATACACATCGATTGTGTAACGCTGATTAAGCAAAGCATCCCCATCGAGCCACGACATCCGGAAGTGCTCAGGATCCCACAAATGCATGTGGGTATCTACGATGGGATAGATAGTCATTCTCTTCTCTTTTCTTACATGCTATGTTATAAAAGCCGTGTTGAAAGGTCTCCCCACAATTCCTGGGGAATAGGGAATTGAGCAAGAGATACGGTCTCGGCCAGCCGCTCTGGACGTGTAACCCCTACAATCGTTGAGCTAATCCGTGGATCACGTAGCGAGAATTGTAACGCGACCGCCGCAAGAGGCACTGCGTACTGCTGGCACAACGCTTCTATCTGCCGGGTTCGTAGCAGGAGATCCTGTGGCGCATCTGCATACATATAGCGCGGATACGCCGCCGACCCTTTCGCCAGTATCCCACTCCCATACGGTGCCGCATTCACCGCCGCAACACCATGACGCAAGCAAACATCCCAAAAAGGCGCGGCCTCGGTATTCAAAAGCGTGTAACGATTGTGCGAGATAGCCACCGTAAAAATATCTGTCTCTACGAAACGCGTCATAAGATCAATAGGCCCACCAGCTACTCCCAGATGCGCAATCAATCCCTCCTCTTTACAACGCTGCAAGACCTCTACAGGACCGCCTGGAGCCATAGCTTGCTCAAACGAAATATGTTCTGGATCGTGCAAATAGAGCAATTGTATCTGCTCCAGACCCAATAAACGCAGGCTGCGCTCTACGCTGCGCCGCATCTGCTCCCCGCTAAACTCGCCCGTATGCAGATCGCGGTCGGCTTTGCTGGCAAGCACAAATCCTGAAGGTAACCCCCCTATTTCACGCAACACCAACCCTATACGGCGCTCACTCTCACCATCTCCGTAAGACGCTGCAGTGTCAAGAAAGTTTAGCGGCCCGGCAAAGATCGCACGCACTGTCGCCAGCGCACGCTCTTCCCCCACCTCATACGTGAATGTCTCAGGCATATTGCCCAGTGGTGCACAACCAATGCAAAGAGACGAAACCTCTAATCCCGTTTTCCCCAATACACGTGGTGCAAATGATACATTTTGCGACATTGCAATCTCCTACTACATATAATATTTACATAGAGCACTACATAGAGCATTACTCAATGTAAAATACCTGCTTCATGTCTGTCCACCATTCACCCGGCGCATGATCTGGTAACGGTTCCTGCATAGGATCGGTATGCGTCCACCACTCCTGAGTCTTCGGATCTGCCGCCATCTTTTGCATGTCCGCGTCGAGATCATCTCCGATATACTCAAAATAGGCGAAAAGCAAGGTTCCATGACGAAAAATCGAATAGTTGCGCATGTTACAAGCCGTAATCGTGGCAAGCACCTCCGGCCAGACCGCAGCATGGATACGCTCGTACTCTTCGATGGCTTCCGGCTTGACCTGTATGATTCTGCCAATACGACGCATAATATTCCCTTCTTTTCTTTCTCTCAATTTGGAGGGAAACGGGGTAAGGGCGCGCAGGCACCAGACCGGGTAGGGTGCCTGCGCGCCCTTACCCCGTTTCCCTCAGAAACACCCCTAACAAAGCATACTAGGCGTTATCAGTACCAATCACCCGAGCCAGACCCAGGGCAATCAGGATAATAAGCCCAGTCGCAGCATCAATCCAGAACGTCTGAATCTGCGAAAGGATCAAGATGTTCTGTACGAGCGCCAGCAAAATGACCCCAGTAAGTGCACCAATCATGTTGCCACGACCACCATCGAGCGAGATCCCTCCAATGACAGCAGCCGCAAAGACGGAGAAGATGAGGTTGGTACCCTGGCTGGAGGTGACTGCCACCACCTGTCCGGCTGTCATCAAACCAGCCAACGCCGCCAGAATGCTCGCCACAACGAAAACTCCAATGCGGATGCGATCTACATGGATACCAGCAGCACGCGCCGCATCTGCATTACCGCCAATAGCATAGATAGCGCGTCCGATACGGTGATAGCGCAGAAAGAGTGCCGCAACCAGAAAGATCACGATAGTAACAATAACTGAGACAGGTATACCAAAGATGTACTGGGCCCCCAAATAGGTAAACTCCTGTGGCAAGCCATAGACAGTACGTCCACTTACGATTCCTACCTGGATGCCTTCCAGTAGGATCTGCATAGCTAACGTAAAAATGAAAGCATTAAAACCCACCTTGACTACCAGAAAGCCATTAATCGTTCCAACAATAAGGCCAATCAAGAGGACAATGCCAATCCCAACAAATGGATTCCACATGGTGCCGACGCCCTGGCTATCCTTCGAGACAATCAGCCATGCACCTACCATTGGTGCCAGCCCATAGGTTGATTGCAGAGACAAATCAAACTTACCAGTAAGCAAGATCAGGCCTTCCGCCACCACGACAGCACCTAACGCGGCGGATTCTTGCGCGACGTTGATAAGATTAGCGCTAGTCAGAAAAGACGGATTGATAAATGCACCGATGATCAGAAGCAAAATAATCACCGGAACCAGGGTAAAATCGCGTAGCCCGACGGCGAGCATGTGCTGACCACGTTGCCGTAGCGTCACAGCACTTGTTTGTCCCGAATGATCCGCCGGGCGTTCTACTGTCGACTTACTCATTTCAATTCCCTTTTACTCATTGTGATTCCCCTCGTGCAGAAGCTGGCTCAAGACCCTCAACAGCGGTGATCACGTCATGCCGATCCCAGGGCGACTGCAAGTATTCCTTGACTATTCTACCCTTCACCATAACTAACAATCGTGTACAGATACGCAGGTCATCCAGGTCATCCGAGACTAATAACACCGCCGTACCCGCATCACGTGCCGCTGCGATGACATCGAGAAGCGTCTCTTTAGAGGCCACATCAACACCAACGGTCGGCGTAATCACCACCAGCACAACTGGATTACGGGCCAGAGATCGGCCAACAACGACCTTCTGCTGGTTCCCTCCGCTCAATTGCCCGACCCGCTGGTCAAGGCCACTGGTGACAATACTTAGCTGTTCTTTGAGATCTGTAGCAACTGCAGCACGCCGCGAACGCGAAATGATGCCCCATTTTGAGAGATTATCGAGGATACATAACGTCAGATTCTCGCCCACACCAAGTAAAGGCACAAAGCCACGTGCATGCCGATCCTCAGGCACATATGCAATGCCTTGCTTGAGCGTAGCACTTACGCTTCCCGTATGGATTGGCTTGCCATCGAGCTTGATCTCGCCCTGTGTTGGCTTCAACAAGCCAACCACTGTATCGGCAACGGTCGAAGTACCAGAACCCTGCAACCCAACTAGGCCAACACATTCACCTGGTTTCACCGCAAAACTCACATCATAGACCCGGCCCAATGTGGCCGCAACATGCAAATGCGCAACTTCCAGGCGTGGCGCAGTCGACTCACTCACTTGAACCACTGCAATGTTCTCCGTTGCGCGCTGCGGAACAACCCCGACCATAGCCGCGACCAGTTGCTCCTGCTTGATCTCACTCACATCCGTGGTCAGTATATGCTGGCCGTCGCGCAACACAGTAACGCGCTCGCATATCTCATAGACTTCTTCCAGGTGATGCGAAATGTAGAGAATGCCTATCCCATTCGCCTTGAGGCGGCGAATATTTCCAAACAAGCGCTCAATAGCTGCCTTCTCCAAAGAGGCAGTAGGTTCATCGAGGATCAAGAAACGCGCGCCAACTGAGAGGGCACGGGCAATTTCAACTACCTGGCGCTGCTCAACTGTAAGCGTCCGGGCCAGGGCGCTGACATCCAGATCAAAGCCCCAATCGAGCAGAACCTGATGTGCACGCGAACGCATCGCACGCCAGTTTACAATATTAGGATTATCTCCAGTTGTACGATTGAGGAAGATGTTCTCTGCGACCGTGAGCGTGGGTACAACCATCGACTTCTGATAGACACAAGCAACCAGGCGTTGCCAGGCAGCACGATCGGACAGACTCGGAGCTGCTTCACCACCAAGGCTAACAATACCGCGATCCGGACGAATCAGGCCAGTAAGAGCCGCGACCATAGTGGATTTTCCAGCGCCATTGCGTCCAACAAAAGCGTGACATTCGCCAGGTCTGACATCGAGCGAAACATCGCGCAATGCCTGAGTCTCACCAAATGCTTTCCAGATGCCCTGCGCGACGGCAATGGGGAGCCGGACTGCGTCCGGCTCTCCACTTACAGACCCCAACCCTCCATTTATAGGGTCCAACACGATTTCAACCCTCCATTCTCAAGGTTGTATCATTAATGATCTTAGCCGTTGGTCTTCGCGTTACCCCAAAGACTCGGGTCATTGACGTTCGTCTTGTCCACCAGAGGTGCCTGAATTGCATCTTCAAGGTTGCCTTGCAAGGCGACAATCGTGCTGCTGTGGTCTGTGGTCTCTCCAGCTGTGTACTTTGTACCCGCCAGCGCCTGCTGTGAATAGTAAACAGCATACTGCGCATACAGGTTGGCTGGCTGTGAAATGGTGGCATCGAGATCATTGGTACGGATCAGCGCATGCTCATGAGGTACACCATCATTACCAATCAACACAATATGCGATTTGTTGCCGCTACCTACCGCACTATAACGCCCAACAGCTTTCTCTGCGGCGAGGATACCATCTTCAGGTGCGCTCCACTCAACGTAAATGCCCCTCAGATCAGAATAGGTGCTTATGGCTGTCTTGGCGTCGTTCACAGCTGTCGGGGTGTCCCACTTAGTTGCATACTCAACAATTTTTAAGTTCGGATAGTTCGCCTGGAGATACTGCGTACAACCGTCCGTACGATCCTTACCATTGAGGGAGGCAAGATCCCCTTCCATGATCGCAATATGACCAGTTGTGCTCGATGCATGCTTCGCAATATACTGGCACGAGTTCATACCATACTGCACGTTGTCGGCACGTACGATCATGTAAACTGTGCCTGTACTTGGCGCTACATCCACACTAATCACCGGAATGTTCTTAGCAGCAGCAGCTGCAAGCGCTGGCGCAATTGCAGCACTGTCTGCCGGGTTGACAATAATCGCCTGGGCCCCCTCCTGAATGAGGGTGTTAACGTCTGTGATCTGCTTGCCAGCATCATTATTATTCACCAATGGACCAATAAGCGTGGCGTTGTACTGCTTGGCAAACTGTGTCTCATACGTGATGTAGTTCGTCCAGAAATCAGTGTTGTTGAAACTTAGTGAAACACCGATCTTGAAGCTATTACCTGGTTTGAACGAACTTCCCGACGTGGATGGTGTACTTCCTGATGATGTGGAGGTTGAACCTCCACATGCAGCCAGGGCTAACATGACGATGATACCGAGAACGCCCAGCGTTCTTTGATGGCCTGCAAACCCCAATTTCATGACTTTCTCCTCTTTGGGTGTCGGTTTCCAACGATGGAACGCCTTCTCTCCTTGACAGATCCAGCTAAAAAATAATATACTGTATACAGAATTCAGAATACATTATGCTTAAGCAAAAGTCAATAGATGGAGAGTGGATTTGCATGGCACAATCACCAGTTGAGCCAGGTGAGACAAATGAAGGCACGGATGCACAAGGCATAGACAATAATTTGAGTGCCGAAGTATTTGAAACATTGTGGAGAAACGATCGCAATGCCCTTCCTACTGCTGTGGATTACGCTTATGAGCAAATCTGGAAGCAACTGGTATTTGCGCAAGAGCAAAAGGAGCAACGCCTCTCAGATGTCGTCCTTGCTGAAAAATTAGGGGTAAGCCGCACTCCTGTGCGCCAGGCACTAGATCGGCTGGTACAAGATGGACTGGTACGCTCAGATCCTCGACGAGGTTTCTGGGTACGCACGTTTAGCGCACAAGATATTCATGAAATCTATGATCTGCGCGGCGCTCTAGAAGTGTTGGCCTTGCGCCTCGCAGCTCCACACCTTGACCCGGTCGATCTCAAATCGCAGCTCGTTCTCACCCATGAGGTACGCGCACGCCTGGATCAACACCCAGTTTCGCTCTTTCTGCAAGGTGATTTTCGCCTACACACCCTTTTCATTCGTGCATCGGGCAATGGCCGCCTGATTCACTATCTTTCTACCCTGCGCAGCCAGTTCAGTATGTTCCAGGTCAAAGATACACGCAATCCTATGCGCATGGAACCGGCTCTCAATGACCACGAACAGATCCTATTAGCCCTTCTTGAGCAAGACATTGAGAAGGCTGCAGAGGTACTTGCCGCTCACATCGTCCGCTCCAAAGAATTTGTCCTGGCCGATATTTTTGCGGAGAAAGAAAGCGAGCGTTGAGTCATTTCGACCCTACTCAGATACAGGAGAAAAGATCATGCCCATCATGCTTACCAGCTTTCAGGCGTTTGATATCCGTTTTCCTACATCACGCACGCTGGCCGGCTCCGATGCCATGCATCCCGATCCAGACTACTCTGCTGCTTATATCATCCTTCACACCGATAGCCCGCTCGAAGGTCATGGCCTTACCTTTACCATTGGACGGGGTACCGAGATCTGTGTGGCCGCCATCAATGCGCTGGCTCCCTTGCTCATCGGTCGCTCACTGGAGTCTCTGACCACCAATATGGCACAGTTCTGGCGCTTACTCACCGAAGAAAACCAGTTACGCTGGTTGGGTCCTGAAAAAGGCGTCATCCATCTCGCTACCGCTGCTATCGTCAATGCTGTCTGGGATCTCTATGCTAAATCTGAGCAGAAGCCGCTCTGGAAGCTGCTCGTGGACATGACGCCCGCACAACTAGTCTCCTGTATCGATTTTCGCTACATCAGTGATGCTCTGACGCCGGACGAAGCCCTGGCGCTTTTGCAGCATCAGGCACCCACAAAAGCGCTGCGCGAGGCCGAGATGCTTGCAACTGGTTTTCCTGCCTATACTACCTCGGCGGGCTGGCTCGGCTATAGCGACGAGAAACTACGTCTGCTCAGCCGTGAAGCGATCGAGCTGGGATGGAACCATGTGAAGCTCAAAGTCGGCGCAAACCTGGATGATGACCTGCGTCGTGCATTGATTATGCGCGAGGAGATTGGGGCTGAGCGCAAGTTGCTCCTAGATGCCAACCAGCGCTGGGAAGTCGCTGAAGCGATCTCCAATATGAAGGTTCTTGCAGAATGCAACCCCTGGTGGATCGAAGAACCAACCAGTCCCGATGACGTTTTTGGGCACGCGACGATCGCCAGGGCCATCGCTCCCATACAGGTCGCAACAGGAGAGCATGTCCAGAACCGCATCATTTTCAAGCAGTTGATGCAACTGGGAGCTATCTCTTTTTGTCAGATTGACACATGCCGCTTAGGCGGCGTCAATGAAGCTCTCGCAGTGATCCTCATGGCTGCCAAGTTTGGCATCCCAATCTGCCCACACGCAGGAGGTGTCGGCTTATGTGAATACATGCAGCATTTGTCGATATTCGACTATATCGCGGTCAGCGCATCACATGAGAAGAGCGTGTTGGAATATGTGGACCACCTGCACGAGCATTTTCTTGCTCCCGTTGTTATTCGCAACGGGCACTACATGCCGCCGCAAGCTGCCGGCTTCAGCATTACATTAAAACCTGAAGTCTTTTCCCAGTTCACCTTCCCTTCCGGAAGTACATGGCGGTCCTGATGGCGGTCCTGATAGTAGGAAACAGGAGTTAAATTTTATCATGAAGGCAATTGTTCTGGAGAAACCGGGCCAGCTACAACTCACAGTTATGGAGGCACCAACGACCCCTGGGCCAGGGGAAGCACTCATCCGTATCCACAACGTTGGCGTGTGCGGTACGGACCTTCATGCCTTTCGAGGCGAGCAACCATTCTTCACCTATCCACGCCTTCTGGGTCATGAACTAAGTGCTGAGATTGTTGCACTTGGACCATTAGATACCAGGATGGCAGGGACGACGCCTGGTCTGGGAGCGCACTGCGCTCTAGAACCATATTTTTATTGTGGGCATTGTCCGCCTTGCCGGCGCGGCGTTACTAACTGTTGTGTCAATATCAGAGTATTTGGCGTACATATCGATGGTGGGATGCGTGAATTTGCCATCGTTCCTACGATACAATTGCATCCCTCTTCCATTCTTTCTTTTGAGCAACTTGCACTGGTCGAACCTCTTTCCATTGGTGCTCATGCGGTCCGCCAGGGAAAAATTAAAAAGGACGAATCTGTCCTGGTAGTCGGAGCTGGACCCATCGGCCTATCTGTGGTTCAATTCGCGCTCCTCGCTGGTGCCGATGTCTTCGTCATGGACATCAGTAAGCAACGCCTCGAATTTTGTAAAAGCCAATGGCCAGAGGTCGTGACTATCGATACTGCCGGCGATGCGCTGGCCGCCCTGCACAATGTGGTCGCCGACGATCTGCCCACCGCCGTCTTTGATGCTACCGGCAACCCAAAATCAATGATGGCCGCCTTCCATTATGCAGGCTATAGCGGACGCCTCATCTACGTAGGACTGTTTCAGGGCGATATCACCTTTCACGATCCAGATTTTCATAGCCACGAACTCAGCCTGCTCAGCAGCCGCAATGCCACCGCTGCTGACTTCCATCACGTCATTGACGCTCTCGAAGCTGGCCTGATCGATATCGCTCCCTGGATCACGCACCGGGCATCTCCCGACACTATGATTGATGCCTTCCCCGCCTGGTTCGACCGCAATAGTGGTATCATCAAAGCTATAGTGACATTTTAAGGAGGCATCCATGGACGATATCTACATTGCAACCATAACAACAAAATTACCCGATCTACATATTATCGCGTCTTCCATAGTGCAACACGAGGGAAGCATCTATTTCCTCGCCAGAACACATGATGGGCAAACACAACTGGGCATTTATACGGCCCCAGAAACGCCATCCCTTACGACCTTTCAGGGCACAACTCAGGAGATCAATGGGCAAACGCTTCTCCTCGGCCCACAAAGTCCCGCCAATGCAGCCGCACTGCGCAACCAGCTCGCATGGCTCATACCAACTACGCTGGGGTTGCGCACAAGCGTCGGCCTGGGTGATCGCCTGGGCCTGGCAACTCCTGGGCACCTGCGCGCCGTACGAGCTGCCGGCGATCACCTAGCACCTATTCCCGCACAGCAATCAATCCGCGAAATGACACGCACGGGCCGCACACCACAACAGGTGATGGATGATGCCATGTGGGGCGTCTTTGCCGAAGGCTGGCACTCAGATTTCGGGGCCGACGCCGACCACCTCAAAACTCCTGCCGATATCGACAGCTGCATGGCTGTTGGCTATACCTTCTACACCTTCGATCCCGGCGAACATGTCGATAGCACAGCAGAAGAACTCTCGCCCGCTGAACTGCATGCCCGCTGGGAAGCATTGCCGTGGGATCGCCTGGAAGATAGCCCCGCTGCGCTTTCCGCACGCTACCTGTCGCATCCCATCCAATGTGAAGAATATACTATCACGTTCGACGAAACAGCATTGTTGCGCGCCGCCGTTAAATATGGGCGTGCGGTCGCTCACGCTACCTTTATGTACCGCCATCTCGCACAGGTTGGCACTGGACGTAAATGGGAAGTGGAGATTTCGGTCGACGAGACCGAAACACCTACCACGCATACCGAACATGTCTATATTGCAACCGAGCTACGACGCCTGGGCGTGCAATGGGTAAGCCTGGCACCACGCTATATCGGTCGCTTTGAAAAGGGTGTCGACTACATCGGCAACGTACAGGCGTTTGAAGCAGACATCGCTGTACATGCGGCCATCGCTCGCACGTTTGGTCCCTATAAATTGAGCCTGCACTCCGGCTCTGATAAGTTCAGCGTCTACGAACCTGCCGTCAGACAGACACGCGGCGTGGTCCACCTCAAAACCGCCGGCACCAGCTACCTGGAAGCCCTGCGCACAATTGCCGCAATTGATCCGGCCCTGATGCGCGAGATCTACGTATTCTCACGCGCACACTATGAGGTCGATAAAGCCAGCTATCACGTATCGGCTCAATTAAGTAAAGCGCCTGAGCCATCCTCGCTTACCGACGCCGAATTGCCAACGCTGCTAGAGCAATTTGATGCACGCGAGATCTTGCATGTGACTTTTGGGTCGGTCTTAACCACTAAAACAGCCACCGGGAACTGGCTCTTTTACGATCGCTTCATGGAGGTCTTACGCACCCATCCCGAGGCTTATGCCGCCGATCTTGAGGCACATTTCCTGCGCCATTTGCGCCCATTTGCGGTAAGCCTGTTATGTTAAATATTGATTTTATTTGTCAACATCAGCAGGCCGATAGTTCGGTGATTGTTCCGAAAGTACTACGCCCCTATGTACAGACTTCACAGTTCATTTTACCTACATAGCAAGCTTGCTGAGCCAGTTTATGGGCCAGGAGAAAGACGCGCATGGGAAATTTGGTTAAAAACTGATTGCCCCCCTTTCAAAGCGTCTTCACCTGTGGTATATTAGTTACGGAGGGATGGCAGAGTGGACGATCGCGGCTGTCTTGAAAACAGCAGAGTTAACAGCTCCGGGGGTTCGAATCCCTCTCCCTCCGTTCCAGTTCTTGACGAAGATGTCTTCTCTGGACACGGTCAGTTTGCCCACTTCTCTCTTCTGGGCACTTAAGGACATGGCCTTCTCTTCATTAATAGCTTGAGAGAGCTTGACATGAGAACTTGACAATGATTGTCAACAATTTAGTTTCTATGTGAGAAATTGTAACGGATCGTTACTTCGTATAAAAATCTATCGTAGAGGACTCTTGTACAGAGCGCTATCTGTGGGGGATAGAGCCTCTTATAAGTGCAGGAGCCGTTTTGTGGACGGATGGTGAACACTGTGTTGCAAATAGGTAAGTTAGAGCAACTTGATCTGTCGAGCGTTTTACGCCGGGTCGAAACGCATAGCAAGACGGGATTAATAGTAATTAAGCAAGGAAGCCAGTGTGTCGAGCTTTATTTCCGCGATGGCCGCCTGATGTGTATCGGCCCCGTTCGCTCGAACACTAATCTAGGAGAAAGATTGCTGCAGGATGGCATCATCACTCCTCTCGCTCTGCAAGAAACGCTCCTTGCCATTGGCAATGCCCAAAACAGTGAAACACGCATGGCTCTGACACTGATGGATCTGGGGCACATCGGTCACGAAGGACTACGCTCATGGGCTACCCGCAACGCAACAGAAGTACTGCGCATACTCCTCTCCTGGACCAGCGGCCAAGTTTCTCTGGAAGAAGAGGCAACACCTCCTCCCGATCGCTTGCTCGTTGCACTCTCTATTACATCTCTGCTTTCTTCGGTTGTGCCTGCAACGCCCGTACAGATCGGAAGAGCACACGTTTGAACT
>ODAK010003666.1_pt1 | contig 15877 bp, 12 predicted proteins | sample 1539591 | NCBI WGS metagenome assembly ODAK01 (sample SAMEA3539303, study PRJEB22396) | soil metagenome | biome: tundra; feature: field; material: soil | place: USA | collected 2010-05 | depth 0.15 m
CCTGGTAGACGTTGCCGTATTCGTCAATCATCTGGCCGTCCTCGAGCATCTCGGTTGATCGCCACTGGAACCGCATCCTGCGTATGGTGCGCTCGGCGATCGAGCCGAACCTGTTGATGACGGGGTCGACCTTGATGAGATCCACCAATGCGAGAATGACAGCACGCTTGTCCTCGGGAGAAAAGATGTCCCAGTCTTCGACGACCGAGCCTCCGAACTCATCCAGAGTGGACTGACCGCGCATCGTACCGATGCGGGAGAGTCGCCCGTCGATTCGCTTGCGAATAACAGCGGTCTGTTTCACGTACTCGGGTCGGGTTGTCTCGCCCGAGTTGAACATGTCGGCCCACTCGTCCAGCTTCGCCTCGTCATCAGCGTTCTCAGCGATAAGAGCCTTGATCTCTTCGACCTGGGACTCTGCGGTCGTAGACAATAGGTTCCTCATGCGGGGATCGTCGGCTAAGGGCACCAGGCGAACTCTAACGCACTCTTCTGCAAGTTCCGCCGCAATGAAAACGTGGCCACTGTCCTCGCCGGGCATCTGACGACAGCCATAGCTGGGTGCGTGCTTGTACATCGCTGTCAAGGTCTTTCCGCAGACACCACAACGCAGCACGCCTCTCAAGAGGTAGAGACGGCCGGGCTTCTCGTTGAGCCTCGGAAGTTGTCGCGCCGGGTCCTTCAACAAAGCCACGACACGTCGCCACTTCTGCTCTTCGATGATTGGGTCCCAGACCGCCTTTCCGATTTCTCTTCCCTGGTACTGGCGGATGCCGGTCAACCGGGGCGCGAGCAGGATCTGTCTTAGGTGACTCCTGGTCCAATGAGTCCCGGACACAGTCGGCACGCCTTGTAGGTTCCAGTCTCGGACTATCTGATAGAGCGATCCGCCCTCGAGCAGTGTGTCGGCAGCTTGTCGTATGTAGACGGCCTCGCTCTCACGGATGACGACGCCACCGGGTTCGAAGCCGAAGGCCCTCGGGCCGCCGTGGTTCTTGCCTTCCTCGGCGAGAGTTTGCTTGCGCCGCCTGCTTCGTTTCCGGAGCTTTGCCACCTCAAGTGCCGCCATGTTCACGCGCATGCGGAGCATGAAAAGAGCGTTCTCGTCGTTGAGATCCATGTCCCCGCCCACTGACCCGAGAGTCGTGATGCCCGCCGCCTCGCAGGCATCGACGAACGGCTCGAGTTCGCGTGGTTGTCGATAGAGACGATCAACGTCCCAGACGACGACCGCGTCTACCTTGCCAGAGTGGATGTCGGCGAGCAGCCTCTCGTGCTGCGGACGCTTCTTGCCCGGTGTGGCAGCCGAGATGTCGTTGTCGACATAGGGAGGCTCGATCACTTCCCAACCTCGAGCTGCGCACAGTTCCCGGCAGTCCTTTACCTGTACCTGGACCCCTCTGGCGTCGCCCTCCCGGTTGCTGCTGATACGGGCGTAGATGGCCGCTCTCATCGCTGTTCTCCCTGGCTGAGAGCCCCAGTGTAGAACGCTTAGAGGTACATTTCAACTACTGGAGTCAGCGACGAGGACCGCACCGTCCCAGGTGCTCGCCAGGGTGAGTGGTGACCAGCCCACCGGTTCTACCCCTGGCGGACAAGGTACCGAGCCGCTGGGGTCAAAGAGCAGGACAGGGCCGACGCGGGACCGGCTCGCCCAGGTCGAGGCGAGGACGTCGGCCTTGGTGGAGGCTGCGATCACCGGTCCGCAAGCCGCGAGAACGTTCGGGACTACTACGGCGGCCGTCTTCCCCGAACGTGGTGGACCCAACAAGAGCACGCCGTCCTGCGGGCGGGCGAACACCGGGGCGCTCCGGGGCCCGAGCGAGGACCCGAGATAGATGCCGTGGCCGTACAGCTCAGATGTCGCGAGCATCAAAGCTTGGGGATCAACGGGCGGACCGGTCACCTCTGAGTCGTAGCCGGGGCGCCTACCAGCCGACATCATGGTGGCCGGGCACGTCGCAGAGGGCGAGAGGGTCTTGACGCTCGGTCCGCTCTGTTCTGGCAACGAGCAGGCACAACAAGACGGCTTGCGCTCCTGGCTGGGGTGAGGCGGCGCAATGGGAGGTTTCGGGAAAATTCGGCTGGGCGAGGGCTCGGCGCGAACGGGGACGGGGAAATTCCACGATTTCGAGGGTCGCCCGAGCGCCGAGAGGAACGGCCGCGCTCTCCGGTTTGGCGGCCCCACAACCGCTGTCAAATCACGATGTGGGACGGAAACACCTTGTATTTCCTGGACTAAATCGATCCCGTCGACGCCGGTCGCTCGGCTTCTCGGTCCAGAACAGGCCGTAGAATAAAGGAGTCGCGGGCCCGCGTTCGGAGAATGCTTGATTTCCGCGGGAAAATCACCTTGTATTGCGGAAGGTCGGACAATATGCCAGGAGGCGAAATTGAACAGGACAGAACTCGTCGGCGAGGTCAGTGAGCTCGTAGGGCTGACGAAGAATCAAGCGGAAAAAGGATTGGAGGCTTTCGAGTACGTCGTCAAGTCGGCACTGCGCCGCAACGAGACAGTTCGGATCACGGGCTTTGGAACCTTCAAGGTCCGTGACCGTGCAGCACGGCGTGGCCGCAACCCGCAGACTGGAGCTCCCGTGAAGATCAAGGCATCCAAGGGCATTGGTTTCGCAGCTGGTGCTGGGCTGAAGGCGGACTTGAACTCGCGTACCGCGTTGAAGAAGCCGGCAGCCGTGGCGCCCGCCGCCGCCGCTCTGGCTCACAAAGCGGCTCCGGTCAAGGCTGCGGCGCCGGCAAGGAAGGCTGTGCCGGTTCGCAAAGCCGTTCCGGCAAAGAAGGCGCCTGCTGTGAAGGCACCGGTCAAGAAGGCGCCTGCGAAGAAGGCACCGGTCAAGAAGGCACCTGCGAAGAAGGCACCGGTCAAGAAGGCCCCGGCCAAGAGGGCTGCTCGTTAGGAAGCTCGAAGGCCTTTAACAAGGCAGCTATCGACGAGGCCTCGCGGCGCGTTCGTGCCGCGAGGCCTCGTCGCGTCCATTCTGAGGGGCAATGCGCCTTCCGATCAGGAGAGCAAGACGATGTGCCGGCCATGACGCAGCTGGAAGGCCTGCCGGGGCATCCTCAGAGATCGTCGATGCGCTTGAAGGCTTCGGCCGCGGCGAAGCCGCCCTTACGCCCGTTCTCGGCGAGCCGGTCGATGACACGGCGCTTGAACTCGAGGACCTCGGGGTGTTCGCCGTCCTCGACGGCATTTGCTTCAGCGATGCCCATCGTCGAGCGCAACTGGCTCCGGTGCTCCAAGAGCGCCGCGAGCTTCGCGTCGACAAACTGCGTCACGTCCTCGAGATGATCGGGCTCGTCCGCTTCGAACAACAGCACGGTCTTCGGCCGGTGGGGCAAGGCGTCGAGCTCCGGGAAGAAGAGGGGGTCTCGCGCGGCGACGATCCCGTCGGTCACGAGGAAGCCGGCATTTCGGTGGTCCGGATGCAGGCGGTAGCGCTTCCACGGATCGTGACCGAGGACGACGTCCGGCCGGATCTTGCGAATGCACGCCGCGACCTCGAAACGCTGGCGGAGCCCCGACTCGAGCTCGCCGTCGGGCCAGCCGAGGAAGATCACCTCGCCCTTGCCTCCGAGCGCTATTGACGCGGCCCGCTGTTCGTTGCGCCGTGTGACGACGAGCTCGGCCGGGTCGTGCGCAGGGTCCCAAGTCCCCTTGGACCCGTCGGTGCAGACGAGGTGGAAGATCTCGCAGCCGTTGGCAGCCCACTTGGCGAGCGTGCCTCCACAGCCGAATTCGACGTCGTCAGGGTGCGCGGCGATAGCGAGAGCTCGGTTGGGGATCGGCAAGTTGGATTCCATGGGCTCAGGTTGTCACGTTGAGGAGCTCCAAGTCCTCGGGAAGATCGATGTCGAGCGCCAGCCGGCGGTCGTAGACGATCTGGCAAGGCAGGCCGAGCCGAGCCGCTTCTGTGCGATGGCGCTCGAAGCTTCCCGCCCCATACGCAAAACAGAAGCCCGCGCCGGTGGGCACTACCGCCACGTTGGTCCCGTCACGGCGGCGATCAGGCACGAGCGTCACCGTGCCGGCCTCGCCGAGAGCCGCCAGCCCGGCGGCGAAGGGAAGGTCCGCATGGGCAACGCACGCCAGCTCGACGCCTTCGCCGGCTAGCTGGCTGACACCTGCCATGACCGCCGCCGACAAGCCAAGGCCCGGTGTCCATGCCACGCGGGCACCGTGCTCGGCCGCCCATGTTGCGACCTCCTCGTCGTCGCACACCACGAGGACAGGAAGGGGAGCGGCAGCAGCGATCACCCGCGAAGCCAATTCGCGGGCGAGCGCCTCGCGGGCGCGAGCATCGAGCACTGTTGCGAGTCGCAGCTTCGCGGCACGAAACGACTTCACGGGGACAAGAACGGCTTGTACACGGGCGAGTCTAAGGCCCGTCGAACAGCCTCACCGTTGCGATTCGGTACGGCCCGAGCTCGAAGGACCCTTCGAAACCGGCGATGTAGCGACCGCGCAAGTCGACGAGCTGCCCGCGAGGCGATGCCCCCGGCACGAAGGGCTCGCCGCCGTCTGCAGCACTCCTAGTGACAACGACTTCGGTCCGGGTGCCGCTCGGGTTGAACACCCTGATCTCGAGCGCGCCGCCGGCGACACGCCGGACAGCGCTCACCTCCGCGCCGGTCACCGAGAGCATCGAGGCTTCCAGTGGAAGTCTGCCCCCGCCCAGGCTTGAAACGACCGGCAGGTCACCGAAAGCGTCGTCGGCGAGTGCGTAACCGTCCTCGACGCCGACGGCCACGGCGTATCGCATCGTGTGAGGCCCCTGTAGCTGCGGACCCTCGAGATGATCGACCGGGCCGGCCGGCAGGGGGCGGTTCAGCATCGTGAGGCGGGAAAGCATTCCGGTCGCCCTGAGCAATGTCAGCGCCAAGCCGTGCGCCTGCAAAGCGCCGCCCTCGCCAGCCTCGGCGAGATCGACGAGCTCGTACTCGCACAGCCCCTCGTGACAGACGGTCAGTCCGCCGGCGCGCACGAAGCGCCGGGAGGGATAGGTCGCAAGAGCCCGCTCGCTCGGGCCGCCTTCGGCGACGAGGCCGCGCTCGACCACCGCGAAGGCACATTCGGCGCTCGAGTGGTCGGCCGGCTCGGGGAGCGGGAACCACGCCCGGAGCCGGTGGTCCCGGCAGACGTTGTCGAACCTCGTCGTGACCCGGACGACTGCCTCGCCGGCCCGGACGTCGATCAGGGAGCTGACGACGACGTCTTGCTCGCCGGTCCGGGCCCGTCGGCCTTCGTCGATCCTCTCGGGCCAGCGGTACATCCGTTCGACCACGGCAACGGCCCGGACGGGACCGGATTCGATCAGCGACAAAGTGGCCCACACAGGCGTGTCGACGACAAGGTCGTGCTCGGGAGGCGAGTAGTTGTAGGTGTCGCCGAAATCTCCGGAGTCGACGAGGCGGTTGAAGCCTGGCACGCCGTTGACATCAAAGGTGCCGTCGGTCGGCGAGAGCGTCACGGCCACGAGCGAGTTGGCGAGCACGAGCCGGCCGTCGGCCTCTTCGGTGGCGGCGACCGGGTCAGTAAGCGGCAGGGACTGCCAGGCCTTCCAACCGAAGCTGGGGACGTCCTCCACGCGAGCCAGCACTCGCCGGGACGACGCCTGGTCGAGCTTCACCCTGACCTGAGTGTCGGGCCGGAGAGCGAACCGGGCGAGCAGGTCGTTCTTTATCTGTTCGACTTGCAGATCGTTCGTGCGCTCCGGGCGGACACGGACGACGACGTCGATGCCCGTGTCGTCCTCCTCGACGTCGACCCCGGCGAGGTAGGCACCCTCGCCAAGCTGGTCCTGTCCGCCGAACTGGGACAGGACACTGCTCACCTCGGTCGTCGTCAGCACGAGGTCGGCCGCGAGCCCGAACCGCTCGTCGAGGATCTGCGCGCCCTCGATGGGCCCTTGCCCGCCGATGACCAGCTCGACGATTCCCGAACGAGACCTCGAGGACGGGTTCACCACGACATGGCAGGGCTCCGACAACGATGAGGCGAGGCGGGCAAGGGCGCGCTCGGCGACACCCTCGGCGATCCGCGTCGCCTCGGCGTAGCGGTGTAGCACGGCGGCGTCGACCTCGTCGTGCGAGCAGGCGCAGATCGAGTCGTGAGCCGAGTTCCGCACGAGCTCGCGCCATGCGATCCGGAGCATCACCTCGGGGTACCGGTCCGGTGCCATGAGCAGAGCCGCGAGCGGTTCTGCGAGCCGCTCAAGGGCTCGTTCAGCGCGGGCGGCGGCCTGCTTGACGTCCACACGGTTCGACGCGACGCCCATCAGCACATTCGCCCGGGCGCCCGAGCGGAGCTCGCCCTGCCAGCTCGGCAGGCCGGAGCGAGGGGCGCCGGCGAGTGCGTCGGGCAGCGATGAGATCACTATCTCGAAACGGTCCTGGATGGCGTTGGCCTCTGCCACGACCCGGCCGAGCCACGGCTGAGGCTCTTGATGATCCCCCCCGTTCGGGAACAGGATCGCGGCGTCAGGCCCGATCAGGAAGCCCGAGTTCTCCTGCTCGAAAGCTTCGAGACGCCGCACGAGCGCCTTTGCGTCGTCGCCCAGAGAGGCACCCGTCGAGTAGCCGCCTGGAAGGTACTCGGCCCTCACCACCGAGCCGTCGGGCGAAGCCCACCAAAAGGCCGTCTTGTCGACGACCGACGGCACCCCGCGCCACACGACGGCGTCGGCAAAGCCGGCCTCGCGCAGCAACTGGGGCATCTGGCCCACATGGCCGAACATGTCGGGGAGGTAGCCGACTTCCATGGCCCCCCCGAACTCCGCTGCGCGCTCGAGCCCTAGCTGCAGGTTGCGCACGATCGTCTCGCCGGAGACGAGGAATTCGTCCATGAGGACGTACCAGGGGCCGAACGCGATCCGTCCCGAGGCCGCGAGACGCCGAAGGCGGCCCTCGTTGCCGGGGCGAGCCTCGAGGTAGTCGTCCACGGCCGCCATCTGGCCGTCGAAGAGATAACGCGCATACGACGGGTCGGACTCCATGAGCTCGAGCAGCTTGTCCACGAGGTCGACCAGACGCAGCTGGAAGGTCCGGAACGGCGAGTACCACTCGCGGTCCCAGTGCGTGTGAGGGACGACGTTGACCCTGCGGCGGGCTGAGCTAGGGCGGTCACCATCGGGTGACGCCCCGCGATCGGCGTTCCTGGCAGCCATGTCGTGCAGGCTACGCCTCGGAAACCTTGCCGCAGGGGCCGGTGTCGTAGCCGGCGATCGCTGCCAGCTGGGCGGGGAGCTCACTGCCGGCGAGAACGTCCAGAAGGGCGCGGATCTCCTGAGTGCCGAGCAGCGAGCGCGGGATGTGGAGCTCGCAGATCTCCTCCTGCCATGGCAGGAAACCAAGCCCGTACGCCAACGCGGCCGGCTCACTTGCGACCCCGATGTCGCCCAGGCCGGCTGCGATCGAGGACGCTACGAGCAGGTGGGCGCCACAAGCGGTGTCATAGCCGGGGAGTGCGGTCGGCTTTGCGCCGAGCTTGCCGAGCGCCTCGTCGAGCAGCCTGCGGGCTTCCGAGCCCGGCTCGCGGTTGACGAGACGAAGACCCAGCTCGAGCGCGTCTTCTAGGGAGCGCACCGATCTGGCGTGCTCGGACGAGAGGACGAGGCCTTCGCGCCACGCGGCGAAACCGACGACCTCGTGTTCTTCCGGGCGCCGCGGCTGTTCTGAGGCACGCCTGTGGACGGCTGCTGCGTGCACCGTGCCGGCCTCGAGCAGCCGGTGCCCGGCCGTGTTGTTGCACGCCCACCACACGAGGCTGGTGGGCGGGCGGTGGCGTTCGAGGGGCCCGGCCAAGAGGGCGAGTGCAGGGTCGCAGCCGGCGATCGCGACACTCGGGCGCAAAGTGGCAATTGGCTGCGTGGCGATGAGCGAACCAGCGGCCTCGGCCCGCGTGCTGGTCGCGTGCGCAAGAGCGGGCCGAAAGCCCGGGACGAAGCCGAAGTCCCCGACGAGAGGAAACGCGACCGGAGCACCGTCGATCTCCGACAGCAACAGCCGCGCCGATACGAGTGCCGGAGCGGCGAGCCGTGCGTCGAGGGCTGGGAGCTCGGGTGCCGCGCCGAAGAGGTCCTCGACGCTGGTTCCGAGCGCAGCGGCGAGTGCGAACGCGACCTCGAGCGAGGGCGACCAGCGGCCCGACTCGATCCCTGAGATCGACTGGCGAGTAACGCCGGCCATGTCGGCGAGCGCGCCCTGGGACAAGCCCCGTGCGAGACGTGCAAGCCGGAAGCGGTCGTCGACCCTGTGGTTGCCGGTCGTCATCAGTCCATATTCGTATCAGGGCGCGACGACCGGTGGGTCGAGGGCCGTGAGGGTGCACTCGGTGCCGGCGCCCGGTGGCTGGTCGACATGGATGGTGAACCGCCCCCCGGAGCGCTCGGCCACAGTGCATTCGTAGCGCGGCCCGAACGGGCGCGTCGACAGCACGGTCCCGGTGAGGACGATGCCGCGCTCTGGCACAACGTCGAGCACGATCCGATCCGGATGGATCGCGAACCACCTGTTCGGCGCCGAAGGGGCCGGGACGAAGCCGCCATAGCCGACCAGCTCCGCCACGCGTCGGCTGAGGGGGGAGAGGACCACTTCGTGCGCCCCGCCCAGTTGCAGCAGCCGTCCGCCGTCGATGATCCCGAGCTGATCGCCGAAGGCCTGCGCCTCGGTGAGGTCGTGGGTGACGAGGATGCCGGCCGCGTCGCGCTCGAGGGACATCTCGATCGTCAGGAGGCGTAGCGCCTCGCGTGCCGCGACGTCGACGGCCGACAGCGGCTCGTCGAGAAGCAGTACCCTGAACGGACTCGCGAGCGCCCTCCCAAGCGCCACGCGCTGGCGTTGGCCACCGGACAAAGCGGCGCCGCGCGCCCGGGCTAGTGCGGTGAGCCCGAGGCGTTCCAGCAGCTCCGCGACACGGCCTCGGGCGGGGGAGCGGCGGATCCCGTAGGTCACGTTCTGCTCGACTGTGAGGTGCGGGAACAGCGTCGTCGGTTGGCGCACGAGGGCGACCTGCCTGTCGCGAGCCTCCAGCGCGGCCTCGCCTTTGGCCTTGCCGGCGACGAGCTTGCCGTCGATGCGAACATTGCCGCGACTCAGGCGGGTGAGGCCTGCGATCGACTCAAGGATCGTCGTCTTTCCCGCACCCGAGGTGCCGAAGATCGCTAAGCGCTCGCCGGCTTCGAGCCCGAAGCCGGCCTGGACCGTGACCTGTCTGCGTTCCACCTCCAGGTCGACTTCGAGCAGTGATGCGGGCGTGGCGTTCACGGTGCCTCGGTCCCGGCGACACGCGAGCGCGTCCGCGCGCTCCACAGATAGGCGAGGACCGGGAGGGGGAGCGCCGCGACGACGAGCAGCAGCGCGAAGGGAAGCGCACCGGAGAGGCTGAACTCCTGGAAGGCGATGAAGATCTGGTTCGGAAGCCCACGGGGGTAATAGGCGATGATGACGACGGCCCCGAAAGCGCCCATGGCGCGCGCCCAAGCGGTCGCAAGGCCGGTCGCGAGCCCCGGAGCCGCGAGGGGAAGGGTGATACGGCGGAAGGCTTGCAACGGGCGGTCACCGAGCAAAGTAGCGTCCTGTTCGATGCGGGGGTCGACCGACGCGAAGGCGGCGTGGGCACCGAGCACATAGAAGGGCGCAGCCTCGTAGAACTCGGCGACGATGAGCGCGAAGAACGTGTTCACTCCCGTCAGGTGGATATCGGCCAGGAGATTGCCCAGCGTTCCCTCCGGGCCGATGAGGAAGATGAGCAGCAGCCCGATCACGAGCGGCGGCATCATGAGCGGGAGGAGGATGCCGAGCTCGACGATGCGTGCCAGCGGCAGGCGGCCGCGGGCAAGCAGATAGGCGAGCGGCGTGCCCAGCAGCACCATGGCGCCGAGGGCGATGGCACTCGCTCCGAGGGACACCCAGAGCGGGTTGAGGGCTCCGGGCGGCCCCAGTGCCGCCCGGATGGAATGGAACGAGAGGTGCTGGATCAGCACGGCGAAGGGCCCGAGCAGCGCCAGCCAGATGACGAGCGCGCCCAGGAGCGCCAGCGCCGTGGACCCACGGGCTACGACGCGCCCGGCGGTGGGGAACCCCGGCACGACCCCGGTCGCGGCCAGATTGCCTGCCGGGGTGGTGGTTCTCATCAGGACGAGGTTGTACCACCCGAGGCGGTGAACGCGCTCAGCACATCGCTGGGCAGCGTCGTCGCCGCAGTGTCCGCGCTCGTGGCACCGATGTAGACCGGAGGAGTGAGCGGGTAACCGCCCTTTCTCAGCTGAGCGCGCCCGGCCGGAGAAACTGTCCAGGCGACAAAGGCGTCGTCTGCGGCCTGGTCGGCCATCGAGGGAGCGCTCTTGGCGCTCGCAGGCAGCACAAGAGTGATGTTCAAGGTGATCAAGTCGCCCTGGTCGACGGTTCCGCCGGTGAGCCTGATGCTGACCTTCCCGTAGTTGGCGCTATCGGCGGGGACCGCGAAGTTCAAGCTCTGCGGCAGCGTGATGTAGTGCAAGTGGTACTGGATCGCCTGGGTCAGATAGGCGCTCGTGGCATCGAACTCACCGGCCTGGAGGTCTGTGATGAGCGAGTCCTCGTCGACCATCTGCGCCGGCAGCCCGAACGGAGTGGACTTGGTGACGCCGAGCACCGTGGTTGCGGGGTTGTACGACAGGTGGAGCGTTGACTGGGCGAGATCCATCATCAAGATGAAGTAGACACCTTGAGGGTCGGCGTTCGGGTCGGTGCGCCCGACGCGGATCCCAGGTGAGCTGAGCAATGTGAACAGCGACGAGAACGAGGCTTTGTGGTCAGCGATGGCGTTGAACTCCGGCGCGAACTTGCTGTGCGGGTCGTACGCCACCACGAGCGGGTCGGTTGCGAGCTGGATGACGAATTTCGACCTCTTCGCCGGCCAGAGCCTCTTGATGTTCTTCTTGCCGACCGACATGAAAACCCCGGGTGAGATCTCGTTCGCGAGGATCTCCGAGGCGAGCGTGCCCGAGCCTGCCGCGCGGCCCTGGAAGCCGTCGCCGGTCGCGGCCTCGAACTTAGGGCCGAGGTCCGTGGCGGCCCACAACTCGAGAGAGCCGGCGTAGGCGACACTGGCGGTTCCATGTGCCGCCGACCTGACCGAGGTGGTTGTCGCCGAGGCGCCACCGACGGAGACGGCCAGCCCGAGAACTGCCACTAAGGCGACTGCCGCGACGCGGAGACGTGGCGCAGATGAAATGTTCATGTGCGCAAGCATAACTAACTTTTAGCAAGTACCGCTCGTCAGCAAGGAGGAGTCCACGCCGGCCGTGCGCGGGGAGCTACCGTCGTTTGCGTGGGTGCTGCCACCGGGTTGGAAGAAGGGCTGGCGTGACCGCTGGTCGGGCCCCGAACCTCAAGGTCGAGCGAGACCTGCTCGGCGCGGGCAATGCGGTCGTCGCCGGATGCGACGAAGTGGGCCGCGGCTCGCTCGGAGGACCGGTCTCGGTCGGCCTGGTCGTCGTCGATGCCACGACGCGCCGGCCTCCCGCCGGTTTGCGGGACAGCAAGCTCCTTGCACCTGCAGTGCGCGAGACCCTCGTCCCAAGAATCGAGTCCTGGTCGTGTTGCTGGGCGATCGGGAATGCGAGCGCGGCCGAGATAGACGAGATAGGGATCCTGCGGGCACTCCGCCTCGCGGGCGAGCGGGCGCTCGCCCATCTTCGGGTCCGCCCAGACCTCGTCCTGCTCGACGGCAACTACGACTGGTTCACGCGTCCAGAGCGCTCAACGTCCTCGCCCACCGAGATCGAGCCGAACCAGGTGACGCTCAAGGTGAAGGCCGACCTGACGTGTGCTTCGGTCGCCGCCGCGAGCGTGATCGCGAAGGTGGCGCGCGACCGGCGCATGATCGAGCTCGCCGGCCTGTACCCCTGGTACGGCTGGCAGGCGAACAAGGGCTACGCGGCCCCGGAGCACCGCGCGGCGCTGCTCGAGATCGGCCCGTGCGAGGAGCACCGCAAGTCGTGGCACCTCATCCTCACCGACGAGCCGTCGCTGCTCGAGGGTGCCTAGAGCGACAGAGGTTCCGCGTCCTGCGACGGCGGCGCGTTTGAACATCGCAAGTCGGGCGGTCATCTTCTGTGGCAGGGTGGTCCCGTCACTAGCTTGAAGTCGAGCGACAGTCTTGGAGGCTGAGCGGTGTCCGATTCTGACCCTTGGAAGGCAATCCTCGAGCGCATTGAGGACGGGGCATCGCTGATCGGGCTCGACCCGGACGCGCTGCGCATGCTCTCTCTGCCTGAGCGGGTCCTCGAAGTGGCCGTCCCGATCCGGCGGGACAACGGGAGGATCGAGGTGTTTCGCGGGTGGCGGGTGCATCACAGCAGTGCCCGAGGCCCCGGCAAGGGTGGGATCCGCTTCCACCAGTCCGTCACTGCCCACGAGATCATGGCGCTCGCAGCGGACATGACCCTCAAGTGCGCCGTGGTCGACGTGCCCTTCGGCGGCGCGAAGGGCGGTGTCCAGGTCGACCCGACGACTCTCTCGGTGGTCGAGCTCGAGCATCTGACTCGCCGGTACGCGATGGGCATCGCTTCGATGATCGGCCCAGACCGCGATATTCCGGCGCCGGACGTCAACACCGACGCGAATGTGATGGCGTGGCTGATGGACACGATCTCGATGCTCAGCGGGGAGGCGATGACCGGCGTGGTGACCGGCAAGCCGCTGGCGATCGGCGGTAGCCGTGGTCATGTCGGAGCCACGTCTCAGGGCGTGCTCATCTGCACACGGGCCGCCTTCCACGAGCTTGGCCTCTCCATGACCGGGGCGCGGGCCGTGATCCAGGGCCACGGCAAGGTCGGCGGCCCGCTCGTGTACATGTTGTCCTCGGCTGGCATGCGCGTCATCGCCGTGACCGACGCCGGAGGCGGCGTTTACAACCAGGCGGGTCTGGACGCGGCGTTGCTGGCTCGTCACGTCGATCGGACGGGCAGCGTCGCCGGGTTCGAGCTTGCGGACCCGCTCGAGCCTGATCGGATCTGGGAGCTCGAGTGCGAGCTGGCCATCCCGGCGGCGCTCGCGGGAGTCATAACCGCCGAGGTGGCCGAGAAGATTGGGGCGCGGCTGATCGTGGAGGCAGCCAACGGGCCCACCTTGCCCGAGGCGGACGCGATCCTGGAACGGCGCGACATCGTCGTGGTCCCCGACATCCTGGCGAACGCCGGCGGGGTCACGGCTTCTTACTTCGAGTGGGCTCAGAGCCGTCAGGGCTTCGCATGGGAGGGGGACCTTGTTGCCGAGCGTCTCCGGCGCGTCATGTCGACCGCCTTCGACGCAGTCTGGCGCCGGTCGCGCGACCTGAAGGTGACACCGCGGCGTGGTGCGGTGGCGGTAGCGCTCGAGAGAGTGGGGGAGGCTATCGAAGTGAGGGGCTTGTTTCCTTGAGCCTCAGGGGGCGCGTCCCGTGCCCGAGCGCCACCGTTCGGCGCGACACCGAGAGCGTCCCTCCCGGGCGGTCGGCGGAAGGTCCGGCCGATAGTTGACGTCGACGGTCGTCGGTAAGTAGCTCCGGCGGACAGACTGGACAGCGTGGACCATTCCCATCCGGCGCCGGAAGGCTCGCGCGCCGGGCCGCTACCTGAGCCGCCCGAGTCGGTTGGGGTTCCCGAGCAGGTGGCGGAGGCTGCCGGGAGGGCGAGTCGCGGCGGCGGTTTGGCAACGATGTTCCGGATCGACGTTGCACCGCTGCGCCGCTCGAGGGAATTCCGTCTGCTCTTCATCGGCCAGGGGGTGTCCCTTTTCGGGAGCATGGTGACCTATGTCGCCCTTCCATACCAGGCGTACCGCATAAGCCACTCGTCTCTCATCGTTGGGCTGCTCAGTCTGGCCGAGCTCATCCCCATGATCATCACGGCATTCGTAGGAGGGGCGCTCGCGGACGCAGTCGACCGGCGGCGGATGGTCCGTCTCACCGAGAGCGCGATGTGCCTGGTGACTGGCGCCCTGGTCGCTAACTCGCTCTCGGCTCACCCGCGGCTATGGGTGCTCTTCGTTGTCGCCTTTGCCGCAGCCGGAGTTGACGGCTTGCAACGGCCCTCGCTCGAGGCAATGGTGCCGAGGCTCGTTTCGGCCGACGAGCTCCCGGCCGCTGCAGCTCTCTCGTCTCTCAAGGGCAATCTCGGGATGGTGGCGGCTCCGCCGGTGGCCGGCGTCCTGATCGTCGCCGTCGGACTGCCGATCACCTACGGGGTCGACGTCGCGACCTTCGTCGTGTCTCTGGTGGCGCTTGCTCTGATGCGCGCCGTGCCCCCGCCTCCTGAGTCAGAAGGACTTTCGCTCCGGGCGATCACCGACGGGTTGCGGTACGCAAGGAGCCGTCAGGACCTGATTGGTTCGTATCTCATCGACATGAATGCCATGTTCTTCGGGATTCCGACGGCGCTGTTCCCCCAGGTCGCAAGTCACCTCGGTGGGGCAGCCGTTCTCGGTGTTCTTTACGCGGCACCGTCAGCCGGCTCGCTGTTGGTGACCCTCACGAGCGGGTGGGCGCGCCGCGTCCGGCGCCATGGTCGCATGGTTGCGTTGTCCGCGGGGATATGGGGACTTGGGATCATCGGCTTCGGCTTCGCGAGATCGCTGCCGTTAGCGATCGTGGGACTCGTGGTGGCGGGCGGAGCCGACATGGTCAGCGGGCTGTGTCGGACGACGATGTGGAACCAGTCGATCCCGGACTCGCTGCGTGGGCGCCTCGCGGGCATCGAGATGCTCAGCTACTCGTCTGGTCCGACGCTCGGCAACGTCGAGGCCGGACTTGTCGAGTCCCTTGCCGGACTGCGCGCTTCCATTGTCTCAGGAGGCGTGCTCTGCGTCGTGGGGACAGTCGCGCTGGCAGCCGCACTGCCCCGGTTCTGGAACTACGACGCGGCCGAAGGGGCGCGCCTGAGGGGGGTGCGGGGCGATTGACCCAGGTCGCGTCCGGCTTGTCGTCATACTTGTACATGGGTATCGATTCGGATGGTTCCTCGCGAGCATGTGCCCGCGGGCGGTTCCCATAGCCAGGAGACTCATGCGCCGTTCGAGATCTGCAGTTGTCAAGCCGTCCGTGATGATCCTCGGCTTGGCCGCCGTTGTCGCTGGCTGCTCTCAGAACACGACCACGACCACGACCACGACCAGGCCAGCTCTGGTGACGACCTCGACGACACTTGCACCTACGACCTCGACGACGAGCACCTCTTCCACCACGACTACAACCCAGCCAACGCCAGGTGCTCCGTGCACCGCAAGCCAGCTGAAGGTTGTCGCGCTGGAAGGAACCGGAGCCGCAGGGTCGATCTTCAGCCCCGTCAACGTGGTGAATACCTCGACAGTGGCTTGCACGCTTGAGGGCAGGCCCGGCGTCACACTGGTCGGAGCAACACAGGGCTCTCAGGCAGCGCCGCTGCAGACAACGATTCGCACCACAGGCGAAGGATCGGTCTTTGACATCGCGCCGGCGAAGCTGACTGTTTCTCCCGGCAGTTCAGCAACCGCGGGTTTCATGGTGGAGTCGAGTGACGTCCCCTCCGATGGAGAGCAGACATGCCCTGTCGTCAGCTCGATGGAGGTGACCCTGCCGGGGATCGCATCGAGCTTCACGGTCGCCGAGACGTTCACGGCGTGCGGAGGGCCCACGATCTCGGTGTCGGCGATCGTTCCGGGGAGCGCTCTGCAGCCGACCTGAGGCCTGACCGGTCGAGCCTGCCTCGTTCGAAGGACGTGGGAGGATGGCGGTGACGAGAGGACCTATCGTCGTCTGTGGGCACGGTCGGATCTCTCTCGAGGCGACGGGCGCTTAGCTCAGGTGGTTAGAGCAGCTCGCTTACAACGAGCAGGTCGGCGGTTCAAGTCCGTCAGCGCCCAC
>ODAK010003667.1_pt1 | contig 15877 bp, 13 predicted proteins | sample 1539591 | NCBI WGS metagenome assembly ODAK01 (sample SAMEA3539303, study PRJEB22396) | soil metagenome | biome: tundra; feature: field; material: soil | place: USA | collected 2010-05 | depth 0.15 m
CGGACATTCTTGGGTCGCCCATCATCGGCCCGCGCGGCGAGGCGCTCATCGGAGTCGGACCCTGGGATCGAGAATCGGATAAATCATGTCGACCCCAATGTTGCCCACAACCACGAACACCGCGCCAACCATCACAATGCCGGTGACCACGGGCAAGTCTTGCTCGGTCATCGAAAGAATTGCCAGTTGACCTAGTCCCGGCAGCCCAAAGATGGACTCCGTCACCACCGCACCCCCCAAAAGGATGCCGAGGTCGATGCCGAATTGCGTCACCACCGACGTCAACGCTGATCTCAGGGCGTGTACGAAGATGATCCGCCCTTCGCCCACGCCCTTGGAGCGGGCCGTTCGAATGTAGTCTTCCGAAAGCACTTCTAACATTCCCGTGCGAGTAAGACGAGTGTACGTTCCGGCCGACGTCAGCGCTACCGTGAACCACGGCAGCAACATATGTTGAGCCCAACCAAGCGGGTCGCTCGAGATGGCAACGTAACCGCTACCGGGAAAGAAATCGATTCCCGCCAGATGCAGTTGAAAGAAGAGAAAGTACAGCAGGACGATGCCCAGCAGGAATGTGGGCATTGAGTAAAACACAAGGGCGACCACAGTAATTCCCCGGTCGATCAGCGAGCGAGGTCGACGAGCGGAGATCACGCCGCTCATCACCCCCATCGTCAGCCACAGTATGCCTCCGCCGATTGCGATCGAGGCAGTGACACTGAAGCGACTCGCCAACAACTGTGTCACTGGTTCGGAGTTGTAGTACGAGTAACCAAGATTTCCGTGCACCAGGCGAACCACGAACTCCCAATACTGATACAGCACCGGTTTATTGAGACCGAGACGGGCCCTTACCAACGCCACGGTCTGTTGTGTTGCCTGGCGGCCCGCGATAATTTGCGCGACATTATGCGGCGCGACGAAGAAAAGGGTAAAGACCGCAACCGTCGTGACCCAGAGGACAACTATGCCCGACGCGATACGTCGGATCAAGAACCGAATCATCGCTTCCTCCGCAAGGACTTCAGAAGCCGTTCGCCGCGAGGATCAAGGGCATCACGAAGCGAGTCGCCCAGCAAGTTAAAGGCCAGCGTGGTGGCGAGCAACGCAATCCCAGGAAACGTGATGAACCACCACGCTTGCTGGTAGTACTGCACACCTGTGGCGAGCATGTCTCCCCAGCTCGCAGTCGGTGGCACCACGCCAAGTCCGAGGAACGATAACGTGGCTTCAAAAGAAATCGCCGAAGGAATCAACAGCGTCGTGTACACCAGTAGCGGAGCCACCAGATTTGGCAGGACCTCGGTATACATCAGCCGGAAATCGCTCTCTCCCACCGCGCGAGCTGCCTCGATGTACTCCTTTTCACGGATAGAGAGGGTGAGCCCACGGACGATTCGACCCACTGCGGCCCAGGAAAAGAAGGCAATGACGCCAATCGTCACCAGCAGACTTGGTCCGACCACCGAGACGAGCGCGATCGCCGCCAAAAGAAACGGAAACGAGAGGATCACGTCCATGAGCCGGCTGAGTAGTAGGTCAATCTTGCCACCGACGAAGCCCGCCACCATTCCCACTGTCGTGCCAACGATCACGGCACTCACGCTCGCGGCGAGGCCGACAACCAACGACACCCGGGCACCGTAGACCGTGCGCACCATAATGTCGCGTCCCAAGTTGTCGGTCCCAAAGAGGAACGTCCAACTCGGGACTTTCGGTAGGCCGTCGGGCGACAGACCGGTGAGCAGATATTGGGTGTTTGGACCGTGGCCCGCCAGGAACGCGATGAAGGGCGCGAAGATCGCGAGCAGCACAATAAGCAGGATGACCGCCGAAGAGACAATCGCGGTCTTATCCTTGCGCAGTCGTAACCACGCCAACTCCCAGGGGCTGCGACCGGCAACCGGCGACTCACCGCCCTCATCGAGGGCCATTTCGCCAGCGACCTCGTCACTCATGCAGCCCCTCGGACTCGAGGGGATAGTGACAGGCAACCGCGTGACCGATAGTGTCACGAAACTGTCTCAATGTAGGAGCTTCTGTCGCGCAATTTGCCTGAGCCCGTGGACATCGTGGATGAAACCGGCAACCCGAAGGAGGATCACTCGGCGACGGTACATCGCCCTCGATAATGATGCGCTTGCGACCCCGGGCGCGATCGGGATCGGCAACGGTGGCGGCGGAAAGAAGGGCCGCCGTGTAGGGGTGGCGCGGTGTGGCGTACAAACTCTCGGAGGTCGCCATCTCCACGATCTGACCAAGGTACATAACCGCTACGCGGTCGCTCACCTGCTCGACTACACCGAGATCGTGCGAGATAAAGATCGTCGTCAGCGAAAACTCGTCGCGCAAATCACTCAACAAATTGATGACCTGTGCCCGCACGGACACGTCAAGCGCGGACACGGGCTCATCACATATCAGAAGCTTCGGTCGTACGATCAGAGATCTGGCGATGCCAATACGTTGACGCTGACCCCCCGAGAATTCTGCGGGGTATCTGTTGAAATGTTCGGGATTAAGACCAACTACCGCCATAATCTCTTGAACCGCGCTCGTCCGCTCGCGGTGGTTTCCAATCCCGTGGACCCTCAGCGCTTCGCCGATAATCGATCCGACCCGACGACGAGGATTGAGCGAGCCATAGGGATCCTGGAACACCATTTGCACGCTTCGTCGAAGGCGTCGTTGATCATCCTTAGACAGTCCACCAAGATCCTGGCCGTCGAACTCAATCTGACCGTCGGTCAACGGATAGAGCATCGCCAGGCAACGGGCCAACGTCGACTTGCCGCAGCCACTCTCGCCCACCAATCCGAGCGTCTCGCCAGTGGTGATGTAGAACGAGACGCCGTCCACGGCGTGCACGACCCCGTGGTTGCCTCGCAACAGTCCTTGGCCACCAATGGGAAAATACTTGACGACCCCGTCGGCGACCAGGATGGGGGGCGGAGTTTCAATGACCCTTGATGCCGCTGCCGCGCGAACGGGGTCCGCCCGCGGAGAAATCTCTACCCTCATCATCGAAGGTGCCGACGCTCCCCGCGCTAACGGTGCTTCCGGAGGACTTTGCGACGTGAGGTCGGGTAGCCAGCACGCCGAAAGATGATCCGCTGATGAAGAGACCAACCGCAAGGGTGGCTCTTCGTGCGCGCAGCGATCCATTACGGAGGCACATCGAGGTGCGAATGAGCAACCGGCACTAACGTTCAACAGGCTCGGCGGCTGTCCGGGAATTGTCCGAAGTCTCGCCCGTGTACCCGCGATAGGAACCGAATCTAGGAGACCCTTCGTGTAGGGGTGGTGAACGCTGTAGTACGCATCTCGGCATTGTGCCATTTCAACCGGTTTGCCCGCATACATCACCATCACTCGGTCAGCGAGGTCGGCGACCACTCCCAGGTCGTGCGTCACAAAAATCATGGCCATACCCAGCTCGCCTTGGAGCGAGACGAGCAGCTCCAAGATCTGCGCTTGTATGGTCGCGTCCAGGGCAGTGGTCGGTTCATCGGCAATCAAAATCTCAGGTTCCAGAGCCACTGCCATGGCGATCAACGCCCGCTGGCGCATACCACCGGAAAACTGGTGCGGATATTCGTGTACTCGTTGCTGCGGCTGAGGAATCCCGACCAACTTAAGAAGTTCGATCGCACGAGTGCGCGCGAGCTTTTTATTCACCTTCTGGTGCACCCGAATACCTTCGGCGAGTTGCCAACCCACGGTGTACAACGGATGCAGACTCGTGAGCGGGTCCTGAAAAACCAGGCCTATTCTGCGGCCACGGATCGCGCGCAATTCCGTCTCCGTGCACGAAAGTAGATCAACACCATCAAAGACAGCCTCGCCTCTAATATCCGCACCAGAAACGAGTCCGACCAGTGCCTGCGTACATACGCTTTTACCCGATCCGGATTCGCCCACGATTGCGAGTGTTTCACCCGCGTTGAGAGAAAACGACGCTCCACGCACGGCGCGAACAACGCCATCAAACGTTGGAAAGGAGACGGTGAGGTCTTTAACTTCGAGTAGCGGAATAACCGAATTTTGAGCCATCGTTACGGGCGTCTTTAGAGATCGCCAGGGCTACTTAACCACGCTTCGATATCGCTGACGGAACGCGGTAACGCGGCCGAAAGCAATTCGAACCCGTCGGAGGTCACCACAACGTCGTCCTCAATCCGCAATCCTTGTCCTCGCAATTCTTCGGGGATGGTTTCATCATTCGCTTGAAAGTAAAGCCCGGGCTCAACGGTAAGGACCTGGCCCACTTTGAGGGTCCCATCTAAGTATTCTGGCGCCCGTGCGCTGCCACAATCGTGGACATCGAGACCCAGCATATGTCCCGGCGAGCAGAGTGTCCACCGGCGATGCAGACCGGAATCAGGGTGAAGCGACTCGACCGCACTCACCGGCAAGATGCCGAGGTCGGCCAAACCCTCCGCGAGTACTCGCGCTGACTCCGCGTAGAACGCCTTGAACTGCTCACCCGGTCGGACCAACTTGAACGCCGCTTCCTGAGCGGCAAAAACGATTTCGTACAATTGACGCTGCAGGGCGCTGAATCGACCGTCCACCGGAATCGTGCGCGTGATGTCCGCGGTGTACAGCGAGTTAGCTTCGACGCCCGCGTCGAGGAGCAACATCTGGCCGGCCGTGACGCCGCCGTCGTTGCGTTGCCAGTGCAACGTACCCGCATGTTCACCGATTGCCGAGATTGTCTGGTAACCAGTTGAGTAGCCCTCGAGTCGGGCCCGAGCGTCAAACGTCACTTCCACGTTGCGTTCCGTCAGTGCTTCCCCGCTTCGTAATAGTCGTCCGACGTCTGCGAAACCTCGAACCGTGGAATCGACCGCGTTACGCAGCTGCCGAATTTCCCAATCGTCCTTCATCAAACGATGTTCGGACAACACTGCTCGTAACTCACGATTCGCAACATCATCGTGCTCCCGTAGTTCCGCAGTTACTCCAGCATCCACGTCGGGCAAGTAACGCACTCTCGAAACATCTTGGAGAAATTTGGGCAACTCACTCAGCGGGCGACAGTCAATGCCAAGTTCCTCGCTTCGCCGATCCAGGCTTGGCCTACGGCCAACCCAAAGTTCGCCCGTGAAAAAATCCTTCCAAAACTCACCGTTGCCCCGGTCCGAGGGTGGCTGAAGAAAGAACGCGGGATCGCCACCCGGTGTCAGTACTAGTACGCCACTGGGCGTCTGATCACCCGTTAACCAGACGTAGTCGCTCTCGGCGCGAAACCTGTAAAACTGATCGCCGCATCGACGAACGAGTTGGCCAGCGCAGATCACCAGCACGTCGTCCGGAAATGACGCTTGCAGTTCTCGACGACGGCGATCACAATACGAAGTCGGTGGCGACGGTGGCGACTCAAAGGGCCGCTGCGGACCCCAGCCTCTTTGCATGAAATCATCTAGCAATACCGAGGTTGGATCATTGAAACTTCCTTGATCCAACCCCGGTTCTGCTGAAGTCTCTAACGAGACTTTCTGACTCATCGCCCGCAATTTCTTATCTCTACGGTGAGCACCTTCATCACTTAGAGAGCCATACATTGGTCGGGTCGCAGTTCAAGAACTCCGCGACAAAGTTGCAGCCCTGAAGATTGGACGAATGATAGATAGGCCATTTCTGCACATTCACGGGTACGAGTGCGGCGTCATTCATCGCTTGCTCATTGGCCTTAGCCCACTCACTCGCCGCAGCCGCTGCTGTCGTCGCCGTCAACGCCTGGTGGACATCTGCATTCATTGGCGCCGACGTGTAGCCGCCGAAGTCGTTTGACCCCAGGCCCGGCGCGGTCAACAGAGGAACAATCGTTGAGCGACCGTTGTTACCAAACCAGTCGGGTATCCATCCCGGCGGAGCAATATCCCACTTGTCAGCCTTGGAACTGGCCGGCGCTTCGAGGTACGTTCCGTAGAACTGCGACTGCGTGGCTGGTATCAGGGTGACCTTGAAGCCAGCAAGTTCCAGGCTGGCTTGGAGGGCTTGACCAACGAGCGGTCCCGGTTCGGTCGTTGAGTACAGGAGCTTCACCGCGACGCCATTCGGGTACCCCGCAGCCTTCAGCAGGGCCTTCGCCTTCGTTGGGTTACCGGCGCCTTTGTTATCCGGAAACGGATTAAAGCCGGGTACATAGCCAACATTGCCCGGCAAAACAACCTGCGAGGTCGTCGCCGCCACTGACGGGCCACCCAGAACCTGTACGATCGCATTTTTGTTCACTGCGTAGGCAACTGCTTCGCGCACCAACTTATTTTTCATGAGACCGGCGTACTGGTTCAGTGCCAGATAGGTTCCAAGATCGACGTAGTTCTTGCCAGACGGTCCAATGATGAGGCGCGGGTCCTTCGACGACAACAGGGCCGGAATATCTTGAGGCGGAACATTGACGTCCCATTCCATATTACCCGTTCCCACTTCAAGCTGCTGTTGCACGCTCGTCGCGGTTAGGCCCTCCGTCACGTCAATCTGATTCACGTACGCATGACGCAGGGAGTCGCTTGCTTGACTCCACGCTGGGTTTCGCGTCAAGGTTAACGACTTGTTCGCCGTGTAGTTCGTAATTTGATACGGCCCGTCCGAGAGGGTGTTCGCCCGGAACTGGGCACCGTCAGGTAGGTAGGACATGTACTCGACGGGATACGCCGAACAGAACCCCAACGTAAGAATATTAAGGAAGTCAGCACTCGGAGAGAGGAGATGGAATACCACGGTTGTGTTATTAGGCGCGGTTACGCCGGCCAGCGGGTGCCCGCTGACGAATGCCGATATGCCCGCCACCGTCGCCTTCGCTTTGGCGAAGGCATTGCAGTAACTCGCCATACCAACGATGGTGGCGGTGAAGTAGCCGGGCGCACCGACCGGAGAGACTGGATTACACAGCATCTTGAACTCACGAACGAAGTCGCCCGCGACCACCGCCCGCACTGGCTTCGTATTCCACATCACGTCAGACTTTAAGTGCACGGTGATCGTCAAACCTCCATCACTTATGCCACCGTTCGCCGTGGTCGGCATCACTGTCGCGACGTCAGGCACGACAGTGAGCTGATTCGAGAAGGCTCCGGTTGTCTGGTAACTAAACAATTGCCGGGTGTACGCGCGATTGAGCATGTTGCTAACGGTGTAGTAGGCGCTGACGGTGTCGAGATTGAATATGTCACTCTGACCCAATATCTTGAGGGTGCCACCTCGCTGTGGCGTACCGGCAGCTGCGGCCGAAAGCGTGCCTTGGGTCGAGCCGAAGGCGACCACCGCTAAGACAGTGATCCCAGCTACGAAGCCGGGCCTGCTGCGCATCAAAGCACCAATCACGCTGCGCTTTCGAACAGTATCCGTTCGAATCGAACTGGATTTTGCCTGTCGTGTCATAGTCCCTCCATACGCGTGGGCCGTAATATTGTCGGCGTTAAGAGGTGAATGTAGCACATACCACATGTTTGTGTTGAATCTTAACAAATTTGAGAGAGCGCGCATTTCCTGAGAGGTCTGCCTCACCTAAGGGTTCCCTCCCTGATGCTGACTCGAGATACGCTCACACCTGAATCGCGACGGAAAAATTCGAGAGTTAGTCCTCTCAGAGGATTACTCCATGTGAGGATCTACCCGTTTCCCACCCGAGTTGCGTGATCCAGCCATGAAGATCAAGAGCGAGAATCGCTCGTACTACCGTTACGCGTGGTCCACGTTCAGCGCCATCTCCACGCTCTTCGTCACGTCTCGCGAAACGCTGGGGACCCGGAATCAAAGGACCCAGATCGACGCCGGATCTCGCTCGAGCACAGCGTCGCATACGTCACATGGGCGACGCTCCACAATCTCGACTTGTTCAATAACCCCCGTATCTACGAGTCGCTCGACTTCGTCCTACTCGTCGAGTTCGAGAAGGCTTACTATGTCCAACGAGTCAGAAAGTCTGCCCATGTTGGAGATGAATTGCTCATCATCCAACTCGTCGCGATTCAGGAGCAGAACATGCCAACGATCAACGCTAACGACATTGAAATCAACTACTGCGATGAAGGTGCCGGGCCCGAGACCATCCTGCTCGTGAACGGACTGGCCGACGACCTGCAAACGTGGTCGTACCAGGTGCCCGCATTTTTGGATGCTGGCTATCGAGTTGTGCGTTTTGACAACCGCGGAGTCGGCGAAAGCTCGAAACCCGCTGGTCCATATACCACCAAGTTGTTTGCCGCTGACACGAAAGCACTCGTTGACCACCTCGGCCTCACGCAATTCCACTTACTTGGCGTTTCGATGGGCGGAATGATCGTCCAGGAATACGCACTGGCCCACCCCGAAGACCTGCGCAGTGTCACCATGGCCTGCACCTATGCGGCACCTGGTCCATTTTGTTCAAAGATGTACGCCTTGTGGGCCGATCAAGCTCCCGTCCTCGGAGTCCCCGCGATAATGCGCGACGTCGCCCTCTGGGCCTTCACGATCGAATTCTTCGAAAATCGATCCGCCGAGCTCGCCGAGTTTGAATCGGCGATGCAGTTCATGAATCAGCCGATCTCGGCGTATCTCGCCCAACTCGAATCGATCCGCACGCACGACGCCACAGACCGCCTTTCGAGCCTTAAGGTTCCTACCTTGGTACTTGCTGGCGCGAACGATATCCTTATCCCGGTTGAGCTCTCGCGCCGACTGCACGCACTGATTCCCGGATCAACGTGGGCCACGAGCAAAGGTGGGCATTGCTGTATTTGGGAATTCCCAGAATCCTTCAACTCAACCGTGCTCGACTTCCTTGGAACACTTGCCAAAAGCTAAAACGATGAACGTTGATTGTCGCCGCGGGAATCTTCCGCTCGGCAGCAATGCGCAGTTCGCCAACGTGTTAGAAAGCAACCACACAAAGTGGACACACCCCAACTGCCCGCAACGGCCAACAGGTAACTAATTCAGTTTGGATATTTTGGCATCTTGAATCGAGCGAAGCGTTGCCGATTGGCCCGTTCGTGCTTCGTACAGAGTCGCTCTGCGTCAAGGATCAATTGGCGAGCCTGCAAGCACGACCCCAGCGCCAAAGAATCAAGTGAACGGTCGGTGCGGTAACTCATTTGAGACCGACCTTCATCAATGTCTTCCTTACGATCACACCGCTAAATCAGTGTCCAGAACCTGATTGGCCTAAACTCCTGCTGGCTCTCAGTCGCGCAGTTCGGCTCCGGGCCTCACCGAAAGGACGATTTCGTACAGCGAACCGCCGCCTTGTGCGAATTCCATCGCTTCGAAAACTTCGGTACCGCGCACCGCATTCTCCGCGCGCCATGGATCCTCAACCCATCCGCGGTACGCATCCTCCGACTCCCATAAGGCCGTCACCATGGTCAATTCCCCGCCCTTTACTGGCGAGTGCAGTTTCGAGCCGAGAAAACCCGGCGTGCGCGAAGCGTGCTCGAGAACTTGCTCTTCCTCGAAGAACTTCCGAATCGCACTATGCTCGCCCCCAATTGGCTTGAGAAACAGCACACTCACAACTACCCGACTGTCTGACATCTCTTTCGCTCCTTAGTTCGACTCCAATTAACCTTTGCCTTCGCAAGGATCTACGCTAACGCTTGATATGAGTATAAGTAACTAAAATCCTGATTAATTTGGTGTAACTCAAAACATCTCATCAGCTCTGCCATGTTCGGAACTCTTCCAGTGTCCAGCCAATCACCCGAGGCGCGCAGTTGGCACGGGTGTACGCCCTTGACCGGTACTTAGAGAACCGTCTTCGATGTTGCACCAGGGCACCAGTGCAGGTGCCTAGATCACATCCGGCCATGGCGTGCGCCTCGACACAAAGCGGGGCCAGGGTCGCATCAGCCGGCGCACACTCCCTTCCGCTTGGTTCCTGCGGGACCCCAACGGTGTTGCGTATGTAACTCATCATCACCTACTCAGCCTGACCGCGCCTCGAAGTAAAGACTTGACGTACTTACTGATGCAGTCCGGCGCCTGCGTCGCTGCGCTCTATGACGCCTATTGAGATTCCTGCCGTGACGAGACACGTCAGCGTTACGTGGCCCTTCGGCGCAACAACTGGTCGAGAGCAACCGCAGTGAGAATCAAAACCCCAAACACCACGCTTTCGTAGTTCGAATTGATATTCAAAAGGATAAATCCGTTACCGATCAGCTCAATAATTAACGCCCCAACCACGGCTCGCCAGATCGCCCCTTCGCCACCCAAAATACTGGTCCCACCGATCACTGTTGCCGCGATCGCCAACAGCGCCACGGTTGAGCCGATGCTCGCGTCCGCCGATCCTGTCTGCGACGCCTCAATGATGCCCGCGATGGCCGCGCAGCCGCCACTGAGTGCGAACGCGATCACACGGTAGAACGAAATAGATATTCCCGAAAGTCTCGCGGCTTCTGGATTGCCTCCAATCGCGTACAGTCCCCGGCCAAACCTGGTGTACGCGAGCAAGATTCCGGTGATCATTGCCACGGCGATGAATACCCAAGATGCGACCGTGAGCCCAAGGACATCGTCATTCATCACCATGAAGTGCGGGGCTATTGACTCTTCAACGTTCCCTGCCGTCATGATGGTAGCCAGGCCTATGAAGGCGTAACTCGTGGCCAACGTGGCAATAAAACTATTGACTCGGCCAAAGGCGATGACCGTGCCGTTCACCGCCCCCAGCCCCAGACCGACGATCAGCGCCAGGGCGAATGCCCCGAAGGGCCCGAGGGTGCTCGACGACATCACCGCGACGATGGCGCAGATGGCGTAGACCGAGCCCTGAGACAGGTCGAAGCCTCCCGCGACAATGGTCAGCGTCGCACCGCACGCGGCGACGCCACCCATGCTCATCTGATTCACAATGTTGGTCAGGTTCGCTTCTGACCTGAAGGGTCCCGACGAGACGGCAAGCGCGACGATAATCAGGAGAAGGAACACGATGATTCCGTAGTCTCGTGCCGAGAGCCTGCGCTTGGTCACGACCGAAGTGGCCTGAACCGACTCACTATCATTCGCCTTTTCTGCAACCTCATCGCTCATGACGTCACCTCCTCCACAGTGGATCTAAACGCCGCCATCATGATCTCCTCCGAATCGAAGGTGCCTTCAAACTCACCCGTGATCCTTCCCTTTCGAATCACCACTATCCGATGCGCGAGCCCCGTCAACTCTTCGAGTTCCGAAGATATGAGCAGAACCCCAATGCCCGCCGACGCGGCTTCAAAGATTATTTCGTGAATCGCTTGCTTTGCCCCAACGTCGACCCCCCTGGTCGGTTCGTCGACAATCAGGACCTTCGGGTTGCACGCAAGCCACTTGGCCAGCATTACCTTCTGCTGGTTTCCGCCTGACAGCACCCCCACCCGCAAGGTGGAGTTTCGCGGCCTGATATCTGCGCGCGCCATCCAGCGCTCCGCATGCTTGGCTAGAGACTTTGGGAACACAAAGCCCCCTCGACCCACTTCCTTCAACTTGCTGAGCGCCAGGTTCTCATCAACAGACCGCTTCAGGATCAGGCCCTGTCCCTTTCGGTCCTCGGGCACCATGACGAGCCCGGCCGCGATCGTTTCACGTGGGCGCCGCGGACGAAACGGTGCCCCGTCAGCGATTTGCACGGTTCCTCGGTCGCACACATCTGCGCCCATTAGACAGCGGGCGAACTCCGATCGGCCAGCTCCTACGAGGCCAGACAATCCCACAATCTCTCCCGCTTTCACAGTCAGACTGATACCGCGAACCATTTCGCCCCGCGCGACGTCGTTCGCCACGAACACCGACGGCGCATCGCTCGCGGGGTATCGCTTGGGCTGGTACAGCTGGCCCAAAGGGCGTCCGACCATCTTGCGTATCAGGCTCGCTTCATCTTCTTGCGCTACCGGACTTGTACTAACGAGGCTCCCATCGCGTAAGACCGTCACGACATCGCTGACGTGGAGCACCTCATTCAGGTGGTGGGAAACAAACATCACGGCCACGCCGTCATGGGCCAGGCGACGAAGCAGCGTCAAGAGCTGGGCGGTCTGATTCCTGTCAAGCGACGCCGTTGGTTCATCCAGGATCAGGACCTTTGGGTCGTGAGCGAGGCACCGTAGGACCTCTAATATTTGTTGATCCGCGAGTGTCAGGCTTCGCACAATCGCATCGGGATTCAGCCGAAAGCCGGTCCTCTGACAGATCAACTCGTATTGGTCCATCGCTGGCGACTTGCGCAGGCTGCCGATCCCCACGATGGGAATGCCCAGAAATACATTTTCCAGGACCGTACGGGCGGGAACGGCAGTCAACTCTTGGGTAGCAATCCCGATCCCCGCCAGCTGGGCCGCGTGAGGGCTGGCGCTTCGAATGGGCGATCCGTCCACCAGGACTCTGCCCTTATCCGCATGTACCAGTCCGGCTGCAATGCGCATGAGCGTCGATTTGCCTGCTCCGTTTTCTCCAACCACGCCATGGATTTCGCCGGCACCAAAGGTAAGGCTCACGTCATTGAGGGCACGCGTCAGTCCGTAGTCCTTTACGATGCCCTGAAGCTCTAACAAATCACTCCCCTACAACGTCAACCCTCCCGCTCCGGCAGCCCCGGGGAGACAGGGGTGCCGGAGCGGGAGGACGCCACGCGCTTAGTCTGAGTACTGACCAACGATGTGCTGGCTGAGTACAACACTTCGCGTCCATACGCCATTGGCCGGACCAAGGTTCGCGGAATTGGTAGTGGTGGGAGGCTTCTTGCCGTCCAGCTTCTCAATTGCGTACTTGGTTGCGGTGAAGCCATCGGTTACCTCAGGAATTCCAAACGTTCCGTACCAGGTGCCGGCCTTGATGAAATTGACCGCCTGGGTCGAACCCCCGTTGCCAATCACCTGAACACTGGTGTTCTTGTCATTCTGCAAGGTGACCGTGGCGCCTTCCATTGCCTGTGACGAGCCAATCACTACATTTATATTCGGGTTGGTGGTCAGCAGGTCCGCCATGACCGTCTCGCCGGTTGCGGCGGCGTAGCCACCGGTCGGCGTGCCGACGAGGTCTACGTTCGGGTTAGTCTTCAACTCTGCGACTACGGCATTGGTTCGTGCCACGTCCAGAGGTAGCGCAGGATCACCCTGCATGTACGCAACCTGACACGTTGACAACGCGCCGCAGGCCGCAATAGCCATGTCGGCGAGGTCGGTGCCGTTGAGAACCGAGTTTTCGACCACGGAGATTACGCCCTTAACCTGCGGCGCCACCTCTGAGTAGTTACTACCAACTTGCGTGAACTCCGCAGCAACGACGATACCCTTCTTGATCGCAGCCTTCACCTCGGGTACGACGGCCGTGCCATCATTCGCCTGCACAATAAAAATGTTGTACTTCTTGGTGATAATTGCGTCCTGCATCTGCTGAACTTGGGTCGTCGAACTGAAGTTCGGGTCAAAAAACGTTGCCGTACCGTGCGCTGCCTTTGCCGCCTTCTGAACACCGGCCCACGTGGCCTGAGCAAACGAATTCGCCTTTGCAAACCCGAAGAAAGCCACGTGCGGCACCGGAGTCTTAGCCTTGGCCGCAGACGCTGGCGAACTCGCCACGAGCGGAAAGAGCATAGTGCAACTCGCCGCGATCGACACTGCCCCAATGAGCAATGACTTACTCTTGAACTTCATTGAATTCCCCCTTCATTAAAAGGACGCTCAAACTTTGCGCGCCTCCAAACACCTAAATCGAACTACCGCCCACATTGTGAATGACATCATTGCCCCATATCAGCGGACTCTACGGCCACTGCAATCGCAGAACCTATGCCAAGTTGCCATACCATTTCTCCATCTGCTCTTCACTCACAAAACCGTCCAGAACGTCTGCTTGGACCGACTCGGATGCTCGAAGCTCAGGATCTCCATATCCTCCACCTCCGCCGGTTCGCGTGGTCACCCGGTCCCCTCGTCGCAGCGGCATCATGTTGGTCTTCAAGAGCACGGTTGCCTCTCCGCCACGCACTACCTCCACTTCGGGTGGCGTTGCGTCGAGCCCACCGAACAGTCCCCACGCCGGGGTCACCGACCGCTCGAACCACAGACTGAGTGCAGCTTGGTCGGCCTCGATCTCATAGACGCGTTCCACGCCGTTCCCACCGCGCCATTCACCGCGTCCGCCCGAATCCTGACGAATGGCGTAGCGACTGATACAGATTGGATACTTCGTCTCGACGACCTCGATCGACATGTCCTTCAACGAGCCGTTGACATTATTGATGAGGGCATCCTGCCCGTCGCCGCCGGACCAAGCTCCCCAGCCGCCAACCGTGGCCTCGTAGAGCAAGAACTCCTCACCGTTACTGGTTCGACTGTCTCGACCACCGATGCCCACGACCATCGAGTCCCCGTAACTTGCGCCGGCCGCCTGAGCCGGCACCACCTCGGAGACAGCTTTTACCACGAGGTCGATCAATAGTCCCAGAGGGGTGAAATACCACTCGCAGGGTGCTGGTTCGATGGCTCCGAGCATGGAACCATTCCTCACTAAGACGCTAAGAGGCTCGAAGCAGCCCCCATCCACCGGTCGCTCGGGATTCACCAGAAGTTTGTAGGCAACTCGCGCCGCACTGACCGCCTGAGGCGCGCCGCAATTAACCGGGCCCACGGCCATGTCGTCGGTGCCGGTCAGGTCGATGACCATGTTCTCGCCATCTATCACGACTCGGACCCGCACCCAGAGAGGCTTCGTTTCAACGCCATCGTTGTCAATGCATCCCTCGGCCCCATACGTACCGTCGGGAATCGCCGCAATGGCCGCGCGCTCCAGGCGCTCTGTCTGAGCAAAGATCTCGTCACGGGCCAGACAGACGGTTGAGTACCCGAATCGATCGATTACCTCAGCGAGCCTTTCCTGCCCACTCTGCACGCACGAGATCTGTGCGAACAGGTCACCGCGGGCCGGATACGCAAAACGACTGTTGCGCGTCAGCAAATCGACGACATCGGTGCGCATCCTGCCGCCATCAACGACCTTCGTCGGTCCCACGCGGACCCCTTCTTGATAGATGCTCGTGGAGTCAGTCGGTGAACCTGCGTCTTTGGCGCCGACGTCCAGCCAGTGAGCTCGGCAGGTGGCGAATCCGACCAACTCCTCATTTGCGAACACCGGCCCGTAGACCGTCATGTCGTGAAGGTGGGTCCCCGCGAGGTAGGAGTCATTCAGTATCCAGACATCACCCGGGCACCAGACCTCAGCTCCGTACCACTCTTCGGTCAGGCGCGTCACCACCTCCAAGTTCCCGAGAAAGATTGGCAATCCCGAGGACTGACCCAAAATCCGGTGCTCTCGATCCAGCAGCGATACCGCACAATCCTTCATCTCGTAGATGACCGGCGTATAGGCCGAACGAATAAGTGTGGCGTTCATCTCATCGGCGGCCGCATTCATCGAGCCACGAATGATCTCCGTCGTCACCGGGTCAATTGTCGTTGTTTCAGTAATTGTCACTATTCTCTACTCCCTACGTTTGCCCTACATTTGACTTGAATTAAGACTTTCCGTTGACCGACCGCGACCCGCTAGCCAAGACTGCTCGGTCGAGTCAGCCTCAGGCAACCCAGACCGTCGACGTCTAGTCGCCAGCCCGGTGGCACCACTGTCGTCGCCGTCTCTTCCAGCACTAGTGCCGGACCATCGAGCCAGGCACCTGGATGCAGTGAACCCCGCTGAACGCTGACCGCTTCAACCTCTTCGCCATCGAAGACCATCCAGTGAGATTTTCCGGTGACCTGCTCGGGACGCTCCTCCTCGCGATCAAGTGGTCGACGCTCGATGGGGCCGACCGCAGTGCTGCGCAGCGTCACTATCTCAATCGGAGCCCCTTCATTACTGTGGCCAAACCTCCGGCGGTACGCCTCGTGGAACAGTTCGCTCAAGCGGCTCC
>ODAK010003668.1_pt1 | contig 15876 bp, 12 predicted proteins | sample 1539591 | NCBI WGS metagenome assembly ODAK01 (sample SAMEA3539303, study PRJEB22396) | soil metagenome | biome: tundra; feature: field; material: soil | place: USA | collected 2010-05 | depth 0.15 m
CGGCGGACCTCTTCGAAGGAGAGGCGCCCGACATCGCCCGCATCGTGACCACCGAAATGGGCAAGACGTTTGCCGCGGCCCGAGCCGAGGCATCGAAGTGCGCCTTGGGTCTGCGCTGGTTCGCCGAACACTCCGAGGCCTTGTTGGCCGATCAGCCGATCAGCACGGGTGCCTCCCGTTCGTACGTGCGTTACCAGCCGATCGGACCGGTCCTGGCCATCATGCCGTGGAACTTCCCCCTGTGGCAGGTCGTGCGCTTTGCCGCACCGGCCCTCATGGTGGGCAATGTCGGATTGCTCAAGCACGCATCCAACGTGCCGCAGACGGCGCTGCTCCTAGAGGACATCTTTCGACGAGCAGGCCTGCCCGCGGGCGCATTCACCAACCTCTTCATCGAGAGCAAGGACATCGCGGCGCTCATAGAGGACCCCCGGATTGCGGCCGTCACCCTGACCGGGAGTGAGAAGGCCGGCATGTCCGTAGCGGCCAGCGCGGGACATGCCTTGAAGAAGAGCGTTCTCGAGCTTGGCGGCTCGGATCCGTTCATCGTCTTGGCCTCGGCCGATCTGGACGACGCGGTGCGGACGGCGGTGACGGCCCGGGTCCAGAACAACGGGCAGTCGTGCATCGCAGCCAAGCGCTTCATCGTGGTCGAGCCGGTGGCAGACGAATTTCTGCGACGTTTCACCGAGGCCATGGACGCACTGGTGGTGGGTGATCCCTTCGATCCAGCGACACAGGTGGGGCCGATCGTCTCTGAGGCGCAGCGCGCCGAGTTGCTGGGGCAGATCGAGGAGGCCCGGAGCCAGGGCGCCGTGGTGCACGGCGGGGGAGAGCCGTTGGAGGGGCCCGGGTGGTACCTCAAGCCCACCGTGCTCTCTGGCGTCACGCCCGACATGCCGGTCGCGCAGGAGGAGTTGTTCGGTCCGGTCGCCATCGTCGAGAGGGTGCCCGACCTCGACGCTGCACTCAAGGTGGCCAACTCGACCTCCTTCGGGCTGGGTTCGAGTGTCTGGACGAACGACGAGGAGGAGCAGCGGCGGTGCATCGACGAATTGGAGGCCGGCGCCGTGTTCGTCAATGCCATGGTCGTCTCGACGCCAGAGTTGCCCTTTGGCGGGATCAAGCGCTCTGGCTTCGGTCGCGAGCTTTCCGAGCTCGGGTTGAAGGAGTTCACCAACGCCAAGACCGTATGGATCACATGAGTGCATGCGCCACGACGTATCTCGACCACGGGGCCACCACTCCGCTCCGGTCCGAAGTGGCCGACGCCATGGCCGAGGCACGGTCGATCCCCTTGGGCAATCCGACGGGGAGCCACCGCCCCGCCCAGCGGGCCCGCCGCCTGCTCGAAGAATCCCGTGACGAGGTGGCGGCCGCGCTAGGGCGGGAACCGGGCGACATCATCTTCACGTCGGGTGGCACGGAGTCGGCCAACCTGGCCGTACTCGGGACGCTGGGTGCCGCCGTGGCGGGTGGCGGCGGCGCCGTCTCGGTGGTGAGCTCTTCGGTCGAGCACCCCGCCGTCCGTGAGTCCTGTCGGGCGGCCGTGCAATTGCACGGGGTGAGCTGGTGCGAACTGGCGGTCGACCACGACGGAGTGGTCGAGCTCGATGCGTTGGCCGACCTGATCGACGACTCCACGAGGCTGATCGCCATCATGCTCGCCAACAACGAGACCGGGGTGGTGCAGCCGCTGGACGCGGTCATCGAGACGGTGCGGGCGCGCAGCGCCACGGCGCGCATCTTCACCGACGCCGTGCAGGCCGCGACGTTCATGGACCTGGCCTCGTGGACCGCGGAGGCCGACCTCGTCGCGCTCAGCGCGCACAAGGTGGGAGGACCCGTCGGGGTGGGTGTGTTGGCGGTGCGCCCCACCACCCCCCTCGCCCCGCAGCACCATGGGGGGGGTCAGGAACGCGAGCGGCGCAGCGGTACGCAGGACGTTGCCGGGGCCGTGGGGCTGGCCGCCGCACTACGCCTGAGCGTGAGCGAACGACGCCAGACGGCATGCCGCGTCGCCGCGTTGCGCGACCGGTTGGCGGCGGGGCTGCAGGCATCCGTGGTCGGGACGCACCGGACCGTCGCCGCGGAGGTGGCCACCCTGCCCGGCCATCTCCATCTGTGCTTCGAAGCGATCGAGCGCGAGGAGCTCCTTCTGGCGCTGAGCGAACGGGGCATCTGCGCCTCGGGTGGATCGTCGTGCGCCAGCGGCGCCCTCGAGCCGAGCTACGTCCTGGCGGCCATGGGGGTGCCGAACGAGCTGGCGCGTGGCGCCATCCGGTTCACCCTCGGCCCCGACACCACCGACGCCGATATCGAGCGCGCCCTGGCCACCATCCCGGGCGTGATCGCCGCCTTGCGACATGCCCCCTGAGAACGGGTGGCACACTGGACCGGTGCGAGTGTTGGTGGCCATGTCCGGAGGGGTGGACTCCTCGGTGGCTGCCGCCCTCCTGGTCGAACAGGGGCACGACGTCGTCGGGGCCACGCTCAAGCTCTGGGGCGGGCAATCCGACTCGGGCTGCTGCTCGGTCGCCGACGTCGATGACGCCCGCCGGGTGGCGCAGCAGCTGGGCATCGATCATCACGTCTTCAACCTGACCGAAGACTTCGACCGCCACGTGGTGACCCCGTACATCGAGGCGCACGCGCAGGGCCGGACGCCAAACCCTTGCATCGAATGCAACCGGTCCATCAAGTTCGACCGGTTGCTCGAGCGCGCCGACCGGCTGGGATTCGAGCGCCTGGCCACCGGCCATCACGCCCGCGTCACCGGTGACGGCGCGCTCCGCCTCCGCCGGGGCGCCGACGCCGAGAAGGATCAGTCGTACGTGCTGTCGATGCTGGGCCAGGCCGAACTGGGCCGGGTGGTGTTCCCGGTGGGCCAGATGACCAAGTCCGACGTGCGGGCGCACGCCGTTCGGTTGGGACTCCGCACCGCGGCCAAGCCGGACAGCCAGGACGTCTGCTTCATCGGCAGCGTCGAAGGGCGGCAGGGCTTCTTGGCCGACAAATTGCAATTTCATCAGGCCGCGGTCACCGACAGCCGGGGCGAGACGGTGGGCTCAGTCGATGCGGTCGAGCTGGTGACCGTGGGTCAGCGCCGGGGCATGGGCCACGGGAACGACGGGGCACGGCGCTATGTCATCGCCGTCGACGTGCCGGCGCGACGCGTCACGGTGGGGAGCGCGGCCGATGCGATGACATCGAGCGTCACCCTCTCTGCCGCCTCGCTCACATGGGTGGACCGGCCGCTGCGGCACGGCGAACGCGCCGTGGCCCAGGTCAGCGCGCACGGTAGGCCGGCACCCTGTGCGGTGGCCCGAACCGATGCAGGGATGGTCGTGCTGTTCGATGTGCCACAGCGACCGGTGGCGCCCGGCCAGACGGTGGCCCTCTACGACGTCGTCGATCCGGACGCAGTGGTCGGCGCCGGCATCGCCGCCTGATCGTGGCCGGCGAAGTCCCCACCGAAGCGTCGGCCCGGGCGGCCGAGTTGCGCCAGCTGATCGAGTACCACAACGAGCGGTACCACGTGCTCGACGCACCTGAGATCCCCGACGCGGACTACGACCTCTTGGTGCGCGACCTCAAGGAGCTCGAAGCCCAGTATCCAACCCTGGTCACGCCGGATTCGCCGACGCAGACGGTCGGTGCGTCTCCGCTCGGACTGTTCCAGCCCGTGCGGCATCGCGTCCCGATGATGAGCCTGGACAACGCCTTCGCAGAGGTGGAGCTGCGGGCCTGGGCCGAGCGCCTGCGCCGCCAGATACCCGACCTGGACCTGGGGCATCTCGATTTTTCGAGCGAGCCCAAGGTCGACGGGGTGGCCATGTCGTTGACCTTCGAGCAGGGGCGGTTCACCCGGGCCGCCACCCGCGGGGACGGTGTGACCGGCGAGGACGTCACAGCCAACGTGGCCACGGTCAAGAGCGTGCCCAAGGCCCTCGACCCCAAGACCGGCCCCTTCCCTGCGCTGCTCGAGATCCGCGGCGAGATCTACATCTCACTGGCCGATTTCGAAGCCATGAACAAGCGCCAGGAAGCCGCCGGTCTCAAGCTGTTCGTCAACCCGCGCAATGCCGCTGCCGGAGCGCTCCGGCAAAAAGACCCCGCCGTCACGGCCACCCGTCCGCTCTCGTTCTGGGCCTACCAGGTCGGCGAGGTGGACGGGGCACCCGAGGGGAGCCATTGGCCGGCGGCCACGCAATCGGCCACCTTGGCCCTCCTCAAGAAGGCGGGGTTCCCGGTCAGCGCCGATGCGCGGCTGGTCACGGGGATCGAGGCCCTGATCGACCGCTGCCTCGAGCTGGCCCAAGAGCGGCATGCCCTGGCCTACGAGATCGACGGCGTGGTGACGAAGGTGGATGATCTGGCGTTGCACCGGCGGCTCGGCGCAACGTCGCGGGCGCCTCGCTGGGCCATCGCCTTCAAGTTCCCCCCCGAGGAGCGGACGTCGAGGCTGCTCGACATCGAGGTGTCGATCGGACGAACCGGCCGGGCCACACCGTTCGGGCGCATGGAACCCGTCTTCGTCGGAGGCTCCACCGTCGAGATGGCCACCCTGCACAACGAGGACCAGGTGCGGTTGAAGGACGTCCGGCCCGGTGACATCGTCATCGTGCGCAAGGCGGGCGACGTCATCCCCGAGATCGTCGGCCCGGTGCTCAGCGGACCGGGTGTGCCGAAGCGGCGCACACCGCCGTGGAAGTTCCCCGCCGCGTGCCCTTCGTGCGGCCAGCCGCTCCTACGCCTGGAGGGTGAGAGCGATACCTATTGCACCAACATCGACTGCCCGATGCAGCGCGTGCAGCGGATCGTCCACTACGCCTCACGCTCGGCCATGGACATCGAAGGGTTGGGTGAAGAACGAGTCTTCCAGCTCGTGGCGGCCGGCCTGATCGTCGATCCCGCGGACCTTTACGCGCTCACCGTGCCGCAACTGGCCGAGCTCGAGCGTTTCGCCGCCATCTCGGCCGCCAACCTGGTCGCGGGCATCGCGGCTTCGACCGCCCAACCCCTCAGCCGGCTGCTGGTCGGACTCGGGATCCGCCACCTCGGGCCCACGGGAGCCCGGGCGGTGGCCCGGGGTCTCGGCACGCTGGACGCCATCATGGCGGCGACCGCGGAGGAACTCGCCGCCGTCGAAGGCATCGGCCCGGTCATCGCGGCCAGCATCGCCGAGTTCCTGGCCCTGCCGACGAATCAGACCGTGGTCGAGCGCCTGCGCGCCGCCGGCGTCACCTCCGAGGAGCCCGGTGCCCCAGGGGGCGCAGGTGCGAGCGGGGCAGGTGGCGCGGGCGGTACCGGGGCTCCGGCGCAGACCCTGGAGGGCCTGACGGTCGTGGTGACGGGCGCCGTGCCCGGCTTCACGCGGGAGGAGGCTGAAGGGGCCATTTTGGCTCGCGGCGGGAAATCCCCAGGCAGCGTGTCCAAAAAGACCTTCGCACTGGTCGTCGGCGATGCACCCGGGGCCAGCAAGCTCAAGAAGGCCGAGGAGCTGGGCATCCCCATGGTCCCTGCCGAGGCGCTCGAGACGCTGCTCGAGTCCGGATCGCTGCCGGAGTAGGGGCAGGACGCGGCGTTGGCGGAGCGTCCACCGGAGACGGCCCTTTGGTCACTAGCCTACGAGGTGTCCCGATGCCCCTTATCTCTGATTCCATCGGCCGGGTCCTTGGGAAGCGGTACCGGCTGCTCTCCGCTCTGGGCACTGGCGCCTCGGCGCACGTCTACCTGGCCGAAGACGTGTCCCTGCAGCGTCACGTCGCGGTCAAGGTCCTCCAACCCGGATTGGCCAGTGACGAAGCCTTCCTGAAGCGTTTCCGGGCCGAGGCGCGCTCCGTCGCCTCCCTCAACCATCCGCATGTGCTGCGGGTGTTCGACTGGGGCGAGGACACCGATGGGCCATACCTGGTGCTGGAGTACCTGGGTGGCGGGTCGTTGCGCGACTTGCTCGATAGGGGCGACCGTCTCAGCCATTCCCAGGCCGCGCATCTCGGTACCGAGGTGGCGCAGGGCTTGGCCTATGCGCACGCACGAGGGCTCGTGCACCGCGACATCAAGCCGGCCAACTTGCTCTTCGACGAGGAAGGTCGGGTGCGGGTGGCCGACTTCGGCGTGGCCCGCGCCCTGGCGGAGGCGGCCTACACCGAGCCCGCGGGAGCGATGGTGGGAACGGCCCGCTACATTTCGCCCGAGTCGGCCGAGGGAAAACCGCTGGACGGCCGGGCCGACGTCTACTCGCTTGCGCTGGTGCTGTACGAGGCGCTCTCGGGCACCGTGCCGTTCGTGTCGGACACGACCCAGGGCACGATCAGGGCCCGCATCGGATCCCCATTGCCGCCGCACGAGGCACTCGGTCCTCTCGACGACGTGCTGGCCCGCGCCGCCGCTCCCGAGGCCTCGGCCCGGCTGGATGCGGCCGGCTTCGCGGCCCGGCTCGGCGCCCTGGCCAGTGCCCTCCCTACGCCGGAACCGCTCGCCCTGCACCCGCCCGACCATGTCGCGCTGGCACCCCTCAACGGTTTTCGTGCCCCCGCCGTCTCCGAGCTCACGCAGGTCCCCCCTCCGGTCGGGAAGGTCAAGGCTCCTGTCGGCACCAGGGCCGGGCCCGGCGAGATATTCGACGCCGAGCCAACCGCATCGGGCCGACGGGCCGGTGCTGCGGACGGCCCCCCCACCGTGGTTCGCCGGAGGAGCCGCCGGAAGATGGGGTGGATCATCGGTGTGGTGGTCCTCGCGTTGGCCCTGGCGGCGGGGGCGGTGGTGGCGGTGCACTACAAGGTGTTCACTCCTTCCCACCCCGTCCCGACCCTGACCGGCCTGACCCTGGAGCAAGCCAGGACGGCGGCCGGCAAGGACCACTTCACGCTGCAGGTGCAAAAGGGCGTGCGCTCGATCACGGTCGGCGTCGGGGTCATCGTGGGCCAGACACCCAAGGTCGGCAAGGTCCTCAAGGAAGGTGCGACACTCTCCGTCGTGCCCTCGTTGGGCCCACCGGCCGTAGCCGTGCCGTCGCTCGCCGGCATGACCTGTGGTCAGGCGGTCGTGACATTGAAAACAGTCCATCTGCAAGGCGACTGCGTCACCGGCCAGTACAGCGACACGGTGCAGAACGGACTGCTCATCTCGTGGTCGTACAACGGAGAGCAGAACCCCTCCAGGGCGCCGTACGGGTCCACCGTCGACATGGTCCCCTCCACGGGTCACGGTCCGGTCCCCGTCCCGACGTCGATATCGCAGTCCGACACCTACAACGACGCGCTCGTGCTCCTGCAAGCGGTGGGGCTCACCGGCAAGGAGGCGTACGCCCCGAACAACACCATTCCCCAGGGCGACGTCATTTCACTCAACCCTCCGAGTAGCACCCTGGCGCCTTACGGGTCGACGGTCACCGTCACCGTGTCGACCGGGCCACCGACCGTCCAAGTGCCCAACGTCATCGGCGAGAGCGTGTCGCAGGCGACGACGACGCTGCAGGATGCCGGGTTGAACGTCGCCGGCGTGCAAGGTAACCCGAACGGCACGGCGATGGGCACTGATCCCCCCACCAACGCGACGGTGCCGACGGGGTCGTCGGTGACGATCCTGACCCACTGAGGAGACCGGGGTGGCCCTCCCCTTCGACGCGTCGTGTGACCTGTGTGAGGCGGCGCACATCTCGCCCTGGCACCACGAGGACGATGTCTGCTGGGTGGCCGACTGCGAGGTGTGCGATGTGCCAATGGTGGTGTGGAAGCACCATGGACCGGTTCCCCCGGACGCCGACGTGGAGCACATGCTGGGCCATTTGAGCCGGGTGGCCGACGCCCGGTTCGGGAGTGGCGGATGGTCGATCGATCGGGTCATGCGCCAGATCCCCGGTCATTTCCACGCTCACGGACGAGATCCGAACTGGTGGTCTCGCCGCTTCCGCTGACCCTCCTGGACGACGGAGCGTCGCCACGCCGGGCTCGTGAACGTGCACCACTCCACGAGGCTCTTGCACAGTTTCCAGGTCGGGTTCTGGGTGGCCGCGCTCGTCGCCGGCGCCGGCGTCATTTCGGCCATGTTCATGCGGCCCCTGGCGCGGGGCCCAGACGCGACGCCCCTTTAGGCCGTGATCTCCTTGAGCCGGTTGGCCATTTCTGCCGCGCTCGAGTCGCCGCCGACCGGAGCCATCTGGAGAGCCATCAACTTGGCCATGTCCCCCTCCACCCTGATCTTGCCCGCCATGAACGCCTGCATGCCTGCCTGGGGGTTGCCCTCGATCAAAATGGCCTTGGCGGTGTCGTAGTCGACCGTGACCTTGAGGTCCTGGGTCTCGAGGTGCCCCAGATCGAGGACCAGCTCGCCGGTCGACGTGTCCATGTGGGCATCGATGCTCTTGTCACCGAAGGGAACGGCCGTCACGACCAGGTTCATGCGGACCGGATGGGGGAAGGGCACCGACTTCCCCTCGTACTCAGCCCGAATGCGACGGGCTTCCTCCAACCACTCGTCACTCAAGAACGGGTACGGCATTGGGATGCTCCTTCGTCGGCGTCTGGGTGATCTGATGGAGTGCGGGACGGCCCGATCAGCACACAGGGACTCTCTGTCCGGCGGAACGTTAGTCGGCTCGCCGGTAGGATGGTCACGCGTGACTGACCCTGTTCTCCCTGGCGCTGAGCCATATTCCGCTGCTGGCGACGCCCGAGGGGCGCTCGTTCTGCACGGGTTCACCGGCAATCCCCAGTCGATGCGCGGGCTGGCCAGCGCCCTCGCCCATGCCGGTCTCACCGTCGAGCTCCCACTCCTACCGGGGCATGGCACCTCGGTGGGGGACATGATTCCCACCCGTTGGGAGGATTGGTCGGCCGCCGCGGAAGCGGCCTATGTCGAGCTGGCGGCTCGCTGCGACGCGGTCGTCGCGGTCGGGCTCTCCATGGGCGGGACCCTGAGCGTCTGGCTGGCTGAGCGGCACCCCGAGATTGCGGCGCTCGTGGTGGTCAATCCGCTCATCGAGCGGCCCGATGCGGAGACGATGGCCTTCATCGACTCATTGGTCGAAGGCGGCGAGGAGCTTGCTCCCGGCGTGGGATCCGATATCGCCCAGGAGGGATCGGTCGAATCGGCGTACGCCGAACTTCCACTCCGCGCCGCCCGATCACTTTTCGATGCGGCGACCGAGGTCGCGGCCGGCCTCGGCTCCGTGAAATGTCCCGTCCTGCTCTTCTCGAGCATCCAGGACCACGTGGTTGCCCCGGTGTCGGGCGACCGCCTCGTCGAAGGCGCCGGCGGGCCGGTGGAGCGGATCATGCTGGAGCGAAGCTTTCACGTCGCCACCCTCGACTACGACAAGGAGGAGATCGAAAAACGAACCGTAGCGTTCGTCACCGACCTTCTCCTCCCATCGGGGGCATGACCGGCCCGGAAGAGCCGGGCCTACGACGCGGTAGCCCCGGACAGTTGAGCCGTGACGACGTCATCCATGTGGCCGACCTGGCGCGCCTGAAATTGAGCGAAGCAGAGGTCGATCTCTTCACCGCGCAGCTGCGCACCGTCCTGGACCACGCCGCCGACGTGGCCGCACTCGATCTGTCGCACCTGCCCCCGACGGCACACCCGCTGCCGGTCGAAAATGTGCTGCGGCCCGACGAGCCCCGGCCGAGCCTCGACCGCGCCGAGGTGTTGGCGGCCGCTCCCTCGGTCGAGGACCACCGCTTTCGCGTGCCGCGCATCGGCGGTGAAGCACCGTGATGCATGCCCGGGATGTGGCGGCCGCCGTCCGCACCGGACAGCGTTCGGCGCGGGAGGTCACCGAGGAGGCTCTGGCGGCCGTGGCGGCCCGCGACGGGGAGATCCATGCCTTTCTCGAGGTGCTGGCTGACAACGCCCGGAGCCAGGCCACGGCGGTCGACGCGGCCGTTGCCGAGGGGCGAGATCCCGGGCCCTTGGCCGGGGTGCCGGTGGCGCTGAAGGACAATCTGTGCACGCGCGGTATCCCGACCACATGTGGGTCGAGGATCCTCGACGGCTGGCGCCCGCCCTACGACGCCACCGTGGTGGAGTTGTTGCACGCCGCCGGAGCGGTCGCGCTGGGCAAGACGAACATGGATGAATTCGCCATGGGGAGCTCGACCGAGAACTCCGCCTTCGGACCGACCCGCAATCCCCGCGACCGCGACAAGGTGCCCGGTGGCAGCAGCGGCGGTTCCGCCGCCGCCGTGGCGGCCGGATTCACCCCGCTCAGCCTCGGTTCCGACACCGGCGGATCGATCCGCCAACCGGCAGCGCTGTGCGGCGTCGTCGGCATGAAGCCCACGTATGGGCGGGTCTCGCGCTACGGGTTGGTGGCGTTCGCGAGTTCACTCGACCAGATCGGGCCCTTTGCCGCCACGGTCGGGGACGCCGCGCTGCTCTACGACGTCCTGGCGCAGCACGATCCCTGCGACACCACGTCGCTGCGCCTCGATTCGCCCGCCACCCTCGAGGTGGTCGAGGCGGGTGTGGACGGGGTGCGGATCGGCCTGTGCCCCGACCTCATCGAGGGCTGCGCGCCCGATGTGGCGGCGCGCGTGTACGAGGCCGCGGAGGCGTTGGCCGCGGCGGGGGCGAAGGTCGACGAGATCTCCGTGCCCGAATTCCGTTACGGCTTGTCGGCCTACTACATCATCGCTCCGGCCGAGGCTTCGTCGAACTTGGCCCGCTATGACGGCGTGCGGTACGGATTGCGGGTCGACGCCGAGGACGCGGCCGCCATGAACATTGCCACGAGGACGGCCGGTTTCGGGGCCGAGGTGAAGCGCCGCATCATGTTGGGCACCTATGCGCTGTCCGCCGGGTATTACGACGCGTACTACGCGCAAGCGCAACGGGTCCGCACCCTGGTCGTGCAGGCCTTCGAACGGGCCTACGCGTCGGTCGACGTGTTGCTGGGCGCCACCGCTCCAACGACGGCGTTTCCCCTGGGTGAAAAGGTGGACGACCCCATGGCCATGTACATGAACGACATCTGCACCATCCCCTCCAACCTGGCCGGTCACCCCGCGGTCTCCGTGCCCTTCGGGGTGGGGGACGACGGCCTTCCGGTCGGGGTGCAGGTCCTGGCCCCCGCGCTCGCCGAGCGGTTGCTCTTCCAGGTGGCCGGTGCGGTCGAGGCCGTCGCCCCCAGAACGGAGTGGTCGGCATGAGCGTGGACACCGTGTGGGAGACCGTCATCGGCCTCGAGGTGCATTGTGAGCTGGCGACGACGACCAAGCTCTTCTGCGGGTGTCGCAACGCGTTCGGGGAGGAGCCGAACACGAATGTATGCCCGGTCTGCCTCGGACTTCCCGGGTCGTTGCCCGTGCTCAATGCGCAAGCCGTCGAGTTGGCCATGCGTATCGGGACGGCACTGCATTGCGAAATTCATGCCTCGAGCTTCGCCCGGAAGAACTACTTCTATCCCGATCAGGCGAAGGACTATCAGATCAGCCAGTACGACGAACCGATCAACCTGGGTGGCTGGCTCGAGTTGCCTGGAGGGTCCCGGGTCGGCATTACCCGGGCTCACCTCGAAGAGGACACGGGCAAGCTGACCCATGTGGGTGCCGGCGGCCGCATCAACTCGGCGCGCCACGCCCTCGTTGACTACAACCGCTCGGGCGTGCCACTCGTGGAGATCGTGAGCGAGCCTGATATTCGTTCGGCCGCGCAAGCCCGGGCGTACGCGGCCGAGCTGCGCGGGATCCTCGTCGCCACTGGTGCCTCCGACGGCCGCCTCGAGGAAGGGTCGATGCGGTTCGACGCCAATGTCTCGGTGCGCCCTGCCGGCACGGACCAGTTCGGGACGCGGAGTGAGATCAAGAACCTCAACTCGCTCCGTTCACTCGGGCGAGCCATTGAGTACGAAGCGGCTCGGCAGATCGCTCTCATCGAAGGCGGCGAGTCGGTCACCCAGGAGACGCGGCACTGGGACGAGGCGGCAGGTCGAACCCAGACCATGCGCTCCAAGGAAGAAGCGAACGACTACCGATACTTCCCCGAGCCGGATCTGGTCCCACTGGTGCCCGATGAGGAGTGGCAACGACGCGTCCGTGCGGCCATGGGCCCGATGCCGGCCGATCGCCGGGCGATCCTGGCCGACCTCGTCGGTGGGTCCGCCAGCGAAGCCGAGTCCGACCAGATCCGCGCCGTGGTGGACCTCGGTCTGGACGGGCTGGTCGTCGACGCGGTGCTCGCCGGGGCGCCAGCTCAGTTGGCGTTGGCTCGGGCCGCCAACGAATTGGCGGCCGAGGGGGAACCGGGCCTGGCTCTCCCGCAGTCCTCATTCGTCACCGTGCTCCAGATGGAGGCGAAGGGCGAGTTGTCGGCCACGCAATCCAAGGCGGTGCTGAGCGCCGCGGTAGCTGCTGTCGGGAGCGACCCGCGGGAGCTGGCCCGGGAAATGGGCTTCGAGGCTCTGGGCGCCGACACCTTGACGGCTGCCGTCGCCGAGGTGGTGGCGGCACACCCCGACGAGTGGGCGCGCTACGTAGAAGGGGACGACAAATTGACCGGCTTCTTCACCGGGGCGGTCATGAAGGCAACCTCCGGCAAGGCCAACGGCAAAGAGGTGGCCGCGGAGCTCAGGCGGCTACGGGATTAGCCCGGCACGCCCGGCTCGACCAATGGGCCCGAGCTGTAGCGGTCCAACGTGGGTCCGGCCCACCGGCCGATGTCGGCCGGTGATGCCGTGGACATCGGCGGGACCCGCAGGATGTATCTGGTGTAGGCCAAACCCAGCAATTGCGATGCCATGAGCCCCCGACGGGTTTCAGTGGTGGATTGGCTCTCTCCGGCGATCGGCGTGACCTGTTCCCAGACCCGCTCCTTGACGAATTGGCGGAAGGCATCAGCGACCGCGGGCGAGGCGGCCATTGCCCCGACGCAGGAGACGAAGGAGGACCCGGTTCCCTCGGCCAGATCCCACATGGTCAGAAACCCCTCGACGGTGGCCGAACCGATGAACCCGGACGAGGGTACGCCCGCTTCGGCGGCGAGGTGCACCTGGCGCGGGTCGAAGGGCAGCGCCATGGCGGCGATGAACAGGTCGGCCTTCCCGTCGAAGTAGTGATGGACCAGGGCGGCGTCCACTCCGGCTGCCCGGGCGACGGCGCGCAGGCTGGCTCCCTCGTAGCCCTGAGTGGCGAAGGTCTCCCTGGCGGCCCGGACGATGTCGTCGCGGGCGTTGCCCTTTCCGGGACGCCGGCCGCCGGGGCTCATCGCGTCAGATTCTCTTGGAGAGATGCAACTAAATATTCACCATCAGTGAATTTTATGGTAGAACTCATCAATGGTGAACCTTAGGCCGTGGGGATGACCGCGGGGACCACGTTCGAGCAGCATCTCGATCGGGTGCCGGACCAACTGGCGCTGTCCGTACTGGGCCGGTGGGCGGCCCGCTGTTACGACCACCGGCGCACGGTGCTTGTCGTGTGGATCCTCTTGATCATCGGCGTGACCGCGATCTCCCAGGTGATCGGCACGCGCTTCCAGAACGACTTCACGGCCGGGAACACGCCCTCGCAACAAGCGGCCAACATCTTGGCATCCCGGTTCCCGGCCCGATCGGGTGACACGGCCGATGTCGTCTTTCATGCCGCCACCCCCATCACCTCCGCTGCGAACCGCGCCACCATCGCCCGGGTCGTGCGGCGCCTTGATCCCTTGCCCCATGTCGTCGCGGTGACCAGTCCGTTCTCGCCCGATGCGGCGCAGCAGGTGGCAGGCAGTGGTCACATCGCCTACGCCGTCGTCCAATTCGACACCACGTCGGATCGCCTGCCCGCGACCTCGGTCAACGCGGTCATCGCCACGGCGGAGGCCGCCGACCGCCACGGGTTCGACGTCGCGTTGGGGGGGGATCCCATCTCATCGGTGATCACGGCGGCGCCCGGGCCCAGTGAGGGCATCGGCGTCACCGCGGCCATACTCATCATGCTGCTGGCTTTCGGATCGGTGGTCGCCATGGGTCTGCCGATCATCACGGCGCTCTTCGGCCTGGGGATCGGTATCGCGCTCTTGGAGCTGGTGACGCATCTCCTGGTGGTGCCGACCTTCGCCCCCGAAATGGCCGCGATGATCGGCATCGGCGTGGGCATCGACTACGCGCTGTTCATCGCCACCCGCTACCGGCAAGGGCTCTTCGAGGGGCGAGGGCCACGCAATGCCGTCATCGTGTCGATCATGACGTCGGGGCGCTCCGTGCTCTTCGCGGGAAGCACGGTGGTCATCTCGCTCTTCGGGCTCTTCCTCATAGGGCAGGCCTACATGATCGGCGTCGCGACCGCCTGCATCGTTGCCGTCCTCCTAGTCCTCCTGGCTGCCCTCACGTTGCTGCCCGCTTTGCTGGGCTTTGCCGGGGACGCCATCGACAAGCTCCACCTCCCAGGCCTGCTGCAGAGCGGTGGACCCCCGGTGCCGAACGGATTTTGGTTCCGGTGGAGCCGATTCATACAAAAGCGGGCGTGGATCACCGGGACGGTGGCCGCCCTCGTCCTGGTCCTCTTGGCGCTTCCACTCTTCAGCATGCGGCTTGCGTTCACCGATGCCGGCAACGATCCCCCGTCGCTCACGACCCGTCAGGCCTATGACCTGTTGGCCCAGGGGTTCGGGCCGGGGTTCAATGGACCACTGGTCGTGGCGGTGTCGATGCCCGGACCCACCGCAAGCTCGACGGTGGGGCAGCTGCGCGCGGCCATCGCGGCTACTCCCGGGGTGGCCGACGTGGTGCCACCCCAGTACAACGCCTCGAAGAGCGGAGCGGTGCTCGTGGCCTATCCGACGACGTCACCGCAAGCCGCGGCAACGCAATCCCTCGTGCGCACGTTGCGAGCGGACGTGATCCCGAGGGTGGTGAGCGGAACCCTCGTTGACGCACAGGTCGGAGGTGAGACCGCGGTGAGCATTGACGCCGCCACGTTCCTCGGAAGCCGGCTGCTGCTCGTCATCGGCGCCGTGTTGGTCCTTTCCTTCCTCTTCCTCATGGCCGTGTTCCGATCGGTGGTCCTGCCGCTCAAGGCGGTCATCATGAACCTGCTCAGCGTGGGAGCCGCCTACGGCGTCATCGTGGCCGTCTTCCAGTGGGGATGGTTGGGGAGTGTCGTCGGGATAGGCCACACCGGCCCCATCGATCCGTGGATTCCGGTGACGATGTTCACCATTCTCTTCGGCCTGTCCATGGACTACGAGGTCTTCTTGCTGTCCCGCATCCGAGAAGAGTGGCTGCACACGGGCGACAACTCACTCGCGGTCGCCGACGGGTTGGCGGTGACGGGACGTATCATCACCGCGGCGGCGGCGATCATGTTCTGCGTCTTTGCGTCGTTTGTCATAAAGGACCCGCTTCACATCTTGAAGGTGTTCGGTCTCGGACTGGCCGTTGCCGTGGCGGTTGACGTCACCTTGGTGCGCATGGTCCTGGTCCCATCCTTGATGGAACTCCTCGGCACGCGTAATTGGTGGATGCCGCGCCGGCTCGCCCGCGTGCTGCCCAGCCTGGGTCTCGAGGCTCGGCTTCCCCCCGTCTGAGGTAACGCCGTCGCCGGTGCAGACCTCCGCCTGATGAGGGCGAACCCACCCGCTAGTTTGGCTCCGTGCGCAACGAATCGGAGACGTTCGTGTCCATCAACCCCGGGCGCGACGTGCAGAGGGTCGGCACGGCCGTGTTCCTCGGTGAGGACGTCGGGAAGATCCACGACCCGGTGTGGGCGGTAATCGGCAACCTCGGAGACAGCCAGTGCTACCTGGGCGTCCCCCTGAAGGTGCAGGCCGTTCAGGCCGCGCTGTCACGTCGCATCGCCGAGGACGACCTGGCGATCAGGCTGATTCCGCCCGCGTTCACCCTGGGCGTCTCGGACGGCCAGCTCAACGGCACCCCCCAGATGCGGT
>ODAK010003670.1_pt1 | contig 15872 bp, 9 predicted proteins | sample 1539591 | NCBI WGS metagenome assembly ODAK01 (sample SAMEA3539303, study PRJEB22396) | soil metagenome | biome: tundra; feature: field; material: soil | place: USA | collected 2010-05 | depth 0.15 m
TTGTAACAGGGCACGACTTCAGTCGTGCCGATAACGCCAATCAAGTCGATCGGGCTTTAGCCCCTGCTGAGGCCTGTTGGGGCAATTTGGCGAATATCAAGCCTCAAATGTTCCGCCCCGTAGGGGTCGGTACGAAACCAGGCCACGGCTATACCATTGCCCTGCCATCTGCATCAGCCCGTGTTCCTCAATCCCGCAGAGATGCCGCTGATCGTTGCGGCAATCGCGCGGTTCACCTCCGGCGTATCTTCTCCCGCGCGTTTGCGGCGAAGCATGTCTATCTGGATGAGGTGCATGGGGTCGACGTAAGGATTGCGGAGCTTGATGGAGCGGGCCAACACCTGGTTGCTTTCGAGCAATTCGGATTGCTGAGTCACCGCCAGCACGGCGCGCGCGGTGCGGTGGAACTCAGCTTCGAACATTTCGTAAATGCGCTCGCGGACACAAGTATCTTCGACCAGCGCGGAATAAAGGCGGGCCGTGGCAAGGTCAACTTTTCCCAAGGCCATTTCGACGTTGCGCAACAGGTCGATGAACAAAGGAAACTCGCGGGCCATCCCCTGCAAAAGCTGAAGCGCTCCCGGCTTCCGAATATATTGATCGAGGGCAAAACCGACGCCAAACCAGGCGGGAACGAGCAGGCGCGACTGCGTCCAGCCGAATACCCAGGGAATGGCGCGCAGGTCGGCCAGGCTCGGAGACGCGTTGCGCCGCGCCGGGCGTGAACCTATCTTGGCATGCTCCAGTTCACCTACAGGCGTGGACTGCTCGAAGTAAGTGACAACATCCGGGTCGGCTAGTATATAAGTCCGGTAAAACTCGAAGGCAATCGCTGATAACTCATCCAGAGCTGCCTCCCACTCCAGTTCAAGTACCCCGGTGAAGTGGCCCTCAGGATCGCGCGCGTTCGGCCGGGCCAGCGCATCGAGCGACGCGGCGATCATCAGTTCGAGATTGCGCTCGGCCAGGACCTCGTCGGAATATTTGAAGTTCAGCACTTCGCCCTGTTCAGTAATCCGCAATTGGCCGTCAAATGAGTTGATGGGCTGGGCAAAGATAGCTCGATGCGTGGGACCGCCGCCACGGCCGACTGTTCCGCCTCGCCCGTGAAAAAGGCGAAGCTTGACGCCGGCCTCGCGGGCTACAACGTGAAGATCGCGATGGGCGCGGAATATCTCCCAGGTGCTGGTCAGCATGCCGCCGTCTTTGTTCGAGTCGGAGTAACCAAGCATAACTTCCTGCCAGTTATCCCAACTGGCCACGAGGCTGCGATAATCCGGGCGGCTCCATAACTCGCGACAGATTGCCGGTGCGCGGCGCAGGTCCTCGATCGATTCGAAAAGGGGAACGGGCATTAGGCCCGGGTCGTGTCCAGGCCCGTGTCCAGGCCCTCGCCCTGAACCCTCGACGCGAACTCCGCCGAGGCGAGCAAGTCGCACCACGGCCAGCACGTCGTCAACCGATGCGGCGCCGCTGATGACATATTGGCGAATCGCTTCAGGTGAACAGCCGGACTTGACCTCGGCGACTACGCGGAAGGTTTCAAGCACAGAAGCGGTTTGTGCGGAGTGTGCACCGGGCAGCGCCGGGGCAATCGTGTCGGCAATGGCCTCCTGCAAGGCTGCGGCATGTACTCGCGCATGCTGGCGGATGTCGAGTGTATGAAGGTGCAGACCAAAGGTTCGCACTTGGAGAATAAGTGGATCGATGAGCGTTCGCGCGATGCGCAAACCGCAATTGGCCACAAGCGAATCGCGCAAGGTCTCGAGGTCGTCGAGGAATTCATCGACCGAGCTATAGGCAGGTAGCACCTGGGCAAGCTTGTCCTGTCCCTGGGTTAGCGTGTAAGCCATGACTGGCATTGTCGCGCCGTCTGGGCCGGAGTGATCCATCGTCCTTTGCACCCGCGCTTTGAGGCAGATGGCGAAGCGGCGATAGTATTCGAACTCGTATTGCTCGCCGAATACCTGCGCCTCCGGGGTGCGCACCTGGGCCACATAAGCGTTGAGCCGCGCCAGCATCGCATCGCTCACCGGGCGTTGCTGGGCGCTGGTTGTGAGCAGATCGGTGATTTCCTCGAGTTGATGCTGGTAGTAGAGCAGCAGATGGCCGCGCGCAAGTTGGATTGCATCGCGCGTGACTTGCGGCGTTACATATGGATTACCATCGCGGTCGCCGCCGATCCACGAACCGAAATTGATCACCTGGGGCAGCCGGTGGGCCTCGATCTCCAAGCCATAGGAAGCGCGGAGAGCCTCGGCGATCTCGCGATAGAGGCCGGGCAGCGTGGCAAAGATAGAGACGTCGTAGTAGTCGAGCCCCATCTTGATTTCGTCGTAGACAGTGGGCCGGTGCGAGCGCACCTCGTCTGTTTGCCACAGGCTTGTGATTTCGGCCAGCACCAATTCTTCAAGCCGGGCGAGGTCCTGCTCGGGAACGGGAATGCGGTCCAGCGTAGCCAGAAACTCCCCGATGCGGCGCCGCTTGAACATGACGGAGCGGCGAGCCACCTCGGTGGGGTGCGCAGTAAATACCGGCACGATGAGGATGCGCTTCAGCCAGTCCACGGCCTCGTCTGCCGTGATGCCGACGCGGCGCATCTCGCACAAAGTACCAACCAGTGACCCGCGCTGGCGGCCGGCGTCACCGCTCAATTGGAGGGCGATACGGCGGCGTTTGCGGTGGTTAGTCTCAGCCAGGTTGATCAACTCGAAGTAGAACGCAAAGGCGCGGGTGAGCAGGATGGCTCGCTCGACGGGCAACGAGTGCACCAGGTCCAGCGCGGCTGCGGCCTGGAGGGCAGCTTCATCGAACTGGCCGTGGTCCTCCGCATCGCGGCGGCGAATTGTGCCCTGTCGCAGCGCTTCAACATGACCGAACAATTCCTCACCGGCCTGCTCGCGGAGCACATCCCCGAGCAACATGCCCAGCGAGCGCACGTCGCGGCGCAGCGGAGCTTCCTTCAATTCGCCGGACTGGGCTTCCAACTCCGCCAGGCGTTTGGTCCAACTCTCCGGATTCCACAAAAGGGCCATCGTGTTTCGATTATGCACGATGGCGCGCATAGGGGTTTCGCAGATTCTTGTCCAGCTGGTTATTCACTTATTACTCTTTGCATTCGGCTGCATTCGGCGATAATCTGGCAACGATGGGTTCCGTTCAAGACTATAAGACGGGCAGAAACGATCCTTGTCCTTGTGGCAGCGGCAAGAAGTACAAGCGTTGCTGCCTTTCGAGTCAACCCGTGCCCAATGACACCCCCTGGAGCAGGCAGCGCGACGCTTCCGGCCGAATTACCCCGGAGTTGCTGAAAGTTGCCGCGCGGGAGTTTGGCGAAGACCTGCTGCTGGCCTGGGCCGACTTCAATCAACTGGATGCCCCTGAACCGCTGGATGATTTCCCGGATGAAGAAGGCATTTTCAGTCCGTACCTGCTATTCGACTGGGATCCGGGCACGCCGGTCCGGAGGCGCGATGGGAGGCCCAGAGCCGGCGCGGTCGCGCGATTGTACATGCGGAAGAATGCGAACCGGCTTTCTGAATTGGAACTCCTCATTCTCGATCAGGCGTTCTCGCGCCCGATAAGTTTCTATGAGGTGATCCGCTCAAGCCCAGGGCAAAGTGTGGTGTTGCGCGACCTGCTGATTGGCGAAGAGACGGAAGTTGAGGAGCACACCGCATCGCAGACGATGCGGCCGGGAGACCTGGTTTATGCGCAGATCTGGATTCTGCCCGAAGTAGCCTCATTGGGCAGACTGGCGCCGCGTCCCATTCCGCCGGACAGGAAAGTGGAAATCATCAAACTTCGCATGAGACTGCGGCGAAAGATCGCGAAGCAGAACCGGGAGCTGTCAGCTACCGATTTGGTTCGATACTCGGAGCAGATTCGCACTGTCTATCTGGACATTCGGGACGCACTCCTCACCCCGCCAAAGTTGGCCAATACCGATGGCGATTTGTTCGTCTTCCACACACTTTCCTTCCGGGTCGGATCTGCCCAGTTGGCTTTCGACGCGCTGGCTCCGCTGGCCTGGGGCCTGTCGAAAAAGGACCTTCTCGAGGGTGCTGAACTGAACGATGACGGATCGTTGAAAAGCGTAGAGATCGATTGGAGGGTGAAGGGAAATCGGATGCACAAGACCTGGGACAACACGATACTGGGTCGCCTGAAGATCTCTGGGCGATCGCTGGTCGCGGAAGTCAACTCGGAAAAACGCGCCAAGAAGATTCGCGAGGAGATTGAGAGGCGGCTTGGGTTTCACGCCACCCATATCGCGACAACCTTGAAAACGCCGGAGCAGATGCTCGAAGAGTCGAAGCATAAAAGGCGCGGCCACTCAGACCGCGAGAATGCCGAGGCCGACGATCTTCTCGATCCCGAAATGAGGCGTGCGAGCCAAGCGATGTTCCAGGAGGAGGTCGAGGCGTGGGTCCACCAGAAGATTCCAGCACTCGGTGGACGCACGCCGCTCGAGGCCGTTGCCGACCCGGATGGTAAAGAGATGGTGGAAGGACTTCTGCTAGGCTGGGAACGGCATTACGAAGGGCCTTTGGGACGCGGAATGATCCGTCCCGACTTAAATGCTGTTAGGCGGCTGCTGAAACTCCCCGTCTAAGATGGGATGGCGTTGACGTAAGTTGAAACGGCCCGTAAGTCCCTGCGTGAGATCGATGTTACTGAATGGCGCCCTGCCCATCTAACTGCGCCATCAGGTCTTCCCACTCTTCGGTTAGTGAGGTAAGTTGGCTCCGTAACTCCGCGGCAAGGTCGCTGAGCCGTTGCGTTTCCTGGGCGGAGACATAGACCCCCAACTGCTCCTCGGTGTGCCCAATCGAGCCTTCGATGCGCGGGATCTCTTCTTCCAGAAATGCGCACCGCTCCTCCATCTGTTTCTGCTTGATTGGATTCAAGCGGCGGGGACGATCTCGGGCGGCTCTTTCAGCTTCATCCGAGGCGATGGTTGATGCAAAGGCGCTCCCATTGACGGCCGGCTCCAGCGAGTTTGACTTGGTTGCATGCTCGGGAGCCATAGCGCTGGCGACCTGCGCCTCTTTCCAACGCAGATAGTCCTCATAGTTGCCCTCGTGGCTGGTTACTGCGCCGTTTTCCACTTCCAATACACGTGTGGCCAGTCGGTCAATAAAGTAACGGTCGTGCGAGACGAAAACCACCGTGCCGGAAAATGCCGCCAGCGCTTCCAGCAGTACGTCCTTCGCTCGCATATCCAGGTGGTTGGTGGGTTCGTCGAGCAGCAGGAAATTCGATGGCGAAACCAGAATCCGCGCCAGCGCGTAGCGGTTGCGCTCGCCGCCGGAGAGAACCCCGAGAGGCTTGAAAACATCGTCGCCGCTGAAAAGAAAGCAACCTAAGAGCGAACGCAGCGCCTGCTCCGGCACCTTGTGCGCGGCGCTGCTTATGTCCTCCAACATGCGCGACTCGCCGTTCAGAACCTTGTATTGATCCTGCGCGAAGTACTCGCTGACGACGTTATGTCCCAGGCGTACCGTGCCTGCTGTGGGTGCTTCCGCCCGGGTGAGGAGGCGGATCAGCGTCGACTTGCCCGCGCCATTGACGCCCACCAAAGCCACGCGATCGCCGCGCTCAATAGAGAATCGCACACTGCTCAGCACCTGTTTGGCCCCATAGCTTTTTGAAAGCCCCTCCGCCTCGACCACCATGCGGCCGGAAGGCGGTGGCTGGGGGAATCGGAAGTGGATCACAGGTTCCTCTTCCGGGATCTCAATGCGCTCGATTTTTTCCAGTTCCTTGATGCGGCTCTGTACCTGCTTGGCCTTGGTGGCCTGGGCGCGGAAGCGATTGATAAATGATTCGAGGTGTTCGATCTGCAGGCGCTGGTTGCGGTAAGCTGCTTCCAACTGCGTGCGGCGCTCATCCTTTTGACTTAGGTACTTGGTGTAATTCCCCTGGTAGATATTGAGCCGCTTGTTCCATATCTCGACCGTGCGGTCGATGGTCACATCGAGAAAATAACGGTCGTGGGAGATAAGAATGTATCCGAAAGGGTAAGTCCTGAGATAGTCTTCGAGCCAGTTTCGAGTTTCAAGGTCGAGGTGGTTGGTAGGCTCGTCGAGGAGCAAAAGATTTGGCTTGGCAAGGAGCAGTTTTGCCAGCGCGATGCGCATTTGCCAGCCGCCGCTGAACTCGTCAGTCTGCCGTCCCCAGTCCTCTTTGCCGAAGCCCAGGCCGGTCAGCACGCCGCCGACCTGCGCATCGAGCGCATAACCATCCAGAGCGTGAAAGCGTTCTTGCAGCATCGAATAGCGCTCAGCCGCGGCTTCGTATTCAGGCCCGGCGTGGTCCAGGGCGGCCAATTGCCCTGCCAGACGTTCAATCTCGCGCTCCATGTCGCGCAATTCATCAAATACAGTCAGGCACTCTTCAAAGACTGTGCGCCCCGCCAGCGCCAGCCCTTCTTGCGGAAGGTACCCTATGCTCATGCCGCGCGTTTGCTGAACGGAGCCGTAGTCCAGAGACTCAAGGCCGGCCAGCACCTTCATAATTGTGGATTTGCCAGTGCCATTGGCCCCAACGAGGGCCGTCTTCTCCCGCGATCGAATAAGCCAGTTGGCCTCGAGGAAGAGCACCCGCGGCCCGAACCGCTTTCCGGCATTTTGCAGTGAAAGCATCTACATCCATTTTCGCAGAGTGATGCCGGAAGGTTGCTGGCCGGTTTTCACATCGTGACGTAAAACGAGCGCTGCCGCACAAACGGCAGGTAAGATAAAGTCATCAGGCTTACAAGATGAACAACCGGGCAAAAGAACTGGAATTGATCGCCGCACTTCTGCGTGAGGAGAGCACGCTTGCGCTGGCTACCACCGATGGGCAGGGGGAGGCGTGTGTAGCACCGCTCTTCTATATTGCTGACGACCAATTGTCTCTGTACTGGCTTTCTTCAGAGGCCAGTTTGCATAGTCAGAATCTCAAAAGGTCGCCAAAAGCGACTGCCACCGTTTACCGCCATGCCGATCACTGGAAAGACATTCGCGGTGTACAGATGGGCGGCCTGGTGACAACCATCAAGGAGCAAGAGCGGCGCAGCATGTTGCTCAAGGCATATTGCGAAAGATTCCAGCTTGGTGCGATCTTTGCACTGGTCGTGAGCCAAAGTACTTTGTACATGCTGCGGTCCAGCTACTTCAGGTACATCGATAACTCTCGAGCATTTGCGCAGAAGTTCGAAATTACCATCTAGAAAGACAGCCATCCATGTCACAGAACCGATACTCGAGCCAGCCGGACTGCTCGCAGATGCACCGCTATCGCTATTCTTGGTGATTAGTAACTCACCTCAAGTACATTGATCGAGTACGGCGCAAAACTCTGCGTGAACCTGGGACCTGCGATACTTATCTTTCGCTCCACCGGTTCAACCGCCTTGGGATTGGTGATGCTGTTCGTCGCGTTCGGGGACTTGCCGCTCAATGTGATGAATGTTGCTTCCCGTATTACTTTGGTCGCGCCATTGAGGGTGATGTTCAGCGCCTTTGCATCCGAAGAAGCATTCACAACCTTGACAAACAGCTTGCGCTTGTTCTCGTCGCGCGTTACCGAAGCATAGACACGCGGGCCGGCATCTGAGAGCGTTGAAGCGACCACCTCTGTACCCAGATACTTGGCGAAGAGCACCTGTGCCCAGTAACTGGGCGAGCCATAACTGGCGAGGGCGTCGTAGCCGATCAAGTCCGTCTCCCATTGCATACCGCCCGGGTTCACATTCACAAAGAGGGGTGCATAACTGGCCATAATGATAATGTCGCTGTTGCGCTCCATGCCGGTCATCCAGGCCGCGTCGCCCAGCGCGGCTTCGAGGTTCGGCGTGGGCTCTCCTTCGCGCGTGGCCCATTCGCCAACAAAGATCTTGGGGCCGCCGCGGTCGGTCTTGTCATAGTGGTTCGCGTCGGAGAACGACTGCTCCGATGACATATAGAAATGTTCGTCGAGGACATCGGGCTTCATGCTCTTGATCGGCGCGGTTGCGATTAACTGAAGATTCGGATAGCGCCCTTTGATCGCCTTGTAGTACTGCGCATAGCGGCCGTCATAGGAGCCTGACTTATCAAACCAATCCTCGTTGCCTATCTCGACATAGTGGAGCGGGAAGGCGGCGGCGTGCCCGTTCTTCACTCGCTCGGCGCCCCACTTGGTGGCGGCGTCGCCGGTCGCGTATTCTATCTCGTCCAGCGCGTCCTGGATGTAAGGTTCGAGCGCAGGCCCTGGCTCCACATGCTCCTGCATCATCGAGTAGCCGGCATAGACCGCAAGCACCGGCTCAATCTTCAGGTCCTCGCACCATTCCAGGAATTCAAGCAGGCCCATGCCGTCCGACGAGCGGTAATGCCAGGGGCTGGGATGAGTCGGGCGGTCGATCCACCAGCCGATTGTCTTCTTCCACTCGAAGCGTTCGGAAATATGGTCGCCTTCAAGATAGTTGCCGCCGGGCAAGCGAAGGAACTTGGGATGCATGGCCGCCAGCTTTTCCATCAAGTCGATGCGGTTGCCCTCAGACCGGTTGTGATAAGTAGGGGGGAATAGAGACACGAGGCCGAACCAGACAGTTGCCGGGCGCGGAACCGTCAGGAGCAGGTGATTGTTTGCCGTAACTGCAACCTCGCCGGTTTTCAGCTTGAATGTGTACATCTTCCAGTCGCCGCTAAGTCCGCTCACGGTGGCGCTGGCCGCGGTTGCTCCGGTTGCATCGTTCACCAAACTAGCGGTTACGGGGATCCCGGCGCTATCGGTCTTGGCATAGAAAATGCCGCTGTATTCAGTTTGCGGGCGGACCGGGATGCCCCAATAACCGTCGTTCTGGACGCCGGCCGGCGCGGTTTCCGTTGCCGCAGTCACGCTCACCTTGAGGCTTCGAGGCACGGCGGCGCTGGGTCCGGCCTTCTCATCGGCCGAAACCGATACCACTGAATTTCCACGCGCCACCACGGTCCAATGCGTGAGCGCCCGCCAGCCCTCGCCTATGGTGCGGTCGCGAACCAACTCAGCGTAAAGGCCGCCATCGTAGGAGAAATTGATCTCCTCCGTCATCAGCCCGTAGAGCATCGGACTGACTTTGGCCGTGGGATGATCCACCTGAATGGCAAGCGAGGGCGCCTGGGCTGCCAGGCTCAAGGGAATCGCTACGACGGCAAGAAACGCGAGGCAAGAAAATCGTTTACTCATAGGCAGGGCAATGTTAGCGAATCCGCCTGCCTATGGCAAGTGGGATAACGTTTCCCCGAAATTTGCCCGATAAATCGAGAGGCGCCCCGTTTTCAGGCGGATTGCCTCTGAATGGCTTCCGAGACTTCCTGCGACCCGGCTAGGACGCGCAATTCGAGGCCGAACTGTTTCTCCTCTCCAGGCTTCAAAAAGCACAGTGTTCCAGAGTCGCGTTCAGCCTTTCTTCCATCCACTTTGCAGTTTGCAGGTTCCAGCCCGAGGACAAAATGCGTTTGTCCAGTCATCTTCCACTCCACAAAGCGCGGAAGTGTGGCAGCGGTATAGGTTATCTCCACTCCGAAATCCCGGGTTGCATCGTCGCTCACCAGGAGAACGCGGACATTGCCATGCTCGTCGGGAGCCATTTCGTGGTAATAGACTCGTTCCTCAATGCCCGGCACAGGTGGCTCAAAGACATTCCAACTCTCCTTGTGGAGTTTGGCAAAGTCGGTACGCCCCTCGACATGTTGCGACGGGCAGTAGATACGACTGCGGTCAGTGAGAAGCGGGAAGCCGAAGTTACAGTGATAAACCAGCATCAGCGGAGTTATAAGGTTGCCCTCGTTTACGATTCGATCTTCGAGCCGGATGGACCGGCCGGCTAGAGAACTTTTGATCGCGCGATTGGCTACCAGATTGGGACCAAAAACGCGGGCTTCACGGATTTTGCCTCTTATCGTCATGAGCAGTTCGTCGTTCTCCCACTCCTGCCACCAGTTCACTTGCTCAGCGGGAGTGGTGGAGATAGTTCCGTGCAAGCCCAGTTGTTCTCCATGGTCTTCGGACGGGGAACCCGCAGCGCTTAGACCGCAAGTAGTGAGCAATCCGCCGGCAAAAGTCTTGAGCCACTCCAGACCACGCGGATCGTAGTAAGCCGGATGCATAACTCCCACCGGCGAATGCCAACTTAGCGACCTCCCCTGATAAGTAGCTTCGAAGATATCCAGGCCTCTTTCCGGAAGCACGGAAAACTCGAATCCGCTCGCAGTCTTTACCCGCAGCGCGGTAACACCGCGGGCTTTGCCGTCGCAATATTCAAAACGCGCGATGCCCCCCAATTGAGAGAGCGACCCAATGCGCTGTTCCAACTCAGAGCGTGACCAATCCCGGCCCCACAAGTACATTTCTTCTCCTCCCGGCGTTTAGTGCTTCGCGGCCACGCCACGGATTTCGTGCGCATATACGTTCCAGCCAAGGTATTTCTGCAAGGCCTCGACGATGCCTCCGCCCACGGAACTAAGGTTGACTGAAACATGGTGCTCGAAGCCCTTCTCGCAGATGTAATGCAGCAACTCCTGCAACTTCGGCACTTGCACAACACCGATGCCACCCCAAGTGGGCGCCGGGTCTGCAATCGACTCGCCTTCGGCCGCATAGGCCGTAAGTTGTCCGGTAACATCGTCGGTGCTCAAGCGCAGAAAAGTCACGGGGCCGGTCTTCATCTTTCCCTGCAAGGTTCCCCAGGTATTCTCACGGCCTGAATTGATCATCAGCATCTCGTGCGTATCCATAACCGTTGTCCCGGCATAGAAATACTTTGGGAAGTTGGAACAATGGAAAATAACGCACTTATCGTCTTCGTCTTCATAGTTGTTGTTCCAATCGACGATGGCGCTTGGCGTTCCCGATGCCAATTGCAAGGCGTACATGGCGATCGCGCCCATCACATCCACCTCGCACGCGCTCGGCACAAGGCCATTACTCATCATGCTCATCACTGTGCAGGGGACGATGCCGAAAATATCCTGCAGCGCGCTCCAGCACTGTACCGCGGTGCCAACAAGATGGCTCTCCTCTACCCACTTTTCCACGACCACTGCGAACTTCGCCATCTTGAGCAACGACGACTCGGGAGCGCCACCGGTATTGGTGTAGCCTTGGATAGCCCGCAATTTGGCCTGGACCAAAGCATCGCCGTCACTTAGTTTGTTGGCCCTGGCTAACGCTTCGGCCATGTCCATGGTGTCGATCGTGATACCGGAGTGCTCAAGGAGTTTCTCGCTATAGCGCACGGAGTTGAACGGGCCCGGCCTTGCGCCCACCGCTCCAAAGCGCGCATTCTTCATGCCGCGCACCACACGGCACGTTGCGGCGAAGTTATGCAGGTCATTCAAAAATCCGGGAGCGTCAGGTGCGACGGTGTGTTTGGTGGTGAGTGTAAACGGAATGTTGTATTGTGAGAGATTTGAACAAACCGACATCTTGCCGCAGAATGCGTCGCGCCGTTGCTTCATGTCGAACTGACTTATCGAGTCAGGAAAGGCATGAACCAAAACCGGCACTTTGAGACCCGACATGCGAATAGCATCGGCGACACCGCGCTCATCGCCGAAGTTAGGAAGCGTGACAAGAATGCCATCGATCTTGTCCGCGTTGCGGCGAAATAACTCTGCACAAGCTGTTGCTTGAGAAAAAGTTTCGACGCTGCCAAACTGCGTATCCTCCGGAGTCAGGCAAATCGCGTAATATCCTTCCTTCTCCAGAGTGGAAAGCATTTCTGCGCGGCCGTCGCGCGCCAGGCTGCCTGGGAAAATGCCGCGGTTACCTACAATAACGCCGAACGTTGTGTGACTCATACACTAGCTCCTGTCTCTTGGTTACAGCCGTGCAGGGGAAACCGGTGATCGTAAATCCTGCAGGCAAGTTCCTTGTATTGCTGGAAAAGTTCCTGATACTGGCGTTGCATGGCCGGCCGTGGTTCAAACACTCGTCCTGGTTTTACCATCGCGGAAATGGCTTCATTCCAATTGCTGAAGCTACCCACGCCCATCGCGGCGCAAATCGCTGCTCCCCGTGAACTGGCTTCTCCGGGAACTGCGATAACTGGACACTCAAAGATATCTGCTTTCAATTGTAGCCATGTGTCGGACTTGGCGCCGCCCCCGACTGCAAGAATGCGATCTTTGCGAATTCCAACCTGACTGAATATTTCCAGATTCCAGCGCATTTCAAACGACACACCTTCAATCGCGGCCTTGACTATGTCCTGGCGCGTTGTGTTGCCGGTAAGTCCCCAAATGGTAGCGCGCGTATCGCTGCCCAGCCACGGCGTTCCCGTACCCAGCAGATAAGGGAAAAAGAAAAGGCCTGTGGGCTCGCGGGGGAGATTAGCCAGCATACTGCTATAGGCTGATTGACCCGAGGTACTGGGTTGCTGTGAAGATGAAAGGACCCAATTATCGCGCAGCCACTTCAAAGCAATGCCCCCGGGAATGTAAGCCAAGGTGAGGAACTTGTCAGGCATCGCATGGCGTTCGCAAGGCAGGTTTGCTGCCATGCTCGTTTCCGACAAAAGCGGAGCATCGAGCAAAGCACTTACACACTCAAACGTACCGGTCCCGTCAGCCAGTGTTCCTTCACCCTGTACGCCGGCACCCAACGAAGCACAAACTTGATCGTGGCCGGCAGTGGACCATACGACGCCGGCGGGAAGTCCCATCTGCGCGGCAATGTGCGGGGCGGCCACTCCAACCGCTGTGCCCGAAGGAGCGACGCGCGATAACTGACTGGAAGATATCCCGGCAAAGCCCAGTAACTCTTCTGCCCATGTATTGCTGCGGATGTCGAGAGCCATGGTCCGCGAGGCAAGCGGGCTGCTGATCACGGGCTCCAATCCGAGCCGCGACAAGATATAGTCTTCAAGGCAGACGAAGCGAGCGGTTCGCTGAAAGACGTCCGGCTGGTTCTTCCTGATCCATGCAATCTTCGGCAGCGGGTACATGGGATGGCCGGGAAGACCAGTCCGGCTATAGATGGAGGATTCGCCAAATCCGGCGGCAAATTCCGCCATCTCCGCGCTTGCGCGAGAATCAATATTGAGAAGAATAGTTCCAATCGCTATACCCTGTTTGTCGAGCGGAACAAAGCTCTCGCCATGACTGGAAATTGCGGCTCCTTGTAAGGGCGAACGCAGATCGCGACACACGACCGAGATACCGTTACATACGGTCTGCCAGAATGGTTCCGGATCGAGTTCCGCACGGCAGCCTTGAATCTGAGCGCCCTCCAGTTCAATAGTTACAGAGGACAAACAACTGCCATCCATATCGTAAACAGCGAATTTCAACTCGGACGAACCAAGGTCCAGCGACAGAAACGGCAACGGGAGCACCTATAGGATGAATAGGGCAAAGATTAGTTTAAAAAGGGGCTAAATGTCAACAACACACGACACCCGAATTCTTCTTTATCTTTTTCGATGCGCGGCTTGTCTTTTTTTCGCGAGTAGGATGACTCGCAATGGCAGATGCCAAGCGGCTAACCAACTCAGTGAATGGTCTTCGATTTGTGCTGCATGTAATCCATCAGGAGGTACTCGCCCAGCGTAGCAGGCGTAGTGAAGTAGGCTTTGCCGCGGCACATTTCCGAGACCTTGTGTACGAATTGAACCAGGCCATAATCGGATGCAAGCATGAAGGTGTTGATCATTACATTGGATCGTTTGCAGCGGGCGACCTCTTCAAGGGTTTCGCTTACCACCAGGGGATCGAGTCCGAATGCGTTCTTGTAAATCCTGCCATCGGGAAGCGTAAGCGCCGAGGGCTTGCCATCGGTGATCATAACTATCTGCTTCATATCTTTGCGCTGGCGGGCGAGAATGCGCTGTGCGACGCGCAGTCCCTCGCGCGTATTGGTGTACCAGGGGCCAACCTTGACGCGCGCGATTTGCGAAACCGGTATCTCCTCGGCTGAATCGTGAAACAGCACCAGCGAGAGCGAGTCACCGGGATACTGCGTACGGATCAGGTGGGAAAGCGCCATGGCGACCTTCTTAGCCGGAGTAAAACGATCTTCGCCATAGAGAATCATGGAATGCGAGCAGTCGAGGAGCACCACCGTTGCGCACGAACTTTGGAATTCGCATTGGTGGACGTGCAGATCGTCATATTCCAGATTGAGCGGCAGCCCGATGCCCTCGCGCGAGATCGCCGAACTGAGCGTCGTCGTGGTATCGAGGTTCAGCACGTCGCCGAATTGATAACGCTGCGAAGCGCCGCTGGTTTCAATGCCGGTGGCCCAATGATGCGTGTCGTGGCGGCCGAAGCTCGATTTGCCCAGCGAGCCGAGCAGGTCGCGGAGTGTCTTGAAACCGAGAAAGTCGAGGCTCTTATCCGTAACTTCAAAGCGAACCTCACCCTGCACGTCACCAACTTGCCCGCCGACTTGCGAGGCGTTTCCAGGGCCCTGTTGTTGAGCGGAAGAGATGTAGTTTTCCTGCTGCATGCGGTTGAGGAGCTTCTCAATCAGCTCGTCCATCTTGCCCTCGGCGGAAATCTCATCCAGCTTTTGGCGCATTGACTCGTCGAAGAAGTGACCCTCTTCGAGTATGCGCCGCAGTGCTTCGCGCAGATCGTCCAGAGTATGGTCCAACTCCTGAAAACGCGTGAAGCCATCGCGGAAACCCGAGTCGAGCAGATAGTCCGAGAGCGCCTGCAGCAAATCCTCCATGTCCATCTCGGAGGCAAGGTCGCCATTGTATTTTGTGTAACGAATGCGCTTCATGGAGAGTCCTCAGTTCAAACCGCCTCTTCGTGTGCGGCGGATTTGTTGCCAGTCCTCGAAATCGAGTTCCGGCTCTGGGCGTTCCTGTTTGCGCTGCATCTTCTCCTGCGCGATAAACCCTCTTTCCTCGCTGCGGCTCAGCTTTCGATGTGCGACCAGGCCTTCAAGGAGAAACTCGGCAGCGGCAACAACCTTTGGCGGCGCGTCCGACGCCTTTGCGCCAACGGGCAAAAGCATTTCGAAGAGGCCCTGAATCTGCTTGAGGTCATGATGCGCCGCGGCGGTTGGCTGATTGTCGTCGAGTTTTACGGTTCCGCCCAGGTTGAACCACTGCTCGATCTGCTGGGTGTTGGTATTGGAGAAGTAGCGGTCGAAAATCTTGCCCACCGCGGTCCGAATCAAATCGCGGACCACTGTGTCGGCGCCGCGCATTTCTCCCTCGTACTCCAACTCAAGCTTGCCGGTTATTCCCGGCATCGCGGCGTAGATATCACTTATCCGCGGAAGCAACAGCTTCTCGCCATGTGCAAGCGCGCGCCGTTCGGCATTGGAGACGACTAACTCCATGGTAGCGATAGGCAGCCGCTGACTTACACCGCTACGCTTGTCCACCTTCTTGTCTTCACGTGCTGAAAATGCAATCTGTTCGACAACCTCGCGCAGGTATTGAGGAATCTCGATCGGCGAGGTCCCACGCTCGGACCAGGCCTCCTGCGCGGTAATGGTCATGCCTTCTTCAAGCGTCTCAGGATAATGCGTGCGAATCTCCGAACCGATGCGGTCCTTCAGTGGCGTCACGATTTTGCCGCGCGCTGTATAGTCTTCGGGGTTGGCGCTGAAGACCAGGGCGAGGTCGAGCGCCAGTCGCACCGGGTAGCCTTTGATTTGAACGTCGCCCTCTTGCATGATGTTGAACAATGCAACCTGGATTTTTCCGGCGAGGTCCGGTAACTCATTAATGGCGAAGATGCCGCGGTTGGCGCGTGGCAGCAGACCGTAGTGCATGGTCAATTCGCTGGACAGATCCTGTGCGCCGCGAGCTGCCTTGATGGGGTCGAGATCGCCGATCAGGTCGGCGACCGTGACGTCAGGAGTGGCGAGCTTTTCGACATAACGCTCGTCGCGCGTGAGATAAG
>ODAK010003671.1_pt1 | contig 15870 bp, 8 predicted proteins | sample 1539591 | NCBI WGS metagenome assembly ODAK01 (sample SAMEA3539303, study PRJEB22396) | soil metagenome | biome: tundra; feature: field; material: soil | place: USA | collected 2010-05 | depth 0.15 m
TAGGACGGCCGCCACGTCGGCCTTGACTTTTATGACCTTCTCATAGAGGCCGGTTTTGAGCTGACCACCTATGGCCGGATTTGGGTGACCCCCAAGGTTTCGACACGCCGCGCACATTCAGCGGGCTCCACCGTGGCCGCCAGCGCCTGGAACCACGCTGGCAATACTTTTCTCCAGTCGATACCCACCATCCACGAACCACTTTCTGCGGCATATAGTATTCCCTCTCCGGTTCCGTCGTCGAGGCTGTCCAGCAGTCCAAAGAGAATCTCGAACGCCTGGCATACCTCGGCGGCGCTTGTCGTCTTGGATTCGACCGCAAAGCGATCAAGCAGCCGTCGGAAATCGGCAATCCAGCAAACTGTTCCCCTGGAGCTCTCCTCTTCATTTCGTGCCAAGCGCGGAGGTTCTTCGTAGTATTCTCCTGCAAGACTGGCCCCCTGAAAGGTAAGAACTTCAGCCAAAAGTCCCTCTTGCTCCTGACCCTGGACGGCAAACTGCTCAGGGGTCGCGTAGGGTGCGATCAACTGGCGGAGTTGGGCCGGGGAAAGAAGCGAGATGGCGTCATCGAGGAGATAAAAGATAGATTCGCTATCCAGCGCGCGAATCCTCTGGAGGCTTACACCGCAGTTTACGATTGGTCGGAAACTGGGCGGAAGAGACCTGCGATCCGGAGCAGCGTGTGATCGCAAAGGCAGCTTATGAGTCGTTGACTGCGGTCGGAGTCTTCATACGGGACGTTAGGCGGCAGATGAAGCCGATACATGATTCCAAATTAGATGAAGATCCCGATGCAAATGCACTCAGGGCTTTGATGGAGCAAATAAAAATGAATGAGCAGGCTCGCATGGCCAAACAACGCGCCGATATGGTTGATTACATACGCAGACTTTACGCTGAAGGCAAACTTCCCGACGAGCGTGTGAAGTATCTTGAGTCAAATCCTGGTTGGACTTGGAACTGAGCCAGAAGAAATAGCCTCCCGTTCGATCCGCCGCCACGCAGTTCTGCAAGTTATGGAATGTAAGCATAGCTAAAACTGGTGAAGTGCCAGCGGTGAAATTGGGTTGGGGCTGGTTACTCAGGGTCTCTTGTCTGAGCGAATGGCTTGATGCGCAATTAGAACTGAATGCAACTTGACGGACCGCATCTGTTCGGAGAGCACTGTTCCGCGCTGGATGGATGGACTATCCGAACTTTGACCAGACCTCCTTGAAGGACCGGGTTGTCATTCGAAAGCTCAGAGGCGAGCTACTGGCTGATCGAACTGCGCCAGTTTGCACCGCACCTATGCGAATCAATCTCACCCCGCCGCCCGATCTGACCGTCGGGGAATTGAGCGCGATTTGAACGGTCCAAGCGGCTCGGGCGCGATCTGACAGAGTTTGGCCGGGAGAGAAAGGAGACGCGCGGCGCAACTCGCCGTGCGATGTCTCCGGTCTCCCCCGATAACCATCTTAGCGCAGCCCTTCAATCTGGAAAGGCAGACCGGTCGACGGTCCGCGATCCGGCTGCGCTTCCAGATTTGGTTCCACGAAAACGCCGGAGAATCGCTTGGGGGCCACGCTGACATTCCACCCATCGAGCACCACCAGCGCGTCCTTGCCATGGAAATCGCTCAACGCCGCTTCGATGGTGAATTCCCTGGTCTCATTCGGCGCCAGAGAGATGTAGTTGTCACTATAGTAGGCAGGTAACACGCGCTCTCCGGAACTCCGCCGCAGTTGCATATGCGCCATCGCAGCAATGCTTGCCGCCGGGTTGTGCAGCGTCACGGTGAGCAGCCGCTTGTCGTCCTCATCCTTGCGGCTCACCTTCGCCTCCAGGGTGACCATTGGCAACTTGTTCAGTGCCGTCAGGTCGTCGGCGTGGCCGGGCAGCGCGCGCCAGTTGAAGTTGCTTGAGAGCACCTTCCCTTCTCGATCGCGCAGCTCCAGCTTGAGGAAGTGGACCGGCGAAAGCGACGCAGGAAACTCCACGGCGCCAAGGTTGGTGGCCGCCTCGGGCTCCGCTGTCACCTTGGTTTCGTGCTGATAAACCAACGACCCATCGAGGTTGTAGACCGCAACGTGCGCGGTGGCATCTGTGATCGGCGTGGGACGATTGTTGATCACCTGCACCTCGCCGTTGGCTTCGTTGAACTGGATGTGCACCAGTTCCGAGGCGTGCATGACCGCGAACAGCGACGCATTCGGCTCCAGGTCGTAGTGGTAGAGCTGCCATACGAAGCTGGGCTGGGCTGGGTTGCTCATCCATGTAATCACGGCAGTGGCGGGATGGAAAAGCTGGGCATTGCGCCCCTCATACATGGCACGAAAGGCCTCGAAGTTTGCCATCTGCGCTTTGCGCACAAAATCGGCCAGGTTGCGAATCTTGCCGTAGCGCGCAGCAATCTCGCCGGCGTACTTGTTTCCCTGCTGCGCGCCTTTGGCGAAGTCGTGCTCTGCCCAGTCGTCGTTGATCGTCTCCCAATCTTTCTTCGGCATCATGCCTTCGATCGATTCCAACGTGGGCACAGACATGCTGCCGGTCTCGGTCTTGAAATAATCGTCCGTGATCGTGTAAAAATAGCGCGGGGCGCGCCAATTGTACGGTCCGTGCGAGCGCACGCCGGCGCCGTCGGTCGAGCTGGGCTGATAGCGGCGCGTCGGCTCGAGCGCAGCCAACAGCTTGCGCAGAGCGGCATCGATCTGCGGCGGCGGATAACCCTCGTTGCGCGCGCACCACAGGGCGATGGAGGGATGATTGCGATAGCGCTGCACTTTGTCGCGAACGTTGGCGATGTAAGTATCGATATCGCTGGGATCGGGCCCATCGTTGGGGTTGGGCTGGAAGAACTCATCCCACACCAGGATTCCGTACTTGTCGCACAGCTCGTAGAAATCCTCGCCGGTGCTCTGCCCCACCCAATTGCGGATCATGTTCAGGTGAGCCATCTGGTGCATGCGGATTTCAGCCTCGAGCCGCTCCCGCGGGATGCGCTTCATCGCTTCATCGAGCCCCCAGTCGCCACCGCGGATGAAGACCGGCACGCCGTTCACTGAGATGGTCAGCGTGTCGGTGCCAGGAACCGAGTAGGAAATTTTGCGCACGCCGAAATCCACCTCCTGCGCGTCAGAAACCGTGCCCTCAATTCGGAAGTCAAGATGCAGTTGGTAGAGATTCTGTGGGCCGTAGCCGTTCGGCCACCATAGGCGCGGATGGTCCATGTGCAGCGCGGGCGTATTCTTTGCGTCGAAGCTTACATGTTGCGTGCTGTGCGGAGCGAGCTCGACTTGGCGTTGGAAGGTGATCTTTTCGATCGCCCCTTCAATCACGCCTCGTAGCGGTTGGTCGCTTGTGTTTTCCAGCGTCGCCTGTACGGCCACATCGGAGAAATCGGTCCTGGGCAGCGGAAGGTCAGTGGTAACCAGCGGATCTTTCACTACCACCGGACCTGTCGAAGAGAGGAAAACTTTTTGCCAGATGCCCGTATCGCGGTCGCGAATGGCAGGAATCCAGTCCCAGCCGAGCGTGGATAGAAAGGTTGGCCCATCGATGGCGGTGATGCCGCCGTTCTGTCCGACCCCGTCGCGCAAGGTATGTTCGTGCGAGACTCCGGGATTCGGCTGCGGCGTCACCAGCACTGCCAACACGGCATTTTTGCCCGGTGTCACATTCGCCGTGATATCGAAGATGCCGCGGATAAAGGCTCCGCGTATTGAGCCAACCTGAACCCCGTTGACCCACACTGCCGCCGAGTAGTTGATGCCGTCGAAGTTGAGCCAGACGCGGTGGTCCTTATAGGACTTTGGAACCTCAATCACCGTCCTGTACCAGTAGGAGGTCCGCGCCAGGCTCTCGGGAATCACTTCGGGCCGGTTGTTCTCTCCATAGAGCGGTTCCGGATAGACATGATTATTGACCAGCGTCGTCAGCACCGTGCCCGGAACCGTGGCCGTATACCAGCCGCGGGTCTTGAGTTTCGCTGAAGCCACATCCGCACCAGCCTGCGGCACCTTGGCAACGTCCTGCAACTGCCAGCCGCTCGATAGAACAACTTGTGGTGGAGGGGTCGAGTTCGCCGTGGCTACAGTGGGCGCCAGGATGATAAGAATCGACAGGAATGCGAAAGAGAATCTGTTACCGAATTTTAGTTTCATTAGATTGATACTCATTTCTATTCACGTTCGCGCCCCTGCGCGCCTCTCAGATGATGTTTAAATTCAACTGCTCTGCCCTCAGTTCGGAACTTGATACAGAAAGCGTGTGCTTCGGGCCTTGAATACGGCCATGCGGTCTGAGCTCAAGTCCTGCCCGTTGCGCACCGCAGGGTAAGGCAGGCCGCCCGTGAGGCCCTTCCAGAGAATCTGATTGAACAGCACCGCCGGCACGCGATCTTCCTGAGACCAATCGAAGCCGCGCGTCTGGCGTGTCCAGTAAGCAGCCGATTGAGCGTCGTGGAATGCGGATCCGTTCTGAGCCTGCTGCGAAGCCGGGCTCAGTTCCTTTGCGATCGGCGCAGGCGTGACGGCGTTATAGGTCCACGCGGACTGATTGAGATCGAACACTGCGGTCATCGGCCGCTGGTACTCATCGTTGATGTTGAGATGCTCCAGGCCCAGCACATCTTCGATGGTGCGCACCATGTTGACCGTCGAATAGCGCTCGTGCACAACCGCGCCCTGCTTGACATAGGGCCCGGCAATGAACGCGATGGTGCGATGCGCGTTCACGTGATCGGGACCACTCTGCGCATCATCCTCGATCACGAAGATGAGCGTCGAGCCGGCGTAGGGGCTGTGCGCGACGCGCTCAATCAGTTTGCCCACCGCGTAGTCGTTGTCCGCGGTCTCCTTTTCCGGCGTGTTGATGCCGTCAATGGCCGTGGCGAAATCGCCTTCATGGTCGTGCATGAAGCGAACAAATTCGAGATCCGGCAGATTGCCGTTGGCGGCATATTGGTCGAACTCGCGCTCCCATTCGCGCTCGCGCCGGAAATCGGGATAGTTGTTGTCGAAGGCGCGAAAGTAGGGATCAGTGACGCCGGCCAGGTGCGGCCACACCGGGACCTCGACGACCGTGTGGCTGGCGAACGGGTCAGGAACCATCGGGGTTCTCGGCGGGATGCGCGTCTCGAAACCGTAGTTGCGAATGGTGAGTTTGTGTCGCAACGCGGAGTCCCAGATGTAACCCTGTTGTTTCTCGCCGTTGGGGCCGTCGGCTGCCGTGTCGCCTCCCGGCGAGCCTCGGCCGCCATAACCCAAGGGGACGGTCTTGACGTTGAAATCCGTCTCGCGTGCGGCCGTGCTCCACGGCCATCCGTTCCCGCTCACCTCGCCGCTGCACAGCATGTTGTCGAGATCGACGAACTGCTGCGCCACCTGATGCTGATTCGGCGTAACAACTTTCCCGAACTCCGCCAGGCTTGGATCGCCATTGCCGCGATCAAGATCGCCAAGCACCTGGTCGTAGGTACGGTTTTCCTTGATGATGTAAATGACGTGCTTGATGTAACGGCGCAGCACCGCCATCGTTTGCTCGTCCTGCGGGTTGGGCACAGTGTCGATAAAATCGTTCGCAGCCACTTTTTTCGTGAGCCACGCAAGCTCCTGCCGGTTTGGCACCGGGATGGCCTGCAGCCCCGCCTTCTCAAGTTGCAGAATGTACTGGTTTGACACCTGGTGGGCCAAGAATTTCGCGGAAGGAACCGGTACGCCGTCATAGAGCGGATTGGGGCCGGGATCGCTTTTGCTGTTCACGTCAAACAGCGTCTTGCCATCGCGACTGACGCTGATGGACTGCGGATACCAGCCGGTCGGGATCAATCCGATAACCCGATGCGGCGCGCCCGGCGCGAGAGAGATGACCGCAATGGCATTCATGCCGCCGTTCGTTACGTAGAGCGTCTTTTCATCCGGAGACAGTGTGAGACTGTTCGGCGCCGCGCCTGGAAGTTGCGCCGAGCCGCGTAGCACGCCGACCGGTGCGGTGGTGCGAATCTCGTCGATGATGTGGCTTGTGGCAGTGTCAATCACCGAAACGCGGTCGCTGTTGTCGGCGGCGACAAAGAGACGCGTCTGCGCCGCGTTCAGCACCATATTGTTCGGATTGCCCGCCACGGGAATCCGCGCGATCACTTTCGGCGCTGCAGGCTGCGCGATATCGACGACATCAATCTCGCGGTCGCGTTCGCTCGACACATACGCCGTCGCGCTTCCTTTGATTGCCACGCCGAAGGGCGATTCGCCATGGGCGGCGCCGCTTTCGACCGAATCTCCGCCCCCGGAGACCGCGCCGTTTTCGGCTGCGGTGCGGACCGCGTCTTCGCCAGCGCGAGGGGCATGAACGTTCCCCGCTTGCAACGCCAGTTCTCCCACCTTTGAGCCACTGGCGAGATCGATCGTCGAGAACGCATTGCTGGCGATGTCGACGGCGACCAGCGTCTTGCCATCTGCCGCGACGGCAAGATTCGCTACCATCGGCTTCTGGTGATAACCAGCGCCTCCCTTATGGCCCAGCGCCACCGGCGCGCCCCTTTCGGCCCATGCTCCGTCAGCGCGGCGGGCAAAGATATGGATGTTGTCATCCATTCCACCGGAGACGTAAAACTGCTTGCCGTCGGGCGCGAATGCCAGGCCGAAAAATGTATTCGGCACCTGCAGTACCTGCTTCTGGCGCAGGCTGCCATGAGCTAAATCGAAGACGAACACGTACTCGTTGGAGTCAGCCGCAGCCTGATGACCCTGGTCGTCGTTGAGGCGGTTGAAGCCGCTAGTAAGAACCAGCAGCGTGCTTCCATCGGGGCTGATCGCGGTCTTGACGGCCTGGCCGACGGTATAACCCGGGAAATCCGTGAGACCGGGGTTCAGCTTTGAGAACACAGCGCCCTTGGGCGCCAGCGGTGTAATGAACTGGCCCGACGGCATGATCTGCGGGGCCGCTGCATCGGTCTGAGCACTTGCCATTGCTGCGAAACCAGCGAACATCACTGCCGCAAGCAAACTTGCGCATGGCAAACTCTTTTGTAATTCTCTGATCAACAAGTGAGTCACTCCTGGTTTCATCGTAATGTAATTTCTGAAGCTAATGATGTTCCCGCCCGAACGCGAAGCAGCACCACGGTTCCGAACCGGTCGCTATCTTGCGCCCAGTTGACGCCCGCGCCCAAGGCCAATGCTCCTTTGGGCAGAGTCTTTCCGTCCACGCTGACCTGCCGCGCGGCGGAATGAATTCTGAGCAGATAAGTGCGGAGCGGGCTGGCATAGCTGCCGGTCGATGCACCGATTGTTACTTTGACTTCATTGCCCGAGCGCACGGAAGTGACTTTCTGGCGCAGATCATTCTGCTTTTCGTATTTGTAGGTCTGGCCGTCGTCGTCGTAGGTCAGAAACGAGGCCGTCGTGGACGAGGGGAAGATATCGAGCGTGATCTCCGCGACCGGATTCTGGTCGACATACTGCTCGATCGGCTGCGTCGCCACAATCGAGCCTTCGCGAACAAAGAGCGGGATGTCTTTCCAGGTTTTCGTATCGGCGGGAATGGTGGGGGTCTGCGCGCCAGGATAGCGCCGGCCGCTCGCGTAGTCGAACCACTCTCCCGCGGGGAGATAGACAGATTGCGAGGTCGCGCCTTCTGCCACAATCGGGGCCACCAGCAGCGCATCGCCGAACATCCATTCCCCTTCCTGCGTGGCGGCTTGCGGATCGCTCGGGAATTGCCAGAAGAGCGGGCGAACCAGGCCCACCTCGCCCTCGCTGTTGCAGCGCTCGTACGAATAGATGTAAGGCAGCAACCGATAGCGGAGATTGATGGCGTTGCTCGCGGCGGCCTCGGCGATGGACCCAAATACCCATGGCTGGCGTTTCTGTTGCAAGTCGCCGTGAACGCGCATGATGGGGACGAAAGCGGCAAACTCGACCCAGCGCGCATAGTTTTCGGGACTGGGAGTTCCGGCGTATCCGCCGCTGTCCATGCTCCAGTGAAACTCGCCGGTGTCGAGCGAAGCCAGCATCCGGCTTCGTTGAAAAGCCATGCTGGCGAAGCCGGTCTTGATATCGCCTGACCAGCCTGCGTACCCGTAGCGGCTGGCGCCCAGGTAGAAGGCGCGGTTGATAGACCACACGCGCAGATCCGAATCGGCGCGCTGGCCGTTGTAAAGCATCCGCCCCATGTTCAGGAACTGGAAGTTGTTGAAGATGGTCTTGCCGGACACATCCGCCTCGTCATTCCACCAGGCCACCATTCCGGCATGAAACGCGGGCAGCAGGTGTTGCCAATACCACGCGCGCGCCGTGGGATTATTGAAATCGAGATCGCGGCCCATGCGATGCGAATAGTAGTCCGGGATCAGCACCTGGTTCGGATACCAGAAATTGTGTGCAGTGGCGTAGGAGGCAGCCTCAGTAGGCCGATCCGGATTGCCGGCCACGGAAGTGAGAATGCGCGGCTTCAGAATCCCGCCAAGCTTCACGCCTTCAGCAGACATCCGCGCGGCAAATGCGCCTGAAGCGCCGTCGGGAAACTTGTCAGAACCCACATTGCCTGCGCCGGAGGTGCTGTTCCAGCGCCACTCGCCGTAGTTGTCTTCGCCCCACGCCTTCCAATCGAAGTCCAGGATGAATCCGTCCAACGGGATTTGCTTTTGGCGGTAAGTGGAGACGATCTGTTCCACTTCGGATTGCGTTGAGCCCCATTGACTGTTGAGGAAGCCGAGCGTCCATTTCGGAGGAAGAGGCGGCGGTCCGGCGAGCCGCGAGAGCGCGGCCGTGGTTTTGAGCGGAGGGCCGGCGAGAACAAAATACTCCACATCGGGACGTGAGTCGCGCGCGAAGGTGAAGCTTTCCGGTGTTGTGGTGAATTCGCCGCCATCGGAATCCACAAGGAAACCGTAGCGGACGGAAAAGACAAAAGGAGCTCCGCTGTCTCCCTGCACGCCGGCCGCAACCAGTCCGCCCTCATTGCGCGTGAGGCCGATATCCTTATCTTCGCGGCCCAGGCCGTGGATGCCGTAGAGAGTGTCGTTTGCGGTGTGAATCATGGTGACGCCGGAGTTGCGAGCTTCGCCGAGCGGGTCCAGGCTTCGAAGTAGCGGCTGTCCGGCGGCATCGAGGAAGGTAATGGAGTAGGGCTTGGTCTCTGCGATGCGCACCGCGAGGGCGGGCGTCGAGAGTGTGTAGACGCCATTGCGCTCAGAGCGTGTCACTGCCGAAGGCTGTCGCAACCGCGGATGCGGATCCATTACCAGTGTGCGCGGAGTCGATTTTCCATCGGGTTCCACATGCACGCGCACGACCTGATTTTCGAGAATTTGCACATCGAGCCGCGAAGAACCGAGACTCAACTTGACGCCATTGGGAAGCTCGGAGATTCGCGCGGCCACCGTGGATTGCGCGGCAATGGAACCGCACGCCACGAGCAGAGCTGGACCAATCAGGTTGGCTTTGCTGAGGTAGTGCCGGCGATTTGCTTTTCGGAGAAATGTCATTGGTTCCTCGCCGGTTGGGAAAAAGCGCAAATAGGGACAGAACGAGGAGGCCCCATTTGGAGCTTGCTTCATCAGTGTGTTGGCGTTGATTTACTGCTTGGAAACGCGACTCGGACAGTGTAAGTGAGTCAACCGGATGGCGGCGCAAACGTCGCCACCCGAGTTGAACCCACGCGGTTGAGCTAGAAGTTAATGGTTCCTTCGATCTGTCCCTGACGATTGCCGCCAGCGAACTTGCTGTTGATGGTGCCGAAGTTCGAGGCGTTGATGTTGGTGCTCGGGAACGGAACCTGGGTCCGGTTGAACACGTTGAAGTAGTCCACACGCACCGTGAAGGACGAGCCCTCGGTGATATGGAACAGCTTCCTTGCGCTGACGTTCTCGGCCGGGTACCAGGGGCCACGAACCGAGTTGTAGGCGCGGTTGGCGTTGCCCAGCACATACTGGCTTCCGGTGTTGGTCCAGGCGCCAGTACTGAACAACGGCACCGCCGCTCCCTGCCCTTCGAAGTAATTCTTCACCTGGTTGTAGTGACCAGACCACAAGGGAGTAAGGGGGTTGAAGTTGGGTCGATTGGCGCCGTTCATCAGGCCTTCGCCGCTCTGCGTGATCTGCAGCGGCTGAGAGTTGTTGTAGGTGAGGATGCTCGACAATTGCCAGCCGCCCGCAATGTATGCAGTCCGGCCGGAATTGAGCCAGTGCTGGCCTTTGCCGAACGGAAGCGCATAGGTGATAGCGACCTTGGACTCGAACGAACCCATGGCGTCCTCACCCCACGACGGCTTCTGATTGTACTTGTCCACCGACGTGGCCATGTTGTCGTACATCTGGGGCAGGGTGATGGACGACAAGAAGTTCAGGTTGTTCGACATGTGCTTGTCAATCTGGATTTGAAGCGCACTGTAGTAGGTGGTCGCGGACTGGTCAAGCACCCGAGAGACGTTGGAGTACTGAGGAAACGGCTTCAGAGACTGGTACAGGGTGGCGCCGCCGCCGAACTGGGTAGCAAAGTTCGGATACGGAGACTTGAAGCCGGCCGCCGCCACCGTCGGATCGTTAATGCTCTTGGTCAGCAATGCACCGTACTGCAGAACTGAGGCGTTGGGCTGGCTGATCGGGTTGATGTTGTAGCCCGTCAGGTGGTCGACGCGGGTGGCGGAGTAAGCGACGGTCACCATGGTGTTCCAGCCAACCTGCCGCTGCACGCTTGCGTTCCAAGCCTGCATATGCGGAGCGCGGCCGTTCTGATTGAGGTCGAAGTAGCTGATGGTTTGAGCCACACCCAGCGACGGGCTATAGGGTGTCGGCGAAACGCTGGGCATCGGGTTCGGTGCGCCGGTGGTGGCGTTCGACCATTGACCGTAACCGGGAGTGTAGCTGCCGGTACCGTTCACCGTGAAGCTGCCGCCCAGCAGGCCGGCCATGGTTCCCGGAGCGCCCTCGCCCTCGCCCTGTCCATAGGCGCTGTTATAGCCCAGGTAGTTGATGTAGTACCCGGCTTGCACGACGGTATTCTTGTCGAGGCTGTAGGCGAAGCCCACGTGCGGTCCGAAGTTCTTCCAGTGGATGGCTGCCCGGTCGACGCCCGCGCAGGTGGCGCAACTGCCGAGTTCGGTTGCCGCACCAGGCAGTTGGCTGTTGGTGGCTGGATTGAGTGTCCCCGGGTTCGGGGCGACAGAATCCAGGAAGACGCTATTGTTCTGGCTCATGGTGAAGGGAACCATCACGTCCCAACGCAGGCCGGCGCTCAGTGTGAGCTTGTTGCTGAGCTTGATGTCGTCCTGGATGTAACCCGAAGCCGCCTTGGTGCTGAAACCGTATTCGGTCCTGGCGGTGCGGTTGGCCGAACTGACCGAGCCCAGCAGGAAGCTGGCAAACGAGCTGCCGTACTTGGAGAAGTTCGGGTCGGTGGTGTTGGGAACCGAGGTCTGCGCCTGGCTGAAGCTGAAATGCCCGCTGCTGTAGTCGCTGATCGAGTTTACGGCAAAGTGATGGAACTCTCCGCCGATGTTGACGGTGTGGCGGCCCTTGGTCCACATCCAGTTGTTGAACAGGTTCCAGCCGATGTTGTCCACGTAGTTCTGCTTCATCGAGCTGTTGCTGTTGCCGAACGCGGTGATAGCGTTCTGGCCGTCGAAGCTGATGTAGGGCATCGTGGTGCTGCCCAGCACTCCGGCAAAACTGACGTTGGTGTTGTCGGAGACGTAATTCTGCATCTTATTCTGCGCAGCAAAACCGGCCGTCAGCACGATGTTGGAGCCGATGGTCTTGTTGTAGTTGGCCAGCCAGATGTTGGCGGTGTCGATGCCGGACTGCTCGCCGGTAAGCGGATTGCTGGCAGGAACCGGAGCGGCGCCCGAGCCATTTTCTTCTTGGATCACGTAGTAGTGGTTTCGCCACCAGGTGAAGGCCAGGCTCTGGGTCGGCGAGAGCTGATGGTTCACAGTAGCGCCCCAGGCCCGCGTCTGAAACGGAACCGATGAGATGACTGGATTCATGTTGCCCTGCAACCCGTAGTTGGTTCCGGTGGTGTTCGGGTTGGGAAGGTACTGAAGCAGGGACTTGGAGAGAGGATCGAAGCGGCTGGGGCAGATGACATTCGGCTGGGTACCATTGCAGCCGTTGAATTGCAGTCCGGTCTGCGGATCATAGATGGGAATCAGCTTGCCGTTCGCATCGAGGAACTGGCTGAAATCGCCGCCCCGTTCCGCAACGGTGGGAACGCTGGCCGCGGCCGTGATGCCCTGGTTCTTGTCGAATTTATCGTAGCTGAACAGGAAGAATGTCTTGTTATGGCCGTTGTAGAGCTTGGGCAGAACCACCGGACCGCCGATTGTGCCACCCCAGTCGGTTTCCTTGTCGATGGGCGCCGCCGCAATGGTTGTGCCGGGATGGAACCGGGCCGGGAAGAATCCAACGGAATCGAGGCTGCTGTTGCGGTCGATCATGAATCCGTCGCCGTGCAGATTATTGGTGCCGGAGCGCATGTTGTAGGAAATGGCGCCTTGCACCATTCCATAACGGGCCGAGAACGTGGAACGCAGCACACGGAACTCGTCCACCATCTCGTACGGCGGGTTGGAATTGACGGCCGAGGCGGTGTCAAGCTGGAGGCCGTTGTAATAGGAACCGGCCGAGTTGATCTGGCCAGGCGCACCGCCTTCAATCGTCACACTGCCATAGGAACCGGTTCTCACGCCCGGGGCCAGGGTGGCAAAACTGTTGATTTGACGCATATTGCCATTGATCTCGAGCGGCAGGTCCGTTACTTCCGCAGGCGGAATCATCGAGTCCAACTGCGGATTGGTTGTGTTGAGCTCAACTGAGTTGGCAGCCGAAACTTGCACCGTCTCACTGCCGGCGCCAACGACGAGCTTGATGTTAAGGGTTGGCGTAGCACCCACTTCGACCGCCACATGCGAGACCTGGTACTTCTGAAACCCAGCTTCCGTGACCGCGATGGTGTAGGAGCCCGGCATGAGTGTGACCGTGTATGTGCCCACCGACGAACTGGAGGCCTGCGTGGTAATGCCTGTGGCTAAATTTAGAAATGTCAACTGCGCGCCGGAAATGGCCGCGCCTGATGAATCCGTCACAGCGCCTGTGAGCCCCGTGCCTGCCTGAGCATGGAGTCGTTATGAAGCCGGGCCTACCAAACTAATAAGCAGCACCCACATCCAGACGGCGAGGCGCTTGGTCAGCGGACCGTTGGTCAGTTTGCGATTGTCCCCTCTAAAACCCATACTTCTTAGCATCCAAAGCATTCGGAACCCTCCAAGCCATACGTATTCCCCAACTGCATCCCGGAGCTGATCAAACTCCGGGTTCCGTCGGGAATTGTTCGTCTGGAATCTTGCACGAGTTTCCGGGACAGATTCACGCCTGCCAAGGGCTTAACCAAATAAAACAAGGTGAAATCTTCGTTTTCACCGACGTGCTTTCCCTGATAATTGAATGATTACTCTCATTGCGTTGCAGGGCGTTGTGATTCGAATCACTCCATGGTGGTGCTATTCGTTCCACATCGTGAGAATATTCCCTCGGCTTCTCCGCCAAACCGAAGGTAGATGCTGCTGTATATAATTTGTCTCGCGTATGTCCACTCTTGAAACCAGGTCTGAAGTGCCTGAACCGAACGGCGCACCACCTTTCGACATCCGATCCGATCCCCGATGGCGCATGGTTGAACGCATTCTTCTGACCGTTCCCTTCCAGAAATCGGTTAATCTTCACTCACTACTTTCTTATCTCGCCACGCATTCAATCCTGGGAAGGACCGATGCTCTCAGGGAACGGCAGATTGGCATAGAAGTCTTAGGAAAGCCCGCAGGGTACAGTCCAGCCGAGGATAGCGCCGTCCGCGTCCATGTCCGCCAGTTGCGTTTGAGGCTTCATGAGTACTTCGACCAAGAGGGCCGCAGTGAGCCCTTGCGCATGGATATTCCCAAGGGCTCGTATGTGCTTGAGTTCAATGAGTCGCGGCCAGAGGCTGGCCCCACGCCACTCCCTGCGCTCAAACCTCGCTCGCAACCCTGGAAGCTGCGCAAGATTCGGGTACGCGAGGCCCTGTTCTGGATTGCCGTAACTGCAGCCGTCGTAAACTCCATCGGCTGGTACCGGTCAGCGAAGGCAAATCCCAGCGTTCCCTGGCCGCTCAACGCTGTGATTCAACCGGATCGGCTGACAACAATCGTGGTCTCCGACAGCAGTACGATGCTGCGCCAGCTTGGCCAGCAGGAAATGACTCTGGACGCGTATTTACTGCCCGGTTACCGGCAGAGCCTGATCCCACCGCACTTGCCGGAGAATTTTTCCCGCCTGCTGAACTATATATCGGATTCGGAGCTCACATCGTTTGCCGATCTGACCGTATCGAACACGCTGACGAAGCTCGCTGGACCGCTCGGCAGGCAACTTGTGCTGACCTCGGCGCGCGATCTGGACCGGCGCGACCTTGAACGGGGCAACTACGTGTTCGTAGGCAGTCCTACTTCCAATCCGTGGGTTTCGTTGTTCGCGGACCAGCTCAATTTCCAGGTGGTGGAAGAGGGAGTGGGCGGAAAAATGTACTTCGTCAATAAGAAGCCACTTCCCGGCGAACAGAAAATCTATCAGGGCCTGGCGCAGACCGGCTCCGCCGGCCAGGAGTACGCAACCATTTCCCTGCTGCCCGGCAGCATGGGCCAGGGAAACATTCTTATTCTTCAGGGATTGCGGCAGGAAGGCACCGAAGCTTTAGGCATGCTCCTGAGCGACGCCGCCGATCGAACGCAGCTCCAGAAAGCGCTCGGGATTCGTGAAGATGGACGCAATTCCCCTTATTTCGAGGCCCTCATTCAGACCCAGGCGGTAGCAGGCGCGCCGGTCGCCATCCGTATTGTGACCATACGCACGATTCACCGCTGATCCCGCTGATCGGCACTCTCAGGAACTCAGCGGTCATCTCCCCATGCAACGGACGGGTGGATTAAATTCCCGTACTATAAACACACATCATGCCTCAGCACAGAGTAGGACTCTCCAGGGCAGGCCTTGAATCGTTGAAGTGCTTCATGTCCACATTTCTCTTCGCGGCTGCCATTACGGCGTTCTTCGCAGCAGCACCCACCTTCGCGCTGGCGGCTGCGCAGTCGATTCCCGAAGAAGCGTACGGCCCATATAGCGCCGTGTTTCTCGCCGATGGTTCGGGACTGACCAAGCCGCTCGCCCCGCCGTCCACGCACGATCCTCGCGCGGCTGAAATTGTTGCCCGCTTTGGCATCAGATCGCCGGAAAAGCCCGATCCGTTGCTCGCCGGCGACGCTGCCTGGACCCTGTGTTTCTGGTTCCATCCCTCCGAGCCTCTTGCGGGCACTGCCCTGCTGGCTGGCATTGGCGATCCCTCGGCAGACGACGCGCGCTTCATCGGCGTCAAAGACAACAAGCTCGGCCTGTGGTTAGGCAAGACAGAAAGCCCGGGGGGCATGATCGCCGCGCCCGAAGCTGTGCCTCGCCAAAACTCCATCCGGCAGAGAAATTGAATAAACGTCTCGATATCTTAACGGTTAAGAGCCGCCTGGATCGCCCGACTCGTGCTAGCTGGAAGGCTATGAAAACACAGGCTGATGGAATTTTGGCTAGGCACCTTGGCATGTTTGACCCAGACGCCGATTTGCCCAGCCCGCAGCACTCCCTTACCTATCTTGGCGCCTACATTATCGCGGGTCTTCGGCTGGCGCGGGAACGACAGGTTAATGTCCGAGTGGTACCCACCAGCCACGCCATTTATGAATCCGCAGATTTGGCACACAAAATCTACGAACGGCGTATTCCGGAGGGTGTGCCAACGGACAACTCAGAACTTGGGAAACTGTGGCGGTGTCGGAAAATCGACGATGAGGGCTCTCGATAAGGTGGGCTAGGCA
>ODAK010003673.1_pt1 | contig 15868 bp, 17 predicted proteins | sample 1539591 | NCBI WGS metagenome assembly ODAK01 (sample SAMEA3539303, study PRJEB22396) | soil metagenome | biome: tundra; feature: field; material: soil | place: USA | collected 2010-05 | depth 0.15 m
GGCTCGAACGGCGCGAGCGGCTCGAACGGAGCGACCGGTGCTACGGGCTGCGCCGCCTTCGACACCAATCCCTACGACACCGACGCCTGGTTCGTGGCCTTCGCGCCGGAGACGCATCCGCGCTTCGTGGTTGCGGTGCTGTTGCCGCACGACGGCGCGGGCGGCACGACCGCTGCGCCGCTGGCCAAGGCGATCCTCGAGCAGGCGCTCTCACGCGGGACCTGAGGCGGCCTGCGTTCGCGACCGCAGAAGCCGGCGGGTCACCGCGGCGGACGGACGCCGCTGCGCGCTGCGGGCGGTCTGTCACTCGGCGGGCGTCGCGCGGCGCGCGGCAAAGTCGACGAACGCGTCGAGCGCGCTGGGATCGGCGAGCGCGTCGCGACTTGCGACCTCCGAGGCCGCGGCGCCGAGCAGGATCCGCTTGACCGGCAGCTCGAGCTTCTTCGCGGTCAGCGTGCGCGGGATCGCGGGCACCGCCTCGAGTGTGTCCGGCACGTGGCGCGGCGACAGCGCCCCGCGCAGCGCCGCCGTGATCTTCGCCCTCAGCGCACCGTCGAGCACCAGACCGTCGGCCAGCACGACGAACAGCACGAGCTCGCCCGGGCCGCCCTGGCGATCCTCTAGGTGGACGACAAGGCTGTCGACGACCTCGTGCAACGCCTCAATCACGGGGTAGAACTCGCCGGTCCCGAGCCGCACGCCGCCACGGTTGAGCGTCGCGTCGGAGCGGCCGCTGATCACAGCGCTGCCGCGCTCGGTGAGGGTGATCCAGTCCCCGTGGCGCCACACGCCGGGGTAGTCCTCGAAGTAGGTCGCGCGGTAGCGCTCGCCGCCCGGGTCGTTCCAGAAGCGCACCGGCATCGACGGCATCGGCGCGCGGATCACCAGCTCGCCCACCTGCCCGACGAGCGGCCGTCCGTCCACGTCGTAGGCCGCGACGTCGACGCCCAGCGTGCAGCCAGAGATCTCGCCGCGGTAGACCGGCAGCAGTGGGCCGCCCTGCACGATGCCGGTGCAGACGTCGGTGCCCCCACTGCCGACGTTGAGCAGCAGCTCGGGCCCGAGCTGCTCATACACCCAGTCGTAGCCCTCCGGCGCCAGCGGCGAGCCCGCAGCACACAGTTGGCGGATCGACGAGAGGTCGTAGTCGCGCAGCCGCACGCCGGCCTTGCGGCAGGCCATCAGCAGGGCGGGACCGACACCCATCTGCGTGGGCCGCAGCTGCTCGGCCAGGCGCCACTGCATCTCGAGATCTGGGTGCAGCGGATTGCCGTCGATCATCACGATCGACGCGCGCAGCAGCAGTGAGGACGCGAGCGCGTTCCACATCATCCAGGCGGTCGTCGTGAACCACATCAGGCGGTCGCCGGCGCGCAGGTCCCAGCTGAGGCCGTGGTTCTTGAGATGCTCCACCAGGATCCCGCCATGACCGTGCACGATCGCCTTCGGCAGCCCGGTGGTCCCGGAGGAGAAGAGCACGCAGAGCGGGTGCTCGAACGGCAGCTGCTCGAATTCGAGCGCGCCCGGCTGCGACAGCAGCGCCTCCCAGCCGACGGCGTTCCTCAGCGCGTCCTCGGCGCCGCCCGCATAGGGAACGTGGACCACGTGCTCGAGCGTCTCGAGCGCGGCCGCCAGCTCCGCCGCCTCGGCGCGACGGTCGATCGGCCGCTCGCCGTAGCGGTAGCCCGCAACGGCGAGCAGGACCTTCGGCGCGAGCATCGCAAAACGGTCGATCACGCTGCGCGGGCCGAACTCTGGCGGGCACGCGGCCCAAACGGCGCCCAGGCTCGCCGTGGCCAGGAAGGCGATCAATGTCTCCGGGATGTTCGGCAGGTAGGCGACGACGCGGTCGCCTCGGCCCACGCCGAGCCTCTGCAAGCCGGCGCGCGCCGCCGCGACCTGCTCACCCAGCTGCGCGAAGGTCAGCTCGATCGGCGCGCGGGTCTGGGAGTGCGCGATCACCGCGGCGCGCGCACCATCCTCGGGAGCACCGAGCATGTGCTCGGCGTAGTTGAGCCGGGCACCGACGAACCACTCGGCGCCGGGCATCTCGCGCGAGCCCAGCACGCGCTCGTAGGGGACGCTGGCGCGAACTCCGAAGAAGTCCCAGATCGAGCCCCAGAAGCCGTCGAGGTCCGAGACCGACCAGCGGTGCAGGTCCGCGTAGCCGTCGAACGAGCGGCCGCGCTGCTCGCGCAGCCAGCGCAGGTATCGGCCGATCTGCGTCGCCTCGTCGGGCGTTGCCGGTGGACTCCAGAGGATGTCGCCGAGCTCGCTCACGCTCACGCTCACGCTCACGCTCAGCGGCGACGATAGCTCAGCGGTCGCTGCGGGCGGCGCGCCGCGCCGAGTGCCATGGCTAGACGTCGAGCTCGATCCGCGACTGCTGCGCGGTGTCGGCCGGGTCCACGATGTGCAGGATGAAGGGCCGGTTGACGAGACTCGCGTACGGGATCTTGAAGACCAGCAGCTCGCCCTGCGACCAGCCGGTGAAGGCGTCGCTGTCGATCGCCGGCAGCCGGCCGCCCGCGGGAACCGGGTCGGCCACGTAGGAGTACGGGTTCGGCGCCGGGTTGGGCAGCGGCGCGTAGCGGGCGCCGAGGGTGTCGGTGATGAAGAAGTCGCTAGTCGGCGTGTGCGCCTGGTTGGTCCAGTTGAACACCTGCAGCGAGACGCCGAACCACTCGTCGGCCGTCGGCAGCGCCAGCTGCGATTTGCTGAAGCCCTGCAGGTAGTAGCGGTCCTCGTCGCTCCAGGGGTTCAGCTCGCGCGACACCTGCACCTGATAGTTGAGCTGGCCGATCTGGACGTAGCCGGGCCCGAGGTTGTCGGAGTAGCGGGCGTGCTCGCCCGCGCCGCAGGCCGAGATCGCCGCGGCGCAGATCGCCACACCGATCAGCATTCCGAGTCGCTTGCGAAACATCGACGCGGCAGTCTAGTGGGTCTTCTCGGAACGTTGAACGGGAAACCGCCCCGTTCGGGGGGCAGGCCGCCCCGTTCGGCGCGCAGGCCACCCCGTTCGGCGCGCAGGCCACCCCGTTCGGCGCGCAGGCCACCCCGTTCGGGGGGCAGGCGGCGAGCCGCTGGCGTCGGCTGGCCAGGACGCAGCGAGCGGGCAAGGCTCGTTGCCTTGCCGCGGCTGCCTCTCGCCCGTCATCGGGGGAGGGCGCCGCCAGACGGCATCCAGACGCCTTCGTAACCGGTCGGACATCCCGAGCAGGCCCACCACAGTTGTCAGCCGCCGGCGATCGTCACGCGAGCGCCACGGTGCGTGCCGTCCTCGAGAATCGAGCGCAGGCGGCGCAGCGCACGGCGGTTCTGGCGACGCGTCCAGCGGCGCGCGCCCAGCGACTCCATCAGCCGGTCGCTGATCGTGACCGGCTCGGTCTCGACGCTCAGGCGCACCCGCGTCCCCGCGTCAGACGCCGGCTCGAGCGTGTAGACGGTCATCGAGCGGATGCGGTTGAACTTGCCACCGCGCCCGGCCTCCACGATCCGCCAGGGAGCGTCGACCTGGATGAAGCTGACCCCCATCCAGCTGAATCGCTGCAGCGGCGCCTTGACGCGAAAGCGCGCCCCCGCGCCGCGCCCGACCGGGTCCTCGCGCGTCAGATGCCAGTCCGTCAGGAAGTGGTCGGTGAACTCCGCGTGATTGGCGATGTCGGCGAGGTAGTCGAAGACCTCTTCGCGCGGGCGAGCGACGGTGATCGAAACGTTTACGGGATCCACAGCCGCGCGCAGTTTACGCGCTCGGCGTGGTCAGGCCGCGCGCCGCAGGCGAACCGTCTGCCCGTACTCGCTGTGGCGAACGCGCTCGGTCGAGACCGGCGCGGAGCGGCGCAGCTGACGGCACAGCTCGCAGACGACGGCGCCGCGCTCGTAGCGGTGCACCTCCTCGCCGATCAGCGGCGTGCGACCGCAGTCTCCGCAGCGCGCGCGGTCGGCAGCGAGCACGCTGACCCCGGCTCGCAGGAGCAGGCGCTCGAAATCCTGTGGCTGTGCGGTGCGCTTGTCGGCCGGGCCCTGTGAGGAGTTGCGGAGCATGCCGTGAGGATTCGCCGCTCGCCCGGCGGTTCCTGCCGACGGCGGCGAGCCGCCAACGGGCGCCGCGGGGCAGGCGCGGCGGCCACGGGAGCGCGAAACCGGCCTCGCCGCAAGGCGAGGGACTGCCGCGTGCGTGACGGACGTCTGTCGAGCGCAGCTCGCCGCCCCCTATCGGAACCGGTCGGCTGCCTCTATCATGGGAGCTGGCGATCCGAGGAGGCAGTGAGATGGACGAGCGGCGTTCGGAGACCGTGGCGGAGAACCTGCCGTTTCGCTGCGGACACTGCGGAGAGATCACGATGCTGACCGTCGGCGACCCGGCAACGGTCTGCGCCGCCTGCGGCTCGCCCACGCTCGAGCCGCTCGAGATGCCCAACGCCACGGCCGGAGCGCCGGCGATCGAGGCAGATCAGGTGGAGGAGCGCGAGCTCCCGTCCTGGCTCGCCGACCCGACCTCGCTGCTCGGCGAGCCCGGCGAGTACATCTGCTTCGAGGACGGGGACGAGGTCGTCGTCGTCCCGCTGACGCGCGAGTGGACGCGCATCGGCCGCGGCCTCGCGGCCGACGTGCGCTTCGACGATCCCACCGTCTCCCGCCGCCACGCATTGATAGTCCGCGGCGCAGACGGCCTGCGGGTGCTCGACGACCGCAGCCTCAACGGCGTGTTCGTCAACAGCCAGCGCGTCGAGTGGAGCCCGCTCGCCCACGGCGACGAGATCCGCGTCGGCCGCCACCGCCTCTACTACGCCACGCTCGATCCCGTCGGCGCACCGGCGCCGACCTCGACCTAGCCAGCTTGCAGCCGCAGCCGCAGCGGTTTGGCAGCGCTGACGGTCCGGGCGGCACAGAGCGGACCGAGCGCAGCTCGCCCACGAGCGGCCTGCGTACGCTCGCGCGGACACGGTGGCCGTGGCGCGACGAGGGGCAGGGCCCCCTGCCGGCGCTGTTGATCGCGCTGACCGTCGTAACGGGCCTCGTTGACGCGGTCAGCTACCTCGCGCTCGGACACGTGTTCGTCGCCAACATGACGGGCAACGTGGTCTTCCTCGGTTTCGCCCTGGCCGGGGCGCCCGGGCTGTCGATCACCGCGTCACTGGTCGCGCTGGCCTCCTTCCTCGTTGGTGCGCTCGCCGGGGGACGGATGGGCGTGCGGCTCGGCGCGCACCGCGGCCGCTACCTCGCAGCCGTCACCACGGCCGGCGGTTCGCTGCTGGTGATCGCCGTCGTCGTCGCAGCGCTCGTCGGCCAGCCCGTATCGGGCGCCGCGCGCTACGCGCTGATTGTGCCGCTGGCACTGGCGATGGGAGCGCAGAACGCGGTGGCTCGCCGGCTCGCCGTACCGGACCTCACAACCACGGTGCTGACGCTGACGCTCACCGGTGTCGCGTCGGACTCGCGGCTCGCCGGCGGGCCAGGAGGCCGTCCCGGCCGGCGGCTGATCGCCGTGGCCGCGATGGCCGCGGGCGCACTCGCCGGAGCGCTGCTCGTGATCCGCGTGGATGTCGTCGTCCCGCTCGCGCTCGCCGCGCTGCTGATCGAGGGGACCGCCGTCGCGACGTCCAGGCTCGCGACGCGCGCGAACGCGGACTGGGCGCGGCCGGCGACGAAGGCCGCCTAGCGGCGACGACGCCAGACCGGCGCCAACCAAGAACCACCTAGCTAGAGGACTTCGGCGCCGCCGCCGACGAACGGCACCTCGAGCACCTGCGCCCACCCGGCGACCCGTTCACGCAGCAGCTGCGCGACCTTTGCGGCGGCCGCCCGCTCGACCCAGACGAGGACGGTCGGCCCAGCGCCGGAGATCGTGGCGCCGAGCGCGCCGGTTTCCGCCGCGCTGCGAAGCAGCTCGGCCGAACGCGGATAGAGGTGCGCGCGGTAGGACTGGTGCAGCCGGTCGCGCAGGCCGCGGGCCAGCAGCTCGAAGTCGCCTGTGGCGAGACCGAGCATCAGCAGCGCGCCGTGAGCAGTGTTGTAGACGGCGTCTCCCAACGGCACCGAGGCCGGCAGCGCGGCGCGCGCCCGCTGCGTGCGCACGGCGCGGTGCGGGACCACCAACAGCGCCCCCAGGCCGGCAGGCGCCTCGAGACGGTGTGGTTCGCCGTCCGCACAGACGACGAACCCGCCGAGCAGCGCCGCGGCGACATTGTCCGGATGGCCCTCGATCTCGGTCGCCAGCGCCAACAGCGGCCCGCCGCCGCCCGACAGCCGATCGGCGGCAAGCAGGCCGGCGACGATCGCCGCGGCGCTCGAGCCCAGCCCGCCGCTCAGCGGGATCTCGGAGCGCACCTCGAAGCGGTGGTGCGTCGCCGGGCGCAGCCGCTCGAAAGCTGCGACCGCCAGGTTGGTGCGGTCGCGGCGCACGTCCAGCTCGCTGACCAGCTCGAAGCGGTCGGCCTCGCTCACCTCGAGCTCCAGGTAGAGCCCGAGCGCGACGGCGAACGAGTCGAACCCCGGCCCGAGGTTGGCCGAGGAGGCCGGCACGCGAACGGTCACCGTGGCGCCCATCAGTGCTCCCCGATACCCCAGTGCTCCCCGGCCACCAGGCCGTCCCAGACTCGGTGGTCCCCGCCGAGCACTACCCGAGCACCGCGCGCTCGATCGCCCGCAGCTGGGGCTCGCACGGCACCACGGAACCGACCTGCTCGAGCGCGACATCCGGGTCCTTCAGCCCATGGCCGGTGAGCACGCAGGCGATCCGCTCGGCGCCGTCGGCGCCGTATTTCAGCAGTCCGGCGACCGACGCGGCGGACGCCGGCTCGCAGAACACGCCCTCGGTGGCAGCGAGCAGCCGGTAGGCCGCGAGAATCTCCTCGTCGGTCACGGCGCGAATCGCCCCGCGCGAGGCGCGCATCGCGTCGATCGCCTCCTCCCAGCGGGCAGGGTTGCCGATCCGGATCGCGCTGGCGATCGTCTCCGGGTCCTTCACCGGCGCGCCATGCACCAGCGGTGCTGCGCCCGCCGCCTGGAAGCCGAACAGCCGCGGGGCGGCTCCGGCCTCGACGAACCCCTTCCAGTAGGCGGTGATGTTGCCGGCGTTGCCGACCGGGATGCAGAGCGCGTCTAGCTGGCCGTCGAGATCCTCGAGCAGCTCGAACGCCGCCGTCTTCTGGCCCTGCAGGCGGAACTCGTTGACCGAGTTGACGAGCGCGATCGGGTGACGCTCGGCGAGCTCGCGGACCAGCTCGAGCGCCGTATCGAAGTTGCCGCGCAGCGCGATCACGCGCGCGCCGTGGACGAGCGCCTGCGCCAGCTTGCCGGTCGCGATCTTGCCGTCGGGCACGATCACCGCGCCGCGCAGGCCGGCTTTCGCTGCGTAGGCCGCAGCGCTCGCGGCCGTGTTGCCGGTCGACGCGCAGATCACCGCCTTGGCCCCGTCGCGCAGCGCCGCCGACACCGCGCAGGTCATGCCGCGGTCCTTGAACGAGCCCGTCGGGTTGGTCCCCTCGAGCTTGAGGTGGACCTCGGCGCCGACGCGTTCGGAAAGCCGCTCGGCCAGCACCAGCGGCGTCCCGCCCTCGCCGAGCGTCACCACGGGGTCGGTCGGCGCGAACGGCAGCCGGTCGCGGTAGCGCTCGATCAGCCCGACCGAACGCGACTGGGTCATACGAACTCCTCGTTGATTACGCTGATCGCGCGCGGGGCGGAGCGGACATGCTCGAGCTGTTCGATCGCCTCAAGCGCCACCGCCAGCCGCGAGTGCGCCAGCGGGTGCGTCACCATCATCAGCTGCGCGCGCTCGCCGAGGCCCTGTTGCACGACCGACTTGATCGACGCCCCGGCGTCGCCCAACAGCTGCGCGACCTGTGCCAGCACGCCGGGGCGGTCATCGACCTCCAGGTGCAGATAGAAGGCCGACGCCACGTCCTCGACGATCGGCAGCGGTTCGAGTGGCGCGGCCAGCGTCTGAGCCCCGCCGATCGCGGCGACGAGGTCCCCGAGCACCGCGCTCGCGGTCTGCGAGCCACCCGCTCCCGGCCCCGACATCGTGATCTCGGTGATCGACTCCGACTCGACGGTGACGGCGTTGAACGCGCCGTGCACAGAGGCGAGCGGATGGCTGCCGTAGAGAAAGGCCGGATGCACCCGCACCGAGATGCCCTCCGGGAGCCGCTCGGCCGTGCCGATCAGCTTGAGCGACAGGTCGAACTCGCGCGCGTAGGCGATGTCGTCGCTGGTGATCGCGGTGATCCCCTCGCAGCGGACATCGTCGATGTGCACCGGCACGCCAAACGCGAGCCGCGCGAGGATCGCCATCTTCGCGGCGGCGTCCGCGCCGCTGACGTCGTCGGTGGGATCGGCCTCCGCGAAGCCCAGCCGCTGCGCCTCGGCGAGCGCCTGCTCGTAATCGCAGCCGCGGCGCGTCATCTCCGTGAGGATGAAGTTCGTCGTGCCGTTGACGATGCCGTGGATGCGCTGGACGTGCGCGGCGGCGAGCGATTCGCGCAGCACGCGCACGACCGGGATCACGCCTGCAACGGCCGCCTCGAATCCCAGCAGCACGCCGCGCTCGCGTGCCAGCGACCACAGCTCCTCGCCGTGGCGCGAGAGCAGCTGCTTGTTGGCGGTGACGACGTGACGACCGGCGTCGAGCGCGCGGCGCACGTAGTCGTGCGCGGGGTCGATCCCACCGATCAGCTCGACGATCAGCTCCGAGCCCTCGAGCAGCTCGTCGAAGTCGCCGCGCGAGCGCGTCAGCACACCAACGATCTCGGGCGAGCTCCCGGTGAGCTGGGCGACCGCGCTCGCGCGCTCGTCGAGCAACCGCTCGAAGGCGGCTCCGACGGTGCCGTGGCCGAGCAGACCGATGCGAAAGGGGGCCATGGCGCTCAGATCTCCACTACACGTCGCGGGCGTGAAGGTCGTCGAGCGTCTCACGGCGCACGACGACCCGCGCCTCGCCCCCGGCGGCGAAGATCACCGGCGCGCGCGGCACGCCGTTGTAGTTGTTGGCCATCGCGTAGCCGTAGGCCCCCGTCACCGGCGTGACGAGCACGTCGCCGGGCTGGGGATCGTCGAGCAGCGCGTCGCGGATCAGCACGTCGCCGGACTCGCAGTGCTTGCCGACCAGATGGACACGGGTCGTCCCGCCGAGGCGACTCGCGATCTCCGCCTGATAGCGCGATCCGTAGAGCATCGGGCGCAGGTTGTCCGACATGCCGCCGTCGACGCTGACCCAGGTCGAGACGTTGCGCTTCACGCCGATCACGCTGTACAGCGTGACCCCGGCGTTGGCGACCAGCGCACGCCCCGGTTCGACGAGCAGCCGTTTGCCGGGGCCGAGCCGCTCGCGTGCGGCCTCGACCAGCGCGCCGACGTACTCCTCGATGCTCAGCGGCAGCTGATCGTCGGTGTAGGCCACGCCGAGCCCGCCGCCCAGGTTGTAGACCGGGAAGTCCCCGAGCGGCGCGATCGCCGCGATCGCCGCGCGAAACGGCTCGAGCGAGTGAAGTTGGGAGCCAAGGTGCAGGTGCAGCCCGCGCAGCTCGAGCCCGGCGACCGACCCCAGCCGCTCGATCATCGCCGGCACCGCGGCCAGGCCAACGCCGAACTTGGAGTCGGCCTGTCCGGTCGAGATCTTCTCATGCGTGTCTCCGGCCACCGCCGGCGTGACGCGGATCAGCACCGGCTGGCGGCGCGAGCAACCGTCGCTCAGGCGCTCGAGCCTGTCGATGTCGCCGTCGTTGTCGATCACGATGTGTCCGACGCGAGCGTCGAGCGCCGCGCGCAGCTCGCCGTCGTCGCGCGCGTTGCCGTGCATCACGAGGCGGGCGGGATCGAAGCCGGCGCGCAGGGCGAGGTGCAGCTCGCCCGCGGAGGCGACGTCACAGCCGAGACCCTCGTGCGCGAACAGCGCCATCACGGGGGTGGCGGGGAACGCCTTCGATGCGAACAGGACGTCGAACTCGGCCTGGCCCGCGCCGCCGAAGGCCTCGATGAACGCGCGCGCGCGGCTGCGCAGATCGTCCTCCGCGACGACGTAGGCCGGCGTGCCGAAGCGCTCGGCGAGCTCGACCACGTCGCAGCCGCCGATCTCGAGATGTCCGCGTTCGTTTACCCGGCTGCCGATCGGGTAGACGTGCGACAGGGTTTGGACCGCGGGCATGAAGCGGCGATTATCGCGGTCCGCCGCGGTGTCCGTCGCCCGCCCGCCGCCCCCGCCGCGGCCCGCCCGCCGGCTCGCCGGGAGCGGTCACTCGCACCGCCGGGCGGCGTGCGCGCGTCCGCGTGCGACAATGTGTGGATGGCGACAAAGCGCAGTGCGTTTGGACGCGACAGCGGATTGCAGGCCCGGATGGTCTTCACGATGTTCATGCTCGGGTTGCTCTACGCCGCGCTCGTCGGCGCGCTGCTCGCCGCGAGCACCGGCGCGCTGACGATCGTGATCATCGCCGTGGCGCTGTTCGGCGTCCAGATCGTCGGCTCCGACAAGATCGCGCTGGCGACGCTCGGGGCGCACGAGGTCTCGGAGTCCGAGGAACCGGAGCTGCACGCGGTGATCGAGCGGCTCTGCATCCAGGCCGATCTGCCCAAGCCGCGCGTCGCGGTGATCGAGGCGCGCATGCCGAACGCCTGTGCGCTCGGGCGCTCGCAGAAGGCGGCCACCGTCTGCGCCACACGCGGACTGCTGCAGATGCTCGAGCCGGCCGAGCTCGAGGGTGTGATCGCGCACGAGCTCACGCATGTGATCAACCGCGACGTGATGGTGATGACGATCGCAAGCTTCTTCGCCACCGTCGCGGCGCTGATCATCCGCTTCGCCTTCTTCTTCGGCGGCGGCTTCGGCGGCGGCGGCCGCGACGAGGGCGCCGAGGCGATCGAGCTGGTGATCCTCGTCTCCGTCGCTGTCTACGCGATCTCGTTCGTGCTGCTGCGCGCGCTCTCGCGCTACCGCGAGTTCGCCGCCGACCGCGGCTCGGCGATCCTCACCGGGCGCCCGAGCGCACTGGCGTCGGCGCTGATCAAGATCAGTGGCACGATCGAGCGGATCCCGAAGAACGACCTGCGCACCGCCGAGGGCATGAGCGCCTTCTTCATCATCCCGGCGCGCGCGAAGAACTCGCTGATGAACGTGTTCGCCGATCACCCGCCGCTCGAGAAGCGCCTCGCCGCGCTCTCGCGCCTGGAGTCGCAGCTGCAGGGCACCGGCCGCTGAGCGGCCGCGCCCGAGCCGAAAGCTGAAGATGGGTCTGCGCGACATCCTCACCGGCCGAAGCTCGGTCAAGCCGCCGGCCGCTCGCGAGCGGCTGTTCGCGCTCACGACCGCCTACGTGACGCTCGAGACCTCCTACCAGATCAGCTCGGCGGGGGTGGGCGGCATCGTCGTCCAGGCGCTCGCGACCAGCGACTTCCAGTCGGTGCTCAAGGACACCGAGGAGGTCGTCAAGGCGACCGCCGGCGAGTACGACGCGAGCGTGCAGACCAGCGACGACGAGTTCGGCTTCCGCTGGGTGATCGTGCGCAACCCCGGCGTCGAGGATCTGGTCGCGACGATCAATGCAGTGTCCAGCTCGATTGAGGACGGCGGCTACGGCGAGCGCCTGCTGTGCGCGGTGTTCGCCTTCAAGGGCTCCGACGGCGCGCCGATCAACTTCATCTACAACTACAAGCGCGGCAGCTGGTATCCGTTCGTGCCGGCGCCGGGCGACAAGCAGCGCAACACCGAGCGCGAGCTCCAGTTGAAGGCCCAGATCGGTGGGGAGCTGCCGATCGAGCCGGAGCTCGAACGCTGGTTCCCGCTCTGGGGCGTGCCCTTCTAGCTGTTCGCGGCGGCGCCGGCTGTTCGGAGCGGTGCATGCCTGTGCCCCGAACGGGGTGCGCCACCTCGTCGAGCGGCGCATGCCTGCCTGCCCCCGGAACCGGGGGTGCCCCGAACGGGGTGCACCGTCCGGCCAGGGGGTGCATGCACCCCCTGGGAACCCGCAGTCAGTCCGGCAGCAGGCCCTCGCCCGTGAATTCCTCGCGAGCCTCCTCGAGCGTGATGTCAGCCGGCGGCAGCATCAGGTCCGACGGCCGGAGATCCTCGACCGCCAGACGCTCGCCGTTGGCATGAATCAGCTCGACCAGCGCCCGGTAGCTGGACGTGAAGGCCGCCTCGTCACCGGCGTCGATCGCGGTGACCGTCGCGACATCGAGCTCGTGCAGGCGACCCTGAACGTCCTGGGGGATGCTGTACTGGCCGTCGCTGAAAATCCGGACGATCACTTGTCGTCCTCGCTCTCCCCGTCGGCTTCCTCGGGTGCGGCGTCGGCTTCCGCGGGAGCCGCGGGGGCGCCGTCCGCGTCGGCGGGCGCCTCGATCGCCGCCTGGGCCGCCGGCGCGCCCGGGCCCAGTTCGGCCTTCATCTTGGCAAGCTCGTCGTCGACCGCTCCACCCGCGCCGATCGCGTCGAGCTGGCGGTCGATGTCGTCCTTGCCCGGCCCCAGTTGGGTCAGATCCTCGAAGGTGCCCGAGTCCTCGAGCTCGCCGACCGCTGCGGCCCGCGCCTTCATGTTCTCGGTCTTGTCGAGCGCGCGCTGCATCGCCAGGCCGACGTCGGCCATCTGCTCGCCCACGCCGGTCGCCGCCTCGGAGATCCGCACCTGGGCCTCGGCGGCCGAGTACTGCGCCTTGATGACCTCCTTCTTGGTGCGGAAGGCCTCGAGCTTGGCGCGCATCGCCGCCTCGGAGTCGATCAGCTTCTGCTGCTGGGCCTCGAGCTCGCCGATCTGCGAGTCCAGCGACTGCAGCTCGGTCTGCACCGACTGCTTGCGCTCGAGCGCCACGCGGGCGAGATCCTCGCGGTTGGCCGCCAGCGCCTGACGCGCCTGGGTGTCGAGCTTGACGACCTGCTGCTGCATCGAGGCCTCCTGAAGCTGCAGGCGCTTCTTCGAGGTCACGACGTCGGCGATGCCCTTCTTGACGTTCTGAAGCAGCTCGAGCTGCTTGGAATAGCTGTAGTCGAGTGTCTCGGCAGGGTCCTCGGCGCGGTCGAGCACCTTCGAGACCTTCGCCTTGACGATGGTGGACATGCGTCCCGTCAAGCCAGCCATTGCTTCCTCCTTTGCGGGTTCACGAGCAAGCGTAGTGCACGCCGTCACAAACCCGCGGGATGACGCGCCACGAACCCGGTGTGGCTGCTCAGCAGCGGGCGCCAGCGCGGTCCGTTCTGCCCGCTGGCGTCGCCGGCGCGGCTCGTGTCGAGGCGGATCCCGGCGATGTCGACGTAGGCGTGCTGCGGGTTCGTGTACACCGTGATCCACTGACCGGCGCCGCTGACCCCCCAGAGCTCGAGCGCGCTCGAGTCAAGCGGAGAGGCGAGCAGATTCGCGCCGTGCAGGGCATAGGAGACGGCGCCCGAGCAGTCGTAGCCGTTCGAGATGAAGCTGGCGTGCCCGCCGCCGTAGAGGTAGGGCTGGCCGATCAGCTGGTTGCCGGCCGCGATCGCCTGCTGGACCTCTGCCGGGGCGTCCGCGGGGGCCTGCGCGAGTCCGTCGGGGAGGATCCGCGCGAGCGATCCGCTTACGCCCGGCGCGCCGGTCGCCCCCGTCGCTCCGGTCGGTCCGCTCGCAGCGAGCGTTCCCCCACCCGCCCCGGTCGGTCCGGTCGGCCCGGCTGCTCCCGAGGGTCCGGTCGGGCCGCTCGGCCCGGTCGGCCCGGCCGGCGGCCCGGCGATCGTGCCGCCGGTGTCCGGCGGCGAGCTGGTCGTGCCGGTGGCCCGCGTCGGCGTCACCGCGCTGGCGGCGTATGGGGTACCGCCGTCGAACGGGCCCGGCACCCGCTGCGTGCCCCTGTCCACATGATGGCTCGCGGCGGCCGCATGACGGCGCGCCGGCTTGGCATGGTGTCGTGCAGCCTTCGCCGCCGCCGTCGACGGCAGGCCCAGCACAGCGGCGCTCAGCGCGAGGATCGCGAGCGCTCGTGGATACGGCGGCATCTAATCTGCCTCGGCAGGCCGCACCGTCGCCTGTCGGGCTGCAACGTCCGTTGCAGCCCGCGCTTGCTGCGATCAGGGGTAGATCTGGACGCCGTCGGCGTCGGTGATGATGATCGCGTCGACCGGGCAGTTCTGTGAGGCCTCGACGATCCGGTCGAGGCTGGCCCCGTCGGGGTCGATCACGGTCGCCTTGTCGTGCTCGTCGAGCGCGAACACGCGCGGAGCGGTGTCGACACAGTCGCCGAAGCCGAAGCACAGCTCGCGATCGACCTCGACGCGGACGCCGTTTGCGGTCGTGACGTTGCTCATCGGCCGCCTAGCCTAGTGGGCCCCGCCACCCGGCCGCCGGCTTGCCGGGGCCCTGCCGGCCACGGCCGGGTTCGGGGCCGTCGCGCGGAGCGCCGCGGGCCGCCGCAGTAGAATCAGCGTCCCCTGAGCCGTGCGGTGCGCCGTCCGGCAACGATCCGAGGCCCTCAACCCGTGAGCCAAGCCGAGTCGCCCCAGCGCAGCGCCGCCTCCTACGACGTCAAGGTCGAGGACGTCCGCCAGCTGATGGGGGCATCGACGCCGCATTTCGCGCTGCAGCTGCGCAACCGGATCGCCAAGCTGATCGACGGGCTGCCGGACGACCATCCGGCCCGCGTGCTCGGCGAGCAGGAGATTCGCCGGCTCGAGCAGCTGAGCGTGGACGGCGAGACCCGCGGCGGCGGGGCGCAGGACGGTCAGCGCCCGCTCGCCTCGCTGCGAGGCTGAGCGACCTGACGCACCCCCGCGCACCGCGGCCTCCGCGGCCGGGCAACGGCGACCCGTCACGCGCTGGTGGGCCTTCTCGGAACGTTGTGCCGTGAGCGGCGGCGTCCAGACGCCGACTCCTGCGGTGGAATGTTTCGAGACGGCCCACTAGGCTCGCTCGAGCAGTGACCGACACGCCCCCGCTCATCGAGCCGCCGCCCGACGCCGCGCCGGGATCCGAGCTCCCCGGCCCCTACGCGGTCGGCGACTACGCCGCCGCGCTGCGCGCGAAGCTGCGCGGCTTCGCGCGCGTGCAGATCGTCGGCGAGATCGCCAACCTGCGCCCGCCGACGCGGGCCCGCGCCTACTTCGAGCTGCGCGACGCCGACGGCGCGATCCCCTGCGCGATGTGGCGCAACGACTGGGATCGGCTCGGGTCGCTGACCGCCACGCTGGCCGACGGCGTGCAGGTGATCGTCGCCGGCGGCTGCGACTACTACGCCGGGAGCGCGAGCGCCTCCCCCGCGTTCAGCTTCTCGGTCTCGGCGCTGCGCGTGGCCGGCGAGGGCGACCTGCTCGCCCAGATCGAACGCCGCCGCCGGGCGCTGGCCGCCGACGGGCTGCTCGATCGCCAGCGAGCGCTGCACCGTCCGCTGCTGCCGCGCACGATCGGGGTCGTCTGCGGCGAGACGGGGAAGGCCCGCGAGGACGTGCTCGCCGGGCTGGCCCGCCGCGGCTGGGCCGGCCGGCTGGTCTGGGCGTTCACCTCGGTCCAGGATCGCCATGCTGCGCCGCAGATCGGCGCCGCGCTGCGCGAGATGGCGGCCGGCGGCGAGGTCGAGGTGATCGTCGTCGCCCGCGGCGGCGGCTCGCTGACCGATCTGCTCGCCTTCTCGGACGAGCTGCTGTGTCGCACCGTCGCGCTGCTGCCGGTGCCCGTGATCGCCTCGATCGGACACCACACCGACCGCACGCTGCTCGACGAGGTCGCGGCCGCGAGCTGCTCGACCCCGACGCACGCCGCCGAGGAGGCCGTGCCGCTGAACTGCCTCGACGCGCGCGTCGCGCTGCACGCCGCGGCGGGCCGGCTGCGCAACCACGCCCGCGAGGGGGTCATCGCCCGCGCCCGCCTGCTCGCCGCGCTCTCGCGGGCCCCCGCCGCGCACCTCGCGCGCCACC
>ODAK010003674.1_pt1 | contig 15864 bp, 10 predicted proteins | sample 1539591 | NCBI WGS metagenome assembly ODAK01 (sample SAMEA3539303, study PRJEB22396) | soil metagenome | biome: tundra; feature: field; material: soil | place: USA | collected 2010-05 | depth 0.15 m
ATCTATTCACATATAAAAATTATTTTTCTTTCTTTTGCTTGTCCAAAAGAAAGAAACAAAGAAAAAGACCCAACGAAAACCAACTTCAAGTTTTGTTTTACTCGCAAAAATCTTGCGCCATATGGCCACAAAACTTGCAGTTCGCACTTTTCGTTGACTTCCACCGCACCGCACGGAATTCAGAGCGGCGCGGTGGCCAGAAAAGGTAGCTGGGGCTATGCCAGCTTGTGCGCAAGCCGATGACCTTTTCTTGAATTTTTGTTTCTTTTGTTTCAAGACAAAAGAAAAATAAAATTTTAAACAGTATCTAATGATCAATCCATTGAAAATAAAATTTAAACTGTTTTCATTACTTTTTCTGCTTTCAATTAGTGCTATCGCACAGAAGGACAGCATCATTATACGAAGAACTCCACCAAAGCCACCATTTTGGAGCAAAGTATTTGTTGGCTCAAATTTAGGTTTACAGTTTGGCACATCTACATTTATGGAAGTATCTCCATTAGTAGGATATAAATTCAGCCCAAAATTTTCGGCTGGCGTTGGTATCACTTATCAATACTATCATTACCAAGATAGATTTTATAATATTCAAACCAATGTATATGGTACTAGAATCTTCGGCAGATATATGATAACTAATAATTTATTCGCACACGCTGAATATGAATATTTGAATCTGGAAGCGTTTGATTTTTATCCAAGTAGAAGAGTGGATGTGGAAAGTTTTTTGGCAGGAGGAGGATATATTCAGCGATTCAGTGGCAGATTCGCAATTGTTACCATGATATTATATAATTTTACTCCATCCTATTATACACCATATCAAAATCCTGTTATTAGAATTGGAATGAATTTTTGGTTGTAATTAAAAATGGTAATGTCATATTTAAAGGTAAAATATAATTTCAACGCGTCATTGCGAGGAACGAAGCAATCTCCTGTAATGCATTGTTTATAGATTGCTTCGTTCCTCGCAATGACGAAACGCTTATTCATATTCTTCAACAATCTTACTTTGTTATAAATTAAAAAATGTTTTTAATTCTTCTACCGTTTTAAATTTCTGATCTACTCTATTCATTTTTAAATTACTCATTCCTTCTGAACCATTAATATCGGCAAACTGTTCCGGCTTATACCAAAATAATACACCATTCTCTACTGTCCACAATAAATTAGATGATTTTGGATTGAATGAAAATTTAGTAATCGGATTTTTAACATAACTGAATAAGGCATTTTTAGAATGATCAACTAAAAAAATATCGTAACACATTATCTTTTCATTTTTATCATTCAACAAATTTGCAACACAGGTAATACCTGTTGGATAAGCTATAGGATTATCACAATTATAAACACCAAAACTATTAATTGCAAATGTTCTTTTTACTTTTTCCTCCGTATCCATTCTTGCAAATTCACGATCCATTTCTTCCTTCCATTTCAATTCTATTGCTTGTTGTTGCCTTTTTAATGCCGCCAACTTTGTTTGATATTCATTTTCAATTCGTTTTTCATCAACCTTACGCTTTTCAAGTGCTGCATTGTATTTGGTGAATTTATCCTGATAATTTTTCGTGGCTATTTCATAATTTTTTCCTTCAAATATAGGGTAAACAATCAAATCGTATTTCTTTGAAGATTTCTTTAATGTCAATAAATAATTTTCGCCTTTTTTATTTCCTTCTTTTATAATTGCTTCATCCCAAGTTATATCATACATCGCTTTATTGAAATTTTTATTTTCAGTTCCTACTTCAAATAATAATCCTTTAAAAACAGCTAATTCAGGAAACTCTTTTGCATCCACTTCTATGTTAAAAGTAAATTTATCTTTATCCGCTTGTACCGGTTTTATTGGTTTAGCAATAACTTTAGGTAAAGCTGCAATTTTTGTTTCTTTTTCTTTTTGTACTTCTACTTGTTTTGATTCAATAGTTTTGAATGCAGGAGTTTCTTCAACGGGAATTATATTTTTTACCGATTTAAGTTCATGCGTACCTTTAGAAACAGCTTGTTCAACCACTTTGTCTTTTCCTAAACACGACCAGTTATTTTTCAAGGTATCCAATTTATATAAATTATATTCAGTGCCTTTATAGTTAGAAGCAAGTTCAATATTAATTGATTTACCTATTGCCATATTTACTTTCTTTCCATTTTGATACGCCTGCATTTCCATCATACCGGCTGACTCAAACTGATAACGCACTTCGGCACTATCATAGGTCATTGGAATGCCTGCAACAAAAAAATCAATAGCATCATGAAACTCGCGGTAACGCAATTCAATTTCTCCTTTCAATAATTTTCCGCTTTCATCAACAAAAGAATTCTTTGGAACAACAATTTTAGAACCTGTTTTAAAATCGAATGTTCCACCATTTTCCGCATTTACTTTATAAGTTGTATATGGAATATTGATACCTTCCAATGGTGCATGAATACAAGGCTTTGCTTCCTCTTTCTTGTAATATTCTATCAAAGCTAAACTGTCGTTATTCGCAATAAATTTATTTTGACTAATACTTTGATTCTTATTTGATGTTCGATTAAACAACACGATTGAAGTAATTATTACAACAACGATACTTGATAAAAACCAAGTTTTTTTATATACAGGTTGGGACATATTGGGCAATAATTAAAAGATTTTTTTTTATTTCTTTATACAAATTTACACCATTCCATTCAACAAATTAAATAATCTATCATCAGTAACCAAACAACCGGTTTGGATTAATTCAAACACTTCTACTCCTCTTTCCTTTGAATATTTTTTTTCGCTTCTTATTATGTTTACTGAACTTGTATGATGTTCACTCCATTGACTATACACATCAGGCGATGTTAAATCAAGCACGCTGTGTTCTTTTATCCTCAAACCTATCAGAACTATTTTATCTCCCAAACAATTATAAATGTTCAATGCTTTTTTATCGCGATATTCTAAATATTTAATTTTACTCATTACTTTATCATAGACCATATCGCTGAAAACATCAATAAATTCTACCGCTTTGTCAATTTCGTTTTTTTTCAATTGCTCCCAATCTTTGCCGGTTATTTGAGCGGATGATAAAAAATTAACAAACTCTTTTTCTAATTCTTTCAACTCCCCTATGGAAAGACGCTTATATTTCATTATACTAATTTGAAAATTAAAAAATTGGAAGATTGGAAAATTCTCAAAGGGATATTTAAAATTGTGTGTTTATTTATTTTGAATATTCCTCAAAAATACTGTAATTCGTGGAACACTATATCAAATTTTTCAATCTTTAATTTTCCAATCTTTCAATTCTCCAAAACAATGAAAATCAATCATACTGTTAGCGAACGTTTTTTAAGATATGTAAAAATTGACACGCAAAGTAATCCTGATTCAGCGACATGTCCATCCACAGAAAAACAAAAAGACTTAGGAAATATTTTAGTAAAAGAACTTTTAGATATTGGAATTAACGATGCGCACATTGATAAATACGGTTATGTATATGCTACTATTCCAAGCAACTCCAATAAAAAAGTTCCGGTAATTTGTTTTTGTTCACACATGGATACTTCGCCAGATTGTTCCGGTAAAGGCGTGAATCCACAAGTTCATAAAAATTATGATGGTAAAAACATTGTATTGTTAAACGACAAAACACAAATCATAAAAACAAGCGAGTATCCATCTTTGTTAAAACAAATTGGCAATGATATAATTACAACGGATGGAACTACCTTGCTTGGTGCGGATAATAAAGCCGGAGTAGCCGAAATCATGGATGCTGCAAATCATCTGATGAAACATCCTGAAATAAAACATGGGACAATAAAAATATTATTTACACCCGATGAAGAGATTGGACGCGGTGCTGATAAAGTTGATCTGAAAAAATTAGCTGCTGATTACGCTTATACTATTGACGGCGAAGAACTCGGGCATATTGAAAATGAAACATTTTCGGCGGATGCTGTTACAATAAATATTCATGGCGTTAGTACACATCCGGGCTTTGCAAAAAATAAAATGGAGAGCGCAATTAAAATTGCAAGTGAAATAATTGCCGCTTTACCAAAAGATAAAATGAGTCCGGAGAGTACAGAAAAAATGCAAGGGTTTGTTCATCCTGTAAGCGTTTCCGGTGGCATTGAAGAAACTGCGATTCAATTTATTATTCGTGCATTTGAAGAAGAGGAATTAAAAATACAAGAAGAATTTTTGAAAAACTTAACAGAAAACATTATTAAAAAATATCCTAAATCAAGTTTTGATTTTATTGTGAAACAACAATACCGAAACATGAAACAAGTATTAGATAAAAATCCTGAAATAATAAATAACGCCTTGGAAGCAATTCGGAGAACAGGCGTTGAGCCTGTATTATCAAGCATCAGAGGTGGAACTGATGGCTCTCGATTTTCTTATATGGGTTTGCCTTGTCCGAATATTTTTGCAGGCGAACATGCCTTCCATTCAAAACATGAATGGGTATCTGTTCAGGATATGCAAAAAGCGGTTGAAACTATTGTGAACCTTTGTATCGTATGGGAAGAGCGCAGTTAGTGAAATTTACGCCGTTAATTTTTCATTAATTTTAATTCTATCTTTAGCAATCAATTAAAAAAATAAATGATGTTAGGAAAACTCAAATCATATAATCCTAAAATTTATCAATGGATTTTTATAGGATTGCTTATCCTTACTTCATTAGCTTATTCCTACCATGAAATAATCAGAATGCGTCCCCAATCAATTCACCAATGGAGACAATGCGATTGCCTTTCAATTACAATGAATTATTATATGGAGAATAGAGATTTTCTAAACCCAAGTATTCACAGGATTGGATTATGCGATAATGGCAAAACAGTAAGTGAGTTTCCCATTATTTATTACACCATTGCTAAACTATGGAAGGTATTTGGTTATCACGAATGGATATTTCGGTTAATGAATACACTTATTCTTTTTTCTGCGCTATTTGCCTTGTTCAAATTTTATGAAGATGTATTAAAAAATTCTGTATGGGCAATTATGATTACGTTATTTTTCTTTACATCTCCCATACTCGTATTTTATGGAAACAATTTTACAGCAGATGTTCCCGCATTAAGTATGGCAATTATTGCTTGGTTTTTCTTTTGGAAGTTTTATAAAACCGAAAAAAATAAATGGCTGGCTGTTTCAGCATTATTTTTTATGACAGGCATATTACTGAAAGCATCTGCAGGAATCAGCTTTATATGTGTTGGCGTTGTTTTTCTGCTCGAATTTTTCAATATTATAAAGTTTAAAAATGAGGAAAAAATATTTAAACAACCATATAAACAAAGTCTGATTTTTATAATCCCTCTTACTCTTGTTTTTGTATGGTATGCTTATGCTTCACATTACAACAAGCAAAATAACGATGGTTTATTCCTTATTGGAATCCTACCAATTTGGGAATTTGATAGAGTGCATATTGTTGAAACAGCCAGAAGTTTACTTCATGAATTACTGCCACAGTATTTTAATCTATATGCACTAGTAATAATACTTTCAATGTTTATTTTACTATTCGTTTTCCCCAAAAAAGCAAACTTCATGTTTTTTGTTATTACAACTACTATGTTTATAGGGGTTATCATATTCCTGATTTTGTTTTTTCAAGTATTTAATGTTCACGATTATTACCTGATCAACATGCTTATTTTCGTGGTATTTATACTCATCTCCTTTTTTGTTTTCCTTCAACAAAATTATCCTAATGTATTAAGCAATTCTAAACTTAAAATAGCCTTCGCCATTTTACTTGGTTTTAGTATTTACAATACAGCGGTAATCCAACGAGCAAAATATTTCGGGAGTTATTCAATTCTGTTAGACCAAAAACAAGTTGAATACTGGCAATGGTATCACTGGGATTATAATAACCATTTTAAATCGCTTGAAACAGCTACACCCTATTTACGCTCCATTGGCATTAATAGGGAAGACAGGGTTTTTAGTACACCTGACCAGAGTATTAATATTTCATTATATCTTATGGATCAAAAAGGCTGGACAGATTATGGGCATGGTGAATTCGCTGACAACAATAAAGCATTCATGGAATATATTGTTAAGCACAATGCAAAATATCTTATCATTAATGATACTGACAAACTGAAAGAAGAATTTCTACAACCTTATATATCTAAAAAAATTGGACAATATCAAAATATTGAGATTTTTGATTTGAGGCAAATGAATAAATAATTATTTCACTTTATATAAATGGGCTTTTTGCTTTGAAGAGATATGTATAAGATTGTATTTTTCCTTTAGCATTTGCGTTAACTTATTATTGCAAACATCTGCAGTATCCTTTATAGATCCCCATAATACAATATAATTTATACTCTTGCTTTCGATGAACAAATCAGTACATACATTGCATGTGCCATGCCCTTTTATGCAATCCAACAATGCATTATTATTCCATTTTATGGGAAACCAATCTAATGATGCTTCATAATTCTCCAGTAAAATCAATGGTTTATCAATTCCCATATAATCAGAGAAATGACCTTCCAGCCAATGATCTGAATAGTTAAAAGGCAAAACAACACTGTTTTTATCAATGTATTCTGAAACCTGATTAAATTCCACTGCATCGTTGCTAAGGTCACGAGTGGTTTTAATATGATAGATTAGTAAAAATAAGTTGCAATACAACACCATTGCAATGGATAATACTCCGACCCATTTTGGTAATGGTTGACTTGCAATCCAAATAATATAAAAAATAAAAAAGAGTAGGCATAATCGTTCTGATATCATACCGGCATTGGCTCCATTGGGAACTTGAAAAAACAGAATAAGTATCGCAATAGATATCATTAACCATATATCCGATTGATTAAGATTATCAAACAAAACCCGAAGACCATTTTTACGACCGCTGATATTCTGTTTAATACTCTGTATCTTGAAATAAATAACGATTAACGACAATGCTGATATCAAATAAAAATATTTAATCGCGTAAGGTTCTTCTTCACTTACATTTAATGCAACAATTGGTTTTACATGAGATATCCATTTAAAAAGTTCTACAACATCAACGCTATTATTATTACCGGAAACTTTAACCTTTATTATATAGGTAATTGCAAGCAACGTACTTAAAAAAGATGCGAGTAAAAGAACAAGTAATTGTTGTTTGAATTTCACTTTAACAACATCCTGTTTATCTTTACTAATCATATTTTTAACAACCTTCTGAAGAAATAATAAAGAAAGGATTACCATTAAAAATAAGTAGATAAATAAATGGCAGAAATAAATAATTGTAATCAAACAAAACAAAATAAAACCTTTCTTCAATGTTAAGTCCTCCATGTTATTTAGCCAATAAGCTGTTGTGATAAGCAGCAAAACGATGCCTAAATAAAAATTATAAAATCCCAAATAAAAAAGCGCTGAATATATAAATGGAAACACCAGATAACTTAAAAGTACATTTTCAGGGTTATATACTTTGACCAGATAACGAAAAGATAAAGGGAATGAAACCGCATAAAAAATAAGTGACAGTTTTTCAGCCATGTATGCAGGAAGAAATGAATTAAACACAGTTAATATAAAATGTCCAAACCAATTAGGCACAATCACCTTGTTGAATTTAAAAAATGATTCGAGTTTAGAATTCCCATTTAATAGTTCAATAATGATATTTGAGTTATATAGATGAGAGGCACCATCCATTGTTGGGAAGAACTTAAAGAACAAAAGGGGAAACAGGTTAATAAAAATTATACAATAAAAAAAATACGTCTCCAATTTATTTGCCTTCATCTGCGTTTCAAGTCTTATTATTTTTTAATCGTTTTATTTGATTTATCTCTTAATTCCGGCAGTCCTTTTTTAGCTCTTTCATAATCCGGCTCTTCACAGCTTTCCCACCATTCGACTGTGTGATGGGTTTTTCCAAAACCAAGGAAATAAGATTCTTTTGTCATTGCATCATAGTGAATCAATCCATTTTTAAATTGCCAGGTTTGAAACAGATTTAAGGAAATTAGAAGAACGATAGCACAAATCAATGTCGCCTTTTTAAATTGATTTGTTTTATCAAAAATGTATTTAAAATAACAAGCCATCGGTAAGGTTAGCAAACCATAAAAATCAACAAAGGCTCTTTGTCCGAAAGAACCACCATACCACCATGCCCACCAACTTAAAATAATATATACAGATAAACAAAAGGGCGTTATTACTGCAAGGGAGAAAACGGAAACATTTTTTTTGAGAAAGAATAAACCCACAACAGCAAATGTCATTATGGGAGTGTAAAGCAGCCAGCCTTTGCGGAAACCGAAAAGTCCTTCAATTAAATGTGGATTATCAAAATAAAAATGCTCCCCAACGTAAGAATAAAAAAACCAATCGCCGGTAATATATTTCCAATAGATTAGCTGAGGCGCTATAGCAATTACAAATCCTAAAGCAATTACCAATAGATTATTGTGATAGTTTTTGAATAATTTTAATTTATCAATGAATGATTGTTTATTGTAGATATTAAATAACACAAAAATTAACATAAAAATTAACATTGTAGGACGAATAAGAGTCATTAATCCGCCTATTAATCCTACAACTGCCGATAATTTAATATTCGGTTGCTGATGCCATTTAACTGTAAAATAAATAAAAATAATCAGCATTGAAAAAAGATATCCGTGTGACATAAGTCCTGCAATGGTGGTATACCATAATAGATTGGTGCCAAAAAAAACGGACGCAATGCTTAAAGAAGTAACCGTCTCAGAAAAATAGCACAACAATAATTTTCTCAAATAATACAATCCCAATAAAAGGTATAACAAGCTGCTTAGCAATAAACAAAATTGATATGGCATTGAAAAACCTGTTTGAGGCTCGCCAAAAATTGGAGCTACAGCGTGTCCTAAAAAAAAGAAAGGAGCATATAACATACTCAGCCCCATTGTAGTTTTAATTACCTTTCCACTATTAGTAGCTGTTTCCGGCCAATATTTTCCTGAAAAAAATTCAGGATCTTTTTCAATAAATTTTAATGTAACATCGTGATGAATAAAAATTGCAGGCAGATAACCATAATAGGAAACAACATCATTAGCAATTAAATTACTTTGCCATGGTTTATATGCGGATATAATGCTTATCCAAAAAATGGAAATGAGCAGTATCAACCATTTACTTAAAGATAATTTGTTTTTTTTATTAAACATTTTAACCTTATTATTAGTTCATTAAAATTGATTCTGCTTTTTATTTATGAAAATCAATTTCTGTATCTATATAAAATAAATCACTTGCAACTTTGAAATCTTCCGGTTTCATATTATGAATGATAATTGTTTTCCATAAAGTAGTTGGATAGATAAAATGAAACTCATCTTTTTTAAATGTAATTTTTACCGGCATCGTAAAAAGTTTAGAAGAATTTCCGAGTATGTGCTTCTCATAAGCACTGGAATCATTAATAGTATAACGGTATTCGATTTTCAAATTCATTGAATCAGATTTAATTTTACATTCCAGTTTTGGAATAGAAACACCTCGCAAATACACATCGAAAATATCGGAAAAATCAATTCCTGATTTTTGACTAATATACTTTTCAATATCTTTTGAGTTAACAGTTTGGTATCTGAATGTATCTTGAATTCCTTTTATTATATTGAAAAATACAGTGTCTTTATTTATTATGCTTCGTATAGTATGCAGTAATAATGAGCCTTTCGGATATATATCATTCGAACCTTTATTGTTCAAACCATATTTACCAATAATTGGTTCAGTATTATTAACGCTCGTTTTTTCGGAATTTATGTACTTTAAATAATCAGCATAACCATACAAACATTCTACATACAATGCTTCCGAATAAGTTGCAAAACCTTCATGTATCCACATATCGGCAATATCATTGGTAGTTATGCTGTTCCCCCACCATTCGTGTGCCGATTCATGAATAATAATATAATCGAATGGAAAGTTTGTTCCTGATCTGACTTTACCTAAATAACCATTTAAATATTTGTTACCATAAGAGACACAACTTTGATGTTCCATGCCTAAATATGGCGTTTCCACGAGTTTGTAACCATCTCTAACAAAAGGAAATTCATCAAATAGTTTATAATAACAATCCATCATTGGTTTTACTTGTGTAAAATGTTCTTTGGCTTTTTCGTAATTAGCAGGCAACACATAATAATCCAATGTAAGCGTATCTTTATACAAAGGGTTAATATATGAATCGATGAAATGCTTGTATTTAGCTATGTTGAGAGTTACATCATAAGTGTTAATCGGATACGAAACATACCATTCATACTTTATCCAACCATCCGACAACTTAGTTGTTTGTTTCAACCGACCGTTTGAAACATCAACTAAATCAGGTGGAACAGTAATGCGGATAAACATATTTTCCGGTTCATCACTCTGATGATCTTTGCAGGGCCACCAGCAACTTGCACCTAATCCTTGGCAGGAAACACCAACCCATGGATTTTCATCTTGATCTTTCTTCCATGAAAAACCGCCATCCCAAGGAGCATTTTTTGCCGGCTGAGGATTACCGGAATAATAAATTTTCAAATATGATATTCGGCCTTTTTTAATTGTGTCTGGAAACTTTATAAACACAGCATTATATTCACGATTATAATTTAGTTCCTTCCCTTCAAACTCAATTTTTTCAATTTGCATATTCGCGAATAAATCTATCTGAAGTTTTTGAAAATCCTGTTCTGCAATATATTTTATAACATTGCTACCCGAAATAAATTTCTTATCAATATCTACTTTTACATCTAAATCATACGACAAAACATTATAACACAAACGCTCAGCAGATAGCGTTCCACGCAAGGTGTCTGCTTTTGAAAACTTTTTATTTTCTTTTAAATCAATTTGCGAAAAACTACTGTAAAAGAGTAGAAGCAATGCAATGATTGAACTATTTTTTTTAATTAACATGTTGTAATTATTTTCTTTTGACCACAGCCCTTAATCTATATAATGTTCAATTTCTTTAATATGTTTTGCATCCATTTTTTCTATGCCTCCAACGCAGTTCTCTATGTCATTATTATACACTGTATTCTGTGAGCTAATTCTGCTTCTTCGGTAGCCAACATCCTATATTTACTCCTGTCTAAAATAGTTCAACGCAGATACATCAACCAAATTCACGTTTTTATAATAAAAATGCAGAATATCTTTATATGAATATTTCAACTTACTCATATTCATAGCGCCTTCCTGACAAAGACCAACGCCATGACCATATCCGCGACCATTAAAAATAATCGAATCTCCAACTTGTTGAATAGAAAAATACGTGGATCTTAATTTAAAATCTGCACGAATTGTTTTGAGAGGAATTTTAATATTTTTTTCTGTGAAATAAATGGCTCTGCCTTTGGATTGAGAAAACGAAGTAGCATTTGCAAATTTCAGAGTATCCGAAATGGAATATTTTCGTTTCAATCGTAAATATGATTTCCAATCCTCCACTGTAATAATCCGTTGCCAGTGAGCCTGAGATGTATGCAGACAAAATGTATCTTTCACCGATTTTAAATAAGTGGTTGGCATAGCCCACACATCTTGTGAATTACAAGTTTCGCCACCGCAATTGGAATGAAATGCTGCTGTTATTAAATTTAAGTCGTTATCCACTACCACCAATCCTTTTGTATCGAGTACCGCTTTTACAATAATGTCTTCACTTGTTCTGCTTAAATATGCTTGGCAATGAACATCGTCGCACATCTCGTAACCTTCCATAATATGGCGATTAAGATGTGCCAATAAATAAGTGCGACATAAAATTGCCTGCAATTTGTAATATTCCAAACCAACATTTTTCCCTGCTTCCGACTGAACAACGCCTGCAATATAATCCTCTAAATCAACTTTATTAATAAGCAAAAATTGGCTTTTATCAGATGTTAATGTTATTTCTAAATCATCATCGTAAGTACGGACTTTACTTTTAGGAATGACAGATTTTATTTTAAAAGCTGACACCGATTCCTTTGCAATCATTTTTATATTTGCAAATTTTCCGATATTATTTTCAAAAGTTTTTAAGCGAATTGAATCGCCTTCAACACTCATTTGAAAAATACCGGAAGGGTCGCAATCAGCTAATAATACGCCATCACCATAAACATAATAACTGCCGCCTAAAGGAGAAAATATAAATGTATTGATAATAGTTGTAGTGAAAATCCTAACATTTACAATAGAAGCATTTGCGCTTTGCGTTAATATAATAAAAAGTAAAAGTATTCCGATAATATTTTTTCTCATTTTGTTACCTTCAATATATTTTGAGAAATTAGAGGCTGTTTAATTTTTAATCCAATAAAATACGTACGATTATTCTAAAGCTATCGCACTTATTTCGACAAGCTTCATATGACATTGCGAGCTGTCAATCTGAGCCGGTTTGCACTGAATATGACGAAGTGAAGAAAGATATTGTATTTGCCATAATAAAATATTTGAGTGAAATTGAAATAGGCTCTAAGAACTCTTATTTGTTATCTACCTTTAATGTATGTCCCATTTTATCGCGTTTGGTTTGCAGATAAAATTTGTTGTGTTTGTTTGATTCAATTTCAATGGTGATATTTTCAACAATCTCCAGCCCGTAGCCGATAAGTCCGGCACGTTTTTTAGGATTGTTACTGAGTAATCGAATTTTAGAAACTCCCAAATCACGCAGTATTTGCGCTCCAACACCATAATCTCGTTCATCTATTTCAAATCCTAATTCTAAATTAGCCTCAACGGTATCACGTCCTTCTTCTTGCAATTTATATGCTCTTAGCTTGTTTAGCAACCCAATGCCTCGTCCTTCCTGATTCATATATACAATTACGCCTTTCCCTTCTTTTTCAATCATTTCCATTGATTTGTGAAGTTGTGGTCCGCAATCGCAACGGCAGGAACCAAAAATGTCACCTGTTAAACAAGAAGAATGTACACGAACTAAAATAGGTTCATCTATTTTCCATTTTCCTTTTATTAATGCAAGATGCTCTTGTTCAGTGGTGGTTTGTTTGTAGGCTACCAAATCAAAATTGCCCCATTTGGTGGGCATTTTTACTTGAACATTTTTAGAAATAATACTTTCATTTTTTATACGATAAGCAATTAAATCTTCAATAGAAATTATTTTTAGATTAAATTTTTTGGCTATTTCAAGCAATTGCGGCAAGCGTGCCATTGTTCCATCTTCATTCAGGATTTCAACTAATGCGCCTACCGGTTGAAAACCTGCTAAACGAGCAAGGTCAATGGTAGCTTCTGTATGCCCAGCTCTGCGAAGCACTCCTCCGTTTTTAGCTTTCAACGGAAAAATATGTCCGGGTTTACCGAATTCTTCGGGTCGTATATCGGGGTTAATTAATGCCTGAACTGTTTTTGAACGGTCGCTTGCCGAAATTCCGGTGGTACAGCCGTGTCCGAGCAAATCAATAGAAACAGTAAATGCAGTAGTGTGTTGTGAAGTGTTATTGCTAACCATCATTTCCAAGCCCAACTGCTCACAATGCTTTTCGGTGAGCGCCACGCACACAAGTCCACGTCCGTGAGTAACCATAAAATTGATAACTTCAGGAGTAGCATTGGCTGCGGCAGTAATAAAATCGCCTTCATTTTCGCGGTCTTCATCATCAACAACAATAATTATCTTCCCGGCTTTAAGGTCGGCAATAGCCTCTTCAATAGTGTTCAAAACAGAATTCATTCTTTTTTAGATTTGTGCAAAGATAAAAAAATAGGCTTTAGATGTTGTTTGTTGTTTAGGGTTTGTTGTTTAAAATTTAATCTTCATTTTTTTCTTCATCCGTATTTTCCTCTTCTTCATCAATATCTTCCTCAGCCATTTCTTCTGCTTGTGCACTGGCAAAGTCCGCGAACCAAGCTCCGTTTTTTATTAATTGTGCAGGAGAACCTTCTTCCGATACCTTTCCGTTGTCCAAAACAATTACGTGGTCGGCATCGTGAACCATTGAATACCGATGCGCGATGATAATCACGGTATTGTCTTTTCGTAATTCCTGAATTGTTTTTTTTATTTCTGCTTCAGTAGCATAATCAAGGTTAGCCGTAGCTTCATCTAAAACAAGTATTCTTGGTTTTGAAACAATTACTCTTGCAATTTGTATCCTTTGTCTTTCTCCAACCGATAAACCAAATCCGCTTTCTCCTACCATTGAAAGAAGTCCGTCCGGCAGTCGTTCTATTGTAGTGCGCATTCCTGCTGCTATAGCGGCTTTGTATATTTCATCATCACTGGCATTTGGTTTTTTATAACGGATATTATCTGCCAATGTACCTCTGAATACAGCGCCATCAGCAGTTACCATTCCTATATTTCTGCGTACAGAAGATCCGTCCAACTCGGCTAAATTTTGTCCATCAATGAGAATTTTTCCTTTTTGCGGTTCAAATAATTTCAGCAGCAAGTCAACAGTAGTTGTTTTGCCTGAGCCGGATGTTCCAACAATAGCAGTGATATTACCGGATTTTGCAGTGAATGAAAGTCCATTTAAAATCTCTCTTTCTTCAGTATAGGAAAAATGTACGTGTTGGAATTCTATTTCTCCTTTTATAAAGTTTAATTCTTTTCCTGATTTTTCTTCGGTATTTGCATCAAGGAGTTTAAATGCTCTTTTCAATGAAGCTAAATTTTGCTGAACATTGTTCCATAAACTTGTCAGGTTATCAATGGGAGCGTAAAGCATATCAATATAAGCGACAAACATTACCACATCACCGGGAGTAAGTTGATGTTTGAGAGTTAAGTATCCGCCATAAGCCAAAACCGCGGCAGAAGCAATATGCGTTAAAAGCGTTTCCCAAAAAACATATTTGTTTGCCAACAGAGAGCGATTGATATAATCTTTGTAAGCGTTTTCCGATTGTAAATTCAGTCGTTCCACTTCTCTTTCTTCTGCACCGGAAAGTTTCACAGTTTTTATTCCTGCCAAGGCATCTTGCATGATAGATGACACTTCCTCCCATTTTTCATAATAGCTGGATAAACTTGTTTCTAATTTTTTTGTAGAGCGCAGGCTTAGTATAATATAAAAAGGAACGATGGATAAGGCTATTAATGTAAGCGTTGAATTATTCCAAAACATAATGAGAATAATACCTGTAAGGCTGATGATTTCAGGAAAAATATCTTTGGTAAAAATATTGATAGTCCCGGAAACTTCTTCCGACTGGTCAATTTGTTTGTGCAAAGCTGAAGTAGAGCGTTTGGCAAAGAACCCAAGCGGTAGCTTCAATACATGCCTGAATGTTTTTTGTATAAAAGTTCTTTCTATCGTACACGATAAACGTACATTCATATTGTCGCCTATCCACCAAAGCAGCAGCCCCACTATGTTTATTAAAAAAAGAATGACGACTGCCCATAACAATGTATAGAAAGCTTCGCCTGCGGTACGCGGTGCAACATGTCCTTTACTGTGTGCTTGCTTTACCCGATGTTGTGCCGGATTGTTCGTTTCATCTGTTGCTGATGAATCATCATTTTTTTCTGACGATATTTTTTCTTCAATAAATTTTGTTATCGGGTCATCATCAGTTTCAATGTCTTCTCCCGCTTCTAATTTAACATCATTGCGTGCCGACTGAATAAACATACCTGCAACATCATTAATGGCTTCTTTGTAAACCATTGGCTGAATCAGCGTTACAGAGGTACCAATTAAACTGATTAAGAAAATTAAAAACAATTTCTTTTTGAATGGCTTAACTAATTGGAAAAGATTTTTCCAAACAATTTTTTTAGCCATATTATTTTTTGTCATAAAATT
>ODAK010003675.1_pt1 | contig 15864 bp, 12 predicted proteins | sample 1539591 | NCBI WGS metagenome assembly ODAK01 (sample SAMEA3539303, study PRJEB22396) | soil metagenome | biome: tundra; feature: field; material: soil | place: USA | collected 2010-05 | depth 0.15 m
CGAGGCCGAGGTCGGCCACGGTCAACTGGTCCACGGGCTTGGACTTCGCCGCCATGATCCCCTTGAACGACGGGTAGCGCGGCTCGACGACACCGGCGGTCACCGTGACCAGCGCGGGCAGCGGGCACTCGACCTCGTCGTAGCCGGCCTCGGTCTGGCGCTCGACGTGCACGCGACCGTCGCCCACCGACACCTTCTTGGCGAAGGTCACCGACGGGAAGCCGAGCAACTCGGCAACCTGGACCGGCGTGGTCCCGGTGTACCCGTCGGTCGACTCCGTCGCGGCGATGACGAGGTCGGGTTGCGCCCGCTCGATCGCCTTGGCGAGGACCTTGGCCGTCGACAGCGCATCGGATCCCTTGAGCGCGTCATCACTCACGAGAATGGCCTTGGCCGCGCCCATGGCGAGGGCGGTGCGCAGCCCCGAGGTCTCACCCGCGGGGGCCATCGAGACCAGGGTGACCTCGCCGCCACCGGCGGCTTCGGCGAGTTGGAGGCCCATCTCGACGCCATAGGCATCGGAGTCGTCCATGATGAGTTTTCCCTCCCTGACCAGGGTGTGGGTCTGGGGGTCGAGGGTCCCGGGGACGGCCGGGTCGGGGATCTGTTTCACGCAGACGACGACGTTCATGGCCTCGATTGTTCCCGAGAACCTTGCCCTTCGACCAATCCGCGTGCGGGGCCTTCGGCGTGGAGAGCCTGGGCCCGGGGCCCCGATCCCTCAGTGCCGCCCCAGGTGGGCGAGGGTGTCGGCCACCGAATCGGTGATCACGACGTCCACCCCGGCGTCGAGGACCGCGTCGATCTCGTCGGGGCTGTTCACGGTCCAGGTGACCACGGCGAGACCGAGCCCGTGGGCCCGGTCCACGAGCTCGCCGCTCACCCGGCTGTGATGAGGATGCACCGCCACGCACTCGAGCTCGATGGCCGTCTCGAGCGCGGCGAGCGCGTCGAGGGCCGGGTGCACGAGGAGCCCGAGCGACGGCGCGCCGTCGTGTCCCGACAACACGGCCAGGGAGTCGGGCCAGAATGACGACACCAGGATGCGCGCTCGGCCCTCGAGACCGCGGCCGAGGACCGAGGCCATGTCGAGTGCGACCCGATCGGCCGGGTCGTAGCCGGGGTCGGTGGGGATGTTCTTGATCTCGACGTTGACGACGGCCCCGGCGCACGCCGCCAGGGCGACCTCGAGTGTGGGGACCCACTCCGGGAGCTCGTCTCGGCGACACTCGTGGATGAGCCCCGCGCCCGGGACCTCGGCGTCGTGGTGCACGACGAGCTCTCCGTCCGCGCTCCGTCGGACGTCGAGCTCCACTCCGTCGGCGCCGAGGCGCAGTGCAGCGGTGAAGGCCTCGACGGTGTTCTCGCGCCAGGGCCCCGTCCCGCCCCGGTGGGCGAGCACCGTCACCGGGTCGCCGTGACGTCGTCGGGGCCAAAGTGACTCGGTGTTCGGCTCGGGTTGTCCGGATCGGTTGCCCACGCAGCGCACCATAGGCAGGACCGTTCACGGCGACGATCGCGATCGAGCCGATGCGCAGACGGGTCGGGCCCGGGCGCGAGTGCATGGACAGCGCCAGCAGCGGACACTGCACGAGAACGCTGCCCATGCCTCGCCATTCCCCGCGAAAAATCGGGCGCCCAGCCAGACGGGGTTTTGGGGGAACCGCAAGTCGACGTGACCGTCCGATCCAACGGTACGCGCCAAGGTCGACGCGGCCCAGCGGGGTTCCACCTGTCATGGGACGAGAGAAACCACCTCCGGCCCATCGCCTCCCTGCCACCAGTCGGACGTTCCGACTATTTTGATCATTTCCCCGGTATTCCCTGGCCTTTCAACACCTCCGAGTCTTCTTCGCGCTTGCAGGGGTGAGCGCTTGGGAGTAGCTTCACATTCACCGCTTCCCGTGGCGGCCAACCCCCGTGGCCAGCCAAGTGAACGGGTTCACAAGGAGCGGACGGTCAGATTTGCCCGGAACTGCACCGTACCGGAGGAGGTAATCGTGGCACTCATGTGGAACCGCTCGGTCGAATGGGATGCCGAGGACTGGCGCAAGGTTGCGGCCTGTCGGTACACCGAGCCCGACCTCTTCTTCCCGGTCGGCACGACCGGGCCGGCCATCGAGCAGATCGAGGCGGCCAAGCGGGTATGCCGGGCGTGTGAGGCCATCGAGCCCTGTCTCGAGTTCGCCCTCGCCACCAACCAGGAGTCGGGCATCTGGGGTGGCACATCCGAGGAGGAGCGTCGCAAGCTCCGCAAGGCGTGGCTCGCCGCCCGCCGTCGCGCCTCGTAGTCACACCCCGAAGAAAGCACCCCCCTAGCGTCAATCCGGCCCCGGAGCGATTCCGGGGCCGTTTCGCGTCGAGTATCAGGGTCTTACCCACCGCACCCTCGGTATCCTCGATTGACGAGGAACGCGTCGGCCTCTCCGCTCTCCAACTCCCCTCGGTGAGAGGTATCGCTCCTCGCTGAGAGGTGCCGTCATGCGTGACGCGTCGAGTGGGCAACGGCTCGGCACCAGGTGGGTCGACCGGTCCATGCGGACCAAGGGCCTCGTGGTCATCGCCGTTCCCATCACCATCCTCTTCATCGTGCTGGGCTCGACGTCGTGGTTCACCCACGTCGACAACCGGGCCCAGGACGTCGCCAGTCGTTCCCGACAGATCGTCGATGCCGCCACCACGCTCGAGAACAGCCTGCTCTCCGCGCAGACCGGCCTCGGCGACTATCTCCTCACGGGGGACCTGTCGTTCCAGGCGTCGTATGCCCGGGCCAAGAAGGCACTTCCCCCCCAGCTCGGTCAGCTCGAGGCATTGACCCTCGACTCGGTGCCCGAACAGATCTCGGGCCATGCCATTCAGCGCGACACCGACCAGCTCGTCGCGGCGTTGGCCCGCCTGAAAGGCGAGCAGCCGTCTCCGGCGCCTTCGGCCGAGGTACGCACGCTCTTGCAGTCGGTCAACGTCGAGACCGACAAGCTCCGCGGTGACATCTCCTCGCTCACCGTCCGCGAGAGCGCCATCATCGTAAGCCAGCAGTCCGACATCCACACCTCGAACATCTTCCTGCCCGCCATCGCCATCGCGGCCGTCGTGCTCGCCCTGGCCGGGGGCGTCATGGTGTCGCAGCTGTTCACGACCGGAGTCGTCAGGCGACTGCGTCGTCTCGAGCGAGCCACCGAAGACCTCGAGCGCGGTGAGACCCCGGTCCAGGTGCCGAGTGGGCGCGACGAGATCGGGCGTCTGTCGAAGAGACTCCTCGACACCACCGCCCAATTGCGCGAGCGCGCCGAGGAACGTGACCGCGCCCGGGCCGAGCTCGAGAACATCCTCACCGCCAGCCCGGTGGTGTCATTGCGCTACGACGTCGGCTCCCGGCGCTTTTCCTACGCCAGCCCCAACGTCGATCGACTGCTCGGTATCTCGGCCCAGGAGGCCATCGCTTCTCCCCGACACATCTTCGAGCGCTTCCATCCCGACTCGGCCGACCAGTTGCGCGACGCGCTCGTCGACCGCAGGGCGGGCCACGGCGCGCGCATCGAGATCCTCATGCGCTTCCGACACGACCCCTCCTCGGAGGACTGGCGCGAAGCCGAGGCCGTCTACACCTTGGAATGGGGCCCATCGGGGGAGCTCCAAGGGCTCGTGGCGTATCTCATCGACGTGTCCGAGCGCCACGTCGCGCAGCGCGCCGCGGACGAGCGCAGGTTCCTCCTCGAGTCCCTCTTCCACGCATCACCCGACACCATCGTCGTGCGCGACATCTTCGGACAGGTCGTGCTCGGCAGCTCTCCTCTGGCCGACGTGATCGGCACCACCGACAGCCTGCGCGACGACGGGGACCGCGCCGTGCTCGACGAGTTGATCGCCCGCTGTGTCGGCGGCGAGCAGAGCCCGGACCCGGTGGTGACCACGGGCCGGCTGCCCGGTGGCGAGCTGCGCACCTACGAGACCCGGGCCCGACCGGTCTTCGACCACGGGGGGCGCGTGACCGGGACCGTGACCATCTCGCGCGACGTGACCGAGCGCATGCACCTCGAGCAGTCCCTCCGGCACGCCTCGGTCGAGGCCGAGCGCGCCAGTCAGGCCAAGAGCGAATTCCTGTCACGGATGAGCCACGAGTTGCGAACACCACTCAATGCCATCCTCGGCTTCGCACAACTGCTCGAGATGGACGAGCTCCCCGCCGAGCAGGCGTCGAGCGTCGACCAGATCCAGGTGGCCGGGCGTCATCTGTTGTCGCTCATCAACGAGGTGCTCGACATCTCGCGCATCGAAGCCGGACGCGTGAGCCTCTCCACCGAGCCCGTCGTGGTCAGCGAGGTTCTCGACGAGGTGACGACGCTGCTCGCACCGGTCGCCGAGGCGGCGGGCATCGAGCTCTCGGTCGACATCGACGGATCGCGCGTGCTGCGTGTGCGCGCCGATCGCCAGCGGTTGCTCCAGGTACTGCTCAATCTCGGGTCCAACGCCGTGAAGTACAACTCCCGGGGCGGCTCGGTGGCGTTTTTCACCGGCCCCGGCGACGACGGTCGGGTCCGGTTCGAGGTGCGAGACACGGGGCCGGGGATCCCCCATGAGAAGCAGGACCAGTTGTTCGTGCCCTTCTCGAGGCTCGGAGCCGAGCGGTCCGCCGTCGAAGGGACCGGGGTCGGCCTCGCACTTTCGAAGCAGCTCGTCGAGGTCATGGGCGGCGTCATCGGCGTGGACTCGTTCCCCGGGCACGGCTCGACGTTCTGGGTCGAGTTGGTCGCGGCGCCGTCCGCCGCCGTTTCCTCGGGCGCCGACGATCATCCTCAGGTCGTCGGCAAGGCGCCGCGCCCGTCCTCGCTCGTCGACACCGTCGATCTCACCTCCAACGGCTCAGGGGCACCGTGGGAGGGGGGCGAACGGGTCGTCGTGCTCCAGATCGAGGACAACCCCTCGAACTCCGCCCTGGTCCAGCAGGTGCTCGCCAAGCGCCCCGGCGTCAGGCTGATTTCAGCCGGTGAAGGCAGGGCCGGGCTCGAATTGGCCCGACAACATCGCCCTGACCTGGTCCTTCTCGACCTCCACCTGCCCGATCTCCCTGGCGACGAGCTGCTGCACCGGCTCAAGGCTGTGCCTGAGTTAGCCGACACAAAGGTGGTCGTGGTGAGCGCAGACGCCACGCCGAGCAGGATCAGGGAGATGCTCGACCTCGGGGTCGAGGGTTACCTGACGAAGCCGGTGGACGTCGCAGCTCTCCTCCGACTTGTGGACCACGAGATCGGAGCCAAGCAGGGTGAGGCGCAGTGACGGGTTGACGATCGAAAAGACCGCAACGCAGGAACGGTCGTGGGGGGCACCTCGACCACAGGGACGAGATCATGTGCGACCGGAGGTAGTGCTGTGACGATGACTTTGCCCGACGAGGACCACATGGTCTTGGTCGCCGAGGACGACATGGCCAGCCGCACCGCCACCCGGCTCTTTCTCCAGCGGGTGGGATATCGCGTGGGTGAGGCCGCCGACGGGCCCGGCACGCTGCGCGAGGCAAGTCTGGGCAGCTACGACCTGGTGGTCTTGGACCTCGGGCTGCCGGGACTCGACGGTGAAGAGGTGCTCGCCCGGCTGCGGCGCGACAGCGCGCTGCCGGTCATCGTGCTCACCGGTCGTTCCGAGGAGTCCGAACGTGTCCGGGTCCTGAACCTGGGCGCCGACGACTACGTCGTGAAGCCGTGCTCTTTGCCTGAGCTCGACGCCCGCATCCGGGCCGTGCTGCGGCGCGGCCAACCGACGCCGTCGACCAACCAGATCGAGCACGACGGGCTCGTGATCGACCGGGCCGCCCACCGTGTCACCGTGGGTGCGACGACCGTCGACCTCACCCCCAAGGAATTCGACCTCCTGGCCTTTCTGGCGGCGACACCGGACCAGGTCTTCACGCGCGAGGAGCTCCTCGAGCACGTGTGGGGATCGACCCAGGAGTGGCAGGACCCGGCCACGGTCACCGAACACGTCCGTCGTCTGCGCCTGAAGCTCGAGCCCGACGCCGGGAGCCCGCGCTGGCTCCACACCGTGCGCGGGATCGGCTACCGCTTCTCGGTGGCGGCCGAAGACTGAGCCTAGGGGACCATCGTCGGCGGGCACACCTCGATCACGTTCGGGGGCAGCGCCTGGGTGCCCTCGCTCCCGGGGATCGACAACGGAGTGGGAACCGGCACCGGCGCGGACTGCTGGGGAAGTGTGACGGTGTCCAGGACGGTCCCGTCGGCACCGAGAAGCTCCAGGGTGCCTCGCACCTCGTAGGGCCCGGTGTCCGCGGAGGCCACCGCAGGTGCCACCCGGTGGGCGAGGACGGCGACACCGCCCACCGGTGCCATCTCGTCGCTGGTCCCGTCGGGGAAGGTCATGCGCACCGAGGTGACGTCGGTGCCCACCTCGACCGCCACCCACCACACCGGATCACCCTCGGCGACACCGAAGACTCCGGTGGCGAGCTCGTTCACCACGCCCGGCGCGGACGACGGCGTCGTGGTCGTGGTCGTGGTCGGGGGAATGGTGGTGATCGGCGTCGGGGGGACCGGGGGCGTCGAGACCGGGTTCGTGGTGACGGGGGAGGCCGGGCTCGATCCCGGCTGGGCGCCGTTCGAGGAGCCGCTCCCGGACCCGCCCACGACGCCCCCGTCGGGGGACATGACACATTGCAGAGGGGTGATCGCACCTTGTCCGACCGCGTTGTCGTCGGAGAGCTCGATCGTCGTCTCGGATCCCGTCGGGAACACCGGCGACGACGCCGAACCAGACGGCGCCGTCGTGGTCGGGGGGATGCTGGCCGAGGCGGATCCGGCCATCGGGGTGGGAAGCCCGATGCACGACACCCCGGTCCGGGCGTCTTGATAGACGCGGATCGTCACGCCGTCGGTGGTGGTGCGGGTGAACACGTGTGTGGCCGTGCCGATGTCGAGCGACCCGTTGGTGCTCGTGGTGCCCGACGACGCGCCGGGTGAGCCCCCCGAGGCATTCGGACACAGCGCGGCCGGCCCCGAGGCCGAGGGCGATACGGACGCCGAGCCCGCCGTGGTGGTGGGTGTCGAACCGGGCCCCGAGGCCCGGACCGCCACCGGTGAGGCCGCAGCCTCGCCGAAGTACCCGCCCGCGGCCCCGATCACGAGCGCCAGGGCGGCCGCGCCAACGAGGGCCCGTTGGCGTCGGCGAGTCGTGGACGCCAACCGCCCCGCCAAGACGCCCCAGTCCGCAGGCGCAACGGGCTCGGCGCCTGCCCGCAGGGCCAGGTCGTGTCGCAACCGGGCTTCGATGTCATCAGGCGCGGTGTCATCAGTGTCATCAGGCATGGTCAACCACCTCTCGGAGTCGTTCGAGGCCCCGGTGGACGAGTGATCCGACGGTGCCGGGGCGGCACCCGAGGGCGACGGCGATCTCGGCGTCGGGGAGGTCCGAGTAGTACCGGAGCACGAGGGCGGCCCGTTGTCGGTAGGGCAGCGTGGCGAGGGCGGCGCCGAGGACGCCCGCATCGTCGGACCGGCCCTGCTCGGCGGCGCCGTCGACGACGGGCCCGGGCTCGCGGGGTCCGGGACCCGTGGTCGGCGTCCTCCCCTGGGGGCCGTCGTCGGCACGGGGCCCACGGGTGCGCTCGCGCCAGGCGCGCCGGTGGTGCGAGCGACAGGCGTTGACCACCGAGCGGTGCAGGTAGGCGCGAGGGTCGTGCACCCCTCCCCAGTGGCGGTGTAGATGCACGAAGGCGTCCTGGACCAGATCCTCGGCGGTCTCGGGTGAGTCGACCAGGACACGGGCCAGGCGCACCATCGCCGCGAAGGACCCCAGGTAGAGCTCCCCGAACGACGAGGCCTCCGGAGCCCCGGGCGCGGACGGCTCGCCGGGCCGGCGCACCGGTGCCGAGATGCCGGTCGTCTCCGGGTCGGACTCGGTCATCACGACTCCCGCATTCGTGGCCATCGCCTGGTTAGACGCACGGCAGGGCGAGAACCTTGCACCGGGGGGAGAATTTCAGAGCGAGGTGACGTCGTTCGACGATCGCTGGGCCGGGAGGTCGATGGTCACGAGGGTCCCGCCGTTGCTCTGCATGACGATGGATCCTCCGAGCTGGCTGGTGACGAGGTCGCGCACGATCGAGAGCCCGAGGCTCGATGTGTGGTCGATGTCGAACCCCTCGGGAAGACCACACCCGTCGTCGCGTACCTGCAGGGTCAGGTGGTCGGCGTCGTGGGAGAGGACGAGCTCGACATGGCCGACGGCCTCGCCTTCGTCATTGCCGATGAACACCGAGTCGTCACCGACCGACGGGAAGGCGTGCTCGACGGCGTTCTGCAACAGCTCGGCCAGGACCACGGCCAGGGGGGTGGCGACATCGGCGGCCACCTCGCCCACGTCGCCGGTGACCCGGATCCCGATGCGGTCTCCCGACACGACCGAGTCCTCGGCCATACGCACCAGTGACCCCACGATCTCGTCGAAGGGAACCTCGTCGCCGGGCTCGCGCGACAGGATCTCGTGGACCAGCGCGATCGACCGGACCCGACGCTCGGCCTCCCGCAGTGCTTCTTGGCCCTTGCCGGGCTCGAGACGTCGTGCTTGGAGACGGAGCAACGACGAGATCGTCTGCAAGTTGTTCTTCACCCGGTGATGCACCTCACGGATGGCCGCGTCCTTCGACAACAACAGGCGGTCGAGGCGGCGCAGGTCCGTGACGTCGCGCAACAACACCATGGCCCCGGTGACGGTCTTCTGCTCGAGCAGCGGTGTGCACTGCATCAGGACGATGACGTCGGGCCGGCGCTCGACTTCCTCGGTGACCGGGCACCCGGCGCGCAACGCCCAGTCGAGCGCGGCATCATCGATCCCCAACTCCGAGAGCCGCCGGCCTTCGACCACGTCGCTGACACCCATACGGTGCAACGCGCTCATGGCGTTCGGCGATGCGTAGCGGATCTGTCCGTCGGGCTCGATCTGTAAGAGGCCGTCCCCGACTCGGGGCGCGTCCTCGGTCGTGTAGTCCTCGCCCATGAACGGGAAGTCGCCGACCGCCACCATGTGGGACAAGCGTCGATAGAGGTCCCGGTAGACCTTTTCGAGACGACCGGGGCGGCGGTCCTCGAGCGGTGCCACCCGGACGACCACCGCCACGGGATCGCCGTCGTGGCGCACAGGGACACATTCGAGCTGGGCCGTGTCCGGGACGGCGGGTACCTCACCGGTGTCACGGGAGTCGGGGTCGACCGACCCCAGCCGGACCTGGACCGGGACGGGGATCACTGCCAGGCCCGATGACATGGTCCCGGCCTGGAGGGCCTCGGTCACCACCGGCCAGTCCGAGGCCTCGACGATCTGGCCCACGAGGTCCACGCGCAGAAGCGTCGCCCACGTGGTGGGACGGATCTGGCCCAGCAAGATCAGCTTGGCACCGGCGGTGCCCCGCACCGGCGCCACGAGCAAGAGGTCGGAGAACGACAGGTCCGACAGCACCCCCCACGACCCGAGCAGGCGTTGGAGGTGGTCGAGGCTCGCGGCGCTGAGGTCGGCGTGCAGAGCAGCGAGCTCGCCCCGTGTCTTCATGGTCCCGCCACCGTCGTCGCCAAGGGGACGTCCACCGGGCGCCGGGCGCGAAACGCCCGCAGCGACGTGACGTCCAAGGCGTCGAGCATCCGGCCCAGGTCCGCACTGCGATGAGCCACGTCGGAGAGTCGATGGGCATCGGACGCCGTGGTGAGCGGGACGCCGTTGGCCACGAAGCGCTCCAACAACGCCGGCGCGGGATAGGCCTCTTCGGCGGGCTTGCGCCATCCCGCCGAAGAGAGCTCGGCGGCCATTCCCGAGCCCAGCGCCGCTTCGACGAGTCGGTCCCAACACTCTTCGGGAGCCACGGGCCGGTGACCGGCTGCCTTCACGAGGTCAGGGTGGGCCAGCACGTCGCACGCCCCGGTGGCGGCGAGCTCCTCGATCGCGCTCACGTAGTCGCTCCACGCCGCGTCGACGTCGCGAGTCGACCACTGGGCCATCGAAAGCGGGTCGTCGACGTCGTCGAACCGCCACGCCCCGATCCAGTGGACCGATCCCAACAAGACGTCGAAGGGGTACCCGGCGAGCAACGTGACGACGTCGTCCATCCGCCCGCGGTAGTAGTCGACCTCGAGGCCGAGCACGACGGGAAGGCCGGCATCCTTGGCGGCGAGCACGCACTCCACGTAGACGTCGAGATCGGCGCGAGCATGGTCGTCCCAGTAGTCGGCCATCGACGACCGCAGGGCGGCGTCGGGCTCGTCGTCCCAAAAGCCGCGCAGCAGCCGGTCGGCCTGGCCGAAGCGGAAGAGGTGTTCGGTGAGCGCCACCTCGTGGACGCCGGCCGCCCGGGCGCTCTCGCAGTAGTCGGCCACATGCTCGAGCGTGGGGGCCGTGTCGCGCTGGCCATGCGGCCACAGGTGCAGGTGGTAGTCGAGCATCGAACCCGACGGTCTCTCGACCGCGCTCACCCGCCGCCGGAGGCGACGGGCAATTTCCTTATGAGGGTGACGCCGTCTCGAACCGTCGTCTGCACGCACACCACTCTCGGGTCGGCCGCCACGGCGTCGTTGAAGGCGCGAATAGCCCGGGTGTCGTCGGACTGGTCGGTGTCGTCCACCACTCTCCCGCTCCACAAGGTGTTGTCGGCCGCGATGAGGCCCCGGGGGGAGAGCTTGGGAAGGACCGCCTCGTAGTAGGCCAGATAGTTGGTCTTGTCGGCGTCGATGAACACGAAGTCGAACGGCCCGTCGAGTTTCGCCACCGTGTCGAGGGCAGGGCCCTCGATGACATCGATGGCGGCGGGGTGGGGGCTGGCGGCGATATGCGACCGGGCCGCGGCGGCATGCACGGGGCTCAACTCACAGGTCGTGATGCGTCCCCCCGGGGGGAGACCGGCCGCCATCGACAGCGAGGAGTAGCCGCTGAAGGTTCCGATCTCGAGGACCCAGGCGGGGCGCAGGGCGAAGACGAGCATCTCGAGAAAGCGTCCCTCGAGCGCGCCCACCATCATCTGGGGAAAGTCGAGTGTGGCTTGTGTCTCCTCGGACAGCGCCACGAGATGGTCTTCGGGCGCGGTGCTGTGGGACAGCGCGTAGGCCTCGAGGACGGGGTCGGTGATGTCGGTCATGTCGGCGGTCCCTCCGCCCGCATCGTAGGCGGCGGCGGCGAGCCCACGGACCGTCTAGGAGGCGACCAGCGGCCTCACGAGGCGCATGACCCGATCGAGCGCGCACATGTAGGCCCGATGGGCGCCGGGCGTGCCGTCGCGCGCGGCGACGGCATAGGTGGCATGGAGCCACCGGTGTGCATCGATCCCGTCGAGGTACCCCGCGAACCCTTCGTCCTCGTCGATCTCGCACAGGAGCCAGTAGAGATCGCGCGCGTCGAGCTGGTCGAAGAGTTGCACCAGGGTTTCGAGGTGGGCATCGGCGTCGGCGAGGTCGGACCACTCGCCCGGACCATGGCCGTTCACCGGCACCAGATGACGGGCCTGGCCCCGCTCCTCGTACCCGAGGACGAGCAGTGCCCCGACCCGTCCGAACCGCTGGACGACGGCGGCACGAGCGGCGGGTGAGGCATCGGGCCCGCCCAGCAGAGCCATGGCCGTCGAGGCGTCGGCGAGCACGGTCTCGGCCCGCAGTCCGACCTGGTCGGCATCCTCGCTCGCCATGGCGTGTCGGATCAGTTCGGTGGCGCGTCGAGTCCGGCTGCCCGGACGCCGGGCCCTCGCAGCCGGTGACGAAGACTCCGGGCGTGCGTCGGAGCGATCGGGAACGACACTGAGCGCGTCATCAGACACGGCGGTCGGTGTAGGCGGGTGGCCGGCCCGGCACCACGGGGCTTCGTCGGACACGAGGTTGGCGCACGGTCGGCCCGTGGTCGTGAACACGAAGCCACACATTCTCGTCGCCAGCACCGCGCCCGCGTCGGACCGAGTACCCCTGGCACCCGTCTCCGTCCGATTGGTCATGGACTGCCTGTCGGCATCTCGAGCGCCCTTCTTCATCCAGGGCGACACAATGTCCGACCAAGGTCTCCCGGCAACGGAAGTTCGTCCGATTCTCGACCGTGACGTCGCGGACGCGTCCATTCTTCGTCATGGCCCGACTGCCTCATTGGCCGGCGTCGACCCCGTCGCCCGATCTCGATCAGGCCCGAACCCTGTCGTGTCCCATTGCGTGTCTCATTGCATGTCCCATTGCGCCCGAGCTCTCGATCGGAGCGCCGACCTCTTGCGGCGGCGGTCCTGGGCCTGAGGCCCCGAAAGGCCTGCGACCAGGGGAACTGTCCCCGGTGTCGCCCACCATGTCACCCCCTGAGGCCCCCGTGTCGCCCCCAGGAGGCCCCAGGGGACCACCGGGGCCCGTGCCCGGGCTCCGCCCCGCTCCGGGACCGGGGCTAAGGCCGGGGGCCACCACAGCCGATGGAGTCCTGGTGATCGAATCGCGCGGTTTGCTCGACATAGCAGTCTGGCTCCCGGACGCGGTGGTGGTTGTTGATGCCTCTGCCCGGCTGATTTGGGCCAACGACGCCGCGGAACGGTTGTTCGGAGTCGACAGCACGCGCCTGGCCGGAGCCAACGGGCTCGACTTTCTGCATCCCGACGACCAAGAGGTCGCCGCCGTCGCGTTGACGAGCATCCAGAGAAAGACGGTGGGGACACCCATCGAGCTGCGGGTACGGACTTCGGACGGCTGGAAGCTCGTGGAGGTCATCGGCGCCAACCTGCTCGACCGGCCCGCGGTCAACGGGCTCGTGCTGTGTCTTCGCGACCTGACCCAGCGACGCCGCTGGGAGATCGCCGGTGACGAGGTCGGGAAGTTCCGAGCCATCGTCCACAACGCCACCAGCGTCATCATGCTGTTGGACGGTTCGGGTCGCATCGAGTCGGTCTCGGCCGCCATCACCAGACTGCTCGGGCACGACCAGGAGCTCGTCGAAGGCAGGCCACTGGTGGAATTCGCTGCCGCTCATGATCGGGGGAGCGTGGCGGCGGCACTGTCGCGCTCCATCGACGGACCTTCGTTCAGCCGTTCGCCCACCGTCGTCGAGGTCGAGCTCATGCGGCGCGGTGGGAACGAGTCGGTCCCGTTCGAGTTGAGCATCGTGAACCTCCTCGACGACCCCACGGTGAAGGGTCTCGTGGTGTCGGGCCACGACATCACCCAGCTGCGCGCCACCAGGGACGCCCTCGACGAGTTGACGACATTCGACCCCCTCACCGGTCTGGCCAACCGGGTGACATTGCGAGCGCACGTCGAGCGGTGTCTGGGGAACCCCACGACCGCCGTGGTGTTCATCGACCTCAACGGGTTCCGGCCCATCAACGACGAACACGGCCGAGCCACCGGTGACGAGATCCTGCGCCGGGTGGCGGCGCGCCTCGAGGCGTCGGTACGCAAGGGTGACGTCGTGGCCCGCTACGGGGGAGACGAGTTCGTCGTGGTCGCCGCCATCCGCGACCCCGAGGAGCTCCGGGCGCTGGCGGCCCGTCTCGCCGAGGGGATCCAACGCCCCATCGAGCTTCCCGAGGGCACGTTCCGACTGACCGCCAGCGTGGGCCTCGCCCATCCGGGGCCCGGCGACACCGCCGCGACGCTGCTCGGTCGGGCCGACACCGCCATGTACATCGCCAAGCAGCACGCCGAGGGCGGCGGGCCCTACCCCCAGCAGTAAGGGGAGCCCGACCTCTTCACGAGCCCCACAGCTGCTCGCCCAGACGGAGCAGGCCGGCGAGGTCATAGACGTCGGTCTCGAAATAGGGAACGCTCACGAGCGCTTCGGGCACCGTGGCCAGCTCCGCCTGCTGCTCGGCCTCACGTTGGGCCACGACCCGGTAGTCGAGGTAGCTCCGGCCGACCTCCGACAGCACGCGCCGAATCTGACTGACGTCACCCGAGCTGACCTTGGGGGCGATGGCGGCGGCGAGCTCGTCGGCCCGGTCCCGCAGCTTTTCGGCGACCGCAGCGCCCTGGGGATCGCGCAGGTAGGCGGGCAGCACCTTGTTCAAGACGATGGCCCCGAGATGCAAGCGGCGGTCCTTGAGTGCCTGGGCGAAGAACTCGGCCTCGCGCAGCGGGACCGCTTCGAGGGTGGACACCACGATGAACGAGGTACGGCGGTCGGCCATGAGGCGGTGCACGGCGTGCGCCCGCTCGACGAACCCGTCGTACATGGACTGGAAGAGCACGAAGAACTGGGCGACGTCTTCGAGGAACTGGGTTCCGAGGATTCGGTCGGCAATTTGGTAGAAGGGTTTCGAGGCGAAATTCACGAGTTTCGACCGGTACGGCACGATGAGCCAGCGCAGCAGTCGGCTCGAGAAGAACTCTGCCATCCGCTCGGGAGCGTCGAGGAAGTCGAGGGCGTTGCGCGTGGGCGGGGTGTCCACGACGATCAGGTCGTAGTTGCCCCCGGCATGGATCTCGAACAGCCGCTCCATGGCGATGTAGTCGTGACTCTGGACGAAGCGCGACGAGATGTTGAGGTAGAGGGGGTTCGACAGGATCTCGTCCCGGGTGCGGTCGTCAGGGGCGTGGAGCCGGATGAGCGAGTCCCAGGACTCCTTGGTGTCGAGCATCGCCGCCCACAGCTCGCCCCTCGGCTTCACCCCTGCGGCGAGGAATGTCTCCTCGGGGACGCGCCGCTCGGTGTTGCCGATCCCTTCGAGACCTAGGGCGTCGGCCAGGCGTCGGGCGGGGTCGACGGTGAGCACGAGCACCTTGCCACCGAGATGCGCGGCGGCCATGGCGGCCGCAGCCGCGGCGGTGGTCGTCTTCCCCACGCCCCCGGGCCCACACGCCACGACGATCTCCTTCGACGCCATGAGACCGTCGAGCGACGCCCGGCGCGCCTCGCTTCTGGCGGGGCTCCGCTTGGCCATCACGAGGCCAGCTCCTCGCCCAGGGACAGGGCCACCTGGCGGAGGGTGCGCAACCCGTGCAGGCGCGTGAAGAGGAACGGCAGGGACATCATCGGGACCACCGGATCGATGCCGCCTCGCAAGCGCTCGAGATGCTCGGCACGGGTCCGGCGCAAGGTGACGGCGAGTCGCGCCGCGTCGAGCACCGGTCCGGGGTCGTCGTGCACGAGCTTCTTGAGCTCGGCCGACACCGCCGGCCGGCACAACTCGTTGAAGACGGTCTCTTCGCTGCGCCCGAACAACTCGGGGAGGACCCGGTTCACGATCACCGCGGCGAGCTCGACCGAAGTCTCGGCGGCGACCTTTCCGGCCAACTCGATCGTCTCGTTGACCGGCATCTCCTCGGGCGTGGTCACGATCACGAGACCCGTCGTGGCGGCATCGGAGAGGATGTCGAGGATCCAGTCCGTCTGTGAGCGGATCAGCCCGACCTTGACGAGGTCGTTGATCGCCTGGGGCGCAGCCAACTGCCCGACGATGTGGCCCGTGGCGGACGCGTCGACGACGACGAGGTCGTAGTGACGCTCGCGCACTTCGTAGCAGAACTTTCCCACGGTGAGGATCTCCCGCACCCCCGGCGCGGCGGTGGCGACGAAGTCGAACGCCTTGGCCAGGGGTCCGATCCGACCCACGACCGGGATGCGCAGATTGAGGCGGAGGTATTCGCGCAGCGACGCCTCGGTGTCCATCGACATGGCCCACAACGACGGGAAGACCTCGCGCGCCGCGAAACTTGTGGGCCCGGTTTCGAAGTACGCAGCCACGTCGCCCTTGGCGTCCATTTCGCACACCAGCGTGCGACGGCCGTGCTCGGCCGCATACAACGCCAGCCCGGCGGCCACCGTCGTCTTGCCGACCCCGCCCTTCCCGGTGACAAACAGAAGACGGCGGTCGAGCAGTCCCACCCTCTGGCGCTCGGTGGTGCTCACCGGTGCAACCCCCGC
>ODAK010003677.1_pt1 | contig 15860 bp, 16 predicted proteins | sample 1539591 | NCBI WGS metagenome assembly ODAK01 (sample SAMEA3539303, study PRJEB22396) | soil metagenome | biome: tundra; feature: field; material: soil | place: USA | collected 2010-05 | depth 0.15 m
TCAGGCCCGTCGCCGTGCCTCCATCAGCCGCAGGATGAGCGGAGTGAAGATGAGCTGCATCGCCAGCTCCATCTTCCCGCCTGGGACGACGATGATGTTTGGCCGTGACATGAACGAGTCGTGCAGCATCGACAGCAGGTAGGGAAAGTCGATGCCCTTCGGGCTGGCGAACCGGATGACGAGAAAGCTCTCGTCGGCGGTCGGGATGAAGCGCGCAATGAACGGATTGGACGTGTCCACCGTCGGGACGCGCTGGAAGTTCACGTGCGTCCGCGAGAATTGCGGGCAGATGTAGTTCACGTAGTCCGGCATGCGCCGCAGGATCGTATCGACCACAGCCTCGCTGGAGTAGCCGCGGGTGGTCTTGTCGCGATGCAGTTTCTGGATCCACTCGAGGTTGATGATGGGGACGACCCCGACCAGCAGGTCTGCGTGCTGGGCGATATCCGCCTTTTCGGTGACGGCGGCACCGTGCAATCCCTCGTAGAAGAGTATTTCGCTGGCGGGGTCGACATCCGCCCAGGGCGTGAACGTCCCAGGCTGCTGCCCGTAGGGCTTGGCCTCCTCCGCGTCATGCAGGTACTTGCGGACCTGGCCGCGGCCGCGCTCGCCGTACTCGCGAAACAGGGTCTCCAGTTCCTCGAGCAGGTTCGCCTCGGGGGAGAAATGGCAGAGGTGGTGGTTGCCCTGCTGGTCGGCCGCGGACATGGCGACGTTCATCTCTTGCCGGTCGTGGCGGTGGAAGGAGTCGCCCTCCACGATCGCCGCGTTGATCTGCTCTCGATGGAAGATGTGCTGGAACGTCCTGGTCACCGATGATGTGCCCGCGCCGGACGATCCGGTGATGGCGACGATGGGATGCTTGGCCGACACCTGGTCTCCTGGCCGCTAGGGGATCCGGAACAGGGACCGGCTGTTGAAGAGCGAGTCGTCGAACTGCGAGTCCTGGCCGTCCGCGTGGTCGCGGTGGTAGCGCTCGATCCGCTCGACTTCGTTCCTGGAGCCGAGGATCAGCGGCGCCCTCTGGTGGAGGCTGGCTGGCTGGAGTTCCATGACGCGCTCGCGTCCAGTGCTCGCGGCGCCGCCGGCCTGCTCGACGATGAACGAGATCGGATTGCATTCGTACATCAGCCGGAGCCGCCCCGGCTTGGCCGGTTCCTTGTTGTCCTTGGGGTACAGGAAGACGCCGCCGCGGGTGAGGATGCGGTACGTCTCCGCCACCAGCGAGGCGATCCAGCGCATGTTGAAGTCCCGGCCTCTCGGTCCCGTCCGGCCCGCCAGGCATTCCTGGATGTAGCGGCGCACCGGGGGCTCCCAGAAACGCTCGTTAGAAGCGTTGATCGCGAACTCCCCGCTGTCCTCCGGGATGCGCATCTGCGGGTGGGTGAGGATGAACGCCCCGATATCGCGGTCGAGCGTGAATCCGTCGACTCCGTCGCCGGTGGTGAGGATCAGCATCGTGGATGACCCGTACAGGGCGAAACCCGCGCATACCTGCGCGGCGCCGGGCTGGAGGAAGTGCTCGACCCGCGGCTCGGCCGCCGGGTCGGGACTGCGCAGGATGGAGAAGATCGTGCCCACCGAGATGTTGGCGTCTATGTTGCTCGAGCCGTCCAGCGGGTCGAACACCAGCAAGTACTTCCCGCGCCTCTCGGATGCCGGGATGGGGTGGATGTTCTCCATCTCTTCCGACGCCATCGCGGCCAGGTGCCCGGTCCATTCCGTCTCGCCGACCATCACCTCGTTGCTGATGAGGTCGAGCTTCTTCTGCACTTCGCCCTGGATGTTCGCTGTGCCCGCGCTACCCAGCGCGCCGACCAGCGCGCCGCGGCCGACCTGATTGCTGATGATCTTCACGGCCGTTGCCACCGCGTTGAGCAGCCCGGAGAAGTCACCGGTCGAACCGGGATGGCGGTGCTCGGACTCGATGGTGTAGCGGGTCAGTGTCTTGCGTTCGTCACGCACGGCCGGTCTCCTCTGGCGGAATGTCCGACCGAACGGCCAGCGGTACGGTTACATCCAGTAACTTCAGCGTACTACGAGTGACGCCGTGCATCGAGGCTAGCCTGCTGGCGCCAGGGCCGCATCACCCGCCAGAGCGATCGGCCGGGTGAAGTGGTACCCACCCGGCCCCAGGCGTGTCTAGCTCTGCAGCGGGAAGTGGCAGGCCGCGACGTGACCGGGCCCGAATGAGCGGAGCCGGGGCTCTTCCTCGGCACACAGATCCTGCGCGAAAGAGCACCGGGTGCGGAACCGGCAGCCCGACGGCGGGTTGACCGGGCTGGGCAGCTCGCCGGTGATTCCAGCGGCCGCCCCGGCCCCTCGCGCTGCCCTGGCCGCCTGGGGTTCCGGAGCCGGGATGGCGGCGATAAGCCCGGCCGTGTACGGATGCGCCGCCCGCTGGTAGATATCGTCCCCCGAGCCCATCTCAACGAGCTTGCCCAGGTACATGACGCCGATCCGGTCGGCCATGTACTTGACGACCGCTAGGTCGTGGGAGATGACGATGTAGGTCAGGCCGTGGGCCGCCTGCAGCCGCTTCATCAGGTTGAGCACCTGCGCCCTGATGGACACGTCAAGCGCGCTGACCGGCTCGTCCGCGACGATGACCTTCGGGTTCAGGGTGAGGGCCCGGGCCAGCCCGATCCGCTGCCGCTGGCCGCCGGAGAACTCGTGCGGATAGCGCTCGACCGCGCTGCGCGGCAGGCCGACCTCGTCGAGCAGTTCGTAGACGCGCTGCTGCTGCTGCCGGCGCGTCCCTACACGCTGAATGGACAGGGGCTCGCGGATGATCGAGCCGACCCGCATCCTCGGGTCGAGTGACGAGTACGGATCCTGGAACATCAGCTGCAGGTCGCGGCGCTGCTTTCGCAGCTCACCTCCGCCGAGGCCGGAGATGTCCTGCTCACCGAGCAGCACAGATCCCGAGTTCGGGCGCTCCAGCGCCACCACGAGCCGCCCGATGGTGGTCTTGCCGCAGCCTGACTCGCCGACCAGGCCGAATGTCTCTCCTGCGGTCACGGTGAACGAGACGTCCGACACGGCGTGTACGCGGCCGGCCGTGCGCGCCGTGAACGGCCCCGATGTGACCGGGAACTCCTTGACCAGATCGCGCACCTCGAGCAGGGTTCTCCCGGGCGGTACCGCCGCCTCCGCGCGGCCCGGCCCCCCGGCGGCCCCGTCAGTGATCCCGGCTCGGGCAGGGCCAGCTACCGGATGCCAGCAGGCGAACAGGTGCTGCTGGCTCTCGCCGCTGAGCGGTGGTTCGCTGGTGCGGCACTGGTCTGTGGCTCGGTCGCACCTCGGCGCGAACCGGCAGCCGGCCGGGGGATCCGACAGGTCCGGCGGAAGGCCGCCGATGGTCAGCAGCGGCTGCTTGCTGTCCTGGCTCAGCCGCGGAATCGAGGCGAGCAGTGCCCGGGTGTACGGGTGCCGCATGCGCCGGAAGAGAGCTCCCGCCGCTGCCGTCTCGACCATCCGGCCCGCGTACATGACCTGGACCCGGTCCGCGTTCCCCGCGATCACGCCCATGTCGTGCGTGATCAGCAGCATCGCCATGCCGAGGCGCTCGGAGAGGTCGCGGAGCAGCGCGAGGATCTGCGCCTGGATGGTGACATCCAGGGCGGTCGTCGGCTCGTCGGCGATCAGCAGCTTAGGCTCGCAGGCCAGGGCCATCGCGATCATGACACGCTGGCGTAGCCCGCCGGAGAGCTGATGCGGGTAGTCGCCGAGCCGCTCTCCCGGCCTGGGCATGCCGACCAGGCCGAGGACCTCCGCCGCCCGGTCCATAGCCGCTGCCTTGCTCGCGCCCAGGTGCAGCCGGAGCGGCTCCGCGACCTGGTAGCCGATGGTCTTCGTGGGGTCAAGCGAGGTGAGCGGGTCCTGGAAGATCATCGCGATGTCATTGCCGCGTATCTCGCGCAGGTCACTCGCGGGCAGGCCCACCAGTTCCCTGCCGTCCAGCTTGATCGAGCCGCCGACGATGGCTCCCCCCGGCGGCAGCAGGCCCATGATCGACAGGCCGGTCATCGACTTTCCGCAGCCGGACTCGCCCACCAGCCCGAGCGTCTCCCCGGGTTCGATGGTCAGGCTGATGCCGCCTACCGCCTGGACGACCGACCTGGCCAGCTGGATGTGCGTCGAGAGGTCACTGATCTGCAGAACAGGGACCATCCGGAGGCTCTCGTCGGTCAGCAGCTGGCTACTCGATCCGCGTTGTGATGGGTGTGCCGATCTCGATGGTGCGGCTCACCGTGCAGAGCCGGTCATGCGACTTCTTCACCACGTCAGGCAGCACCGCCCGGGCATCATCGCCGTGTTCGCCGCCGGGAAATCTGATCCGGAATGTGACCTCGATGTCGGCCAGGCGGTTGCCGCTGGTGTCGCGCACCTTGTCCGCGTCGACCTGCACCTCGAACGTGTCGGGTTCAGCGCGGCGGGACGTCAGGATGTCGACGTCGATCGCTGTGCATCCGCCGACCGCGGCCAGCAGCAGTTCGGTCGGGGTGAAGTCGCCGCCGCCGGTGCCCACGGCGATCTGGCCGCCGCGGCCGTTGGTCGCGGTGAACATGCTGTTCGCGATGCGCTCGACGGTCACGGTGAGGTGCACGGGGCTAGTCGCCATACCGACACCCTGCCAGGCACCGGGCGCTCGCCGCTAGCCGGGCCCGCCGCCGGCGGGTGGCCAGGGGACGAGCGGCTTGCCGATCTCCCAGTGGTGGCCGAAGGGGTCCTCGATCCGGCCCAGCAACCAGCCATGCTCCTCGCCGACCGGATAGATCCGGGTGGCACCGGCCGCCACGGCCCGCGCCACCACGGACTCCGGATCCTCGACGATCAGCAGGACCCGCGTGGTGGCTCCGCCCAGTGACTCAGGACTGAAGTTGCCGTGCGCCGGCGATTCGTCGGACACCCAGAACGACGCGTTCCCCACCGAGAGCTGGGCTACCACGTCCTCATGCTGGTCGGTGCCGTTCACCCGGTAGACCTCAACGGCCCCGAAAGCAGTCTTGTAGAACTCCACGGCGGCGCGGCCACGCCGCACCGAGAGCTCCGGCACGATGCCTGTTTGCATGTCAACCCTCGCTAGTGGCCGTCCGGCAGGTACCAGCGGTGCGGCGCGATCAGCCGGTGCGCCGCCTCCGGGCCCCAGGAGCCGGGGGAGTAGAGCTCCACCGGGGGCGGGCTCTCGATCAGCGGAGCCGAGATCTCCCACAGCCGCTCGATTCCATCCGACCGGGTGAACAGCGACTGATCGCCGAGCATCGCGTCCAGGATCAGCCGCTCGTAACCCTCGAGTTCATGCGCCCGGAGGAAGGAATCCGCATAACGGAAGATCATTTCTGCCTCACCGAGGCGCATGGCGGGACCGGGTTCCTTGGCCAGGAAGCGCGCGGCGATCCAGCCTGGATCATCAAAGTCGATGACGAGCTGGTTTCCCTGGCCGTCCCGGCTGACCCGTGCGTCAACCGGGAACATCCGCAGCGTCGGCTCCTTCAGGGTGACGGTGATCACCTGTCGACGCTGCGCGAGCGACTTGCCGGAGCGCAGGTAGAAGGGCACGCCAGCCCAGCGCCAGTTGTCCACCTCCACGCGCAGGGCGCTGAACGTCTCGGTCTGCGATGTGCTGGAGACATCCGGCTCGGCCCGGTATCCCCGGTACTGACCCCGCACCACGTGCGCGAGGTCGAGCGGCTGCATAGCGTCGAAAACCTTCTGCTTCTCATCCCGCAGCGGCTTCGCGTTCAGCGAGGTCGGCGGTTCCATCGCCACGAAGCCCAGCACCTGGAACAGGTGCGTCACGATCATGTCCCGGAACGTGCCGGTTTTCTCGAAGAACTGGGCGCGGCCCTCGATGCCGATGGTCTCGGGCACGTCGATCTGCACGTGGCTGATGTGGTCACGGTGCCAGATCGGCTCGAGGAACCCGTTGGCGAAGCGGAGGGCGAGGATGTTGTCGACGGATTCCTTGCCGAGGAAGTGATCGATGCGGAACACCTGGGACTCGCCGAAGACCGAGTGGACCGTTGCGTTGAGGGCCCGGGCCGACGCCAGGTCGGTCCCGAACGGCTTCTCGATGATCACGCGGGAGTTCTCGGCCAGGCCCGTGTCGCCGAGCATCCCGACGACTGATCCGAACGCTCCCGGCGGGACGGCCAGGTGGAAGATGCGCCGGGGGGTGCCGCCGATCTCCTTCTCGGCCGCCTGCACCGCCGCGACGAGCGGCGCCGGATCTTTCGGGTCGGCGGCGCCGAAGTGCAGCGTGGCCTCGAAGGCCTGCCACGCGGCGCCGGTCGGCTTCGAGGAGCCGAATTCGCGGATGGCGTCCTTCGCATGCTTGCGGAAGTCGTCGTCGCTCAGCGCGGACTGCGCCGGTGCCGAGCCGATGATCTGGTACTTCGCTGGCATCAGGCCAGCTTTGGCGAGATGGAAGAGACCAGGGAGCAACTTGCGCCTGGCCAGGTCCCCGGTGGCCCCGAACAGGACGATCACATGGTCGTCGGGGACGGCAATGGCCATCCGCTGGCGCCTGGCGGCCGCGGGAGTCTTCGCGGCCGGGCTCATGGGCGGGCCGCCGCGACCGCGAGCACGAGCGAGTGCGCCTCGACTCGTCCAGGACTGGCCAGAACGTGTAGCTCGTGTTTCATGGCGGCTAGCTCTTCTTCTCCGCGTGCCCGCCGAATTCGCTGCGCAGCGCGGACAGGAGCTTGTGGCTGAACTCGCCAAGCCCGCGGGACTCGAACCGCTCAATCAGCGCGGCGGTGATGACCGGTGCCGGCACGCCCTCGTCGATCGCCGCGATGACCGTCCAGCGGCCTTCGCCGGAGTCGGAGACGTGTCCCGCGAAGCCGGCCAGCTGCGGCGACTGGGCGAGCGCGTTGGCGGTCAGGTCGACCAGCCACGACCCGACGACCGAGCCGCGCCGCCAGACCTCGGCGACCTCGGCCACGTCGATGTCGTACTGGTAGTACTCGGGGTCGCGCAGGGGAGTGGTCTCCGCGTCGGAGGACTCGACGCCCGCCTCGCCGATGTTGGCGTGCTTGATGATGGACAGGCCCTCGGCGATCGCGGCCATCATCCCGTACTCGATGCCGTTGTGGATCATTTTCACGAAGTGCCCGGCGCCATTAGGCCCGCAGTGCAGATAGCCATCCGGAGCCGTCCCCGTGGTCCGGGTCCGGCCGGGGGTGGGCTGGGCACTGGCGGCACCGGGAGCGAGGGTGCGGAAGATGGGGTCCAGCCGCTGCACCGGCTCGTCCTCGCCTCCGATCATGAGGCAGTAGCCGCGCTCGAGGCCGTATACCCCGCCCGAGGTCCCGACGTCCAGGTAATGGATCTGCTTCGGCTTGAGCTGCTTCGCGCGGTCGATGTCGTCCCGGTAATAGGAGTTGCCGCCGTCGATCACCGCGTCACCGGGATCGAGGAGCTCCGCCAGCTCGTCAAGAACCGAGGCGGTGACCGCGGCGGGCAGCATCAGCCACGCCGTCCTGGGCTTCTCCAGCTTCGCGACGAAGTCCGCCATTGACGTCGCGCCGGTCGCGCCCTCATCCTCGAGCTGCTTGACGTGGGCCGCAGTGTGGTCGTAGACCACGCAGCGATGGCCGTCCCGCATCAGCCGGCGGACGAGGTTGGCCCCCATCCGGCCCAGCCCGATCATGCCAAGCTGCATCGGCTTGTCGGTTGTCATGTCCGCTCTCCTAGGTTCCGCTTCCTTGGACCGCAACGGCTAGCTCTTCAGGCTGCGGTAGCGCCGGATGAGCGCATTGGTGGATGAGTCGTGGGCGAGCTGGGGCTCGGTGCCGCTCGTCAGCTCGGGGATGATCGCGGCCGCCAGCACCTTGCCGAGCTCGACGCCCCACTGATCGAAGGAGTCGATCCCCCAGATAGTGCCCTGGGTGAACACGCTGTGCTCATACAGCGCCACGAGCGCGCCAAGCAGCCGCGGGGTGAGCTTCTCGGCCAGCAGGACATTGGTCGGGCGATTGCCCGGCATCACCCGGTGCGGTGCCACCTCGGGCGCGGTTCCCCCGGCGAGAACCTCCTGCTCGGTCTTGCCGAACGCGAGCGCCTGGGCCTGCGCGAAGACGTTGGACGACAGGATGTCGTGATGCTCGCCAAGCGGGTTGAGAGTCTGGCCGAAACCGATCAGGTCCACCGGGATCAGCTTCGTGCCCTGGTGGATGAGCTGGTAGAAGCTGTGCTGGCCGTTGGTGCCTGGCTCGCCCCAGTACACGGCACCGGTCTCGTAGTCGGCGGCGGTCCCGTCGATCGTGACGTGCTTGCCGTTCGACTCCATCGTGAGCTGCTGCAGGTAGGCAGGGAACCGCTTCAGGTACTGCTCGTAGGGCATGATGCCCGCGGTCTGCGCGCCGAAGAAGTCGCCGTACCACACGGCCAGCAGGCCCATGAGCACCGGCAGATTCCCGGCCAGCGGGGCGGTGGCGAAGTGCTCGTCCATCTCGTGGAAGCCGGCCAGCAGCTCGTGGAAGCGCTCCGGCCCGATCGCGAGCATGGTCGACAGGCCGATGGCCGAATCCATGGAATACCGTCCGCCGACCCAGTCCCAGAAGCCGAACATGTTCGCGGTGTCGATGCCGAACTCGGCGACGCGCTCCGCGTTGGTCGAGACGGCGACGAAGTGCCGCGCGATGGCATCCTCGGTGCCGAGCTGGCCGATGACCCAGTCGCGTGCCGAGTGCGCGTTCGTGAGGGTTTCCAGGGTGCCGAATGTCTTGGACGAGATGATGAACAGCGTCTCGTCGGCCGCCAGGTCGCGGGTCGCCTCGACGAAGTCGGTCGAGTCCACGTTGGACACGAAGCGGAACGTCAGGTCACGCCGGGAGTAGAAGCGCAGCGCCTCGTAAGCCATCACCGGGCCGAGGTCCGAGCCACCAATGCCGACATTGACCACGTTTTTGATCGTTTTTCCGGTAAAGCCTTTCCATTCGCCGGAGCGCACCCGCTCGGTGAAATCCGACATCCGGTCGAGCACCTCGTGCACCTGCGCGACGACATCGACGCCATCCACCACCAGCGAACTGCCTTTCGGCATCCGCAGCGCGATGTGCAGCACCGGCCGGTTCTCTGACACGTTGATCCGCTCGCCCCGCAGCATCATGTCCCTGCGCTGTTCGAGGCTCGACTCCTGGGCCAGCTGGATCAGCAGCCGCAGCGTCTCGTCGGTGATCCGGTTCTTCGAGTAGTCGAGATAGAGGCCGGCTGCCTCGGCGGTCAGCCGCTCGCCGCGGCCCGGCTCGTCGGCGAACAGCTCGCGCAGGTGCCGGCCGCCGATCTCGGAGTAGTGCTGCTCAAGCGCTTTCCACGCCGGGCGCTCGCGAAGCGGGATGGTCGGCATCTGCTCGTTCCTCCAGGTGATCATCCGGTCATGAGTGGCGCGCGACTTCCCGTGGCTGGGCGCCGCTCAGTTCGGGTCTTCATCAGCCCGGCGGTGAACCGGTTCCCGCCCGGGCGGCTGGCTGGGCCGCGGCCGGGCCGGCAGGGCGGCGATGGCCTGGGACTGCGGCTTGTCGGCCAGGAGCTTCACCGTGCTGCCGTGGTGCAGGATCTCAAGCGGCTCGCCGTCCGCCAGCACATACCGGGCGGCCTTCTGGGTCACTTCGACATGCAGCCGCCTGCCCCGGATGCGGATGGTGAACGCGAGCCTGGTGAGGCCGTCGGGCAGCCGCGGCGCGAAACTAACCGTGCCGTCCATGTGGCGCAAGCCGCCGAAGCCGGCGACCAGTGCGACCCACGCGCCGGCCAGCGAGGCGATGTGCACGCCGTCGCGGGTATTGTGCTCGAGGTCCCGCAGGTCCATCAGCGCGGCCTCGCCGAGGTAGTCGAAGGCCAGATCCAGATGACCGACCTCGGCGGCCATCACTGCCTGGGTGCAGGCAGAAAGGGACGAATCGCGCACCGTGAGCGGCTCGTAGTAGTCGAAGTTCCGCGCCTTCTGCTCGGCGGTGAAGGCGTCCCCGCACAGGTGCATGGCCAGCACCAGGTCGGCCTGCTTGACGACCTGCTTGCGGTACAGGTCAAAGTAGGGGAAATGCAGCAGCAGCGGGTACTGCTCAGGGGTGGTGCGGTCGAAATCCCAGACCTGGTGGCGGGTGAACTGGCTGGCCTGCGGGTGAACGCCGACCACCTCGTCGTAGGGGATGAACATGGTCGTCGCCGCATCCCGCCAGGCAGCGGACTCCTCCGCGTCGATGCCGAGTTCCCTGGCCCGTTTCGGATGGCGCTTCGCCATGTCAGCGGCCGCTGTCAAGTTCCGTTGGGCCATCAGGTTGGTGTAGATGTTGTCGTCGGCGATGGCGCTGTACTCGTCCGGGCCGGTGACCCCGTCGATGTGGAACCGCCCCTGGGCATCATGGTGGCCGAGGGAGCGCCACAGTCGCGCGGTGTGCGTGAGCAGTTCCATCCCTGGCCCCCGGGCGAAATCCTCGTCGCCGGTGGCGTCAACGTAGCGGATCACCGCGTTGGCGATGTCCGCGTTGATGTGGAAGGCGGCGGTGCCTGCGGGCCAATAGCCCGAGCATTCCTGGCCGGCGATTGTCCGCCACGGGAAGGCCGCACCTTTCAGCCCGAGCTGGGCGGCCCGCTCGATAGCGGCCGGAAGCGTGCCGTGCCGCCACCGCAATGCGCTCGCGGCCGCGTCGGGGGCCGTCAGGGTGAGCACCGGCAATACGAAGGTCTCGGTATCCCAGAAGGCGTGCCCGTCGTAGCCGGGCCCGGTCAGTCCCTTGGCGGGGATCGGGCGGTTCTCGCCGCGCGCGCCGGCCTGCAGGACGTGGAACAGCGCGAAGCGAACCGCCTGCTGGACCTCGGTATCCCCGTCCACCTCCACGTCGGCGTTGTCCCAGAAGTCGTCGAGGTACGCACGCTGATCGGCGAGCAGCCCGTCCCAGCCGACCTGCCGGGCCGCGCTGAGCGCCGCCCACACCTGATCACGTACTCCGGTCAGCGAACGCTCCTGCGACCAGCCGTACGCCACGAACTTGATTATGCGCAGCCGCTGCCCCGGCTCCAGGCGGACGGTCGCCGTGACAATGCCGCCGTCGGTGTAGGACCGCGCTTCGACCTGCACCCCGGGCGGCCCGTCAATCAGATGATCCATCGCCGCGCCAACGAGCATGCCGCTGCCCTGGGTCTTGTGCACCAGCACGACCCTGGCTTCGTCGCCGCTGTGGAACTCGCAGTTCAGCGGCGTTTCGAGGACGGCGGCGAGGCGGGGGTCTCCGCTCGAGGCCGGCAGCTGCTCGTTAGCCAGGAGTTCGGACTGCACCGCGATCCGCGCCGGACCGCCCAGCGGCTCCACTTCGTAGCAGATCGCTCCGATCGCCCGCTGCGTGAAGGACACCGCCCGGACCGAGGAGATGCGCACTGCCTGCCCGGCCGGTGACATCCACTCGGCGTGGCGGCTCAGCGTGCCCGCGCGGAAATCCAGCAGGCGCTCGTGGCTGCGCAGTTCGCCGTAGCGGACGTCGAAGGGCTCGTCATCGACGAACAGCCGCATCAGTTTGCCGTTGGTGACGTTGATGACCGTCTGCCCGGACTCGGGGAAGCCATACCCCGCCTCCGCGTAGGGCAGCGGCCGCAATGCGTAGACCCCGTTGAGGTAGGTCCCGGGCAGGCCGTGCGGCTCTCCCTCCTCCAGGTTGGCGCGCCATCCCAGGTGCCCGTTCGACAGCGCGAACACCGACTCTGTCTGAGCGAGCATGTCCAGGTTCAGCTTGGTCTCGCGGAGGCACCACGGCTCTACCGGGAATGCCGCCTGCCGTATCACGGACGGTCCAGCAGTTCGGCGAGATCTTGCACGACGATGTCGGCGCCGTGGGTTTTCAGCGCTTCAGCCTGCCCGGCGCGGTCTACCCCCACGACGTAGCCGAACCCGCCGGCCCGGCCTGCCGCCACGCCCGCCAGCGCGTCCTCGAAAACCGCGGCGGCCTGCGGTTCCAGCCCGAGGGCCCGCGCCCCGGCCAGGAAGGTGTCCGGGGCTGGTTTCCCGCGCAGATGCTCCCGCGCGGCGACCACGCCATCGATCCGCGCCTCGAACAGGTCCTCGATGCCCGCCGCGACGAGGACGTCACGGCAGTTGGCGCTCGACGACACCACGGCGCGGCGCAGCCCCGCATCCCGGGCTGCCCGGACATAGCGGACCGAGCCCTCGTACGCTTCCACCCCGTCTTCCTTGATCCGTTTCAGCAGGATCACGTTCTTGCGGTTGCCCAGGCCGTTGACGGTCTGGGCGTCTGGCGGATCGTCGGGGCTGCCTTCGGGCAGTTCGATGCCACGGGACTGCAGGAACGAGCGGGTCCCGTCGGCCCGTGGCTTCCCGTCGACATACTCGTCGTAGTCCTTGACCGGGTCGAACGGCACGAACGGCTGGCCAGTGCTTTCTGCGCGCTCGCGCAGGAAGCTATCGAACATCTCTTTCCACGCGGCGTCGTGCACCTTGGCGGTCTTGGTCAGGACACCGTCGAGGTCGAAGAGGCAGCTGCGGATTCCATCCGGGAGACCGATCACGCGTCAAGCGTACGAGAGACCATCCTGCCAGTTCCCGGGCGGCGTCACCAACCGTAGATACGTACCGGAAGTTCATGCAACGGCGCCTGATCCGGGCCGGGATAGGTGATCATCAGGACGATGTCGTCCGGATCGCGGCCCTCCACCGCCACGATCCCTCCGCTGCTGCGGGTCTGCCGGTGCGCCGAACGCCCACGCAGCACGCCCTCGGCCCGGTCAAGGTCCTCTTTCCCGTCCGCGGTCCAGATGACGTACTGGACGCCGATGCTGCCGAGCGCGTGCGGGGCGTTGCTGCCCATGGAGCGGAGCACCAGTTGCGATCCCTCAGCGCTGATGAGCAGCGCGGCGGTCGGGCTGCGGTCGGCGACCTCCAGGCCGAGGACCTCCAGGTAGAAGCTCACCGACCTGTCCAGGTCCTGCACGAACATGACCACCGTGCCGAGCCGGGCACCGTGTGCCATCTGCTGACCCTCCAATACCGGGGTCACGCTTGCCCCGTGCCTGCCTGCTCTGTGTCTTCTGGATCTAGGTATTCTGGGCCCAGGACCTCAGCGCCACCGGGCGACGGAACCATGTCGCTCTTATCGTGGTTCCCTATCTCTGCCTTAATATTCATCCGCCTGTCGGTGACGTGGTCCCAGAGTTCCAGGCGCGCATCGATTGGTTCGGCGATCTTATCCAGGTAGTACGAGGGTATCTCGTACACCAGTTGTCCGCTGACCGCGTTTCCTGGCGATAGTGCAAAAGGCATGCTAATCGGGCTCAGGCTCAGCGCAGCCGGCAGCGTCCAGTCCGGCGGAGGGCAGGTAGCCTCGCCCACCCGCCCCCACGAGCCAGGGATCAGATTGACGTAGAGCAGGACTGTCAGCCTCGCGTTCTGCGCGGTCTCCATGTTGATAAAGCGCGCATTAAACGACCTTAGGCGCACGGGCACGGCGAGGCCCGTGCCAGCCTCACGTTCCGTATCCATGGCGGCAGTGCCATAGATTTCGACCTTGATATCAGGGAAGCCCGGTTTCACGAACGGCGGGAGAGGCCAGCCCTGGACGGCGCCGAAGAAACATGCGAAGGCCGCTATGAACGCCACGCACGCGGCGAGCATCCACCAGTTCAGGAAGAGAGAGTAATGTGCTTCCTTCGCAAAGGATGCAATTGCAATAGCGGCCAGGAATGGAAAGAGTGCCAGAAACAGCCCGCCAAGCCAGAGCCAGCGCCAGAGGTCGCGGTAGGGTCGCACGGCGGGGATTCTACGCTGATCAGGGCGAAAGCCACGGCCAAGTCCGCCCAGCGGGCGTGATTTCGGTCACTGGCCCTCCCGGCGCCGGCGGCTGCCGCGGCCGGATGAGTTGCTACCCTCGGGGAAATGGAGAGGCAGGCGGCATGATCGACTACGTGATAGCGGGCGTACTGCTGATCATCATCACATCCACGCTGATCATGCTCAAGAGGTCTGAGCGTCGCGGACGCTAGCAGCAAGCCGCTGGCTGAGGTAGCGGCGACGGGGTGCTTGGACGCCACGTCGATCGCCTCGTCCAGATCCGCGCAGTCGATCACGTCGTAGCCGCCGATTTGCTCCTTTGTCTCGGCGAACGGACCGTCACCGAGCAGAGCACCTCACCGCCGCGTACCCGGACGGTCGTGGCGTCGCTGACGGGGCTCAGGCGGTTGCCGTCCAGGCGAATTCCCCGGCTGCCCATCTCCGCGGCCCAGGATTGCGCCGAGCGATCCACCTCCGCGCCCTCTTCCTCGCTCAGCTGGACGGACTCGTCGCCGCAGATGATCAGCATGTACTTCATGGTTCCTCCTCATCGGTGGGCAGTTCCACCATGACGACGAACGGCGGCGCCCGCCATGGACATCTCCCGGCACAATTCCACCCGGCCTGCGACTGCTCCGCTGAGCGCGGCGCATACTGGAGCGTGCTGACGGTGTCGCGGTTCGTCGTGCAGCTGCATGACGCGACCACATTGCACTTCGACCTGCGGCTCCATGTCGGCGGCGTGCTCCGCTCGTGGGCGGTGCCCAAGGGGCCGTCCCTCGATCCCGCGGTCCGGCGGCTGGCGGTGCCGGTCGAGGACCACTCCATCTCGGCGGGTGACTTCGAGGGCGTTCACGAGGGCCAGTCGCGCGGCAGCGGCGCTGTGATCATCTGGGATGAGGGCCCGGCGGAGATCGTACGCACGGAGCCAGAGCATGTGTCCTTCGTCGTGTCTGGCCGCAAGCTCTCGGGCGGCTTCGCCCTGACCCGGACCGGCGAGCATCGCTGGATCCTCGTCAAGGTCCGCGACGAACACGCCCGGCCCGGCTCGGACATCGCGGCGGAGCGCCCGGCGAGCGTGCGCAGCGGCCGGACCTGGCAGGAGCTCAGGCCGTCCGGCGGGCATCAACCTGGCGTTGCGCCTCCGTGAGCACGCGCCCCACGTCGCGGCCGAAATTCACGTCGCAGGGGTGGCTGGGCCGTCCTGATCTGGCGTTGTCCGCCAGTTCGGTGAGGGCGACCCGCAACGCCCGCTGTGCTTGGTCCGTTTCCGGGGGCGCGGCCGACCGCCCCTGCTCGCCCCAGATGTACATGTCGAATCCCTCGGCGGCCTCGGGCGCGCTGAGCGTGACCGTCACAGTGCTGGTGGGTCCGCCCTGGTGGTGCAGGACCAGGTGAGTGACGTCGGGCCGGCCGGCGTCGGCGGTGACGGAGACCACCGGGCCGAGGCAGGCCCAGAGCAGCGACACCGCGTGCGGCCCCAGGTCCCACAGGCCGCCCTTGTCCCGTCTCCACGGGGTGTTGAACGGGTTGGCGTCCTGCAGCGCCGATCCGAGCCAGGTCACACCTCCGCCGGCCCAGCCGTCCTTGCTCGCGATGTCGGCCAGCCAGGCCCGCACGTCGGCTTGAAAGCGGGCGGTGAAGAATACGATCGACGCGACGCCGCTATCCGCTACGGCCCGCGCGAGCGCGTCGGCGGCAGCCTCGGTGGTCGCGATGGGCTTTTCCAGGAGCAGGTGCTTGCCCGCGCTGGCGGCCCGTACCGCGAACGCACTCTGCACGTCGGGCGGCACGGAGAAGGCAACCGCGTCGACGGCGGAAAGGAACGCGTCGATGTCGCTGAATGCCGTCGCCCCGTGCTCGGCCGCGAGCGCTCCGGCGGCTTCACGGTTGCGGCCCCAGACAGCGGCGAATTCGATGCCGTCGGTCGATGCCAGGGCCGGTGCGTGGGTGATGCGGGCCCAGTGGCCGGTGCCGACCAGGCCGAATCTCAGTGGCCGCAGGGGCGTTGTCATCGGCTGCCTTTCCAGTCCTGATCATCGTCGTCCATCTGCGCTCCGCTGACGACGAAATCGTC